>Ga0210050_1005369_pt1 | contig 10161 bp, 8 predicted proteins | sample CryGey132114_all_FD_185463 | JGI IMG/M metagenome (GOLD analysis project Ga0210050, IMG submission 185463) | Groundwater microbial communities from aquifer - Crystal Geyser CG22_combo_CG10-13_8/21/14_all (SPAdes) (version 2) | ecosystem: Environmental > Aquatic > Deep subsurface > Groundwater ...
AATATTTTCGTGATAACTTGCAAGCACACCAGCTTCTTGCAGGTTTTTCTTTGCCTTCAATTGTTCAAAAATAGTTTCGGCTGCCAACATGCCAGACCACATAGCGTAGTGAATGCCTTTGAGCGCGGGAACATTTACAAAACCGGCTGAGTCGCCAATGAACATGCCGCCCGGAAAGTGAAGCTGGGAGGGCAGTGCATAGTAGCCGCCTTCGGGAATGGTTTTTGCGCCCCATGAAAGACGTTCGCCATCTTTGAGTAAATCTGCAAAGAAAGGGTGCAGTTTCATTTCTTGCAAAAGATCGTGCACGGAAACGCCAGAACTTTTGCTATCAAGTCCAACGACTAAACCGAGGGCAACTTTATTTTTGCCGTAAGGATACACAAAACTTCCGCCAAATTCGTGATGCTTAGCACTGAGTTTAAGTGGCCAGCCCATAGTGTGAACAACATCTTTAAGCGGTTTTTTGACTTTCCAAATTTCCTTCACGCCAAGGGCAGCAATTTGGGGCATCTCGCCGTGCAAAGAAAAATGCTCCAAAGCAGCTTGGGTGAGGTGGCCTTTGTTGCCTTCGCCCAAAACGGTAACCTTGGCGATGAACTCTGAACCTTCTTGAAAGTTTGGCATTTGTGAGCCGTCTTGATTGCGGCCTTTGTCGTCAGTTTTAATTCCAACAACTGCATTATCTTTCAGCAAAAGTTTTGTGCCAGCAGTTTCGGGCAAGACGGTTACGCCAAGTTCACCAGCTTTTTCGGCAAGCCATGCGCCCACTTTGGAAAGAGAGGCCGAAAAGTTGCCATGATTTTTCATGGTAGGTGGAGTGGGGATGCGAATTTTTCCAGATTTTGTGAGGAAATACACTTTTTCAGAGGAAACTTTTTCGAAGAAAGGAAAATCTTCATCTTTCATTTCAGGAAAAAGAGCATGAAACGCGACGGGATTAATAATGGCGCCAGAAAGCAAATGCGCGCCGGGGAATTTTCCTTTTTCTACCACTACAACCGGGAAGTCACCAAGTCCAGCTTTAAGTTCTGGCTCTGTTTCCAGCAGTTGGCTCAAGCGAATAGCGCCGGCTAAGCTTGCAGGCCCAGCTCCCACGAAAAGCACGCCAGCATTCAGCTGCAGCTCAGGGCCAGCAGCTGGCGCGCCAACAAATTCGTTGGCCTTTACCGGTGGTGGATAATCAGCGGGAATGCGCGACATAAAAACTCCTTCAAAAATTAAAATTGCACTTGCGGTACTTCTTTTGCGCCTTTGCCAGCTTCAAAATAAACAGCTTTTCGTTCGAAGCCAAAAATGGCGGCAATGAGATTGCTGGGAAAACGTCGCACCAAAGTATTGTAGGTACGCACCGCTTCATTGTAGCGTTTGCGCTCAACGGCAATGCGGTTTTCTGTTCCGGCAAGTTCATCTTGAAGCTGCAAGAAATTTTGATTGGCTTTTAGCTGCGGATAATTTTCTGCAACCAGCAAAAGCCTTCCAAGGCTTGCACCCAAAGCTTGGTTGGCTTCAACTTTTTCTGGAACGCTAGAAGCCTGGCCAACTCTAGCTCTGGCGTTGGTTACTTCGGTGAATACTTTTTCTTCGTGCGAAGCATACCCTTTTACGGTGTTGACCAAGTTGGGAACCAGATCAGCGCGTCGTTGTAAAACGTTTTCCACTTGAGACCACGCGGTGCTTACGTTTTCATCGGCACTTACCAGTGAATTATATTTTGGAAATGAAAGCAAAAACAGAAGAGCTACGACGCCAAGTATAATCCATATTTTTTTCATATCTACTCCTTATAAAGCTTTAGGTGAGGGAATGTGTGTCCACATATCTAGTGATGGTGGTGAGTTGTGTCAAGTAAGCATGGAGCGTGCTGCGCAACTCTTTTTTGATCTGTTTGGTGTTTCCAGTTTCCAAGCATTCTGCAAGCACCAGAAAAATTTGCGGATCACATTCAATGCACTTTGCAAGCTGCAAAATAAGCTCTTTGTTTTTGTCTTCAGGTTTTTCGCCAAGCAAATGAAGTATTCCGCGAAAACTTAAGAGGATGGAACTTAAACTTCCCATAAGAGCATTCAGTAAAAGTTCTTTATCATTTTTGTGACTTGCAAACAAACTTCGAAGGTGAAGTTTTTTGCCGCGGAGTTCTGTTTCGCACTGATGTCTTAAGTTGCCCAGCGGAATTGCTTTTTCTTTCAGCGGATGCTGGCCAAATAAGACTTTGCTGCGTTGCTTGATGTCTAAATACTCAAGTGGAAACACATCAAGCGCATCTTGAAAATGATGCGGTGAAAAAAAGAGTGGCTCAGGGTTACCTTGCTTACACCATTTTTGCAGCACATCAGAAGCGAGTTCCAAAATTTCCATGTTCAAATCTGAAAGCACCATTAAAGTGCTCACTTTTTTTTCAAGGGTTTTTGAATCTTGGTTCGATAAAGATCCAAACACCAAAAACGAAAGCAATTTTTCTTTATATATTTTTTGAAGCTGCTGATTTAATTCGTAAAGATTCATACCAACTCCTTTTTGTGTTCATAATTTTTAAAATTTCCCCTCCTAGCGGGAGGGGAGTAAGGGGAGGGAGAAAGGCACATATTTGAAAACTACACCCTCACCTCGTTCCTCTCCCTTAGGGAGAGGAAGAAAAACACTATTGCAATGAGCTACCAACCACGGGAAGAACCTCCTCCACCTGACATCCCACCCCCAAACCCACCAAAGCCGCCACCAAACCCTTGTCCGCCGCCACCTCCACGGCCACCAGAAGCAAGCAGGATAAAGAATAGCAGGCGAGGATGTTTGATGAACATGTACAGAAAAAACAAGCCAAACAAAATTTTGAACGGCCATGGAAGTGAATTTTTTTTGACTTGAGGAACCTCGCCAGAAAATTTAAAGTTCAATTCCATTTTTGTGTTCAGCACATCAATAATACTCAGCGTTCCTTGCACAACGCCATTTCCAAATTCACCTTTTTTGAAAAAAGGAATTACAGCGTTATCGAGTATCCTGCCCGCTAAGCTGTCATTGATCACACCTTCCAGGCCATAACCAACTTCGATGCGGGTTTTTTTCTCGTTGGGAGCAATGACAAACAAAAGCCCGTTATCTTTTCCTTTTTTGCCAACGCCAAGTTGTTCAAAGCGCGTGACAGCATAATCATCAATCACATTTTCGTTGAGACTCGCGGGAATATCCACCGCAATTTCGATGGAAGTTTTTCGCTCAAAAGAAGTGAGTAAAATTTCAAGCTCTTGCTCCGTCTTCGCATCCAAAAGATTGGCCGCATCAAAAACAAAATGCCCACCTTGAGCAAAAGCCGGAAGTGAAGTGAAGAGGTTAAGGAAAAAGAGAAATAAAAAAAGACGAAGCATTTTCATGATGCAGTCTGTGTAGCAGAGCAGAGAAATAGTTCAATGGTTCAAATAGGGCGATGGGGCAATGGAACAATAGTGCGATGGATCAATGCTGTCATTGCGAGTTTTTGTGAAACAAAAACGTGGCAATCTCCTCTGACAATTCAGTTTTTCTCTGCAATGACGCGAACAATTGTAGGGACGCATTGCAATGCGTCTCTACGAAGACTTCATTTTGGAATGACAAGTTTTTTTCTCTACGTCTCTCTTCTTTCAGCCCTATCAGCATCAATAAAGCGTTTGGCGTCAGCTTCAGAAACACCAAGGTGTTGGGTGAGAAGCATTTTTACTTGTCTGTAAAATTTGTCTGGGGCGAGCCTGTTTGAAAACGTGACGTCACCCTCTTCAATCCACATGCGCAGAGGGCTTGTTTGATTTTGCTGGGGCAAGCCATCCATTGTTTTTTTTAGTTTCCCCCGGAATTCAGGATGATGAGCAAGTTGCCAAAGTAGTCTAGCTCGAAGTTCTTTTGGTTCTTCCTCGGGCAGAGAAACCTGATAGATGCGTTCGTAAATATCGGTAACAATAAGGTGTTCGGAATCTTCTTTGGAAACACCAAGGTGTTGAGTGAGGAGGGTTTTTACTTGTCCGTAAAATTCGTTTGGGACGAGGCCAGCTGAAAACGTGACGTCATCCTCTTCAATCCACTTGCGCAGAGGGCTTGTTTGATTTTGGATAGGCAAGTCATCCATTATTGTTTTTAGTTTCCCTCGGAATTCAGGATGTGCTGTGAGCAATGCGGTCACAAGTAAACGGAGGACGTTTGCTTCTCCAGTTGGTATTTTTTTGAGATGCGCATTGATAATACTTTGAGCTTGTTGTTGATAAAGCAATAAAGCTCTTTCTTCACGCGTTAAGCTAATCATTTTAAGTTCAAGCTTTCCATATTCAGCAGGAAGGGCTGCATTTAAAAAGTTGAAGCCTTGCTGTTGCTGTTCTTCATCACTTCCAAAAGCTTCAATCAAGCTTAAGGCTTCTTCAAACCAGCTTTTGCTTTGATATACTTCTTCAAGTTTTTGCAGACCATGAAGATACCGTTCCAGCATCATAGTGGAAATTTCATGAACATCCGGAAGCGTACCCCCATGCCGGTACCACAACCCATAGCGAAGCCAGTCGTAGAACGCGGCATACTCTTCACTGGTGTCAGGCGGATACGGATGTGTGAGCGCCATTTGCGCAACACGCTCATGTGCCCATGCAGCTTGAAGGGTGTTGTTTGCATCGCCAAGCTCGCGTGCCATTTGAATCACTTCTTCAAGTGAGGCCGGAACGGCAAGGCCATTGGCATAAGCAAAAATGCGATCGGCACTCATGTTTAAATGATATGCAGCTCTGGTTATGTCAGTTGCAGAAATGTTCAAGTGTGAAAATGTTGTTTCAATCTGTGTTGTCACAGGTTTGTTGCTGATGATTTCTACTTTGCCAGAACTTGCAATTGCGCTTGTTCCACTTCGTTTTGGTGCAGGTCGTGCGCCGCGTGCTTCACCCACTTCTTTTTTGGCGAGCGTTTTGCCTTCCTGCGCGTAGATAGCTCTGGCCTGGATTTCCAGGTGATGCCTTCTCATGTTTCCCCCCAAATCAACCACAAGAGCAGAGGGCGAATCAAGCCGGCTTACGCGGCCAATGTGCTGCACGACTCTTCGGCGAGAGTTCGAACTATAAGCAAGCACAGCCACTTCAACGCTTTCAATGTTGAGGCCTTCATCCACCACGCCAAAATTCACGAGCACTCGTGTTGCACCACTTCGAAAGCGTTCAAAAATGGCATCGCGTTCAGCTTGAGGAGTTTCACCCATAATGCCTTCTGCCGAAATTCCAAACTCGTTTAATTGTGCAACGGTTCCTGCAATTTGATCCACACCACTCACAAACACAATGCTGTGATGAAACTGTTCGCCGCGAGTGAGTTCGTCATAAAAAAGAGTCGACAAGAGTTCACCCAAAGCTTTACCGCTTAAGGTGGAAACATCTTCCGTAAGGTTCACGTCAATTAATTCTGGCTTGTGAATCACTTTTTCTTCCCGAGCCCACAAGTCCACCACATCCACCGCATGCACTAAGCCTTCGGGCCCCCACACATTTTGCAGTGGTGTTCCGCCAAGGCGCTCTGGTGTTGCGGTTAAGCCCAGTGCAAACTTGGGCCAGTTTCCGGTGATGCTGCCATCCTCAGCCATAAAGCCCATGCGCCTCAGCGGGAGGGACCAAGAAAGGTTTTCCGGAACATAGTGATGAGCTTCATCAAAGACCACCAAGCCAAAACGTTCCCACGGAAAATCATCTGCATTGGCAAGCAAGGTTTGAACGCTGGCACTTACGATTGCAGCGTTTGGATTTTTTCTGTCGCCTTGAAAAATGCCGACAGCGTTAGCACCAAACAGTGCACCAGCTTCATCGGCAAGGCGTTGCACCAAATAATCGCGATGCGAAACAAACAGCACGCCAGCCGGCGGAAGATGAACGTGTTCGCCATTTTGCGGAGAGTAGGTTTGCAAGCCACCCCAATGCAAAAGCATGCCTTGCACAAAGCTCATCGCCGCAAGGGTTTTACCCGCACCCGTGGGAAGCACCAGCAGGCCGCGGTCTTGCCAGCCTTGGTATCGAGCAAAGCCTGTTTCTAAAAACTGCTTCTGAAAATCCCAAAGAGGATGAGTGGGTGCGCCCTGAAGCTTCATGGAAAAAGCACCGTTCCCCAAAGCAGTGCTGATGCCAGGAGATGTAGACTGCAAAGGGCTCGCCCAGGTTTGGTTCATAGGGCCAGGCCGGCCAAGAAAAGGCGTGAGCATGCCCAAATGGGATGGAATGGTGACCATGTTTGCTTATCGGTGAAAGGGGGAAAAGGTTGCTTGGGTTGTGCTGTGCTGTTACTCCCACGGTAAAATGTTGTTTTTTAAAAAAGTCTTGCTTTGACTGACTAAAATCAGTATAATTTAGTCAATTCAATGACAAATTAAAGGTCTTTTATGTACATACCCCAAAAACAGCTTCAAAACCTACAAAAGCTCTTACAGCTCGGCAAAGTTGTTGTTGTTGTTTATGGGCCACGACGCTGTGGCAAAACCACACTTCTTAAAAAGGTTTGTGAGCATACCAAAGATAGATTTTTATTCGTAAGTGGCGAAGACATTGCTGTTCGTGCCTATCTCGAAAGTGAATCAATTGAAAAACTCAAAGCTTTTGTCGGAAATCATCAACTTCTGATTATTGATGAAGCGCAAAAAATCACAAATACTGGCTTAGCTCTCAAGTTGCTTGTTGATCACATTAAAAACATCAAGGTGATTGCAACTGGATCTTCGTCGTTTGATTTAGCGAGAAACGTTGGCGAACCGCTTACCGGAAGAAAATTTACTCTTCACATGTTTCCCTTGGCACAACTGGAAATTTCTGCGATTGAAAAACGCCACGAGACAACAGCTCATTTGGAAAGTCGTCTCATTTATGGGTCATATCCCGAAGTGGTCACCCACCAAGACAATCAGCAACGTGAAATATATTTAAAAGAAATTGTTTCATCATATCTTTACAAAGATATCTTAGAACTAGATGGGTTAAGGCACTCTGAAAAATTGGTGCGCCTTCTACAATTACTCGCCTTTCAGATTGGAAAAGAAGTTTCTTATCATGAATTGGGCCAGCAGCTCAGCATGAGTAAAAATACCGTAGAACGCTATCTTGATTTACTGGAAAAATCTTTTGTAGTTTATAAATTGAGAGGATTAAGCAGAAATTTGCGCAAAGAAATCAGTAAAAGCCCGCGCTATTATTTTTATGATCTTGGTGTGAGAAATGCTCTCATCAATAATTTTAACATGCTCCCTTTACGTGATGATGTTGGTGCATTATGGGAAAACTACATCATCTCCGAGCGCCTCAAAAAACAGGAATATCAGCATATCTCAGCAAATAATTATTTTTGGAGAACCTACGATCAAAAAGAAATTGATTTTGTTGAAGAGCGTGCAGGAAAACTTTTTGCTTACGAGATAAAATGGAAAAAGAAAACACTCAAAGCGCCAAAGCTTTGGACAGACGCTTACCCCAACTCTACCTTTGACGTCATTCACCCGGAGAATTACTTGGAGTTCATTGCCTAAAATATCACTCAACGCTGCTAGGGCGAGAATGACAAAATACAGAATTGCCTGAGGAGATCCTTCTCGTTGTTCAGGATGACAAAAAGCACTAAGCACCAAGCACTATCGCACTAAACATCGCCCTAAACCTGATCAAGTTGGAAAATTTTTCGAATGAGGAAACAGAGTTCTTGTTCGTACTCTTGGCGCGTTGAAGCTTCTTTCAAGGAGAGGATGGGGTCGTGGAGGATTTTTTTGATGATGGCTTGAGTGCACTTGTCGAGAATTTCAGCTTGTTTTTCATCTTTGAGCCCAAGTTGTTTAAGGGCTTTGTCTACTTCTTTTTTGCGCACCTCTTCACACTTGATGCGAAGGTTGGCGATGGTAGGGTCAACAAGTGAGAGCACAATGTCACGGTAAGCTAGTTCCGCTTCTTCTTGCACCATTTCACTTGCTTGCTTGGCTTCGTTTTTTCGCAGGCTTTTGTTGTGCGTGGCAACGTCTTGCAAATCATCAATATTATAGAGGGAAACGTTGGCGAGCGTGCGCGCATTTTCTTCAACATCGCGCGGAACACCAAGATCGATCAAGTGCAAAGTACGATCTGCTCTGCAGCTTGTGATGTTTTTCAGTTGAGATGCACTTATAATAGGTTTTTCCGATCCGCTGCAAGTGATGACCACATCTGCTTTTGCAAGCCATGTATCAAGCTCGTCCCATCTTGCTGCATGAGCTCCAAGCTCTGCCGCAAGTTTTACTGCCGTTTGAAATGTGCGGTTGATGAGTACCAACTGGCCCAGCTCTTTTTTGCAAAAGGCTTTTGCGGTCACTGTTCCCATTTTTCCCGTGCCCACCACCAAAACCGTTGGCGGAGTTCTGGTGCAAAGTTTTCCTTCCAAGAGTTCAACCGCAATGCTGGAAAGAGAAGTGGCGCCAAGACCTATACCAGTCTCACTTCGCACACGTTTTGCGGTGTAGAAAGTACGATGCATCAGTTGGTTCAAAAACGGACCGGTGCAATTGCAGTTGTGCGCAATGTGATAAGCGTTTTTCACTTGTCCCAAAATTTGAGCTTCACCAAGCACAAGAGAATCTAAACTGGAGCTTACAGAAAAAAGATGAAGCACGGCCTCAAACCCGCTTGCAGCCTGCCAATACGGGGCGATGGAAGTTGCATCTATTTCAACCGCAGCGCACAAATGCTCTTGCAAACTTGAGGGCGAAAGTTCTTTGTTACTTACCACATACAGTTCAGTACGATTGCAGGTTGAAAGCAAAAGGCACTCATCCACATTGGCTTTTTGCTTGAAGTCTTCAAGCAAAAGAGATGTTTCTTCAGGAGAGAAAAAAAGTTTCTCACGATGCGAAAGGGGAAACGTTTTGTGGCTTACCCCAACGTAGTAAAAATAACTCATAGTACGAATCTGACCTCGTTTTGAAAGTGAAAGAGAGCCTAGCTGAATTTGAACTTCAGTTCAAGCTGATTGTCATCAGGTTTTTGGCTCTTTTGATCTCAAAATGCTGCAAATTTCTTTAAATGAATGGCTGTTGCTGATGCTGCTTAAGCTTCTACGCCAGGCTTTGGCGCCGGTTTGGCCTTGATAGAGTGATGACAGGTGACCCAGAACTGACTTGGGTTTGACGCCTTTTTTCATTTCGGCTTCAAGGTAGTGCAGCGATTTTTCTACCACTTCTTCACGGCTTACCTTGCTTTTTTCGGCTCCAAAAAACAGCTCGTCAGCTTCGGCAAAAATGAACATGTCTTCATAGGCGGCGCGTCCAATCATGACGCCGTCTACATGTTCAAGCTGTGTTTTGGCTTGGTCTAGTTTTCTGATTTCGCCGTTGATCACAATGTGCAAGTGCGGAAAATCTTGTTTCAACTTGTGAACGTCTTCATGTCGAATGGGCGGCTTGGTTCTGTTTTCCTTTGGGCTCAAACCCTTTAGCCATGCCTTTCTGGCGTGGACGATGAAATCGGTGCAGCCGGTTTTGGAAACGCAGTCAACAAAGGCATGCATGTCTAAGTAGGCATCTTGCTCGTCGATGCCAATGCGGTGCTTCACCGTGATGGGCAGGCTGCAAGCATCTTGCATGGCTTTCACACATTCCGCCACAAGCTCTGGCTCTGCCATGAGGCAAGCACCCATTTTTCCTGATTGCACGCGGTCTGACGGGCAACCCACATTTAAATTTACTTCGCGGTAGCCAAGTTTTTCGGCTTCCTTTGCAGCGTGCGCTAATTGCTTTGTGTCGGAGCCGCCCACTTGCAGGGCAAGCGGATGTTCTTCTGCGCTGTAATCGATGAGCCGCTCGGCGTAGCCATAGAACAGCGCTTGCGCGGTAATCATCGGAGTATAAAGCAAGGTGTGTTTGGTGATGAAGCGCATTAGAAAACGAAAATGCCGATCGGTGACATCCATCATGGGGGCAACAGAAAGTAAATGCTGGTGAGTGTTGGTAGTCATGATTTACGAAAGTTCCAACATGCGATTGAGCGACAGAGCAGCTTTTTTTAGCAGATCTGCATCCATAACAATTTCAGGTTTCATATCGCGAAGTGCAGCGTAGATTTTTTCTAACGTGTTGAGCTTCATGTATGGGCAGATGCTGCAGTTGCAACCAGCATCGGTGCCAGGTGCAGCAATAAAGGTTTTGCTGGGATTTGCTTTTTGCAT
>Ga0210050_1005374_pt1 | contig 10159 bp, 11 predicted proteins | sample CryGey132114_all_FD_185463 | JGI IMG/M metagenome (GOLD analysis project Ga0210050, IMG submission 185463) | Groundwater microbial communities from aquifer - Crystal Geyser CG22_combo_CG10-13_8/21/14_all (SPAdes) (version 2) | ecosystem: Environmental > Aquatic > Deep subsurface > Groundwater ...
ATTTTGTCAGTATCCCAATTTGAGAAAACCCCGATAATTACGCTACTTTCCGAGTTTGATCTACAAATATTTGGAGACCAGGCTCAGAAACGCCTATTTTCATTGGATTTTTAACGCAACACTAGTGCGTTTACGAATATGCGAAGTTTTTGCGGAGCGAAACGAAGCAAAAATTTGGGCGGAGTTAAAAATATAAATTTTATTCCACCTTATGAAAATATTTATTGGCTATTTCAGAAAATTTTTGAGATATACGATGAACATCAAATTCAGATAACTCGTTCCATAATTTCCACGCAAGAAATTCTCCCTCGGCTTCACTATATCTTTTATTATTTTGTTCTAACAATTTTCCCGTCTCTAATCTAAGTTTATCAAGTTCATTATATTCCGGGGATAGTGGTTTATAATTATCTGTAAGACCCATATGAATATATGACCAATGCATGCCCCAATTTTCTGTATTTGGTGATTTTTCGGCACGTTGTAGCCTATTCCAATAATTTTTAATTTCATCTTTATAATCCAAAAAGATGAGGGGGAATTTTTGTTTTAAAATCTCATCAGAATCTTTTTGCATCTGAGATTTTAAAACTTGCGTGGAAATTATATTATTTTTCCAAAGTTGGTAGCCAATAAATAGTAATATGGCGATGATAACGATATAGACGAAAGTCATATTTTTAAATTAAAGAATAAAATTTATATTTTTAACGTAGCCGCATATTCGTTGTTAGACGAAGTTGCGAATACTTGGAGCAATTTTGTCTAACTAGTTATATGCGAACCTATTGTTATTTTATCTAAAATAAGGTAAAATAATTGTGTAAATATGTTAGCAGAAAGCGATATGCCAACATCAATAAATAGCCGGACAACAATAAATTCAAGGGATCCGATGCAGAATTTAGCGCAGGAAATGCGTTTGCGTAATTTTAGCCGAAAAACCATTTCCGCTTATTTGTATTATAATAAGGAATTATTGAGATTGCAAGTACGTCAATTAACGCCAGATGCGTTAAATACGCCAATGGCCGTTTAGAAAAATCAGTCTGTTTTTTTAAACTTTTACCAACGTTTTATAAAGCCGTCTATGAATTTTTTGGGCGGCATTTTTTGATACAAAATTTTATAAATTAATTCGGCCAAAGGAGCTTTAACTTGGTGTTTCTGGCTAAGGTTATAAACCGCTTGGGCGGTTAAATAGCCCTCAACTGATTTTTTCTCCCCGGCCATTTTTTTCAGGGCTTTATCCACGGCCAACCCCCGGCCGATTAGTTCGCCTAACTCCCGGTTTCTTGATTTGCCAAAGCAGGTGGTCATCAGGTCCCCGAACCAGGCCTGCGAACCGGGCCCGAACGTTTTTCTTTTTGCCCTTAGAGCCACGGCCAGGCGCCTCATCTCTTTGGCGGTATGCGAAACAAAAGCTGATTTGGAGCTTTCGCCGTAGCCTAAGCCGTCAAAAATACCGGCGCCGATGGCAATGACGTTTTTAAAAGCTCCGGCCAGCTCCACTCCGGTCAGGTCGGTAGTGGCTTCCAGGCGCAGGCGGTTGTTTTCTATAATCTTAATTATTTTTTCAGCTACTTTGATATCCGGGCAGGCAACTTCGGCGCAAAGCGGGTTTTGGAGGGTTACTTCCCGGGCGATCATGCCGCCGGACAAAGAGGCGGTTTGAAATTTCAAGCCTTTTAATTCTTCGTTTATGACTTTTGACATTATTTTGTTGCTGCCGGCTTCTAGGCCCTTGGCCAGATTAAGAAAAATGGTTTCTTTGGTTAAATGCGGTTTTATTGCCCGGACAGACTGCCTTAAAAATTTAGATGGCACGGCCATTATAATCAGGCAGGCGTTATCAACCGCCTCGGCCAAAGAGTGGGTGGCGACGATATGATCGGCCAGCTTGGTGTCAGGGTGAAAAACCGGGTGTTGGCCGGTGGTTTTGATTGACTCAATGTATTCTTTAACAACATCAAAAATAAAAATTTCTTTTTTTGAATGTTTGTCGCCGATTATCTTAGCCAAGGCAAAGCCAAAAGCCCCGGCGCCGATGATGGAGATCTTTTTCATATTACAAATTTACAAATCTTTTCGCGAATTCACAAATGCTAAATAATACGTTTTAACTAGTGTTTGTGAATTTACAGTGACTCTTAGTTTTAATTAGTAAAGGTTGTCATAAAATATAGCTGATTTTAGCGGTATCTTCTTGAGATAGGACTAATTACTTACAGTCTGTTAAAATTATCATTGGAAATGCCTAATCCTAAGTTTCTCATCACCGCGAAAGCGTCGGCGGGCCTGCCCGCCATAGCCGTGAAGTTAATTACTACAGTTTACTAAAGTCATCATTGGAAATACCAAGACTTAAATTCCTCATTACACTAAAAGCGTCGGCGGGCCTGCCCGCCATAGCCGTGAATTAATTTTACATCCTGTCAAAATCATCATTGGAAATGCCTAATCCTAAGTTTCTCATCACCGCGAAAGCGTCGGCGGGACGACCGAGAAAATATCTTTTGCTATCAGCCGGATTTATGTACCAGGCCTCGCCGTTTTTTTCTACCTGCAAAAATATTTTACCCTTTTGAGCCGAAGCAAAAGCGCTGTCAATCGGTTTTGTCCCGGAGCCGGCTGGATTGAAATTACCTTCTACTTCAACTTTGTCCGAGTAGCCGTCGCTGTCGCTGTCGGCCTTTAGCTTGTCCGTGCCCAGGGCGTCTTCTATCAGGTCAGAGAGCCCATCGCTGTCGCTGTCGGCGCCGGTTAAGCTGCCTAAGGCGACTGGAATTTTATCCAGATTGGCGTTGGTAATGCCGATGCCTTCTGCCCGCATAATACTAAAAGCATCATCGGGCCGGCCCAAGTAATGCATGGTATTGTTTTTTGGATTTACATAATAGGCCTTGCCCAGGTCTTCCACTTTTAATAAAATTTTTCCTTTCAGGGAATTGTACATATTTTGATTGCTGACGCTCAAAGTTTCTGCTTGGTTAGCTTGATTGCCCTGGGTATTATTGTCTGCTTCGGGTTCGTTTTCGGTTTCAGCGGCTGTTTCCTGGTTCGGCGCTGCCGGTGTCTGGCTGCCGAGACTAAAGGTTTTTACTTCTGTTTGGGCAACGGTGCCGGCCGGAATGGTTGATTTTAGATAATATTGGTATTGTCCGCTTTCGGTTAGGTTAAATTGCAAATTGTGGGTCAGGCTTTGGCTTGAGTCATCGGTTTTTTTGGAGTAGTTTTCATCCGAGGCTAATTTGTAATAAACTTCGCCGGAAGAAAGCAGGTTGGTCTGCCAAAAAAATTTTATGGTTTTATTTGCTTCAATTGTCGGCCCGGATAAATTTTTAATTATTAAATTATCGCTTATGGGTGTGGTAAAAGAGATGGTTTTTTCCCGGGAAGCGGAATTGTTTTGCCCGATTATTTGATAAGAGTAAGTGGTGCCGGGCAATAGATCGCTTAAAGTGACTGAATGACTTTTGCCGGTAGCCGAACTGGCATGCTCTTCGCTGGTGCCAACGGCGTTATTCACGATCTTGCCGGTGGTGTTCTTGTCTGTTTGCCAGATGACTTTGACCGAAGTGGAGCTGATGTCTTCGGTTTCGGAATTTAAAATCAAAAAAGCGTCTCTAGCCTCGGCGTTTATATAGACGCTGACCGAAGTGGTGGCTATATTATTGGCGATGTTGCCTTCTGCCAGCCGATTGTATTGGTTAATTGTAAAGGCAAATAGCTTGTCGCCGATGCCGGTAAAGCCGCCTTTGTAGGTATAGGTCAAAATTTCTCCTGGATCAAAGGGGTTGACGGTGGTGGGTAACTCGCCGTGGCTTTGGGAGCTGATGCCGAAATTTTCAAAATGAACCAAGGAGTCATAGTCGGTTAAGCCGTAATCGGAAGTTAAGCTGGAGGTGCCCGCATTTTTTACCTTAACGTTTATTTCCACCTGGTCGGTAATCAGGGGCTCGTCAATATTAATTAATATTTCTTCCACCGACAAATCAGCGGTTTGTTTTTCCTGCACCGAGACGCTTTTTTCTACTAAATTATTATCCTCATTGGTTTCTTCAACCTGTTCATCAACGTCCAAAGCAAAAGACAGGAGATGGTTGCCGGCTTGTTTGAAATAGCCTTCGTAAATATAATAGAAGTAGGCGCCCGAGGTCACCGGATTGTCAAGGTTGATTGTTGGATAGGTGTTTTTTTGGGAGACGAAATTGGCAAATTCTTGTCTAGAAGCGCCCAGGTCAGAAGTAGAATTCATGGTGTCAACTCCGTTATTTTTGATTTTGACCGTGATAAGGCAGGTTTGATTTGCTTCCGGATTGGCCGGGCTGACGGTTATGCTTTCGGCGTAAAGGTCATCGCCGCTTGAAAGCACGGTGATGTCTTTTCGGATTGAATTATTGGTTTCGCTGGTTTCGGTTATGGCGTTGTTGGGGTCCAGTTTAAAGTCCAGTCCGGCCGAGCCGTAGCTGGTAAATATTCCCCTGACAGTGATGTAGTCTGATTGGCCCGGTTCCAGGTAGCCATAGGGCGGGTTTGGGTAGGTGATTTCGGTCATTTGAAACCGGCCAAATATGTAACTGGCCATTGCCAGTTCTTCGGTGGTGATGTTTTCTGTGCCGTTGTTTTTAACTTTGGCGGTTATAACTATGTTTCTCTCCATAATGACGCTTCCCGGATTTAGAGTCAGGCTTTCCAGGAGCAAATCTTTGCCGGCGGCTTTGGCTTCTTGGCCGGTAAAAATAAAAAAAGCGAAGAAAAAGATAATCGCGAAAAATTTTAAATGTGATTTCATAGTTTTTTAGATTTTTACCCACAAATCTATAAATCTAGTACAAATTTACAAATACCATTAAATGTATTTAAAAAGAATTTGTAAATTCGTGAGAGGATTTGTTGATTTGTGGGAGATAAGCACGAAATTAAATTTAATTAACCTGGAATTAAGTCTAAGCGCGTAAGTATTATATTCAAATTATAGCATATATTGGTTTAACTAAAAAAACGCTTACTGGAAGCGCTTTTTGTCTGGCGGTAGAAAATGATTATTTAAACCTGGATTTTTTTAAATAAATAACTGCCAATCCATAAAATTACGGTGGTGAAAATTAATAAAGCCAAAAAGTCTGTGTGTAATCCAAAATGAGCTTGCCCGGACAGGATTCCTCGGATTCCGTCCACGCCGTAAGAAAGCGGATTAATCGCGGCTACAATAGTAAAGGCCTTAGGCAGGTTGCTTAAAGGAAAAAGGGCGCCGGATAAGAAAAAGAGAGGCATGATAAGGAAATTAATAATCAAGGGAAAGGCGTGCATGTCGTCCAAAATTGATCCGATGGCAGTGCCTAAGGCGGTAAAAAATATGGCGATTAAAATTATAAAAACAAAAACCAAAGGAAATCTAAACCCCCAAAGCGGATGAAAGCCGATGAATAAAGAAATGGCAAAGACAATCAGGCCCTGAATGGCGGCCACAGTGGCTCCGCCCAGAGTCCGGCCGACCATGATTGAAACGCGCGAAACCGGCGCCACCAGAGTTTCTTTTAAAAAACCAAACTGTTTGTCAACGATTACCTCTATGCCGGAGAAGATGGCGGTAAAAATTACGCTCATGGCGATTATTCCGGGCGACAAAAACTGGATATAGTCCCCGCCGCCGGCTTTTTGGAAAATCGGCCCAAAGCCGAATCCCAGGGCGACCAGAAATAAAACCGGCTGGCCCAGGGAGCCGAGCATGCGGGCGCGCGAACGCCAATAGCGCTTTAGCTGGCGCAGCCACAAGATATAAATTACGTTAGTTATTTGTTTTATCTTCTCCATACTTTTCTTCGCTGGCGTATTAGATCGCGGGCGCTGGCCGTTTCTTCCCGGATTTGCTTGCCGGTCAAAGCCAGGAAGGCGTCTTCCAGGTTTTTGGTTTTAGTTTTTTCTATCAGTTCGCTGGCTGCGCCGCTGGCGATTATCCGGCCTTGGTCAATAATGGCTATCCGGCCGGCTACCCGGCCGGCTTCTTCCATATAATGAGTGGTAAAAAAGATAGTGATGCTTTCTTTTTTATTTAAATTTTTAATATAGTCCCAGATATGATTGCGGGTCTGCGGGTCCAGCCCCAGAGTCGGCTCGTCCAAGAAGAGGATTTTGGGGTGGTGCAGAAGTCCGCGAGCGATTTCCAAACGCCTTTTCATGCCGCCGGAGAATTTTTTCACCAATTCGTCTTTTCTGTCCCACAGCTCCACCATTTCCAATAAATCTTTTATCCTTTGGCGCCTTAATTTTTTTTCTACCCCGTAAAGAACCCCGTGGAACTCCATATTCTCTCGGGCCGTCAGCTCATCGTCTATGCTCGGGTCCTGGAAAATTATGCCAAAAGAGGCCCGGACGCGGTTGGGGCGCTTGGCCGGGTCAAAGCCGTTGATCAAAACCTCGCCCTTAGTCGGATTTAACAGGGTCGTAAATATTTTTATGGAAGTGGTTTTGCCGGCGCCGTTGGGCCCTAGAAACGCAAATATCTCCCCTTGTTTGACGGAAAAGGAGATATTGTCCACGGCCGTAAAGCCGTTGAATTTTTTGGTCAGATTTTTTACCTGAATCATGGGTTTATTATAGCATAAGTTGAATTAAAGAGAAATAAGCTTGACAAGGCATAAAAAAGGTCATATAATTCATATAGTTTTTTGATCATTTTATGCGTTAATCTTAAGTAGGGATAAACTCACAAATAAAGGAGGGAATTTATGGACGATTGTTCAAAAGGTTGCCAAATTCTTGGTGATGGCGTGAAGATGACCTTAGCAGATGCTTTTCGCGCTTCTTCGGCTATAGAGAAAGGCGGAACTAAACATGGCGTTGTTATTATCGTTGATGTTGATGAGGGGAAAGTAGTCCCCGGGGAAACGATTATGTTTAAGGTGCCGGCATCAGGTTCTCCTGCCCTTGAAGATGTTGTCGCTCGGGTTGAATTTGAAAAACAGCCAGTTGGTTTTGCCGGGCCGGGAAAGAGCGTGGGTATTTGCTTGAGTAAGGCGCGGCTTCGGGACATCAGGCCTTTTTTAAGGTAATGATCCTATAATGACAATAGAAAAAAGAAAGGAGAAAACCGTGAGCGTGCATTCTTCACTTAAATCCGTAATTGTTGCTAGAAAAAAACCGACCCATCCCGGCCAAAAAGTCGCCAGCGAGAAAAAATACCAAAGGCGAATGGCTAAAAGTTCGAAGTTGCCGGCCTTTGTCCAGCCGGATTCTTTTGCCAAAAACTTCGGGTTGAGCGGTCGGATTGTTTCGGTCGGCAGCCAGCGAAATGACGTGTTTTTAAGACAGGGAGTTTTGGTCCGGAATCCCGAAAATATTGCCATAGCCGCTTTCAGGCTTGGCGGCGCTCCGATGCCCCTTCCCAAGCCCCCGGCAAAAAAGAAGGAAGAGAAACCGGTGCCGGTGTCGCAAGCCCCGTTGGCTGAAATTAATTATTACGGAGAATTTTATTGCCAAGAATGCGGCCATTATACAAAAGTGGCCCTAAAGGGATACTCTGTTGTGTCCAAAATGAATAAGTCCTGCGAAAAATGCGGTAAACTCCATCGAGTTTACCGTTATTAAAAAATTTTGATCATTTTTAAGGAACAAAAAAACCGCTTTTAGACATAAATCGTCAAAAAGCGGTTTTTTACTTGTCCTCTTTTTGGTTTTTAGGCGAAAGAGGAACGTCATCATTTAACATAAATCAAAATAAAGGATTAGTTAATTAATTCCTTACCTTTCTCCCGAATGTGAAAAAAGTAAGTGCTGATCATGGTTCCGATGGAACAGCCCAGAGCATAAAACAGGGCTATTTTCCAATTGGTAATATTATCTACCATGGTCTGGAGCACATAATACCAGATCAAAACATTGATCGTGGTAACCGCTCCGCTAGCAAAAATCTTTGTCCGGGTTACCAATTTTGTCCAAAAAGTGACAATTATCATTTCCATGATTCCAATGAAAAACAGCATCATATTTTTACTAAGATTAAACTATTTTTGTTAAAGTTCGACCTTTATAGCCGCAAAATAAAACGCCCCATAAATTTTTGGCACGTTTTTATTTTCGGCAGATGTATTGTAGCTGTTTTTTTAGGAAACGTCAATGGCGCGTTTTTCTTGCGTTTGAGCGTTAGTTGAAATATTGTTTTTGTGGCTATGGCTACTTGGTTGAGTTGGAATTTGTTTATGGCTGACAGGATTCTTTATTCCCTCGGTTTTTTGCTGCTCCTCGTTTTTTTGCAGATTTTCTTGGGCCTTGTACCATCTCTCTCGCAAGTCATCCAAGCTTTCGTTTTTGTTAATTCTAGCCTTTTGTTCTTCCCGGGCGGCCTGTTCATGAGCCTTGGCGTAAGTTAAGCCCTGATGAAGCATCAGTTCCCTCTCGTAAATTTCATGAAGGATGGTAAATTCCATTTCTTCCACGCTGACGGCATTGTCAACCCAGATTTCTCCCATGGGGATGAATTTATAGCGCTGGTCGTTTCCGCCCAAAACAAAGTAGATATAGATTTCCCGCCTGATTTTGGCGCCGTCCACTATCCAGATATGCAATCCCTTGCGCGTTCCGACCTTGAGCCGATAAATATTTTCCAGGTCGGCATGGCTATAGACTTTTTCCGCGCGATTTGGATCCTGAATCAATATCATCGGCGGCTTGCCCAAGCTGACGTCGGCTTTTTTATTCGGTGGCGCCGGCGCCGGGGCAATGTTTTCGGTTTTGGCCCCATTGGTTTTGCGGTAAAGGCGGGCTCGCAATTCGTCAAGGCTTTCAGTCTGGTTGATCCTGGCCTTTAGTTCTTCTTCTCCGGCTAAGCTGACGGCTTTTTCATGGCCCACTCCTTGTTTTAACAATTCGCGCTCATGCAGCTGGTAAATAATGGTAAATTCCAACTCTTCAGCCGAAAAAGCGTTGTCAATCCAGATTTCTTCCGGGGGGATGAATTTGTAGCGCTGGTCATTGCCGCCGCTGATAAAATTGGTATAAAGCTCCCGCCGGACTTTGGCGCCGTCCACTATCCAGATATGCAATCCTCGGCGCGTCCCGACTTTTAAGCGATAAATATTTTCCAGGTCGGCATGGCTGTAGATTTTATCAATATTTTTTAAATCATGAATCAAAATCAGGGGCGGCTTGTTTATGCTCACCTGTTGGGCCGCCTTGGGCAGAATTTTAATTTCCGGTTTTGCTGTTGCCGGCGGCAGTGGTTGGTTGTTGGGAGGATTTTTTTCGTTGCCATTGGCCATAGAATTTGTCGGGAAAATTATTTATTTAAGTCCTGTGATTATTTTACCATTGTTTTGGGAAAAATCATATATCAAAGCCGTTTGGTCAAGGGGGTTTACAAATTAATTATAAAAAGTTAAGATGTAAAAAAACAACAGCCCAAAGAAAGGAGAACAAATGGCGCGCATTATAAAATTAACTCAAGCTCTGAAACGGCAACCGGACGATTTAAACGGCCTCCTTAAGAAAGCGGTTGTTTTAAGAAAGAAACTGCCGGACATGGAAGGAACGTTTGTTGTGAAAAATTTAAAAGCCCTGCTGTCAGCTAAAATTTCCGACGTGCTTTTAAAAAAAGACATGATTGATTCAGCGTGCTTCCTGTGCGGAATCCACATTGCTCAACTGCTGTCCGACTTGACTGTTACCGCGCCGGAAAGCTGGTATGCGATTGATTATATTTTAAAAAGCAATCAGAGGGGGGATCCATCAGCATTAAAACAAGGAGCCAATGTTTGTTTTCTTATCTGCGCGGTTTTTAAGGAGAGAGGCGAACACAGAGCCATGACTTACAGAGATTATGAAAGCATGGGCATGGGCCTTTATTTCCAGTTTTACAGCCAAACCGGCAAGGAGATTGGTTACCACATGGGCAGACAATACAGACTCATGGTCAGGGTAACTAACGAGTGCCTAAAAACTTTATGATCTTTATGAAGAAGCAAAAACCAGCGCTGGCACGCTCACGCTGGTTTTTTATTTATAATTGCAATCGTTCATCCTAATATTTTTTGGTTTAATACTTAAAAATAGTTGGTAATCTCATTTTTGTTTTTTAAAATAATAATACCATCGGATGAAATTTTCTCTACTTTCTTTGCTTAGTCCTCTGTGTATTTTTAAGTTGTTTTTCAAATAA
>Ga0210050_1005382_pt1 | contig 10144 bp, 8 predicted proteins | sample CryGey132114_all_FD_185463 | JGI IMG/M metagenome (GOLD analysis project Ga0210050, IMG submission 185463) | Groundwater microbial communities from aquifer - Crystal Geyser CG22_combo_CG10-13_8/21/14_all (SPAdes) (version 2) | ecosystem: Environmental > Aquatic > Deep subsurface > Groundwater ...
TAGCCATCTGCTACACCTACGCCTCCCAAGTATAACTCTCCTGCCACGCCCATAGGTTGTGGCTTGAGTTGTTGATCGAGTACAAAGGTTTGTGTCTGTGAAAAGGGTTTCCCTATAGGGAGTGTGGTTGCATTTTTATGAGGATCACAAAAATGTAAACTGGCATAAATGGTTGCTTCGGTTGGGCCGTAAACATTGTAAAGATCGGCGCTACACTTTTGATAAAAACGGCTTTGTAAGGAAAGGGTGAGCGCTTCACCAGCGGATAATACCCGCTTTAAGCTCTTGAGATCATCACCTTTTGCTAAAGAGACCAGCGCGTTAATTAAAGAGGGTACCATACAGGTGGTAGTGACTGCATGATGATGGATCAGTTTTAAGATATATCCTGCATCTTTGCTGCGTTTCGCTTCTGTCAATGCTAAGGCTGCACCAGAAATAAGTGGCCAAAAAATTTCAGCCACTGAAACATCAAAGGTAAAGTCAGTGCTTTGCAGCATGATATCTTTATGTGACAGTGGTATTTGTTGTTGTAAAAATAACAATCGTGGTAAAACATTTTTTTGTTGAATTGGCACACCTTTGGGTTGTCCAGTGGTCCCTGATGTATAAATGATATAGGCTAAATCAGTTTCCTCTGCTGCCAAATCTAGGTTGGTATTTGGTAAACTCTGTAGCTGGAGTTCGTCAAGATTAATGGTTTTGTTTTTCTCTAAATATTCCAAATGCGAGCAAAGTTCTTCTGTTGTGTTGTCGCAGATAAGGAGATCACATTGTGTGTCTTTTGCAATAAAATCAATTCGGTTTTTAGGGTAGTCTGAAGCTAAAGGAATATAGCAACTACGAGTTTTGAGAATGGCAAGTAAGGTGGTTAGTTGTCTTTCTCCTCGTTGCAAACAAACGGCAATTTTACTCTGCGGCTGAATGCCCTGCTCCATGAATTGATGCGCCAGTTGGTTAGCATTGGCATTTAATTGTTGATAGCTAATCGATTTATTGTCCAAAATAAAGGCAGCATTTTTAGGCTTTTTCATGGCTTGCTTTTCAAATAACTGTTGAATGCTTTGGCTACTTTCTTTGTTCAATCCTCTATGTAGCGCTGGGGCAATCTGATTGTTTTGTGAAGCGCTAAAAATCTTGGTTAATTCTGACTCTGTATTAAGTTGAAAATCATTTAATCGCTTTTGTGGATCTTGAGTCATTTGCTCCAAAATTAATCGGATGTGATTTATAGCTTGTTCAATAAAATCTTTATCGAATAAAGCGGTGCGATATTCAAACCATAATCCGATGCCATTTTCAAACAATTCGTAGGATAGAGACAAGTCATCATTCACATCATTATATTCAGATTCTAAGGGCTCAGTGGTAATGCCATCTAGTTCCAAATTGAAAATTCTCGATACCGTTTGTGCCATGGATAAGTTAAACAGGACCCCATCAAAATCTTTAACGCCTTGTCTAACGGCACTCACGATATCCATTGCAGGAAATTTTTGATGAAATTTGTCTTCTTTACGAACTTTAGACACTCTATTTAACAATTCTTGATAGGATGGATTTCCAGACAGATCCACACGAACGGGAACAATATTGACGAAGAATCCAAAGAGATGTTTATATCCTGGGGGTCTGATATTGACAGGATAACCCACTAAAATATCGGTTAATCCATAATAACGATAAATGAAAATACTAAATGCGCTTACCATAACATTAAACAAAGTCGTGCGATTTTTTGAAGTATGTTCTTTTAAAGCTTTAGCGAGTTCGGCACTAATATCAAAGTAGACTCGATGACCCTGTTTGACATCCACATTTTTCTTTTTTCGCCCATAGCTGTAATCAAAATAATGGTTGGCATTGGCTAAACGATTTTTCCAATGGTCTTGGGATAAGGCGTGAGCCTCAGGAGAGATTTTGCTGCGCTCATCATTGAAATAATCTCTCCAATTTTTCTTAGTGGCATCATAGGCATCTTTTAAACCCTGATAGCCATGATTGTAGGCTACGGAAAGGGATTCTAAAAATAAAACCGCTGAGCGGCCATCAGAAATCATGTGCGGAACCATACCAATCAAATAATGGGTTTTATTGGCGGTTTTAATTAATGCCGCTCTCACTATCGGAAATACTTTGAGATCGACAGGGGTGTTGAGTTTTAGTGAAAGAAAATCTAATCCTTGCTGGCGCTGTTCGGGGCTTTCTTCTTCATTATTATTTGAAATGTCTTTGTAGTCTAGAAAATAGACTGCTTCATCTTTTAAGCATTGGTAGGGGACGCCTTGTTTTTCAACAAAATAGATTTTTAATGAATCGAAATACTCGACGATATCATGCAAGGCTTGCCCCAAACGGTCTTTATCGACAACACCAGATAAGCGTACTTTAACACAGGTGTTATAAGAGGTGTTTTCAGGGTGAAGTTTCCATTCAATCCATAAACCTTGTTGTTGTTTAGTGAGTGGATAAAGATTATTTTCGATTAAATTTGATTCCATTGGTTTTCCAATTGATTAAGAAATATGACTATGAATGAAATGAGTTGTTAAATAGGCTCGCCATGTGTTTTTGAGTGTGTGGATTCAGCATTAAGGTGTTTGTTGTACTCGAATGATTTTCACAGGGACTGCCATTGTGATAGTTAAAAATAACTTGATTTTGATTGATGAACAGATGACTTAAACTCACGGTTGTTGCATCGTCTCTATGCATACAAATCGAATAAGCGCCTTTTTGTGGATAATGAGACTGATGTAAATTAAGTTGTGCCTTCACATCCTGAGGATGGTATTCCGCAAACTGTTCAATTCTTTGTTGTATCACGCTTTGAGTCTCCACACTAGATGAAGAGCAGAATGAGGGGAGTGCATATTGTTCAAAATTGCGACCATCCCATCGAAGTTCTTGTTTCTCAGTTGGGCTAATAAACAGGAGTCTAAAGGGTTGAAATTGAGCTAAATCTTGTTGTTGAATGACAGTGATAACATTTTCCAAGCTGGTACAAAATGCTAAATTATGGACCAATATACCGCGGCTTATTTTAGGTTTCGCTGGATCATTATTGATGGTCTGAAACTCATATAAATTGAGTAAGCAGAGAGTAATTGCGTAATCGTTGACGCTTAACCACGTGCCCCCACCATCGGGATCCGTTGGCGATAATATGGTCACGCCATTTTTAAAAATTGGTTGTGGGGGATGTGCTTTACTTCGTGAAATTTGTTCATCACGATTAAAGCAAATGGATAAACTCTGGTTATTTTGAAGCCAACTTACTGAACACATGCCTGTTTTTGTTCAAATGCCACAGTGGATGGTGCTTTGCCAAAATTATCATCAGGAAAAATGCCATTAATTCTGAGAATAATAGAAATAATGGCCATGTGATGCGTGGTGTGGCTATGGATAAATTGGAGTTCGCGCAGCAGGGTGGATTGGCCATGCATACATTCAATGGCAGCATCAGTGGTGACTGATACAGAGAGTATACATTCAGGCATTTTGGGGAGTTGTGCCAGTTGTTCACATATCCATTGAATTTTGTTTTGAGCAACAAACACATTGGTTTGAACATTATGATCTCTTTCGCGTTGGTCGTAATCGATTTCTTTTTGCTCAAAACCTTTGAAAAAGGCGAGATAAAAATCAATGATATGTCTTACATGACCACCAATTGAGGCATTGCCGGCAACAAGCTCTGGCTTAGCGTAAAGCTGAGAATCGAATACATCAACATTCTGAAGAGCTTTTGTAAGATCTTCTAGAATAGATTGATTGTTAAAGATAATTTTGTCTAAAAGATACAAAATGATTCCTCATAAGCCTTTTTAAGATAAAAAATAAACCACCAATCGAGTGAAATTATTTTCAGAATATTTAGAGAGTTTATAACTCTGTGTAAGCACAGCTACAGACCATTATATCCTATAACTGTTACAAAATTTAAGTAGTTGAATGGATAAAATGCATACAAACAGACTCATTTCGTCAAAAATGAACGTTTATATAAGAATGAAGGGATTTAAATGAGGAGTTTTTGGATAGTTTCACCCAAAAGTGACTTGAATAGGTATTTGAGCTGTTTGGCGAGTATGTCTAAATAATAACCAAAGACTGGTGCCGAAACTGCCCAAAATTAGCGTAATCCAGAATAGAGATTTCAGTGGGTGCATTTGAAAGCTTGCCATTTGATAAAATAATGTGGCAGAGCCGTAAGCCAAACCCGTACTCCAAGCAATGCCTAATCCAGCCCATTTTTTACCTGTTTCTCTAAACATAGCGCTTGCCGCTGCAACACAAGGTGAATAGAGTAAAATAAACAGCATGTAAGCAAATGCGCCTATTTTTCCATCAAATCTTTGTTGCATGGCTGTCATTGTTTTTAGCTGAACAGATTGTTGCTCCGCAGCGAGGCTGAGATCTTCTGTCTCCTGAATAGCGCCCAAACCCAAAGGATCGGCTAGATTAGCGACTGCTGTATTGAGGTTGGTGGGTATGGTTTCTAGGGCAAGGATAAGATCTCTCTTAAGATCAAACTTTGCAGTATCCTTTATACGAACATGGTTATCCATACTTGAATACAAAGAATCTAAAGTGCCTACCACCACTTCTTTAGCCAAAACCCCTGTCATAATACCAACAGTTGCTGGCCAATTATCTTGAGTAATTCCCATGGGTGAGAAAACGGGGGTGATTGCCTTGGCAGTAGCGCTGAGTACTGAGTTTTGCGAGTTATCATTCCCAAAACTACCATCTGTGCCTAAGCTATTGAGTACATTGATGACCATTACAACGGCAACGATTATTTTACCGGCCCCCAGTACAAAACCTTTGAGTTTATTCCAAGTGTTGATAAAGACATTTCTCATGTTTGGGCGTTGATAATCAGGTAACTCCATCAAGAAATCATCCGCTTCACCTTTGAGTAAGGTATTTTTAAGGATAATCGCGGTTAAAACGGCAAAACCAATGCCAGCAATGTACAAAGAAAAAACGATATTTTGTGCACCGTGGGGAAAAAATGTGGCAGAAAATAGTGCAAAAACTGTTAATCTTGCGCCACATGACATAAAGGGTGACATCAGTACTGTTGTGATGCGTTCACGATGCGAGTCCATGGTGCGGGTCGCCATAATGGCAGGAACATTACAACCAAACCCAATAATTAACGGGACGAAGGCTTTTCCAGAAACGCCGAGTTTTCGCATAAATCTGTCCATAACAAAAGCTGCTCTAGACATATAACCAGATTCTTCCAGTAAAGTCAGAAACAGGTAGAGTGCGGCAATAATCGGTATAAAGGTAGCCACCACTTCAATACCGCCACCCATACCATTCGCGAGAATAATGGTGAGCCAAGTTGGGAAATGTAATCTGTGTAGTACTTCACTAAAGCCATCCACTAATAGCGCTTTGCTACTAAGATCAAAGAAATCGATAAAAGCTCCACCAAAGTTAATACTCAATAAAAACAGCAGATACATCATCAATAAAAACAGAGGAATACCGGTGTAATTACCCAAAGCTATGCGATCAATTTTATCTGAGATAGAAACTTGAGGTTTTTCAGTTTGTTGACACACTTTTTGAGAGATGTTGGTTGCTTCTTGATGATGAGCCAAAGCGAGTTGATGTAGTCGTTGTTGTGCTGCGGTTAATTTGGAAGCATTCAGCTCAATATCTTGATCATTTTTGACATCGATTTGAGCGTGCTTGGTACAGCTCTCAATGGCTTGAGTTTCTATTTGTTGTAAATAGGATATTCTGCTGATGGTTTGAGGGCGTGCAGCCAGTTGATCTTCTAGTTCAGGTTGATATTGGAGAGTCAAGGGAGCTTGCTTTGAAGTGCTTAGACTAATTTTTTCAATTTGCTGATATAAAGAAGAAATATCTTTATCTTTATTTAGGGATACAGCGATAACTGGACACCCAAGGTGTTCAGACAATAAAGGGATATCAATTTGCAAATGGAGTTTATTGGCAACATCCATCATATTGAGCACGATAATGATTTGTAATCCGCGTTCTCTCAGTTGAGAGGTGAGGTAGAGGCTTTTTTCAAGCGTGCTGGCATCCACAATATTAATAAAAGTAATATCAGGGTGTTTTTTAACATATTCTCTGGCAATCTGTTCATCCAAAGAACTTTGTCCTAGATCGAGAGAATAAGTGCCTGGCAGATCAATGAGTTGATATTGCTGTGTTTTATGAGAAAAATAGCCATATTTTTGCTCAACTGTTACACCAGGCCAATTGCCAGTGCGCTGCCTGGATCCCGTGAGCTTGTTAAAAAGGGTGGTTTTTCCTGAATTAGGGTTGCCAATCAGGGCAATTGGAATTTGCTTAAGCTGTGGCTTTTGAGCAATATCAGGCGTTTTGCAACAATTTTTCATGAATGCTGTTTCATTGAATGAAGGTATAAGATAGCCAAGCGATAGATATTAAATCATCTCTACGAATAATTGTTGACTAATGTTCCTTCCCAGGCCAATACGGCAATGTCCTTTGCTGAGTACAACATCACCTTTTCGATTTTTTAAAATCTGAATCATCGAACCTAATCCAATACCCATCGCCAATAACTTTAACTGCAACTGGGCAGAAACGGCCATACTGTTAATTGTAACAGTCAGACTCTCAGCGGCTTCAGATAAAGGGAATAATAATGTCATCAATTAAATCCTAAAAGTTAATGCAAATACAAATGATTCTCAATTATGTTCCGAAGCATAAAAAAAATCAAGAGATTTTACATAGCCATACCTATAATTTATTCTAATTATAGTGAGTGACAGGGTGAGTGCATTGATCTGTGTCAGCTCTAAGCTACAGGAGGAGGATTTATCAAAATGCTCATGAGAGTTGTCATCTTGCCCATAACCACTTACTATTGCTTTAAATGTTGTTATGTTCAGAGGCTATGGTGTCTTTAAAGGTTGTTGAAACAAAATCAGGTTTTTGGTATTTCGGCTGGTTTTTACTCTTGTTACTGTGCTTTGTAGCGGTGGCATTTTTAGGATGGCAGTGGGGTGTTGTAAATAAAGGTTATTTTGAAACAGAAATTGCACAGCTACAGCAAAATAACCAAGAGCTAAAACAACAAGTCGCCGAATTAAGCGCCAACTCCCTAAATTTGGATAGCCGAGAAAAAATCGCTCAAGCCAGTATCCAACAGGTCTCTGATGATATGGGGGAGCTGCAACAAAAAAATAATCTACTGGAAAAGGAGCTGACTTTTTATCGCAGCATTATGGCTCCTGAGTTGGATCAGGCGGGACTCACCATAGAGAGTTTAGAATTAAGTCCAGTTTCACCCCAAGAATTTGATGTAGTGATCACGCTCACTCAAGTCAAAAAACAAGATTGGTATCTAAAAGGCCAATTGAAAGCGGACATAGAAGGAGAGATAGACGGAAAAATTTCAAAAATATCTCTCCAATCTGTCGTGCAAGAAGAAAATTGGAGTAATGATTTTTCATTTCGTTATTTCCAAAAAATGAGGGCCAGAGTGCTTTTGCCTGAAGGTTTTACGCCCAGTTTGATTAAATTGATGGCGGTAACAACGGATAAAAAACAAAAAACTGAACGAGAATTTCCCTGGAAATTAACGGAGAACCTTTGAATGTTTAATAATAAGAAAAAAAGAGCTGTGGATACATTGATCAACCAGCAAACCATTATCAAGGGAAAAATTGAATTCTCAGGGGTGTTGTATGTGGATGGTATTGTCAATGGCGATATTATTTCAACCACGGATAAATCAGTGGTCACTATTGGTGCTAGAGGCAAAGTAAAGGGGGAAATAAGAGTTCCCCATGTGATTGTTTTTGGGACAGTCACTGGTGATATTCATGCGAATGAAGATGTGGAATTATTAGCGCATTCTCATATTGAAGGAAATGTTTATTATCAGCAAATTCAAATGACAATGGGATCAGAAGTGAATGGTAAGTTGGTACACACTGACATGGCACAAACCCAAAGACTTGAACATAAGCCTATTAAAAGCATGGGTATTGATCAAAATAAATTGGATGAAAACGCCACAGAAATGTAGTATTCGGCTCCATGATGAGGGATAATAAAATTTCCTCAACAAGCGTACCAATACTATGACTGAAAAACTGCTACCTACATCGCCCATTATTGTCACTGACGCTGCGGCGCGAAAAGTGCAAAAACTGCTCACAGAGGAAGAAAACCCCAATTTAAAACTCAGAGTGTTTGTCACTGGAGGCGGTTGTTCTGGATTTCAATATGGCTTTTCATTCGATGAAAAATCCAATGATGGCGATACGCTCATTGAAAAAGACGGTATACAGGTTGTAGTGGATCCTTTAAGTCTACAATATTTAATGGGCGCGCAGGTGGATTATACCGAAGGTCTGCAAGGCGCTCGATTTGTTGTCGATAACCCCAGCGCAGTAACGACTTGTGGTTGTGGTTCTTCTTTTTCAATTTAATTTTTTACCCCATTCATTTTACGTTAATCATTTTTCAAAATCATTGGACTTAAAGCTTTAAAATGAGATTTAAGTTCAATATTTAGTGCTATCTCAGGTGAATCATGGATCTTAATTTAACAGGTAAACGCGCCTTAGTTTGCGGAAGTTCTCAAGGTATTGGTAAAGCTTGTGCTTTAGAATTGGCCAACTTAGGTTGTAGTGTGACACTTTTTGCACGTAATTTAGATAAACTCAATGCAGTGAAAGCTGAGTTAGATCAATCTCAAGGACAAAAGCATTGGGTCTTGGTGGCAGATTTTAGTCAGCCATTAGAAGTTAAAGCGGCGATTGAGCAGCATATTGCCGAAACTGGTGTCATAGAAATTCTGGTTAATAATACGGGAGGTCCCGCACCGGGTCCCGCTCATAGCACTGATGCTGCAGATTTTATGGCGGCTTTTCAATTACACTTGGTGTCTAATCAGTATTTGATGCAAGCCTTATTAGAGGGGATGAAAGTTAAGGGCTATGGACGTATCATTAATGTGATATCCACTTCTGTCAAACAACCTATTGCTGGTCTTGGGGTGTCTAATACTGTTCGTGGTGCGGTGGCGAGTTGGTCAAAAACGCTGGCGACAGAATTAGGACCTTTTGGAATTACCGTCAACAATGTATTACCTGGTGCGACGGCAACAGTGAGATTGGATAGTATCTTTAAAAACAAAGCGGCCAAACAAAATAAAACCGTTGAGCAGGTAGCAGAAGAAGAAAAATCGATAATTCCGCTTAGACGATTTGCCCAAGCCTCTGAATTTGCTAATGTGGTCGCATTTTTGGCCTCACCGGCAGCGGCTTATGTGACGGGTATTAATTTGCCGGTGGATGGTGGTCGGACGCTTTGTTTATAGTGGTAAGTTGTTTATAGTCCTCAAGGAAATTGAACGATAAAAGGTGAAGAGAACATTGGACACTTTGGCTAATTTTATAAATGGCGAATATCAAGCGCCCGTATCTGGTTTATATTTAGATAATATTGAACCTGCAACGGGCCTGGTTTATGGTCAAATTCCAGATTCAGATGAACAGGATTTGGCTTTGGCCGTTGATGCCGCTGAAACTGCATTTCCACTTTGGCGTGATATGCCTTTAGAAAAGCGCGCAGATATTCTCTATGCAATTGCCTTGGAGATTGAAAAAAATCTTGATAAGCTTGCCAGGGCGGAATCCGTTGATAACGGTAAACCTATTCGCTTAGCCATTCAAGTCGATATTCCCAGAGCCGCGAGCAATTTTAAATTTTTTGCCAACGCCTGCACCCAGTTTGCCAGTGAATCTCATGCCATGAATTCTCAGGCTATTAACTATACTCTAAGACAGCCTCTCGGTATTGTCGCCTGTATTTCACCTTGGAACTTGCCTCTCTATTTGTTCACTTGGAAAATCGCTCCAGCGCTTGCAGCGGGTAATTGTGTGATAGCCAAGCCCTCAGAAGTGACACCCAAAACCGCAGCATTGTTGGGCGAGATTTGCCAACAGGCTGGATTACCAAAGGGCGTTTTAAATATTTTGCAGGGTCGAGGCGCGAAAATTGGATCGGCACTTTGTCTGCATCCTAAAGTGAAAGCGGTTTCCTTTACTGGCGGTACCCAAACTGGTGCAATGATTGCCAGTCAATTAGCGCCTCAATTTAAAAA
>Ga0210050_1005383_pt1 | contig 10141 bp, 15 predicted proteins | sample CryGey132114_all_FD_185463 | JGI IMG/M metagenome (GOLD analysis project Ga0210050, IMG submission 185463) | Groundwater microbial communities from aquifer - Crystal Geyser CG22_combo_CG10-13_8/21/14_all (SPAdes) (version 2) | ecosystem: Environmental > Aquatic > Deep subsurface > Groundwater ...
ATCAAAAGGAATTTTCTCTGCAGCAATTGCCGCACTGTTCTGCACTGCCTGCCAAAGTGCAATTGCTATTATTGCGCCTATTGCAGCAAAACTGCAGTTCCTTTCAATTATCAACTGCTGCAGGTTTTCCCTTTCATCATGCATTTTCGGCAGTCTCATCATTATGTCCAGTATGTCAAGTATAAATATCCCCATAACAATTCCAAATATCCATGGTTTCAGTGCGCTGGTTATTGCTGCCGACATTGTGAATCCTATTGCAGCTGCAGCGATTGCTACATATACCCAGCCCTGCCATTTCTTGGGGCGTATCCCCCATCCAAATATTCTGTACGTAAACCATTCTGGCTTTCCTATCATTTTGCATCACCTAGTTGTATCTTAGCAGTACTTTGTACGCTACGAAATAAACGAATACAATAGCAGATATCATGTAAGCCATGAACATATAATATGAAATTGCTATTGGCTTTATGCCATCTGCTATCATTACAGCAAATGCTGCAATTATTATGAATACGAATGTGACTCTGCCTGCTTTCGCAGCCACGAATTCCATTCTCTCATCAACCTTCTTTTCCTTATTTTTGCCTATTGCTCTCACAGCCATTATTGCCAATGTTATGAATCCGACATATATTAGCCATGCTCCCAATGAGCCGAACACAATGTCCGGTCTTTCTCCTATGTGAAAATAACTGAAGATTAATCCTGCTATGATTGTCACTGCAGCAAAACCATATTTCATTGCATTGTTTTTCATAGTTCTCACCTTCATATGTCAAATATATCTTCAACTTTGCACTTGAAGAGTTTGCTGAATTTTAAAGCCAATTCTAATGAAGGAACATACTTCCCTCCTTCAATGGAAATTACTGTCTGCCTTGTTACTCCAACAAGCTCAGCGAGTTTCTCCTGGCTCAGTCCCCTTTTCTCTCTCATTTCCTTTAATTTGTTTTTGCTCAGCATATGTCAAGTCTCCTTTACGTAAAGCTAACTATACGTAAAGTAAGCTTTACTATTTAAATCTTTCGGATTATATATAAAATTAGTAAAATAAGCACTGGACACTGGACAACCCTCCGTGATGCTTTTATTCTCCCTTCCTTTCTCAAACCCATGATTCGCAGCAGTTTTCTCTTCCTTGACGGCATCGGAGAAAAAAAGGAAAAAGCATTGTGGGCCTTGGGAATAAAATCATGGACACAATTCACAAACTCAGAAAAAATTCTCGGCATTTCTCCGCACAGAAAATATTATTATGACAGAAAAATAAAAGAAGCCCAATCAGCACTCTACAATTTTGACTCAAAATATTTCATAAACAAACTCAACTCAGTTGAATCATGGCGGTTATATAATTTCTTCAAAGAAGATGCAGTTTTCCTTGACATAGAAGCAAGCGGAGTCGAATCTGATTCTTTTATAACAACAATCGGCATGTTTGACGGCATCGACACAAAAACAATGATTTATGGAATAAACTTGGACCTTCCTCTTCTCAAAAAAATTCTCTCAAATTACAAATTAATTGTAACATTCAACGGCTCAACTTTTGATTTGCCGATGCTGAGAAAAAAATTCCCCGAAATTCTTCCGAACATTCCTCACTGGGACTTAAGGCATGCCTGCGCAAGAGTCGGGTTAAAAGGCGGATTAAAGCAGATAGAAAAAGAACTCGGCATAAAAAGAACAAATAATATTGTTGAAAGAATGTACGGCGGTGATCCAATAACTCTATGGAGAATGTTCCGTGGCTCAGGAGATGAATATTACCTCAAGCTTCTGATAGAATACAATGAGGAAGACTGCATTAACCTCAAAAGCATCGCCAACAAGGTTTATGACAAATTAGTGGAGCAATCATTTAATACCACTTTATAATAGTTATAAAATAGATAATCTTTTAAATTAATATAAACGCTCTTCTTATATGAATTCGCAAAAAATAAATGAACATTATAAGACACTTGCTCCGGATTTAATTAGCAATGGTGCATATTATGACTTACACATACTTGAAAATTTTGTTAAAAAACATTATTCTCCTTCTTCAAAACCTCTGGCAATGGCAGTTGGTTTCAGCATTACAAATGAAGCTGGAATAATAAAAAATTTTCACAAAATTGCATACGGCATACCGATAGAAGACTCAAAAGTTTTTGGCTGTACTTTAGTTCAAAGTTCTGATATCAAAGGGATTGTAAAAGATTATAATTATGTTATGTATGGCAACGATGGAGATGCTTTAGACGATTTCACATGGGTTCGTCCTTTTCTTATTGGAAATTTTGAACCAGATGATTATGATTTTATTTACATAAGAAATCCTGATATACTAAATGCTCCGAGATTGGACGCTTGGAAAGGTATTATATTGAGAGCAAATGACCACCTAAAACCTGAAGGATTAATAACTGTGGTTGTCAGAGAAAGCGATTCAGGAAAATATCACACTCTTCTCGATATGCTTAACAGAGATGCAGGCATGAAACCAATTGTTTCGGAACCTGCAGGCATTGAATACAAGAATAAGCATTCAATGTTTGAAGATTTCCATCATACAGTTGGAGTTTTCAGAAAATCAAATAATCTTAATGATTAATCTTCTCAATAATTCCAAATATCTCTTCATGTTTTCTTATCACAAAATCAGGATTATGTTTTGTCAGCATTTCAAGAGGATAAATCTTCTCATTGTTTTCAGGATAATACAAAACACTCATTGCACCAATTGACTTTGCTCCCATAATATCTGAATCAGCATCACCTAAAACAATTACTTCTTTAGGTTTTACGTCTAAATCAGAGCATATTGCAGAGAATGTTTCTCCTTTTGTTCTTGTTGATTCGCTATGTCCTCTTACAGATTCAAAATATTCATTTAATCCAAGTTTTCCAGCAATTTTTTTTACAATGTGCTCCCATTGCATTGAGCCGACTGCAAGTCTTATGCCAGATTCTTTGAGGGATTTCAGGACCTTTTCAATTCCTGCACAAAGATTTGCTTTTTCCAGTCCCTTTCTCTGTTGTTCTTCGTACAGTTTGCTAAATTCCCCACTGTCAATGTGAAAATGCTCCGCAATTTTATTATTGTATTTGTTAAAACAATTTTCAACAATATCCATATCACTCATCTTTTCTATTCCTAGTTTCTCAAGTGCATACTTGTAAGCATGCAAATGCACAGGAAGAGTGTCAGCAAGCGTTCCGTCAAAATCATAAATCACTGCTTTAATCATTTTTCCTCTCTCAATTTAGAACTTTTGTAAATATCTTCTTTATATGGCCCAATCCTCACAATCTTTGCAGTCAATCCTCTTTTTAGCATCTCTTCCTGCAATTCCTTTGAAATAAAAGAATGCTGGTCATAACCAAGGCAAATTACATTAGGCTTGTATTCTTCAATAACCTTGTAATAATCATTTTTATTTCCAAGCACAGCTTCATCAACATCCTTGCATTCTTTTACTTTCTCCAGTCTCATACTCTCATTATTCTGCGGATTTCTATGTTTTACTTTATCCACAGTGGAGTCTCTTGCAATAACTGCAACAAGATAATCTCCAAATTTTTTAGCTTCGCTAAACAAATACAAATGCCCCGGATGAAGAATATCAAATGTTCCGAATACCATCACTTTTTCCATATTCCCGAAATATCATAAAACATTTATATAGATTTGTTATTTTGCATTGATAATGTACTGGTTAATAATCGTTGTTGTATTTGCAGCAATTCTTGCAGCATCATACACAGATATAAGAACAAGAGAAGTAGCTGATTGGGTGAACTATGCTTTCATAGCATCAGCTCTTGGAATAAGGTCAGTAATGTCAATAGTTCAGCAGGACTGGCATCCAATTGTTTACGGTCTTCTTGGCTTCGGAGCAATGTATCTTCTTGCACTGCTGATGTTCAACACAGGTCAGTGGGGAGGCGGAGACTCAAAGCTTCTCATGGGAATCGGAGCAGCAATAGGCATCGAATTTGCATGGCCTTCTCTTCTACTCTACTTCATATTTGCACTTGCAATAATGGGTGCACTTTATGGAATGCTCTGGAGCATTTTCCTCATGATAAAAAACTGGAATAAATTTAAAACTGATTTTACAAAGCTCATGAATACAAAATCTTACACACTAGCAAGAAAAATAACTCTTGCAATTATGATGCTCTTATTCATAACCATGCTCTTTGTCAATGATTATATAATAAACATTGGAATTTTCACTTTCATTATCCTGTTATTTCTCAGCTATCTCCTTATTACTGCAGCAAAAGCAATTGAAACATCATGCATGCACAAATCAGTTTCTCCTGAAAAGCTGACAGAAGGCGACTGGATTGTCAAAGACATAAAAATAAACGGGAAATACATCTGCGGCCCGAAAGATTTGGGAATAGAAAAATCACAGATAAAAAAATTAATCCAGCTGAAAAAGCAGAAAAAAATCAGCAAAGTTCTCATAAAAGAAGGAATCCCGTTTGTTCCAAGCTTTTTGCTTGCATTTATTGTTTTAATATTTTTAGAAAAAATCCTTTCATTTCTTGGTCTTGCTTTTTGATGATTCAAGCGCTTCTGATTTTTCTTCTTCAGCATCTCCATGGGGATAATAAATATGCTGTTCTCCCGAAGGGCCTTCTCCTTTTTTCATTGTAACAACAGCTTTCTTGAAAGCTTCAAGCTGCTTGTCAGTCAGGTTGCCGTAATGGAGATAATTTATTTTTATGCTCCTCAAGAATGCATTATTTTTGTAGAAATCTTCAGAAATGTCAAAAAGCTTTTTCATCTTCTTGTCTTTTATCTCGCCAGACAGCTCGTTTTTCTGGCAGTCATAACAGAGAAGATATCTTTGTCTCCAAGTGGCAATAACATAATTCTTTCTGCACTTAGCACATTTTTGTTTGTATTTTACTGCCATAACAATAAGAACCAATTTCTTATTTATACATCTTTGGATTTTTGAAACAACTTACGCTTCTACATTTGTCCTGCCCCGATTGCAATTAACATCAGGATTTAGAGAAGTTTTGCCGTAGGCAAAATTTGGATGGAGAAACCTGCAAGGTTTCCGAACTGTTAAATTCCTATTATGCTCTTCTGTCCTAAGTAGTAGGGCAAAATTTCGTCCGAAAAGTTTGAGATGGCTCGCGTAAAAAGAAGTAAAGGCCGGGCTTATAATAATAAAAAAAAATAAAAATTTCAAAAGTTTACTTGGTACTTAATACACCGATCGTTTTTGTTAATATCACATTCAATGTTGCTGTTTGTCCTGCATAAATGTATTTTGTTGAAGTGTAGTTATTGTATCCTGATTTTGTGACTTTAACAGCATGGTTTCCAACACTTAAACCTGTTACAGTTTTTGGAGTTGTGCCTTTAAGGGCATTGTCCACATACAAGTTTGCTCCTGTCGGATTTGAAGCAACATACAAGTTTCCAGTTTGATTAGTTGTGTTACCTGATGTATTGACTACTTTATATGCTTCTCCTGCTTGATTCTGGCATCCAACCAAAAACACAGCCAACAACAGCAAAGAAAAAATGTACATCAAAAATTTATTTTTCATTCTCAAACACCTCGCGAATAGTTATATTTTAGGTTATTAAATTAGAATATATATATCGATTTTATAATCATAACCAACATGTGACGAAATGCCCCTTTCCACCGTTTAGCCGCTAAAAATTATTGAATAGAACAACGGGCCCTGTTAAGTTCGTTTTCAGTTACGGGTGAAGCGGAGTCCGGAAAACCTGCGCCCGCAGAGTTCATCAAGAACCAGTATTAAGAGGCATTTCTTAATCTAAGGGAAAATAAATTTCCATGTTAAGCAGTTAAAGAAAGGCAAAGTTAATATTAAGATTATCAATATAACTAAAGATATTATTAGATACGTTATTAATTGATTTATGCTAATCTTTCTAAACTTTATTGGTCTCTTAAATTGATGACTTAATCTCATCATTAGTATAAGAATTATAAATGATTGGATGACATAAAATGTACACCAAATTGAGGGAGAATCTGTACAGACATTAACTGAAAATACAAAATAACCCATAAAAACATAAATTGCGCTTAGGATAAATGAAAGATCTGCAATAGCCAATAAATATATGAGTAATGTCTTTCTAGAAGCATCATCTTTAATTTCAGAATAAGCTTTGAAAGCACAAAAATGCCAGTAAATGAATAAAAATGTCCATGTAGCTGCCCAAAAAAACGCTGAGTTATGCTTCAGATAAAAACTTGCTTCTGAAAAGACCATATTTGAGAATAGTATTTGTAAAGAAACCAATACTATTGGGATAATTGCAATTCGACTATAATAATTTTTATTTGACAAAATTTCTAAAGAACGTAAAAAAAAATATACTCCGCAAATCGAAATTATCAGCCCTATTTTATAGATTAATTTGTTGTTTGTTACTAACGATAAAAATTCAAAATACGAGAAAACTATAAACTGGCAAACTATGGAAAAAGGAATAAGAAATATGAATATTGGGAGTGATATAATCCCCTTTACTCAATTAAGTATCGATGTTAAAAAAGCCATAACAGGGGAAGTTAGCATAACAGTAAAACTTCTTAATAAAACAGAAAAACCGAGTATAGGTATCCTTTCTGGTAAAAAAGTGTATGGTTACCTTGAAGTGCAAAAAACAAAAATAACAGATAATGACATTGAGGATATACTGATTCAATTCAAAATAAATAGATCATGGCATAAAGAAAATAAAGTGGGCTATGATAATGTTTCTTTATATAGATATACAACTAAATGGATAGAATTGCCTACTATAAAATCAGAAATAGATGACGATTATATATATTATAATGCAACTTCTTCGGGGTTCAGCTATTTTGCAATAGCTGAAAAGAATAAGGAAATAATAAATATAAAAGAAGAAGAAAAACTAGGAGAAGAAACAGAAATAAAAGAAGAAATAATCGAGGAAAAAGAAGAAGTTCCGCCGATAATTCCTTTAAAGAATGATACTAATAATACAAATACAATTTTCATTATTCTAGGGATAGCTTTGATTGCTTTGTTAACACTATTTTTAATAATAAAAAGAAAGAAATAGTTAAGAATTGATTTTTAATCAATTATTTGGAACATTACTTTAGATTACTTCTCTCAAAACGCCCAATCAATAATAAATTTCTTTTTCGAAGAGAAAAACAATATGTGCGTAGCACCTCAAACCCCCATTTCTAATTTAGCAATTCAAAAATTTCTTCTAACATTGTCGCTGTTATACAAGGTTTTCTGAAAGAATAAGTGCGGCGTCCCCGAGCTATTCATGGTGAAGGCGTTTGTGAGTGTGCGTGAGTGGTCGGAGGTTTGGATGGTGGGAAGGCGCGCACGTTTTCAAATCTTTGCATCTCTTTTAAAACCTAAAATTTCAAGATATAATAATGTTAAATCCGATAAATATGAGAGTCTTTTAATTTCTGAGATAGGAAGAAAAATTTGTTGTTTATGTTTTTGAAGCTCATTATTTTTTATTTCCCCATTATAACTCACCACTTCAAATAAATGGCTAATAATTAAAACTTCATTTCCATCACGATTGTAAGTATAATCTCGTACAATCAATTCCTTAAATTTTTTTATAGAAATGTTACACTCTTCCAATATTTCTTGTTTTAATCCATCTTCAACATTTTGCCCATTTTTTACCTTTCCAACAGGTATTGTCCAAAAACCATATTTAGTATGTTCTTGCATTAAAATTTCTCCTTTTTGATTTTTAATTATGGCTGCAACACTATGGTGGCTAATTATATCTTCAGAATTATATTTTATATTTTTCATATAATTCAGAACTTGTGTATATTTTTAAGTTTGTTGTTTTTCGTGCACCTTCTGTTTATTTTCACTCGCAAAGCGACTAAATAGGGGGGGTACACTCACAAATGTCGTATAACAACAGGTTCTTGTTATGCCTCCTGAGCGGAATGAAATGAAGCGAAGGAGTTTTGACGGCACACATAAATCAAGAATGAGGTCGGCGAGCGTTAAAGAATTCTTTTATGAAGATAAAAAATATATATTGAACTTATGAAGCATAATGTGGACATTATTGCGAATATTGCATTAAATCCAAAATTGCTTGCGATTAATCCTCCAACTGCGGCGCCAATTGCGATTGAAAAATAATTTATTGATTCCCATGTGCCCCATTCTCTGCCAGCTTTCTTTTTAGTAATATGTTTTGAGTATAAAGCATCGAAAGCAGGAGAATAAAATGCTTCAGCAAATCCCATTAAAATTTGCACTCCAAACAAAAACCAAATTGAATTGACAAAAATATAAAGCAAAAATCCTAATCCCATTACAGCATAACCAAAAGCAACAATCAACTCATCTCTTTTATTTTTGTCTGCAAATTTTCCAGCAACTAATGTAGTCACTCCTGCTGCTAATGCGAAAAACCCCCCTGTTAAGCTGGCATCTAATAAATCACCGCCAATATTTTCCACAAAAAGGGCGTAAATGGGGCCAAGCATGGCGCCAGCAAGCAATACTAAACCATTAGTAATGAGCAATATTCGCAATGCTTTATTGAATAAAAATCTCTTCATAAATAAATTAAATTAATGCAATATATAAATTATTCGAATAGTGAGCCGACCTCTTAAAATAAATTCGTGCTGTCAAAATTGGATTTAATATTGAGGATTCCAGTTAAGAAGTTCTGGCGGATTTCGTCTGAAAAGTAATTTAGCGGCATAGTTCTATCCAATATTAGACATCAAGAACAAGAAGAAAGGGCAAGAAACCAAGTAATCTTTAAATACTTCTAAATTAAGATATCAAGTATATGGATCTAAAGAAGAGTTCAATTACAAAAATAAAGATATGGTGGGTTATTTCAATAATTTCTTTAATCTCCGGATTCATTTATTCTATGGTCATGTTTGGGTGGGGGGAGTACAAATCACAAAGTTTCGGACTTTTAACCCCCCTATTAAATTTTTTAAATTTTTTTTCTGCAGGAATAATCTTCTTTTTCTCTTTTGCAAGTTTAAGTTATATTATATTATACAAATCTACAAATAAAAAAGACTGGATTATATTTACAATTGTTTTTTACATTATAAACCTAATTCTTGGATTGGCCATAATAGAAATTGATTCGAGTAATTTTTGGGTACTACTTATATTCCCGTTAATTTATTCACCATTCATATATGGGTTTGCTATACAAGCCATCAATAGTATTTTTAATGATAAATTTGAATTGGCATTTCACTTAGTGGGTCAAATTTTATTTTTCATGGCTTTTTTATATTGGTCATATCTTGAATTTTTTGTGAAGAAAATAGAGGATAAAAAAAACATCAGATTAATAAAAAGAATATTATTGATTTTTATCTTTTTAATGTTGATTATTGGGGTAAAAAGTTGTATGTCTGAGTTTTAATTATGGTTGCCTACTGAGTGCCCTTTCTTGTTTATGCCGCCAAAATTATTTTGTTTAACATCGCGATTAAGAGAAGTTTTTTGCGAAGCAAAAAATTTGGGAAATTTGCGAGCCGAGCAAATTTCCTCATAAGCCTTGTTATATGAGGGTGAGCGTAACGCAGTGGAGCGAAAGCGCAGCGTCTCCGAAGCGTTTGTAATTGTGCCGTCCTACTTGAAAGCTATGATTTGATAACCATATTTTTCAACATCTTCTTTTGGCCAGAATGTAAAATTTTTAGTTTTGCCAACATAAGTAACTTCCTTTTCAATTTCTCTCCCAGTATATTCTTTTGTTTCTGGATTCCACTCTTGCAAAACTAAAATATCTCCTTCGTTGCATTCCCAATCTGCAAGACGAAGCTCATATGTTTTTTTACCATCAAGAATTTTTTGAAAATATTCTGGCCAAACTTTTTTTGTGTGTCTCATAAAAATATGGTTATCTTTTAACTTTATAAAATTTGTTAGGCACAATTACAAATGTCGTCTAACATCAGGGATATACGAAGTTTTTCTGGAGCGTAGCGGAAGAAAAATTTGGGTGAAGCCCGAGCTGAGGGCTGAACCGTATATCCCTTGTTATACGCCCCGACGACTGAAAGGAGGAGAGCGCAGCGTGGTCGAGCGGAGTGAAACGGAGCGAAGAAGTTGATTT
>Ga0210050_1005386_pt1 | contig 10139 bp, 10 predicted proteins | sample CryGey132114_all_FD_185463 | JGI IMG/M metagenome (GOLD analysis project Ga0210050, IMG submission 185463) | Groundwater microbial communities from aquifer - Crystal Geyser CG22_combo_CG10-13_8/21/14_all (SPAdes) (version 2) | ecosystem: Environmental > Aquatic > Deep subsurface > Groundwater ...
AAAGGATATGATTAGATCACAAATTGAAACTTGGTCGGAAGTGAGCGCGAAATCTGGGCGCGCCGAAGGCGCGCTGTATGGCGAGGGAATGAAATCCGTCTTGCGGGCGCGGGCGAATTCGGAGGGCGGGCGGAAAACAAGAAATGAGATCTTAATAGTTTCTTTTTTTGAATCCAAAATCTATTCATGAACAAACCAAAATGTTTTCTCTATGCTCGCAAGAGCACCGAAGATGACGATAAGCAAGTGATGAGTATTCCTGCTCAACTTGTGGAACTTCGTGAATTTGCGAGCAGAGAAAATCTTGAAATTCTTCAGGAATTTCAAGAGTCGAAAAGCGCAAAGAGTCCGGGGCGTGAAGTCTTCGGCGAAATGATGATGCGTATTGAGAAAATGGATGGTGTAGGCATCCTCGCGTGGCATCCTGACCGACTAGCGAGAAATAGCATTGACGGAGGACGCATCATTTACGGCGTAGACACTTCTAAAATCGTCTCTTTGCGTTTTCCGACATTTTGGTTTGAACCCACACCGCAGGGGCTCTTTATGTTGCAAGTGGCGTTCGGACAGAGTAAATATTATTCCGACAATTTGAAGCAAAATGTTGAGCGAGGTATGCGCCAAAAACTTCGCCGTGGTGAATGGCTAACGCGCGCTCCTTTTGGATATGTGAATAATCCCGTTACGCGAAATATTGAACCTGATGTGGTGAAATCTAAAATTATCGTGCGCGCCTTTGAGGAATATGTAAAAGGACGCCACGGCTTAGAATCATTAGCGAAGTTTTTGGCTGACCACGGTGTTGCTCAAAAGTCCGGAACGCCACTTGCCAAAGCTTCCGTGAAAAGAATACTAACTAATCGTGCGTATCTCGGCTTCACTGTACATCATGGCGAATATTTTCCCGGAAGCTTTGCGCCAATTCTTTCTCCGACACTGTTTGAAGCTGTGCAGAAAATAGTGGAAGAGCGAGCGCATCCGAGACACAGTAAAACATCTCACAATTTTCCTTTCACCGGACTTTTTCGTTGCGGGGAATGTGGCTCGATGATAACCGCCCAGTGGTGTACTGGAAAAATGGGCGGTCGGTATCGCTATTATCGTTGTACGAAAAAGAAAGGAAAATGTAGTCAGAGATATTTAATGGAAGATGCGCTTGCTCTCCAAGTTAAGGAACAGCTTCAATCAGTGTCGCTTCCCGAAGTGTGGACAGATTATATGCTCAAAAAAGTTGAAGTTTTTGAGCATGAGGAAATCCACGCTTCGGGAAATCGGCTCGGACAGATGAAGGAAGACTTGAAAGCGCTTGAAGCGAAACTCGACGCACTCGTGGATTTATACTTAAACCACGATATTGAGCGTGAAATATATTTAGTGAAGAAAGATAGTTTGATGCGTCAAAAAAGCTCGCTTCAAGCGAAATCTTCATCTGCCAGAGCCGAGAGAAAGAATTGGGTCGAACCCCTGCGGAAATGGATTTTGGATTCAAAACGCGCGGGGTTTCTGGCAACCAGTGAAAATCTCCATGAGATGCGAGATTTTCTTCGTTCCTTCGGAACGAACCCCGCGCTGAAAGACAAAACTATTTCGATCTCATTTTGCCCGCCCTCCGAATTCGCCCGCGCCCGCAAGACGGATTTCATTCCCTCGCCATACAGCGCGCCTTCGGCGCGCCCAGATTTCGCGCTCACTTCCGACCAAGTTTCAATTTGTGACCCTACCGGGAATCGAACCCGGATTGCCGCCTTGAGAAGGCGATGTCCTAACCGTTAGACGATAGGGCCTAATAAAATTAAAATTTAAAGATCAAAAATAGAAATACTCCAAATCATCTCTTATTTCCACTACCCAAAAATTCATAAAATACGAATTCTTACTTAACCCGTTACCTGCCCGCCCTCCCGATAGTCGGGCATTCGCTCCATAGAGCAGATTAGCCTAAAAAATTTACCTGAACACCTTGACGATAACATTTTTAAAAGCTCTAAACAACTTCAACTGAATCCTCTATCCTTTTAAAAGTCATCCCTACAAACTCAAGTTTGTAGGGATGACTTTTGAGATATAATTTAGTTAAATTTTTATCTTTAATTTTTAATTTTAAACTTTTAATTTTTAACGTTTCTGCCACTCCTTTTCCTGACGACACAATAATTTCTCCTTATCCTCCGGATGGGCCATCACTTCTTCTACGACTTTTTCCAAACGCATCCCCTGAGAACCTTTGAGATAAACAAGGTCACCAGTTTTAATTAATTTTTCTAAAAATTTACCAGCCATCTCTGCTTCATCAAAATGATGAATATTTTTAGGATCTAAACCACCTTCTTCTGCACCTTCAGCAATAAATTTTGATCGCAGACCAATTAAAATTAAATGCTCGACAATTTTCCCTACTCGAGTCCCGATCGCCCGATGAGCCGGAACGGTATAAGAACCGAGCTCCAACATATCTCCCAACACGGCAATCTTCCTACCTGTCACTTTTATTTCTTCTAAAACATCCAGTCCCGCTTCCATCGCAACTGGTGACGCATTATAAGTATCATCTAATAAAATAGAATTTTTAATCCCCTCAATCAAATTTAAACGACCGGGCGGTAAAACTAAATTAGTTAAGGCTTCCAACATCAACACTGGATTGAGACCTTGAGAGGCTCCAACCGCAAAAGCGGCTAAGGCGGCCGAAATTTGATGACGACTTAAAACTTGATATAAACGAATGGGTAAAGAACCACCCTGATAATCAATCTTAAAGGTCAGACCGTCAATTTCTTCGTCTTTATATAAGAGCTGATCATTGGAAGCTATGACCGTCGCTTGAGGATTAAAACCATAACTCAAAACTTGACCCTTAGTAGTATCCGCAAAAGATTTAACCACTTCATCATCAAAATTTAAAATCGCCCAAGCTTCTGGACCTAAAGTTTTTAAAAGATAAGTTTTTTCTTCAACTAATTGTTCTTTTGATTTAAAAAATTCAATATGAACCGGAATATCTGGTAAGCGAGTGATGACCACGATATCAAATTTAATCCAAGAGGCAATTTTTTTGATATCACCGGGATGATCAGCTCCAATTTCTAAGACTAACCATTCGGGATAAGCTTGACGAAAAATCAGTAACATCAAACCATGAACAATAATCTCAACCCAACCTAGAGGATCATTCCAAGCACTTCGACTGCCTAAAATAGTTAGAGGCACCCCTAATTCACTATTGTAACTTTTTTCACTTTTTCGGATTCGATACTGACTGGCCAAAACTATCGCCACGGCATCTTTAGTGGAAGTTTTCCCGACCGAACCAGTAATTCCCACAATTCGCGGTCTATATTTATTTAAAATTAGACGCGCCTCTAATTGTAGAATGTTAGCAACAATTTTTTTTAAACCTTGTTTAAGATAAAAGAAGAAAAGCATAATTAACGATCAGGTGGTAATTCGTAATAACTAGTCAAAAAGTGATTTAAATTTATAAATGATTCGGTCAAAGTTTCAGAAGCATATTTTGCTCCCTGTGGATTATAAGCATACAAAAAAATTAGAAAACGAGCTTTGGAAGCCGGAAAATAACCAAAAAATGAATGTAAGTACCTATCATCATAATAACCGCCTCCACCTGATTTGGCAATCTGAGCTGTACCAGTCTTAGCCGCCACCGAATAATGCTCTTGTTTAAATTTTCCTCCAGCTAAAGCCGTATCGACGACGACCGATAACATCCGACTGATCTCCAGACTAGTGGCTGGTTTTAAAACTTGACGAATGGCCGTCACCGGAGTGGTTTTAACTAAAAGATTAGTATAATTGATTTGTTTAATCACATGAGGAGTAATTAATTTCCCACCATTAGCCAAAGTCGCCAAGGCTCGAGTCATATTAATTGGCGTAATGTTAATACCCTGACCAAAAGACATATTGGCATATTCCAATTCCCGTTTACTATTTAAATTGCCAGTTAGACCGATTGCTTCATTAGGTAAATCAATGTTAGTTTTTTCTCCAAAACCATAATCCATAAAATAGTCATAAAATTTTTGATGACCGAGCTCTTGCATGGCAAAAGTGGCACCTAGATTTAAGGATTTATTTAACACTTCTTGCATTGAAGTAAGTCCTCGGATTTTATGATCAAAATTTGAAATTTTCCGACCATTTAAAATAATCGAACCCTTGTCATTGTAAGTGGTACTGGCAGTGATCGCTCCAGTATCCAAAGCCGCCGCTAGAGTTAAGGGTTTAAAAATTGAGCCCATTTCATAATTTTTCTCCACTAAAGGATTATTCAAAACATCAATATTAGTTTGTTTTTTATTAGGATCAAAATTAGGCAAAGCGGCCATAGCATAAATTGCCCCCGTTTCGGGATTGATGATAATCGCCCCAACTGAATCGGGGTGCCACTTATCAGAAAAAGCAGTCAACTCTCTTTCTAAAGTATTTTGGACGATTGGTTCTATCGTCAAAACAATATCCCCTTCGGAGCCAAAACTTTTATTTTTCAAGGCTGAATTAAAATCAGCAAAAACTTCCGCAAAAAAATTTACTTTTAGACCATCATTGTGACGACTTAAAATATCATTAACACTCTTTTCCAAACCATAACGACCTAAATATTGATCACCTCGATAAGCCATAAAACCAATCAAATGAGAGGCGGTCTTAGCTCCGGGATAAAAACGCCATTTTTGTTTATGAATATAAACTCCGGGTAATTTAGTAGCCAAAATTTTATCAGCCGAAGCTTGATCGATTCGGGAAGCAATTTCTTGGTAATGATAATTCTTATCTAAAGCATCCTTCATAAAACTAGCTTGCTCTAAAGGAAAAATATTAGCTAGAGTCTGATAAGTAGAAGTGGCATCGAGAATTAACTGCGGATTAATCGTCACCAAATAACCAACTTTCAATGTCGCCGCCGAAACTAAATTGCCAGTTTTAGTGGTAAAAAAAATACTGCCCCGATCAAAAGCGTTACTAGTCGGTCGAAGATATTGACGATCAGCTTCATCACTATAATTATCACCGTTAATAATTTGAATATAAAATAACCGGACCACAAAAAGACCAGCGACCAAAATTAGACCGAGAGCAATAAAACGAGTTCGAGCCTGAGTATCAAATTTCATTTTTAACGAGAGAAAGATAGATTGTGATCAGACAGCGGTCTATCTCGATAAACAAAATTACTATCTTTAGGGGCTTCCACAAAGCCAAAACTTAGAGCTAAAGCCTTATCGATGGTCGCCATTTTAGCCAAATAGGCTGTTTCCTCCACCGCTAAATTAGCTTCAATCTCGGTAATCGCTTCTTCATTCTGACGTCGTTCGTTGACTAAAAAAACTGAAGTATTGACTAGATAAATATAAGCCAAGCCCAACAATAAAAATACAACTAAGAGCCCGCTAGTAGCGAGATTAAGATTAAAATAATTGTTAGCAGTTTTAGTCATATTTAAAAATATTGATTAATTTTTCTTGAGCACTCGTAATTGAGCACTGCGAGACCGTGGATTAGACAGAACCTCCGTCCGCTCTGGTTTAATAACATGTTTAGAGACTAGACTCGCTTCAGCAGAGATAACTTTAGCTCGGAAAAAATTTTTAACTAAACGGGCTTCCAGACTGTGAAAAGAAATTACCGCTAGTCGACCACCAGGACTTAAAACATTCCAAGCTCCAACGAGACCAGCACTGAGAGAATCTAATTCGCTATTAACAGCCATCCGCAGGGCTTGAAAAGTTTTAGTGGCTGAATTAATTTTTCTTTTCTGATACCAAATTGGAACACTAGCCTCAATAATAGCGACTAAATCAAAAGTGCTTTTAATTGGTTTTTCGGCTCGAGCGGTCACAATAGCTTTGGCAATGGCTTTGGCAAAACGTTCTTCACCGAAACCAGTCAAAATAGTAGATAAACTTTCTTCCGACCAATCATTCACAATAGTATAAGCGGTCGTATCATCAGCTAAGGGTTGATTGTTTAAAGTCATCAGCAAAGGTTCATCCCGTAAAAAAGAAAAACCGCGACCAGACATTTCTAATTGATCAGAACTCCAACCTAAATCAAATAAAATAGCTTCGAATGGGCCAAGTTTAGCTTCAGTCATGACTTTTTCTAAATCACGAAAATTAGCTTGAATTAAATGAGTAGGGGTGGGAGAATTTTTTAAAGTGGCCGTCGCTCGTTTCAGTGATTCAGCGTCAGCATCAAGACCAACTAAAAGTCCGCTGGGACCAATTTTTTCACTAAGCAAAAGAGCGTGTCCCCCATTACCAAGGGTGGCATCTAAAACCCGTGAACCAGGTTTTAAATTAAGAGATTCGATGGTTGATTGTAAAAGAACAGGTAAATGAGCCATATTAGAACATTCCTAATTCACCCATTTTTTCCGCTAACAGATCAGCCTGACCTTCAATCCGTTGAGTATTCTCTTCCCACTTCGTTTCGTCCCAAAGCTCTAAGCGACGACTGACACCGACAACTACAACTTTAGTTTTCAACTCGGCGAAGTTTTTAAGGAAATCTGGAATCAGAATTCGACCAAGACTATCGATTTCAGTCGGAGCAGCACCAGCAAAAATAAAACGGGCTAAATCACGAGAATCAATTCGGCCCACCGGCATTTTTTCTAATTCTTCGGTAAAGCGTTGCCATTCAGATAAGGGGTGGACAAACAAACATTTATCGAAACCACGAGAAATAATGACTTTTTTACCTAATTCCTTACGAAAATTGGCGGGGACAGAAATCCTCTTTTTGTCATCTAGATTGTGTCTGTACTCGCCGATTAACATAAATCAATAGCTATCAATGGCTACTAAAAGTGTGTTGCCCCACTTCTTACCACTGCATTAACATTATATCCCACAACCTACCACTAGACCAAATTTTAACTGTGGATATCTAAAAACCAGCCTTGATTTTGTTAATCAAAATCAAGGCTGGTTTTTAAACAATCTCTTTAATTACCCCCCCATATGTCAGTCATCTGGAAAAAAGCTAAAACAAAAACCCCGCTTTAATCACAAACGAAGATTTTGTTTGTGATTTCTAAACGAGGTTACTTTCATCAGCGACGTTTCCAATCTATCACTAGATAAGTAGAGGTCGAAATAGTGTCATTCAGGAAACCACCTAAGCTTAAGCCCGGAATCTCGGCAATCAAAATCTCATCACCAAGCTTCCAGTTAAAACTAGTTAGTCCCGGAACAGTTCTAGTATCAACTAGTGCCGTTAAAACTTGAGACTCTGTACCAAATTTTTTCAACTGCACTTGCATCAAACTAGAATCTTTATTGGGGAGATTGATAATTGGAACCGGAAAGGATATTAATTCAAACCAGCCCCAAGTTTTAGCAACAACTGACTTGTTTTGGCTCAAACCTTCCACCAACTTTCTTGAACCACTAAAGAAGAAAGCCCCGAAAGAAAGTAAGCCAAACAGTAGGATGACCAAAAAGATAATTTTGACTCGACCATTTTTCTTCAACATTTCTCACTCCTTTCTTCTTTTAGGTTAAGACAAAAGACCCATAGACAATTTCTACTAATTATAATATCACTAAAATTAAATCTCCGTCAAAAAAATAGTTGTCAGTACTAGATAAATAATTTAATAATTTATTTTTATTTCTATTTCTCTCGCGGTCGTAATAGAGGAAAGATTTGGGCTTCCCGAATCGGTTTATTAGCCAAAAAAGCAAATAGTCGTTCGCTAAAACCAAAACCAAGAGTCGGAGGCATGCCATATTCTAAAGCCTCCACAAAATCTGTGTCATTCATTTGGGCTTCTTCATCCCCCGCTTCTCGGAGTTTAGCTTGTTCAGCAAAACGTTCAGCTTGATCAAGAGGATCATTGAGTTCCGAAAAACCTTTACCTAATTCCGAACCAGCTAAAATTACTTGAAAACGTTCGACAGTTTTAGGATCAGCTTCTGACCGTTTAGCCAAAGGTTCCATAATAACTGGCACCCCGACTAGAAAACCGGGACCGGCTAAATCTTGACGACAATATTTCCACAGATTATCCAGCGCTCGAGTCAAATTAAAACCGGTTTTATCATAATTGATTTTTAAAGTTTGGAGCTTGGCTTCAATCTCACTTAAATTACTAGCCTTAATATCCAAACCAGTTTTAGCTAAAATAATGTCATGATAATTATAAACTTGCCAATTTTTAGCTAAATCAACTTCAAATTTATTAATTTTAAAAACTTGAGTCCCAAAAGTTTTTTGAGCTAAGTCCCGATAAAGTTCAGTCACTAAAGTCATCCCCGCTTCATAATCCGAATAAGCCTGATAAAATTCCAAAATAGTATAATCTTGGAGGTGTTCGGCGTCCATACCTTCATTGCGAAATATTCGACCAATTTCAAAGACTTTAGGTAGACCAGCAATAATCAAACGTTTCAACCACAACTCGGGAGCGATCCGCAGGTAAAAATCTTGATCAAGAGCGTGATGATGAGTGATAAAAGGGCGAGCTTCTGCTCCACCAGGTAAATTTTCTAAAATTGGGGTATCGACTTCTAAAAAATCTCGACTGTGAAAAAATTCGCGAGCGACTTGCCAAAAACGAGCTCGTTTTTCGATTAAATCTCGAGCTTCGGGATTAAGTAAAATATCCAAATAACGACGACGTTGACGTTCTTCGACATCTTGCAAGCCGTGCCATTTATCAGGCAAGGATCGAAGGGCTTTAGTTAACATTTTCCACTTAGCTACTTCAATAGTTTGTTCTCCTCTTTTAGTGATAAATAAAGTACCAGTCACTTCAATAAAATCACCTAGATCAACCGTATCGTTAAATAAAGTTAAAGTTTCCTTCCCTAAAGTATCGGTTTTTAATAAAGCTTGGATTTTACCCGTTCCATCATTAAGATCACAAAAAATCAAAGCTCCTTGACCACGCAAAGACAAGACTCGACCAGCCAGCGTAATTGTTTTTGTTTCCGCTGACCAAGTGGCAAAATTAGTCAAGATCTCATTTAAACGAAGGGAAGCTTTGGTCCGAGCCGGATATGCTGATAAACCAGCCTTTTTTAAGTGCTCAATCTTTTTTATCCGTTCAGTTCTTAATTCTTCAAGCGAAGCCATAAAAATTTTATTTAATATCAACAACTGAATAAACTATTGACCCACGCGGAGCATTTACTGTTACCTCGGAACCTTTTTCTAAACCGATCAGAGCTTCGCCGATTGGTGATTGGTGAGAAATTTTACCGGCTTGTATATCCGCTTCTTCCGAACCGACAATTGTATACTCCACTGCCGATTCACCAGCTTTTTTCAAAACTACTGTCGAGCCAATTTGGATTTTTCCCCCATGATGTTTATTGGAAACAATCACGCCATTTTTCAATATTTCTTCAATCGCTAAAATTCGATCTTCAATATCAACTTGCTTATCTCGAGCTTCATGATATTCAGCATTTTCTGATAAATCCCCTAGTGATTTAGCAAACTCTAGAGTTTCCGCCACTTCTTTTCGTTCGACCATTTTCAAATTAGCTAATTCCTGTCTTAATTCTTCGTATTTTTCTTGGCTAAGATATTGTTTAGTATTATCCATATGAGGATGATTTTAACCGATTTTAAACAAAAAAACAACACTCTGTACAGTTAAGTATAAATCGCATTGGGGACACAAAAAATCAAAATTCATGAAGCCAAAAGAGATATCAAGGGGGACACAAGAATCAAATCTCGAGAAGAACAACACGATAGTAGGCACGCCAGTCACGGCCAAGCCAAGTCGCATAGCGGCGCCAGCCCGACCCGTCCCAGCGCGCATACGGCACATCCCAGTGACCGTCGGAGCGACGGACGAGAGAACCGAAGTTGAAGTAAGGGTTGCCGTCTTTCATTTGAGCAGGAACTTGGTCTGGGTTTTCAATCATAAATTTCCAGTATTCAAGGCCTGGAAATTTGTATTTATCTTTGTAAGTATTAATCAAATAATCTGCCACTTCGCTTAAGGGTCTGCCATTTAAAGACGCTGGGATATCATCGGGTATGAAGATTTTGTCTTTTAGGGTTTCCCAGTCTAGATTTTGGGTGTCGGGGTTTAGGGTGTATTCACCAAATTTAGTGGCGTCGGTGGCTTTTTTATCAGCTAAAGCGGGGTAATCTTG
>Ga0210050_1005388_pt1 | contig 10132 bp, 12 predicted proteins | sample CryGey132114_all_FD_185463 | JGI IMG/M metagenome (GOLD analysis project Ga0210050, IMG submission 185463) | Groundwater microbial communities from aquifer - Crystal Geyser CG22_combo_CG10-13_8/21/14_all (SPAdes) (version 2) | ecosystem: Environmental > Aquatic > Deep subsurface > Groundwater ...
AAACGCGAACATTGCCTCGTTGGGTGGGAAGTAAATCACGAATACGCTCATATTGAGCTTTTGTAAGTTCCATCCCTCCCACATCTCACTTTATCTCTTCTTTGTCAATTAGTGTTAACACGCCCTAGAAAATGTATACCACAAGTTGTTTTGTTGAGGCAGATTCATAGTGTTCCTTTGCGCTTGTAAGTATTCTGTAATGCTTGAGAGAGTGGATAACGAGCTGCAAGGCTTGTCAACTCTGTCTTTCACGGAGCATAAGTTTTCAGTATACAATCGCTCTCGTAAAATTCATTACTCCAAAATCATACTTTCCCCTATAGAAATTTTTCCAAAAATATTCAAACTCGCCGCCTGGTGTAGTTCTTTTCAATTATTGTTCTCTTCAAGAAGTTTTTAAAAGGAGAGAACACCAAAGACTAAGGAGGTAGGTATGAGAAAAAAGTTGGTATCTAAGAAGGTTGTGGAAGAAAGTTCACTACAAGAAGGGAGTACATATGATGATCCGGAACATTATAAAATATTTTAAAGTATCAGCTTTGTTTTTTTCAGTAGCATTACTTGTAAGTTGCGGTGGAAATAAAACACCATCCGCTGAAAACGCATCTGCAACAGGAGATGGGGCGAGAGGAAGTTCGCAATTTATTCTTCCTGCCAATATAACGCCACAACCTGGTATGGGAGTGTTGGTATTAGGGGTGATAGGCCCAGATACAACCACAGCAATTATTTCAGGGCCAGATGATTTCAATGAAAACCGTGAAGTAAATGCTTCAGAACCTTTGCTGCTTGATTTGAATCCTGGAACCTACATGGTTGCAGTTTCACAAGTAAATGGTTGGAACCTTACCACTTCTAATCCGCTTATTGTTAATCTTGAAGAAGGTATGGTTGAAGTGGGAGTGTTTGAATACGAAATGTTGTCAGACAGCAGAGCGCCTCCTGTTGCATCTTACAGAGGTGCCGATGGACAGCTTGTTCAAATTAGAGAAGAAGATATGACCGATGAGCATTTTGTTTTTTATGCCTGGCTTAGAGATCAAGAGGGCGGAATTGATCCTACCCTTTTAACTGCATTGCCTGCTCACACCACTCCTCCTCTTGAGGAAGAACAACGCGAGTCAGCTCCTAGCTTCACACAAAATCTTGCGGCTGCTTTTATTGGCTACAAAGATGACACGGGAAATGTATTTCCAATCATCGGAGCAAATGTAAGATGGCAAATTGAAGAAAGTGCTAGTTATAACAAAGGTTATCGCGAGCGCTCATCAGCCAAAGGACGTATTGGCTTTGGTGCTACAGGTGGCGGCGGAAATGCTTGTGGACAGGGCCCTGCAGCTGAAATGGGTTGTGTAGATAATAACCAAGCAGCTACGTACACGGCCAATGGCTCCATAAGAAATACAGTGCGTTTTCCTCTTGCGGTTGAAGGCGCATCATCTTTTCCATTTTTTAATTTAACTGGAATCCTCTCACCCGATCTTGATGGTTTGGCTTGGGTTACTCTCTTTTCATTGGATGTGAGAGCAGAAGCCAGAGTTGCGGTGATTGGTTTCGTAAATGGAACTGAAATTGGAAAAACTGTATTGTATAAAAAGTTTATTCCAAAACCAAAAATTGAAGTAGAAAAAACAGTAGAAGTAGATGGCGAAGTAAGACCTGATGAAGATGTTACGTTCACTGTTCGTATTAGTAATAGCGGACTTGGAGTTGCTCATAACATTACGCTTGAAGATAGACTCGCATCAGGAAATGATGATGTTTACTCACTTTCCGCTCCAGGAGGAACAGCTCCAGTGGGCGATAGTGGATTTGATACTACCGGAATTGATTTAGCACCGGGAGAACATTTTGACTTTGTCTTTACCGCATCAGCATCAGCAACAGGTGCTTATTGCAATGAGGCAAAAGTTATTTCCTTTACCGATGAAGAAGATGAGTTGAGTAATGTTTCCATTTCTGACCAAGCCTGTTTCGAAGTGGTTGAACCAAACGTTACAATTCTTAAAGACTTTGTAGACGCTGAAGGTCAAACACTTGGAGATCACCTCATTGTAACGGCAAACACTGAAGCAATGTTAAGAGTTCGCTTGATCAATGATGGCACCGGAACTGCGCACCGTGTGCGTGTTACAGACAGACTTGTTTCGGATGTAGATTTAACTCAATATGAAATCACCCAGCTTCCAGATGCAACTGATGGTGTAAATCAGGATGCGAGTGAAGATGGAAGTTTTGAAGGTTGGGACGATGAACGAAATGATGGCGATTTCTTTACGCTCCTATCTGGTGATTCTGTTACCTATCTCTTCAAAGTTGTGGCGCACCAAGATGATGTTTACTGTGATTTGGCCAGATTCATTTATGTTGATGGACCAGATGATCAAACCGAAATCACCGGCGAATCTCAAGCATGTCTTGATGTAAGAACTCCACATCTCAGAATAGTAAAAGAAAATAATCTTACTATTGTAAATCCAGGAAGAAATTATTCATCAACGATTACGCTTACAAACGTTGGTGCTGGAATTGCGCACGATGTTCTTCTTGAAGATAGAATTGGTTTGGGACCTCAACCCGACAACACTATCTATGTTGAACTTGTAAGTGCTGATCGTAATGGAGAAGCTGGTGTCTTTTCACCAACAACTCAAACAGTAGGCTTTACAAGTATTGATCTCAATCCTGGAGATTCAGTAACAGCATTGATTGTGAGTCGTGTTCCAGACGCATCTTCACCTGGACAGTATTGTGATATCGGCAAATTCAACAGCAGTGATGCGGGCAGTGGCGAAGCGCAAGCTTGTATAACTGTTCCATCCTTTGTTGCTTTGCAAACACAATTGGTAGACAGTGTTGATCCACTTCGTCTTGGTGAATCCACTACCTATAGTGCCGTGCTCTATAACGAATCTCGTTCTAATAGCAGCGCGCATCAAAACCTAATCACCTACAGTTTTGGTCTTGATGATCCTAGCGACGCTATTGGTACAGCTGGATATTTTGTTCAATCATCAACACAGCTCTATCGCGATACAGCGCCCGTTCAAAATACAGTCACCGGTCTCATTGTTTCAGATTCCAGCAATGCCAGTGCTGCACTTCTCACTGAAGGAGTTGATTATACGCTTACAACGGATACTCAAGGATTACAGGTGATCACCTTTAATTCATCCTTTACGCTTGCTCCAAATGAAGCCATTTATATGCTTCATGAATCAGCAGCAAGTGAAGGAACTCCAGATGGAAATTACACCACAGGTTATATTTGGAATTCTAATGATGTAACGGATGACACAGCATTGCAGGCAAGTTCTTCAGAACCAACTACAGTTCTCGAATAGCAAGCCGGAAGCTTCAATGCATGTAACAACAAGATGGCCCATGAGAGTAAAATCTCGTGGGCTTTCTTTTTTTTACTTCAAGTAAAACCTTATGGTGAAGAAAATTTTTTAGTGAGCAACAAGAACAAAAAGGAAGAAGGCTCTTTGTTGTATACAAAAAAAAACTTTTTAGACGTTGACGAAATGAATGAGGCTGTGATTTCTTCCCACTCTAGGATCTTCAAAATGTTATGAAAACCTGGGGGAGATTGGATGAGTTATGAATTCATTGCAGATGCTTCCAAAAGAAAAAACGAAAGTTTTCATTGTTGATCCGCAACCCATTGTTAGCTTTGGGTTTGCGCAGCTGATCCACCAAGAACAAAATATGGTTTATTCTGGTGCTGCAATAAATGCGGAAAATGCATTAAGTTCTATAGCGAAAATAAAACCAGACTTTGTTGTGATTGATATTTTTCTGCCTGGGTTAAGTGGAATTGAGTTGTGTAAAAAATTGCTTGCTGAAAATGAGAACTTGCTCATCCTTATGACTTCCACTTGTCACGATGCTTCTCATGTTGAACGTGTTCTGCGGCATGGTGCAAAGGGTTACATTACCAAACAAGAAAATTGCAGCGATCTCATTTCCGCCATCAAGCATATTGTGAATGGCAGAACCTATATCACCAATAAATATAAAGACGAAATTATAGAAGGCTTAGTGGGAAGAGCTGGTGTTTTCAGTTTTCCTTCAACCGAAATACTCAGTGATCGTGAACTAGAAATTTTATACCTCATTGGGCAAGGATACACCAATCATCAGATTGTTGATCAATTGCATGTCAGTATAAAAACGGTTGAATCACATAACGCTCACATAAAAGAAAAACTTCACTTACAACATGCGCATGCCCTTATCCAGTATGCAGTGAAATGGACCATATCTGCGCAATTGTGAAGAACATATATTCCGACTGAATTTTTTTTCGGCAAGAGTGAGTTTAAAGATTGTTTTAATAGGAGGATGATTTGTTCATCATAAGTTGATGATAATCTCTAATCAATTGAGTTTGAAGTTGTGCAATGGCACTTTTATCAATGGGAATCTGCATCATTTCTGCTACAGATTTAAATTGATCAATTTCACTCATAATAATAGTTGCTTGATAATCGAAAGGCTTTTGTGAGGCATTGCGGGCTCTTTCCAATTTTTCATTTAATTCCACAAAATTTGCGATGGGTTTTCCCGCAGGGAACGCTGCGTAACCGCAGTTTTCCTTCATGAAGCGAAGGGCGTCATCTTCGGAAATAACTTCTTGTTCAGCACCTTTGGCAAGCGAAGCTTTTTTGAACGTAATGAGAGACGGCAGAATGCGTCCGAATGATAGTTCGTAAGCAAACACCGCTTCCTTATTGTTGGAACATACTTTATTTGTACTCATAAATACTCCTGGAAAATATCGTATAGCAGAGAAGTTATCGTCATCTCTTTAAGTTTGTTGCTAGAAAAAGGTGGGGATGGGGTGTTTTGATCGTTGCTGCGAATAGTGCCTTGATTTTAAAAGGTAATTTTCTAATAAACAAGCAGCTTTTAGTGCTCATCCTTCCAATTCCACCACTTCAACTTTTCAGCATCGTGGTGTTTATGTTCTGCGAAGTAAACAGCGCACCTGAAAACGTAGAGCAAACAACGATCTTGAACAGTGCCGGCAACAGCATTCGACTGCTCATACAGCTTTTGCGGGTCTTTGCCTTTAAGATCGGCAACTTCACGAATGCCAATATCCCACAAATCCCGAGCAATACTTTTCCCCACGCCGGGAATAGTTTGAAGGTTTTTGAGGTTTGGGTTCTTCATACGAGGGGAAATTAACTTCTTCATGAGGATAAGCAATTAAAAAATGGAGTAAAAAAAGTGAAAGAAAGAAGCACCTTTTTTTACTGTGCGTCGATGCAAACGAACCTTTCCCGACCTTTTTAAGTGGTGGTTACACATTTTGTTACACATTCCCAAAAACGCATCTCAACTCCTCACTCGAAACCAAGAAAAACGCTTTAAAACACCAACTCCCCCGTGGGCCCTGCTGGACTTGAACCAGCGACCAGTCGATTATGAGTCGACTGCTCTAACCAACTGAGCTAAGGGCCCACGGGAGAGTCAAAGTGTGCGGTGGGTGGGCGAAACGCAGAGTCAGCTTCCTACTTTTTCGGGATTTTAAATGCAACTCTGTTTTTCTAGCACGAGAGCCGAAGCTCAAAAAAGCATTGCAGTCTGAGGCTGCTGCAATTACACCCTCACGCCTATGACAAATCCAGCCTTTTTAGCGGAGCTCTCTCAGCTTTTTCAGCTTCAGCAGATTGACCTCAAGCTTCATTCCCTCCAAAAACAGCTGGCACTTTTCCCACAGCAACATACGGAAAAAAAGCAGGTATTCGATGCCTTCGCCGCCATAGTGGCACAGCATCAGGCTTTGCTGGCCGAGACCAAGCGCCTGAAGGAATTTCGCGAATCCCAGCTAGAAACTTTGCAAGCCAGCCTGAAGGAAAAAGAACAAAAAATGCTGCAAATCTCCAGCTTCAAGGGCTACGAGGCCATGGAGAAGGAAATCTTCGAGGCCAAACAGGCTATAAATACTGTGGAAGAGCAGCTTTTGGAGCAAATGGAAAATTTAGAGCAGATTTCTGAAAAAACCACGCAACTTCAAACTCAGTTTCACGATAAGGAAAGCGAGTTTAGTCAGTTTGAGGCAACACTTGCAGATCAACAAGCTGTTTGCGAACAAGAACAGCGCGCACTGCTGGAATCACGCAACAAAGTTTTTCCTTCGATTTCTCAAGAGCTGTATCAACAATACGAATTCATTCGGAAGCGATATCCGGAAGCCTTGTGTGCAGTGAGCAAAGGCGTGTGCGGTGGATGCCGCTTGAGTTTGCCGCCGCAAGTAAAACTGCAACTTGCAAAGGCTGAAAAATTTTTACATTGTCCTTCATGCCAGCGCTTGATTTATGATACACTTCACGTCGCTGAAAAATGAAGTGAAACAATAACAAAAGGAGCACATTATGAGTTTTGTCGGAATGCCAAAAGGAACAGTGGGAGAACTGCTGTTGTATATGGCCGACTACGAAAACTTCGATCACACGTGCAAAGAGTTGAATGGTGAAATGACTCCTGTGCAAATTAAAGCTGTGCTGCGCGATGTAGGTGGTATGCTTGTGCGCGAGTCGCGAAGCGAAGAGAAAAAATTCAATCTTTCTGGAAATCGTTCTTTAAATCCCCAAACAAAAGAAATGATTTCTTGTCTTTCTCCAAACGAAGAGCGAAAGATCTTGGCCACGTTTGGTTTGCTTGATGTTGATTAAGATACAATAGTTTTGGCAATTCTGTGTCCTTGCGAAGGAGCGTAGCGACTGCGGCAATCTCCTCTGACAATTCAAAAATGGAGATCACCTTGCCTGACCGGCAGGCAGGCCACGTCGCTACGCTCCTCGTGATGACAATGAGAAACACACATGGAACTCACTATATACACAGACGGAGCCGCAAGAGGGAATCCTGGTCCAGCAGCAGCCGGCGCAATTTTATTCGACGCTGAAGGAGAGACACTTGGAACCGTCAGCGAATATTTGGGCGAGACCACCAATAACCAAGCCGAGTACCGCGCCTTGGTGTTAGCGCTTGAAAAAGCAAAAAGCTTGGGCGGAAAAAAACTCAAGATTTTTGCAGACTCAGAGTTGATGGTGAAACAAGTAAATGGAGTCTACCGCGTAAAGCACGATGACTTGAAGCCACTCTTTCAAAAAGTTTTGCAACTGCTTGATTCATTTGAAACTTTCTCTCTTGAACACGTGAGAAGAGAAAAAAATAAAGACGCAGACCGTTTGGCGAATTTGGCTCTTGATTCACATATGTAGTTCGTATAAACGAGCTTCGCTCTTTGAAAACAACGCAAGGGAGACAGTCGCTTTGGCTTCGGCCACAGAGGAAAGTCCGAGCTCCGTATGGCATCCTGCTAGATAACGTCTAGACACCAGTTGAACATAAAAAGAATGGTGATGGAAAGTGCCACAGAAAAAAACCGCCTGCTTAGAGACTAGGAACTAGAGACTAGAAACAAGGAGTTTTCTTGCCATACCATAAATTAAAAGTAGTTCAACAATCGTACGATTTGGCTTTAAGAGTGCACAAGCTGACGCTTAATTTTCCAAAGATTGAGCAGTATGCTTTGGCACAGCAGTTGAGAAGTTCCTCGAAGTCCATTTCTGTCAATATTGTTGAAGGTATGGGAAAGCAAGAATCTCAAAAAGAGGTTTCTCGTTATTTGAGAATTGCTCTCGGTTCTTGTGATGAAACAAGGATGTGGGTTCAGTTTGCTAAAGATCTTGAATATCTTTCCCATGATGATTTTCAACTTTTGAGTGATCAATATTGTGAAGTTGGAAAAATGATTCGTGGCTTATTGAAAAGATATTCCCATCTCTAGTATCTAGTTTCTAGCTCCTAGTTTCTAGCATGGCAAGGGTGAAAAGGTGGGGTAAGAGCCCACCGCGCTTTTGGCGACAAAAGTGGCAAGGTAAACCCCAGGAGGAGAAAGGCAAATAGTTTTGTTGATCGAAAGATCGTCGTTAGCCAGACGATGTAGCTTGTCTACAGCAAAACGGGTTGCTGCTTGAGTTTGCCGGCGACGGCAAACCTAGATGAATGACAGTCGTTCGCGAAAGCGAGCAACAGAACTCGGCTTATGAACTTGCGTCTTTTTATATAAAAACCCGCTTACAAGGCGGGTTTTTTATTGCGCGTATGGTGAAAAAACTGCTGAAACTTATTTCACCTCTGTAGTGCAAAGAGCAATTACAGATTCTGGATGAAGGTCATTTCCAACAGGTGAATTGCTAGCGTTTTGCGAATAGACGATAATGGGTTCGCAGCCTATGAAATATTCAGCATATTGCTTAACGTGAGCAGCATATTTGTCGATACAACGATCGAGAAGATAATTTGGCTCATTCTGGTGCTCGCCTGCTTCATCTGCAATTTTTTTATAATCGCAGATGAGAACAGAAGCATGCGTCTGAATGGGTTTTTCATTGCGATGGCAAGTTACAAGTAATGAGTGGGTGATAGCGACATAAAGATTCGCTTCTCTAACTTCTTTAATATTGCAGCTAAGGTATTGTGACTCTAGTTCAGTTCTCGCTGTGGCGTTAATAAATTGAGCAGCTGCACTGTCACAATTAGTTGCAGGGAATGGGGACGTTTTATAGAAGCATCCAAAAGAAGCAACTGTTACATTGGTTTTTAATTTTTGAGTTGGTTCCGCCATGTCTTTCTCCTTTTCAATTCCCCGCAAAGCGAGTCGCTATCTGCATTTCTTCGTCAGCGCAAGAGTAAAGTAAAATTTTCTTGTGATCTCTTTCCCTTCTCGATTATAAGAACCGTTCCTTAAGGGAGGAGAAATTATGCAAGAAGCCGTTATTGTAGATGCCGTTCGAAGCCCCATGGGGCGTGCCTTAAAGGGCCAATACATTCACACCAGAATTGATGATATCGCTGCCGAGTTAATTAAAGCTCTGCTTGCGCGTAGCACATCGTTCAACCCACAACTTGTCGAAGATGTCTTATTTGGTTGTGCCATGCCCGAAGGTGAGCAAGGTTTAAACGTTGCTCGCAACATCTCATTTTTAGCAGGTTTGCCGCTTTCAAGTGGAGCAGCAACCATTAATCGTTTTTGCGCTTCATCACTCACAGCCTTAAACCATGCAGCTCAAGCGGTGATGACAGAAAATGGCGAAGCTTTCGTAGTGGGTGGAATTGAATCGATGAGCCACGTGCCCATGGGTGGTTTCAACCCAAGCCTCAATGAAAAACTGATGCGCGATGGAAATCCCGATGGCTACATTGCCATGGGCACCACCGCAGAAACCTTAGCAAGCCAGTATAAAATTGGCAGAGAAGAACAAGATCAGTTTGCGTTAGCATCGCATCGCAAAGCGGTTTCCGCAATGCAGCAAAATAAATTTGCAAATGAAATTGTTCCCATCACTATTACAGCTGAAGATGGCAGCGCCAGCAAAACCAGTAAAGACGAAGGCCCCAGAGCAGATTCGTCACTCGAGAAACTTGCATCCCTTAAACCTGCCTTCAGAAAAGATGGAACGGTTACCGCTGGAAATTCTTCACCGCTCACCGATGGTGCTTCTGTTTTGCTGGTGATGTCGAAAAAATTAGCGAAAAAATTAAAGCTGCAACCTTTGGCGCGTGTTCGTTCCATGGCAGTTGCAGGAGTTGATCCAGCGCTGATGGGTATTGGGCCTGTTGCTGCTGTTCCCAAAGCTTTGCAGCGTGCCGGCTTAAAAATGAAAGACATCGATCTCATCGAACTCAACGAAGCGTTTGCCGTGCAATCACTTGCGGTATTGAAAGAGTTAGGCATCGATGAAAAACGTGTAAACATTCATGGTGGAGCTATCGCACTTGGTCATCCCCTTGGTGCAAGTGGAGCCAGAATCATGACAACTTTGTTGCACGCGATGAAAGAGAAAAAAGCAAAGTATGGTTTGGCCACCATGTGTGTAGGCGGAGGCCAAGGTGTGGCAACGATTGTAGAGCGGTTGTGATTTTTATTGTTATTTCTGCGAAGTTTTTGCAGGGAATTGATTTTTCTTTGTCATCCTCGCGAATGCGGGGATGTGGATTCACATTCGAAGTGCAACACTTGGTTCAAGAAGACCTCAGCAGGAGTTCGATAACCAAGACACTTCCGGGGAGTGTGGTTATAAGCTTGGACTTTTAAATGCAACTGAGAAGA
>Ga0210050_1005398_pt1 | contig 10121 bp, 12 predicted proteins | sample CryGey132114_all_FD_185463 | JGI IMG/M metagenome (GOLD analysis project Ga0210050, IMG submission 185463) | Groundwater microbial communities from aquifer - Crystal Geyser CG22_combo_CG10-13_8/21/14_all (SPAdes) (version 2) | ecosystem: Environmental > Aquatic > Deep subsurface > Groundwater ...
AAAGAGGACAATGTTTTTTTAGGTTTCATAGTTGAAATTGAAACCAGTTTGAATTTAGTATCAACAACTATTTGAATTTATTTAGGATAGTGGTAACTCGAGCACACATTTTTTGCCATTATGCCCAGGATGACAAAGGAATAAACAAAGGAACACCATGACGCTGCCTCATTGGAATCTCGCACCCGAACAAAAGCCACTGCAAGAATTGCTTACACGTGAGCTCGAGATTTCAGCTCTTACAGCACAGGTGCTCATCAATCGTGGCATCACAAATGTTGATGCTGCAAAGCGTTTTCTTCATCCACAACTGAGTGAATTACCCGATCCCTTTTTACTCTTAAACATGCAAAAAGCTGTAGACCTTACCACAGCTGCACTTGCCGACGGAAAGCAAATTGCCATCTTTGGAGATTACGATGTGGATGGAGTGAGTTCCACAGCACTTCTTACTCATTTTTTTCGAACACTTGGCGCAAAACCTATCAGTTTCATTCCTCATCGTCTCATCGATGGTTATGGCATGAGCAAACAAGGCATCGACACCCTCAAAGCCAAAGGCACCGATCTGATTATCACCGTTGACAATGGCATTCGTTCACTTGAAGAAATTGCTTACGCAAAATCGTGCGGTCTTTCTGTTATTGTTACCGATCATCACGAACCTGGCGATGAACTTCCTGCTGCAGATGCCATTGTGAATCCAAAACAAGCTGCATGCCCTTTTCCAGAAAAAAATATTTGTGGTTGTGGAGTCGCTTTCTTTTTTGCCATGGCTCTTCGAAAGCGTTTACGGGAAGAAAATTTTTTCACCGATCATAACGAACCTCACCTTGCACAATATTTAGATTTTGTTGCACTAGGAACCGTCGCAGATGTCATGCCACTCACCGGCGCAAACAGAATTTTTGTACACTTTGGATTGAAGCAGTTGAACCAAAGTTCTCACCTTGGACTTCGAGCTCTCATTTCAACCTCCGACTGCAAAGGGAAGATCACGCCAACCCATGTTGGCTTTCGTCTTGGTCCGCGCATCAATGCTGCAGGCAGAATGGAAAGTGCACAAACTGCTTTGGAACTTTTCTTAAGCTCGCAAAAAGAGAATGCCTATTATCTTTCTGGTGAACTCGAACGCCTCAATAGCTTGCGACAAAAAACAGAAGAGAAAATTTTACGCGGAGCACTTCATCAACTGGAAGATGGCTCTGCAGAAGAACTTGCGGGCATCACCGTATTCGATGCAAGTTGGCATATTGGCATTGCTGGCATTGTTGCTTCACGACTTGTAGATCGTTTTCAGGTTCCAAGTGTTGTGCTTGCTCAAGAAAAAGAAACCATCAGAGGTTCAGTTCGTTCACCTCAAGGAACAAATGTTTTAGAATGTTTGCAAGCGTGCGAACACCTACTGGTGCAGTATGGCGGACATGCGCAGGCTGCGGGTGTCGTCATAAAAGAAGAAAACATTCCAGCATTTAAAAAACTTTTCGAAGAAGTGTGTGCTCAAAAAACTAAGAATACATCTCTTCCAAAACGAAATGTAGATGCCTTAGTTTCACCGGGAATTTTAACCGAAAATATTATTCAAGAATTAGAACTGCTGGCTCCCTTCGGATTGGGAAACCCAGAGCCTTGTTTTGCGGTAGAAAATATAAAATTGCTAAGACAAAGCATTGTGGGAAAACATCACCTCAAGTTCCAAGTGAAAGACGAACACACCGTTACTGATGCCATTGCCTTTGGCAAGGCGGATCACGAAGAAAACATACACCTTCCCCACCACATTACTTATCGTCCCGAAATAAATCACTTTCGTGGAAAATCTACCATTCAACTTAAAATCAAGGAACTCATAGCCCTTGACATTCCAGCAGAAAATCTGGAGTAAAAGCTGGTAAAATCTACATTTGCAGGCGGAGAAGAAAAATGCCTTTTAGCGTTGAGGTAACAAAACACTTTACAGCAAGCCACGGTCTCTACAACTACCTTGGCAAAGATGAAGACCTGCATGCAGAGCAGTGGTGCTTGAAAGTGGAAGTAAGGTCTGATGAGCTTGACGAAGCCGGTTGCTGCGTTGATTTCCATGCACTTGAAAAAACACTCGATGAGCTGCTTTCGCCTATCATCGGAAAAAGTTTTAATGAACTTTTGTTTTTTAAAACACTCAGTCCATCAGCTGAAAATATTGCTTACTATTTTCACACCGAACTCAGCAAAATTTACAACAGCAATCGACTTCACGTGTACAAGGTTACAGCGTACGAAGATGAATATCACGCGGCCAGTTATTGGGAAAAAACATGAAGAAAAAAGCCATCTCCATTTTATCGGGCGGCTTGGATAGCTGCACTGCAACGAAGTTAGCGCTTGATGACTACGAATGCATAAAAGCTATCACCTTCGATTACGGACAACGCGCGGCAAAAAAAGAAATTGAAGCAGCGCGTTTTTTTTGCGAAACAGAAAATCTTCCACATCAAGTTATTTCTCTTCCGTGGTTTCAAGACATTATTCACACGTCACTTGTAGATAAAACACAGCACATTCCTGAGACAAGCTCTTCAGAAATTGACCTGTCGTTAAAAGCTGATCAAGAGCGGGCTTGCAAGGTATGGGTTCCAAATAGAAATGGACTTTTTCTCTCCATTGCGGCTTGTTTTGCCGAAAGCCTTTTGGCTGATGCACTTATCGTTGGCTTCAACGCTGAAGAAGCCGTTACTTTTCCCGATAATTCGGAAAAATACTTAAACAGCTTCACCGACTCTCTTTCGTATTCCACTCTTAATAAAGTAAAAATAATTTCACCCACACTTCACATGAAAAAAGCAGAAGTGGCACAGGCAGCAAAGTCACACAAGATCAACATTTCCAAGCTATGGTGGTGCTATCACGGAGCAGAAAACCCATGTGGAAAATGTGAATCATGTGTAAGAAATGAAAGAGCACTGGCAATTTGCTTGTCATCACGAGGAGCATAGCGACGTGGTGATCTCCTCGGTCAATTGTCAGAGGAGATCCTTCGTTTCACTCAGGATGACAGCGGCTTGTTTGAGCAGATAACAAACAAAAGGAACTTAACATGAAACACGCTTTCCTCACACAAAAGATCACTTACACCGGCTTAGAACTTCGATCGGGCTGGATTGCAGAACATGCCAAGCTTGAAGGCGATGCCATCGCTGCTTTTATTGGCCCAGCTAATGTTCCCATCGAACACATGGTGGACCTCGAAGACGTTGCCGCAAATGCTCCCATCTATAGTCCACTGATGCTGCACTTTCTGGTTGAACATTTCGACCTCAACATGAATCTGGCAGCAGCACGACAAAGACTTTTGGTCTTGCTTGCCTGCGAAGCATTGGGCCAAAAAGGAATCCACCCTTTAAGAAAAGGGGACGATATTTTCGTGAAGGGCAAAAAGCTTTCCGTTTCTATTGCAGCTCCTGCACCAGAATCCACATGCATTCACTTCGCGCTGAACATTGATACAGAAGGAACTCCCGTCCCCACCTCTGGCTTAAGAGATTTGTCCGTTGAGGCAAGTAGCTTTGCAGAAGAACTCATGACAGCCTATGTGCGAGAAATTGCAGAAATGAAACACTCCACGCAAAAAGTGAAACGCTTACAATAAGACAAGCATTTGATTTTGAACGTTTTTTCGCTCTCTTTTTCCCTTTTCAATCAAAACTGACAGGGATATGGTGCGCCTCTTATGACGCAAAACAGCACACAAAATACAGCTTCCCTCTCCGAGATTTTCAGCTCTCGTCAAGGGGAAGGCCCACACATTGGCAAGCGCATGACCTTTGTTCGCTTTGGTCATTGCGCCCTTCGCTGTCAATGGTGTGATAGCCCCAAAAGCTTGGAGCACGTTCCATTTTTTCGCCTTGAAACCTTTCCTGGCTCAGAAAGCTTCAAAGAATATCCAAACCCCATTTCTTCATCTGCACTCAATGAAATGCTGCAAAATTTTGACGATGAATTTATTTCGGTCACTGGCGGGGAACCCTTAGAACAAGCTAGTTTCCTGTCTTCATGGCTTCCGACAGTGAAAGAGAAAACCATTCTTCTTGAAACCAGTGGAGTGCTTACCAAAAAGTTAGCTCAAGTGCTTGATCATGTTCACATTGTCAGCATGGACTTCAAGCTTCCTTCTTCCACCGGCATGAAAGCTTACTGGGCCGAGCACAAAAGTTTTCTCCAACTGGCCCACGAAAAACAAAAAGAAGTGTATGTAAAATTAGTGGTCACCGAAAACACCAGCGACCGTGACATTGCCGACGCCATTCACATTGTGACGGATATCAACAAGCGCATTCCCTTTATTGTCCAGCCCGTTTCAGCTACTGACACGCTGAACATTTCCATTACACCAGAACGCCTCAATTCCATCGAGCGCATTTGCAAGGCCTACTTGCCAAACGTGCACACCATTCCGCAGATGCATAAAGTGTGGGGAGTCTTGTAGGAAAAATTAGACAAGGCTTTTGTCAGCAAATTCGCCAGTATTTGTTGAGAGATAATCAGAAAGATAAGCACGAACATCCCACCACATCTCCACTAGATAGCGTAAAAATTTACTCTCTCCATCCAGTGAAACCTGTTGCCAGACGCGCAGCATAGAGTGCGCATAATCAACCCCAAAGACAGGTGTTTGGTGACCATGGCTTCGGAAAGGGTCACTAAAATTCACAGGACTACAAATGGAATATCCCACACGTCCACCTCTTCTTCCAAATCGACTTGCTGCAGCAAGAGGATCGAAAAGAAAACTTGGAACTCCGTTTCTTTCTTGCTTTGCAAATTCTGCATAAAGATTCGCAGCATCTCTTTCTGGAGAAAATCGCGCACCCGAAAAAGCAGGAAGATCAAGAAGCTCCGGGAAAAAAGTCAGGTTAACTCCAAGCTGAACAAGATGATATGGCTGAAAACGAGAACCTTCCCCTCTCGGGAAACATATGCTGTGATTGAGTGAAACAGCATTTCCATAGGCACGTTCTTCAATACGAATTCTGGTCACAAAGCTGTTCTGCCTAATTTCTACAAATTTTCCATCAACAGAATCTTCATGATGCACTTGCGCAAACAACAAACGACTACCACGATAAGCATCAGTATTCACAAAACGAAGTTGCCAATTTCTGTCTTCACCATGCGCACCAAAAAGAAAACGAGGATGCAACGATCCACTTTGCATCGTTTCGGCAATAAGCTCATCGCAATATCTTGCAGCAGCATTAAAATGGGGAGGGTCTAACTCTTGCTGAAGAACAACTCTTGAAAATCTCACTGGAACAAGCAAAGGGCTGTTCACCCCCAGCGAAAACATGCCCAATGCTGAAGCCGATAATGAAGGAGCTCTTGGAGTAATGGGCAAAACACCTTGCATAGCACTTCCCGGAAAGAGTGAACTGGCGCGAAAAAGCCACGAATTGGAAAAAAGCTCAAGCCTTTTCTTGACTCAGAAAAATGCCTGAAACAAGAGAAAGTTAGTCAAAAATGGCAGCTGTTTGGAGGAGAGCATCTATGTTGATTAAGGTTATTTTTCTTCCCTCAACCAAAATATACTTATCTTGCTTAAATTCACTGATGAGACGAATTGCCGATTCTTGCGTTGTGCCAATCATCTCGGCAAGCTCTTCTCGGGTAAGTAAAATATCGAGGTAATATCCTTGCTCTGTTTTTTTCCCATACTTCATTTTTAAAAAAAGAAGCAATTCAGCAAGACGTTCTCTTACATTTTTATGCACCAAATTTAAGGTTTGATTTTCAGCCCGTCGCAAATCATCGGCAAGTGCACTCATGACGTTGCGCATGGTTTTTGGATCTTCATCAAGGATTTGCAAAAAAGTTTTTTTATCGATGAAGCAAATTTTACAATCAGTAATAGCTTCAGCAGTTGCCGTATAAACCGCATCAGTCAAGAGGCAGCGGTAACCCAACATATCACCTGGGCCTAAGAGGCGAACAATTTTTTGATGTCCGCTTGCATCACTTTTGAAGAGCTTTACCTTTCCTTCATTGATGCAATACAAACCGAATGCATTGTTGCCCTCGTAAAAAATTGTTTGATGCGCCTTATAGGTGTTTGATGTTTTTGCATCATCAAATTGTTCTAAGTGCTTTTTCTCCAAACTACAAAACACACTTTTTTCACGAGTTTCACAGTTTTCACATTTTGGAAAAATTTTCTTCATCTTCCTCAAGTTCTTTTACCTTCTGAGCAATAGCTCCTAAACGGAAAAGCTCCTGCCCTACACCAAATTTTGCTTGTGCTGTCAAGCTCATCACAAAACATGATTCAGATCATTTTTTCATCTGTTCTGGCTCATTTTCTTACACGACGCCAGAATTTAATTGGAGGACAATGAGATTCCATGCCAAAAACAAATGTGAGCTGCTCTGCTGCAAGCAGCAAAATAGACAAGACTCTCCCGCTAAAGCCCTTACAGAGCGAATTTCAGAGCTTAAAGAAAAGGGAGAGACGATTTTATTTCGGCCAAAACACGTGCTTTTTTATGAGGGTCACTTTGCATCAGGCTGCTTTATCTTGGAGGAAGGAACGCTGAAAATTGAAAAAACACAGGGCGAGCTCATGCCTGCAAAAAAACTTCTCATCCCGCAAAAGCACCTTATTGGCCTCTGGCACCTGCTCTCAGATACGCCGCTCTGCTCAAGCTGCATCGCGCAAACAAAAGTAAAGGCCATTTTTATTCCGAAGACTTTAATCATTTCATTGGTAGATTCACTTCTCCCCATCTCTCAAACTTTTACTCCAGAACATCGTTAACGAGGAGTTTTTGCTCTCTCATTTCCATTGTTACATTTCTGTGACAATTGCCTTTCGAGCTGACTTCCACCTTGTCAAGCACAGTTAAGTGGAGTATCTGCGCTGCATGTTATCAGCATCAGAATACGAAGCCCGCGAAAAAAAATTCCTGCAGAGCTATGCCGTAAAGGCATCCGAGACCAAGGGAAGAATTTTTGAAGAAGAGCCCCCAAGTTTTCGCAGCCATTTTCAGCGCGACCGAGATCGCATTATTCACTGCGAAGCCTTCAGAAGGCTTGAGTACAAAACCCAAGTTTTTGCCAACGATGAAGGTGATCACTACCGAACTCGCCTCACCCACACGCTTGAAGTAGCGCAGATTTCAAGAACCATTGCCAGAACGCTTGGCCTTAACGAAGATTTGGCCGAAGCCATAGCCTTGGCGCACGATCTTGGCCACACCCCATTTGGCCACCGCGGCGAGGAAACCCTTGATGCGCTTATGAAATCGCACGGTGGCTACGAACACAACCATCAAAGTTATCGCATCATCACCAAACTAGAACGTCGCTATCCAGAATTTGATGGGCTCAATCTTTGTTACGAAGTACGCGAAGGTGTTGCAAAACACAGTGGCGAATACAACAAGCCAAACCTTTCAGATTTTTCCGACGATGGCTATCCAAATTTAGAAGCGCAAGTAGTAGACTGTGCAGATCAAATTGCCTACATGAACCACGATCTTGACGATGGATTACAATCGCAAAAAATAAGCTTCGATCAATTGGAAGAAGTCAGTTTGTGGAAAGACAATTTCAACGCCGTAAAAGAAAAATATCCGAACGCAAAACCAAAACTGCTCAAATACCAAACCATTCGACGCCTTATCACGCTTCTTATTTTGGATCTTCAAGAAGAAGCTCTTCGCAGAATACATGAATATAAAATTAAAACTGTAAATGACGTTCGTGAACGAGGAAAAAATTGTATTCGCTTTAGTCCAAAGCAAGAAAAAAGAAATACTGAACTGCTTCAATTTTTGTATGCACATTTTTACCGTCACCCAGACATTGAGAAAATGGCAAAGCGCTCTGATGCAGTTATATCAGGTCTTTACGAAGTATATCTCAATAACATTGAACTTTTGCCAAAAAGTTTATGCGAAAAAATTAAAGCAGAAGGAAAACGAGAACGTTCCGTTTGCGACTACATTGCAGGCATGACAGATCGTTATGCCCTTTTGCAATACAAAGAACTTATCGGAGTAACCCTTTAGCGAAGGAGAACATATGTCCAAAGAAAATTCTAACCTGCTGGGGAAAGTGCTTGGCATCAGCATCAACGTGCTTATTTTTCTTTTCCTCATGTACCTCTTTTTACTCGCCATTTCGTTGTTAGGCGATTCTTTTAAGCTGCTCGGAAAAGGGGTTGCAGAATCTCTCTTTAAGGCAACTGCAAATCCTTTTTCAGGCTTGATGATTGGTTTGTTGGTTACCTCTCTCATTCAAAGTTCGTCAGCAACCACTTCCATGATCGTTGCGCTTGTGTCAGCTGGTGGTTTGGAAATAACGGCTGCGATCCCCATGGTGATGGGAGCCAACATTGGAACCACTATTACCAACACCATCGTTTCCATCGGCCATATCACACGAAACGATGAGTTTGAGCGAGCTTACGCTGGTTCTGTTGTACATGACTGCTTCAATATTTTAACTGTTTGCATTCTGCTTCCCTTCGAGTTGATGACAGGCTCTTTGGAAAAAACTGCGAACTTTCTTTCCAATATTTTTTATGGCGCGGAATCTTCAACGTTTACAAGTCCTGTCAAAGTTTTCATCAAGCCAGTTGAAAAAATAATCATCAATTTTTTCGAACACCACTGGGGAATGTCAAAAGAAGGCGCTGGTATTTTGGGAATTATTTTAGGCTTTGCCCTTATTTTCTTTGCCCTTACGTATATTGTAAAATTCATGCGACGCGTAACAGCTTCAAACATTGAAGAAAATATTAGAAAAGTATTCTCGGCAAATGCTTATGTGATCATCGCCATCGGAATCCTCATCACCGTTTTAGTACAATCAAGTTCAATCACCACTTCGCTGCTTGTACCTTTGCTTGGCGCAAATATTATGACACTTGAACAAGCCTTTCCCCTCACTGTTGGAGCGAACATTGGCACAACCGTCACAGCGCTCTTGGCTTCCATGGCTGGGAACCAAGCTGGACTTACCATTGCGCTTGTACACTTACTCTTCAATCTCTCAGGCTTTGCTCTTTTCTATCCGATTGAAAAAATGCGAAACATTCCCATTGCTTGCGCAAAATGGCTCGCACGCATAACAGTTAAAAACAAAAAACTTGCGCTGATTTATATTGCTACTGTATTTTTTATCATCCCATTTCTTGGAATGTGGTTATTTGAACAATTATAATTCTCTGTTGGAAAGGAAAGCATATGGTACTCAACGAACTTATTCAATTTTGGCAAGAAGACTCAAATGTAAATCATATTTTTAAGCGTTTCGATGAAATGTTGAAAATCGGAAAGGGCATTATCTATAGCTCAACCCAAGCTATCTTCGAATCTCCAAGCAATGCAGAAGAACTTGGAAAACAACTTAAAACCGAAGATGCAAAAATTAACAAACTTCACCAAGAAATACGTCGCGATATTATCACTCATATTTCGCTTCATGGTGATGAAGACATTCTTCCCTGCTTACTGCTGATAAGTCTTATTAAAGACGCAGAGCGCATTGGTGATTATGGCAAAAATATTTTCGAGGTATGGCAACGCTACCCTCATTTAAGTGATGACCCACTGAAAAGTTCTCTTAAAACGATGCAGGAAAATTTAATGAGATGGTTTGATGAAACACAACAAACTTTTGACAACAGTGACAAAGCACTGGCTAAAAAAGTACGCCAAGAAATCTACACGCAAGAAAAAGAATGCGATCGTATTGTTTGGGATCTTGCAAGTGGAAACCAAGGTGGCCAAGCTGTTGCAATCGCTTTAGAGTTTAGATTTCTAAAGCGCGTCACGGCTCACTTAGGTAATATTTGTTCAAGCGTTATTATGCCATTTGATAAAGTGGATTATCACGATTAAAAGTTGAATGAGAATTGTGGATCCCCTAAATTCACAAACGAAGTGCAACACTTTATGGATAAGGTGTTGCCATGGGAACCTACTACAAACAACTATCGTTGGAAGAACGGTGTCAGTTATCCCAGCTACGTGGAGAAGGGAAAACGATCCGGAAAATCGCTGCAATTATGGATCGCTCGCCATCTACACTTGCTCGGGAAGTAAAACGAAACACTACACCTTCCAAAAAATACACTCCAAGCT
>Ga0210050_1005404_pt1 | contig 10113 bp, 8 predicted proteins | sample CryGey132114_all_FD_185463 | JGI IMG/M metagenome (GOLD analysis project Ga0210050, IMG submission 185463) | Groundwater microbial communities from aquifer - Crystal Geyser CG22_combo_CG10-13_8/21/14_all (SPAdes) (version 2) | ecosystem: Environmental > Aquatic > Deep subsurface > Groundwater ...
ACATAGACAAAGAGCAATTAATAGAAGTTTGGATGTAATTAAAAGATTATTAGATATTACTAAAAGGCAGAAGGTGATTAATCAACAAGGATATGATATAATTATTAATGATATTAATTATTTAAGAGAAAATTTATGAGCAAAAAAAATAAAATTTTATTGTTTTTTTCGGTAATTATTATTACAATTATTTTTACACCTTTATTTGGGAGTTTATACAATAAATATTTTGGTCCAATTACTAATTGGTTTTGGGGGCCAAGTCATCCGGAATATTTAGGAGGTTTTACTTTTTCCTTTTTATTTTTCGGATCATTGCTTTCTTGGATATTTTATCAAAAAATGAAAGTAAAATATTGGTTGTACTATGTTTTACCATTTTTAATATTTATGTTTTTGTTAGGTGCTTACGAGGAATTTATTATTGGTACAGGCATTGTAATATTGGGTTGGCTTTTAGCACAAGGTAGCTTGTTAATTTATAAGAAATTCAAAAAAACCTAAAAACTTCATCAAATTTACCCCATCAAAAACAGGCTAAAAGCCTGTTTTTTGGTAAGAAGAATAGAGTTGAAATATTAGTGGAGAGATGATAGAGTAAAAACATGAATAAAGAGCAAACCAAAATTAAAATTAAAGATTTAATCAGCAAATATGAGGCAGTGAAAGCTGGCGGTAAAGTCGGCAAATATACCGAAGAGGAAACCAAAAAAGATTTTATTACACCATTGTTTGAAGCTTTGGGCTGGAATGTTTTTGATAAGAACGAGGTAACGGCCGAAGAGCAAATTTCCGGCGACCGCGTTGATTATGGTTTTTATTTGAATGGCCGGATTAAGTTTTATCTGGAAGCTAAGCCCCTGAAAGCTGATTTACATCGCGAAGATTATGCTAAGCAGGCAATCCGCTATTCTTGGAATAAGGGTGTTACTTGGGCCGTGTTAACCGATTTTGAAAATTTGATTATTTTTAACGCTTTATCTCCGGAAAAATTATTGGCCGGTAAAAAATATTTGTCTTTTACTTATGAAGAATATTTAACCCGTTTTGACGAGTTATGGTGTTTGTCAAAGGAGGCATTTGGTGATGATATTATAGATAAAGAAGCGGAAAAAGTCGGCAAAAAATTGCAAAAGGTGTCAGTAACGGAAACTTTAGCTAAAGATTTGAATGAGTGCCGAGAAATTTTGACCGCAGCGTTTTTAAAATGGAATGAAAAAGAAGACCCGCATTTAATAGATGAAGGCGTGCAAAAATTATTAAATCGTTTGATTTTTATCCGCTCGGCCGAAGACCGGAAAATTGAACCTCCCACGCTGATGCCATTAATCCATGAGCACAAAGCTAGCGGTAAAGCCGTGGAAATAAGCCCATTCTTGGCTATGGTAAAAAAATTCAGGGAATTAGATAAAACATATAACTCCAATTTGTTTGACGAGCATCCGTTTGAAAAATGGGAAGAGTTCGGCGGCGCCACGGAAAAAGTGATTGATATTTTATACGGCAAAAAGAATTATTTTGAATACGATTTTTCGGTTATTCCGGCCGATGTTTTAGGTAATGTTTATGAAAATTACTTGGGTTATCAGCTGAAAAAATCTAAAGAAAAAGAATCTTCGGGCAAGAATTTTAAAAAGCGCAAAGAGCAAGGCATTTATTATACGCCTAAATATATTGTGGACTATATCGTGGCCAACGCGCTTAGTCCGGTTTTGGATAAATGTAAAAGCGTTAATGATTTACAGAAAATAAAAATTTTGGATCCGGCCTGCGGTTCCGGATCGTTTTTAGTCGCAGCCATGAATTTTTTGCTAAAAAAATATGAGGAATTTAATATTAAACCGGACGGCTATTTAAAAATTCAGATTTTGCAAAATAATATTTACGGCGTTGATTTAGATCAGCAAGCCGTAGAGCTGGCGCGTTTGAATTTACTGTTAAACACTTTTGATAGCCAGATAAAACTACCAGGCTTGGAGAATAATATTAAAAATGGCAATTCGCTTATTTCCGGCACGGATGAGGAGCTGGAAAAATATTTTGGCAAGAATTATCGCGACAAAAAGCCATTTAATTGGGAAGAGGAATTTCCCGAGGTGTTCTCCGCCCGTCATTCCCGCGAAAGCGGGAATCCAGAAAAAGGGTTTGACATAATTATTGGTAATCCACCTTGGGGAGCTAATATTGATAAAGAGGTGGAATTTTTGGCATTTAAATTTCCGGATTCAACTAAAGAGCACAAAGATACTTATAAAATTTTTATAGATTTGGCAATACAAAAATTAAAAAATTCCGGTCGGCTTGGCTTTGTCTCGCCTAATACGTTTTTATATCAGCCCCGTTATCAAGACGTAAAAGATTTATTGGATAATTATAATTACATGGTTTTAAATTTAGGGGAAAATATTTTTGGCAACGTGCAACTGCCTTGCTGTGTTTTGGTAGCCGAAAAAGAAAAAGGCGACCAGCACACTGTTGTTGATTTAACTAAAATAGCCAGAGAAGAATTGCCTGGCGCGATTATCAATACTACTTCAGAATCGGCCGCTAAAGCCAGCGCCGCCAGTACTGCAATAATAAAAAATACCGGCTTGATTTTTGATGAAATATTTTTAATGAAAGACGCTGGCATTAACTATCAGGCCGTTAAAATAGGTAAAGCTGAAAAAGGTAAAAGCGAATTAGGTAAATTACTTTTTTATGAAGGTGAGAAAGAAAATAAAAATGATGTTGAATATTGGAAGGGCTCCAATATAGAAAGATATTTTATTCAAGATAGAACCGGGCAATTCGTTAGAACTGATTATAAAAAATTTAAGAAAGAAAACGAGAGAGTAATTTTAAATTCTAATTTTTTTGCCTTAATCCCAAAAATTCTATGGAGACAAACTGCGAGCAGTTTAATTGCCGTCGTAGATGAAAAATGTGTTTGGTTTGGAAGAAGTATTATCGGCGCAGTTATTAAGCCGAATTTTAAAAATAAAGTTAATATTTATTTCGCTTTGGCGATTTTTAATTCAAAATATATTAACTTTATTTATCGGCAGAAAGTTTTGGAAACCGGTAAAGTCTTTCCGCAAGTAAAATTAAAATATCTGCGCGATTTGCCGTTCGTTGTCGGCACAAAAAGCCAGCAGAAAAAAATTATTGAGCTGGTTAAAAAAATGCTTGCACTGAATAAAGAATTTAGACAAATAATCGAAAATTCCGACCAATGGCGTAAACTTAAAGATGAAATTATCAAAATTGATAAAAAAATTGATGAGGAAGTTTATAAATTATATAGGTTGGGGGAGGAGGATATAAGAGTGGTGGAAGAAAATAGTATTTAAAAATTTTAAGGTTTAAAAAAATGGATAGTGCAGAATTTAATAAGATTGAAAAATTCGTATTAGCACAAATATTTCAAATTTTTTCTGATATTTTTGATTCCACACAGATTCTAAATAATAATAGTAGACTTATAAAAAGTCAGTTATGTTTAGTGTTGATAGCCGCCGATTCTTTTTCCAGATTTTATATTGTTTTAACGGACGAGAATTATAATATAAATAACGAAAAATCTAATAATGAAACAAGATTCAGGAGTTGGTTAGATAAATTTGTTTTAAATAATACCAAAAAGATAGCTATTATTATATAAGTTATGGATAATTTAGAACAGTTTGAAAGAATAAAACAAGAAGCTGAAGATTATTATAAAACCGTGAATGCGGTTTTTTGTCCGTATCTAAAATCAAAAGTCAATTTTAACGCTAAGGGTTTGGACCATATTAAGATGAAGTCGTGGAATAAAGCTCGGCTAATTTCTGATCAATATTTGAGATTAAAATTTTTTAAATTGGTTCCGGAAGTACTGAAAGTTGCCGGCACTTTGCAGGAATTTCATGAAACAAAAAATTTTGAAAGAATAAAAGATACTGGTCGTTGGCAGAGTATTATGAAGCCAGTTGTGTATTATGGTTTTGTGGCCATAATAAATAATGTTAAAATAAAAATTATTGTTAAAAGGATTGAAGGCGGCCAGCCATATTTTTGGAGCGTTATTCCGTTTTGGAAGAACCAGAAAGATGAAATTTGCCAGAAAATAAAAAAAGTCTTCTATGAAGGAGACCTTGAAACGCAGTAGAAAACTTTTTTTAGCCTGATATTTGTCTGCGGTTTTATGTATTTAACCGCGGGAGAGCCGAAGCCCTCACAAATATCATTGAGTATATAATAGCACTAATTTTATTAAAAATCAATTAAAATTGTGGATAATTAAAATATTTACTTAATTTTAGCCTAAAAATAATAGAAATAAATATCCTCAATTGTTTTAAAATTATATAGCTACTTTTAATGTTCGCATTGGGCGCGACAGGGCAATTCACTATTTTTTAGAAACGAATTTATTATCTTTAATATAAAATCTCCACTTTTTGTCTTTATATTTGCCAGCGTAATCAACGCCAATGCGGGTGGTTTTAATAATATCTGACGGCTTAATATCTTGTTCACGGCCAGTAATCCACAGGCCGTGTTTTTTAGTGTAAATTAGCCGGCCATTCCAAGTTTTATTTATTTTTAAAGCTTTGGTTAGCCGAGCCGGACCATTAAATTTTAGATTTTTGATTTTAGATTTTTGATTGTTGAATTTTAAATCAACAGGTTCTACTGCCCGAATTAATACCGCGGCTGGGTAGCCGCGTTTGCCGGTTACAATATTTAACATAAAATGCAGGCCATAAGTAAAATAAACATAAATTAAGCCTGGCTTGCCAAACATAATTTGGTTTCTTTCAGTTTTACCGCGGCTGGCATGCGAAGCTAAGTCATTCGGGCCATGGTAGGCCTCGGTTTCCACTATTTTAAACTTCATCACTTTGGTAGCTTTACTCCCTCTCCTGCCTAGGAGAGGGCGGGGTGAGGTTTTAATCAAAAAACAACCCAAGAGATCTTGGGCGACTTGCAAGGCGGGACGATTATAAAATTGTTTAGTTAAAATCATCAGAGCAATTGTTTTATTACTTCTTTAAGATTATTTATTTTTTTAAGTTTAATTTTTTTGGCTTTTGTGTCAGAGTCGGGAATTATAGCCGTGGTAAAGCCGAGTTTTTCCGCCTCGGCTAAGCGGAGAGCGATTTTACTAACCGGCCGGACTTCGCCGCCTAAGCCTACCTCGCCCAAAATTATTGTTTTCCGATCAACCGTTTGATTGAGCAGGGAAGAGGCAATGGCAGCGCAAACCGCCAAATCAAGTGACGGATCATTAACTCGCAGGCCGCCAGCAATATTTAAGACTACATCTTGATTGGTTAAATTAATATTGGCTCGCTTAGTTAAGACCGCGATTAAAATCTGCAGGCGGTTCAAGTCAAAACCCGCGGCTTTACGTTGGGGATAACCAAAGACGGTTTTACTGACCAGGGCTTGGACTTCAACTAAAAAGGGCCGGCTGCCTTCAATTATTGAACTAATAACCGAGCCGCTAACGCTTTGGCTTTGCTCTATGATAAAAACTCCCGAAGGATTTAAGACCTCCCTAAAGCCAGTATCAGTCATTTCCAGAATGCCTAATTCGTTAATTGAACCAAAGCGGTTTTTAGTGGCGCGCAGAATTTTGTAGCCCTGGCTGGTTTCGCTTTCTAAATAAATAACAGTATCAACAATATGCTCCAGTGATTTAGGGCCGGCGATAGAGCCGTCTTTAGTAATATGCCCGATTAAAATTATTGGTAAATTATTTTTTTTAGCAATCTCCAAAAAATTTACTGTGCTGGCGCGAATTTGATTGATGCTGCCTGCTTCCGAGGGGACGGCGGCCGAATAAACCGTTTGGATTGAATCAATAATTGCCAGCGTCGGCTGTTCTTGCCTTAAGGCAGCCAGAATTTTTTCCACATTGGTCTCGCTTAAAAATTTTATTTTGGTTGCATTAATATCTAATCTGGCAAAACGGTGTTTGATTTGTCTGGCTGATTCTTCGCCGCTGGCGTAAATTACCGGAGCGTTAAGCTTGGCGGCAATTTGGGCGACCAAAGTTGATTTGCCAATGCCGGGTTCGCCCGAAAGAAGAACCAGCGAGCCGGCCATTAAGCCGTTGCCTAAAACGCGATCAATTTCGTCAATGCCTGTTTTTAACCTCGCCGCTTGGCTAGCTAGTTCGGAGATTTCGGATAAATCAATAATTTCTGCCGGTACAACTTGGGCGATTTTATTATCAATAGTCTTTTGGTCAATCGTCTGTATCTGCAAGGTTCCCCAGCCGCCGCACTCCAAACAGCGGCCGCTCCATTTAGGAAATTGGGCGTCGCAGTTGGAACAAACATAAACTGTTTGGATTTTATTAGGCATTCTATTCTTGTCCCCCTTATTAAGGGGGATTAAGGGGGTTTAATGATTTTAGGTAATAATAAAATCCCCCTTACCCCCTTTGTTAAAGGGGGTAAAAATTCCCCAACTAGATTGTCTAAAAACTAATAAACAATTACCTTTTGTCATTTCTCCCCCTCATTTTGCGGGGGAGAAATCTTTAATACTTTGTGGGCAGTATTTAATGTTTTGTTATAGCGCAAAATATTAAAGATCTCTCCTTCCCCTCCGCCCCGCAAATGCGGGGCGGAGGGGCCGTCGAGATGACAAAACAGAATTTTCGGACGGTCTCAAGGGGGATTTAAGACACTTAAGACACTTAGTGTCCAATTGGACATTAAGTGTCTTTTTGCCTAAGTGTCTTTTTGCTAACTATTACTTTTTATTGGTTAATTCTAAATCTATAATATTTTCAAGATCTTTGAGTGTTGTTTGGCCCATGATTTCCTGCTGGTTGAGGTAAATAAAAGGAATGCCGCTGATAGCCAAGGCGTTAGCTTCAATAATATTATCTTCAACTAATTTTTTGGTTTGTTCCGCGGTTAAGCATTGCTGGAATTTTTTTTCATCTAAATCAAGCTCTTTGGCTAGCTGGATTAGTTTTTCCTGACTTAAATCAGCGCTATTTTGATAGAGCAAATCATGATAAGGCCAAAATTGTTTTTGCTCATTAGCGCAGCGGCCAGCCAAAGCCGCCTGGAAAGAAATTGAGTCAGGTTTATCTTCAGGATAATCTTTCCAAATTAAACGTATTTTATCAGGATATTTTTTAATCACAGCTGACAGTATTTTTTCTTGCTCTTGGCAAAAACGGCACAGAAAATCAGAAAATTCAACTATGACAATCGGCGCTGTCTCGCTCCCGAGATTGGGATCATTTTGACTGATTATCGGCCCAGCCAGCATGTTGTTAATATCCGGCATCTTGGTAATTAGCGGGTCGGTTTTATCCGTATTTTTAAAATAATACCGCTCATTAGAATTTTCGTCTGTTCTGCCGTCTGTCAGCCAGTTAATTTTTAAAAAAATAAACAGCGCGCCCAATAAAATAAATGTTGCCAGGCTAGCGGCAACAAAAAGGACGGAAGATATTTGGGGTCGCTTGAAATAATTCAACATAACTTAAGAATATTAAACAATTATCTTTTGTCTTTCAGCGTATAGTTCAGCGTGATTCAGCGTTATCAAGCTTTATCGCTGAATTACGCTGATATACGCGGAACTACGCTGAACTATTTAATAGTCTCAGTTTATTTCAAATTGATTTTATGCAGGGTTTTAGTTGCTTCATCAGTAAAATAAAGATAATAGTTGTTGCTGGAGATCATTAAATTTGACATATTATAGTTGTTGTCCGGAATAGCAATTAATTTTTTTAAACCGGTTTGCGTGTCAATTTTGTATAAGTTATCTTTGGTGTTTTTAGCCATCTCGGGAAAGAGCCCGGCGCTTTCTTCTAATTTTTCCGGCACGGCGCAGTAGAGGTCAACGCTATTGGCAAAAACGCATTTGTTAGCCCAGGTTTCCACATTTAAATTTTTGCGGTTGCTGCCGATAGTGTCGCCTTCGGCGTTAGCGATCCAGAGGAGCGGTTTCAAGTCATTGTTGCTGGAATAAACGCTATAAAGCAGTCGGTCTCCTTGGGGCGACCACTGGGGTTGGAAACCGCGCCCTTCAATCACCATTGATTTAAAATTTTCACCATGCAGGCCGACAAAAAAGACTTCTTGGCGGTCAAAATCAATTCCCTCGGTATACAGGGCTACTGTCTGATTATTAGGTGACCAGGAGGGATAAACAGTTTCATCTTTATTACCCAGGGCTTCCAATCGCCTTGCTTTGGAGCCGTCGTTATTGGTGATAGCCAGCCAGCGATTGTCCGGATCCAGCCCCAGGCTTTTCATAACTACTTTAGAGCCGTCGGGAGAAAAAGCAAAATCTTTCCAATGGATTGGCAAAGTAATTTGTTTTTTAATTAAAAAGTCGTAAATAATATTTGAGCCGTCGGGATATTCCAAAATGGCTTTATTTTTATCAGGCGACCAGGTGATATTTTCTACTTGATAAAATATTTTATCCGACAGTAAAGCCGTCTGCCCGTCTTTGGTCAGCCGGTAAAATTTGCCGTCATTTTGGTTATAGTATTGCAGGTCAGAGCCATTACTGGCTAAAACCGCGGCTAAACTTGGCATTTGGTTAAGCTGGCTGGTTTGCGTTAAACCGCCGTGAGCGATTGTATCAGGCGCCCTGGCCGCGGTTTCTCCCGGTAATCCTGTTTCTTCGCTTGGAGTAACTATTTGTCCGGCGCCAGTTTTAGCTGTTGGCAGGCCGGCTGGCGTAGTGGTTGTTGCTATGGGAGCGCCTGGCGCTTCAGCTATTGGTTGTTTAAAAAAGGCCAGATAGAGCAGGTAGCCAAGAAGCAGCACGAGAAGAATAAAACCAACTACTAATAAAATTTTTTTGTATTTGTAAAAAAAATCCATGAAATTTTTTACTTAAGACCTTTTGCAAATGTCATTGCGAGGAGCCCCGCAAAATGCGGGGTCGCTCGCAATGACAATAATTAATATTATTTTGCAAGAGGTCTTTAATTAGCTGTGGTGGTTATTTTGTGAGCAGAGCTTTTTATGTTATAATAAGTAACAGCAGAAGAAGCTTATTAATTTAAAGAAGCTTATTAATTCTTGTTGTTTCCGGCTTCTTAATATATAATAATTATATAATACAGCTAAGCTAATGTCAAAAGCAAAAGGCAATCACAGTTTGGTTAATAATAATATTACCTAATTTATTATTTTGTATTTAATTTATGGGTTTATTTTCTCCCAGTCGGAGCTATTTGGGCGTAGATATCGGCAGTGCTGGCATTAAAATTATTGAATTAAAAGGTGAACTAGGTAAAGTGCGGCTAGTCAGCTACGGTTTTAGCGAAGGTTTAATTGATTTGGGCCAAAAAGACACTAAAGAAATTGCCAGAATTATTAATCAAATCTGCCAGCAAGCCGGCATGTCCAGCCGTAGCGCTGTTTCTGCTTTGCCGACTTTTTCAGTTTTTTCCTCAATTATCAATCTGGCTGGCGTGAGCAAGAAAGATATTGCCTCAGCAGTGCAGTGGGAAGCTAAAAAGGTTATTCCTTTGCCGCTAGAAGAAATAATTCTTGATTGGAAAAAAATTGATAGCGCTACTAGTGGTGTTGCCAAGGCAAATAGCAGGATATTATTAACCGGCGCGCCCCGTTCGCTGGTGAAAAAATATATTGAAATTTTTAAACAAGCGCAAATTAATCTATTAAGCCTAGAAACCGAAACTTTTGCTTTAATTAGGTCGCTTTTAGGCAGTGATAAGTCAGCGGTAATGCTGGTTGAAGTCGGCGCGGCTACTACTGACATCTCAATTATTGAGCAAAGTTTGCCTGTACTTAATCGTAGTATTGATATTGGCGGCCTAACTATCACCAAGGCGATTGGCAATAATTTAAATATTGGTTTAGCTAGAGCCGAACAGTTTAAGTATGATTTGGGAATTAGCTTAGTCAATTCCCAAAATAATGTTATTCCTAAAACTATTGCTGAAGTGATTTCGCCGATTATCAACGAAGTTAAGTACGCCTTAAATTTATATCAGGGAAAAGATAATAAAACCGTTGATAAAATTATTTTATCAGGTGGATCAGCTTTACTGCCTAATTTAGCCAATTATCTATCTAAAATTTTAAATCTCAATGTAATTATCGGCGATCCCTGGGCGCGAGTTTCTTA
>Ga0210050_1005409_pt1 | contig 10107 bp, 10 predicted proteins | sample CryGey132114_all_FD_185463 | JGI IMG/M metagenome (GOLD analysis project Ga0210050, IMG submission 185463) | Groundwater microbial communities from aquifer - Crystal Geyser CG22_combo_CG10-13_8/21/14_all (SPAdes) (version 2) | ecosystem: Environmental > Aquatic > Deep subsurface > Groundwater ...
CTACGCAGCAAGATATTGGGATAGTTTTTGTCGGAGATCTTCTGGCATTGGTGTTGGCTTCAGGTTCTTTTTTTCCACAAACACATGCGTTGTATCTACGACGGCGCAAGGTTTTCCAGTTTTATCCTCAAACAAATAGCGAAGTGAAAAAGAGCTTGTTCCAATGTGAGTGACCTGAACTTCTATGGTATAGGTTTCGCCAAAGTGAAGCGGCGAAGTGTATTCTGCACTGGCTTTGCGCATGGGGGCAATGTGAGCATCGTTTTGAAACCAGTTTTTCCAGTCAAGCCCAAGTGATTCGAAAAAATCTTCGAAGGCATTGTGCGCAAATTCAAAAACCTTTGCATAAAAAATAATGCCAGCAGGATCGGCATCGTGAAAGCGAATTTTGGTGGAAGTTTTAAAGTTCATGCTTATCTAATATTTTCCTGTTACGCCAAGAATCACGGTGATGATTCCCAAAACCAAATTGATAAGAGCGAACATGCGAATTTGGTTTAACTGTTTATCGGCAAGTTCTTGCTTCCCTTGGCTAAGGCAGGCGCGGAGCCGTTTGTAGGGCGCGAAGTAAACATGCATGAACATAAGCATCATGATGATGCCAAGCATTTGCATGAGATGAACGTTTATGCTGAGGTGTTTAAATCCACCGTAGTAAGCAAAAATCATCCAGTATCCAGTAACGAGCAAGGTGATTAAGGAGAGCCAAACCCACTTAAAAAATCGAGTGAGTACGTGCGACCAAAGCCTAAGGCGTTCGCTTGTTTCAGCCAAACTTCTGCTGGCTGGACGGAGCACAACATACGTGAAGAACATACCGCCTACCCAAATAAGTGCGGCGAGGAGGTGAAGTGTGATGGCAAATTTCATGAATTTCTCCTTTAGATTTTGAGATCAGTAGTGCAATCAAACTCACTTGGCAAGGGTGAAGAAAAAGTTGACGAGCAGCTTCAAGCTTTCTATGGTTCGCCGCCCTTAAGCAAAAGGAGTAACTATGGGATGTCCAAAGCATGTAGTAGCAATTATAGGCGGAGCCGTCGCAGGTTCAGAAGCAGCAAAGCTTTTAGCCGAACAAGGTATTGGCGTTGTGGTTTTTGAGCAAGGCGAACGTCCATATGGAAAAATAGAAGGCGGCCTTCCTGTTTGGCACGACAAAATGCGTGCTGCGGAATTTGGCCGTATTGATGAAGTGTATGCAAACAATCTTGTTTCGTTTGTGCCGCTTACCCGCATTGGCAGAGATATTTCCTTTGAAGCCTTAAAAAAGGAGTGGGGATTTAGCGCTGTGTTTTTGGCAAACGGCGCTTGGAAAGATAGACCCCTCGAAATTGAAGGAGTCGATGATTATATTGGCAAAGGTTTTTACTATCAAAACACGTTCATGTCTTGGTTCAATCGCCGCGAAGAAAAAGACCTCAATGGAGAGCCGTGCGAAATAAAAGAGGGTGCTATTGTGATTGGCGGCGGACTTGCCTCCATCGACGTGTGCAAAGTCTTCATGTTGTGCAGCATCCAAGCAGCTTTGCAAAAGCGTGGCATCTCTGTTGAGATTGCAGAACTCGAACGCAAAGGCTGTGATAAAATTTTGGCTGAAAACAATCTCACGTTTGAAGAGCTCGATGTAAAACCATGCACACTGTTTTACCGTCGTAGCGAACAAGATATGCCGCTGGTCGCATTTAAAGATTCCGCAAGTGAAGAAGAAAAAGAGAAAACCTATAAAACCCGCAAAGTCTTGCTAGACAGGGCTTGCAAGCGTTACTATTTCAAAGTTTCAGATCATAGCCGTCCTGTTGATAGCATAATCGAAGATGGTCGTTTGGCAGGTTTGCGTTTCATCAAAACTGAAACAAAAGCTGGAAAACTGCTTGATGTTCCTGGATCGGAGTTTGAAGTAAGAGCACCAGTAACGGTAAGCTCCATCGGAAGTATTCCCGAACCCATCGTTGGTATTCCCCAAGAAGGCGAATTGTACGTGTGGAAAGATTGGGAAAAATCTCAGTTGAGTGAAAGTATTTATGGGTTGGGAAATGTGGTCACCGGAAAAGGAAATATTGCCGTTTCCAGAAAACACAGCAAAGACGTGTTGGAAGATGTGCTAACGCATTATGTGCAAAGCCTTCGCACTCTCAGCGAAGCCGAAGTGGAAAAACTTTATACCCAAGTGAAAGAGCGTCAAGCGGCAGTTGGCTACACTGGAAACTTTGCGCAGTGGATTGAAGCGCATCCGCCGGTGGATAGGGTGCACTCCGGGAATTGATTTTGAATTGGGGAAAAATATTCTTTCCTTCGCGTCGCTCTGAAGTTTCCGCTCAAGCGCCGCGGAAATTTCATCCAACATTTCGGCCTTCATCATTTTCTTTAGAGCTGTCAGAGAGATGAAGGCCTCAAAAGTGCGCTCTCACAAAGGAAAGAATATTTTTCCCGAAGTGGAAAATCAGTGCCGCTTCGCTTACTGATTTTAATAGAGATGTGTGCTCTTATTTTTTTATCGAACAAGTGAACTCAAAAGCGTTCGATAGACTTCACCTCTTGAAACCTTCACTACATGTTTTGGATTTAGCCACTGTTTATCTTCTTCCAGCAATTCTAAAGTTTTGAAGCCTAGTTCCATGGGGAGTGTGACGGAAGCTCTTAGTCGGAAAGCTAGTCGTGGCAAGTGTTTGAGGTAGGTTTCGCCAAAACCAAGATAGTAGCGAGCTTTGCTTATATAATAGTGAAGAAGCGGGCTCACTTTTTCAAGATTGCTTTCGTCTAACAAATCTTCAACTTTTAATTTGTATTCATGCAATTTTTCTTGTGGAAAATAACAGCGGCCTTGTTGAAGATCGCGAGGAAAATCGCGTAAGACATTTACAAGCTGTAAGCCTTTTCCAAAATGTTCTGCAGCTAAAAAAACTTCATTGCTCCAGTTTATTGCAAAAGAATAATGGTTTTGAATGATTTGGCTCCAAAAAATACCCACACATCCTGCAACATAATAAATATATTTTTCCAAATCCTCTTCATGCTCAAGTGCAGTTAGTTTTTTTTCTGCAGAAAAATAACGAAGATCAACTTGCATGCCTTGGGTTAATTCTGGAACAAGCCAAGTAATGAGTTCCTGATCTTTTTTTTCTATGTGCCGAAGTTCTTCAAACAGCAGCGAAAGAGACTCAAGCAATTTTCGTTCGGCAGCAGAACCGCCAAGCACGCTAAGCTCTGAAGACGAAAAATCAGAACGATGCGAAGATAAAAAGTGATTTCGAAATTCTTCCAGTTGGCTTAGTCGTTCGCTAGCGCTTATGAGATCTGTATCAGCGATGGTGTCTGCAAATTTGCAAAAGAGAAAAGCAAGACCAATGCTCCCGCGCATTTTTTTTGGCAGCAGTTTAATGCTCAAGTAAAAAGAGCGAGAAACAGCTTTGAGGAGTTGTTCTGTAGAACGGTTCATTTAAAAAGAAACTTTCATCAGTGTGCCGAGAATGATTTTTATTTTTTTACCTTTTGAAATACGAACTTTTTCTTCAAAGACCTTCAATGGGTTTTCTGCAATTTTTTGCAAGATACTGTGATAAGAGTGTGCCATTAAAAGCGCTGGGAGCCATTTTTTAAGCTCACGTTTTTGGTGAGGAAGATGCGAAAAAGCTTCTGCAAAAAGGCGCTCGGCTCGATCAATTTGTTGCTGAAGAAAAGGAAGAAGTTGTTCAGAAAGAGGTGTTTTCAAATCAGTTTCGCTCAGTCCAAACTGCTTCAAGTCTTCTTGTGGAAGATAAACTCTTCCGCGTTTTAAGTCTTCGCTTATATCACGAAGGATGTTGGTGAGCTGAAGCGCAAGCCCCAACTCTACCGCTGTTTGAAGGTTTCTCTCAGTAGTTTCAACTCCAAAAATATAAAGGCAAACCAAACCCACACATGAAGCAACACGGTAACAATAGAGCTTCAGTTCTTCAAAGGTTTCATAGCGGTGTTTGGTCAAGTCCATTTCACAGCCAGCAATAATTTCAGCTAAATACTGTTTTGGAATCTTCCACTCGGAAAGCTTTGGTGCAAGTGCTTTTCCCACAGGATGATTTGCTGAGTTCTGATACATGTGCTCAAGTTCATTTTTCCAAAACCTTAGATTTTCTTGCGCCGCTTCTTTGTGAGGAGCCTCGTCAACAGCATCGTCTACCAAATGACAGAAAGCATAAAACGCTTCCAAGGCCTCGCGACGTTTTTTGGGAAGGAAACGAGCGGCAAAGACAAAGTTGGAACCACTTTGCGCGCAAACATCATGACAATACTGTTGAGGATGAACACTGTTCATGGAGTTGGGTGTAGAAAATTTTAAGCCTGAAGTCCAGAAGCGATATTGATACAGCTTATTCAGTTAAGCAAGTAAGTGCCTCTTCGTATTTTTCTTGAGTTTTCTTCACGACGTCGTCTGGAAGTTTTGGGCCAGGCGCTTTTTTGTTCCAGCTAAGGGTTTCAAGGTAATCACGCACAAACTGTTTGTCGAAGCTCATTTGCGCTCGGCCTACTTCGTATAATTTTGCCGGCCAAAAACGTGAAGAATCTGGCGTGAGCACTTCGTCGATCAAAATGAGCTTGCCGTTGTAAATGCCAAATTCAAACTTCGTGTCAGCAATGATGATGCCGCGTTTTTTGGCATGCTTTGCGGCTTCTTTATAGAGCTGCAAACTGACATCACGCACTTGCGTTGCCAAGTCTTGACCAATCAAGGTGACCATTTCCGTGAAGGAAATATTCTCGTCATGTTCTCCAATGTTTGCCTTGGTAGAAGGGGTGAAAAGGGGATGTTCGAGTGCTGAAGATTCTTTGAGCCCATGAGGAAGAGTGATGCCGCAAACTTTTCCCGTTTTTTGATAGTCTTTCCACGCCGAGCCAGCCACATACCCTCGCACGATGGCTTCAATGGGAAGGGGTTTGGCCTTTTTTACCACTATGGCACGTTTGCCCAAAAGCTTTGCTTCTTGCTTGTTGGGAATAACATCGATGGCTTGCGTCGAGGAAAGATGATTGGGAATAATGTCTTTCGAAAAGCGAAACCAAAACCTGGACATTTCGGTTAAAATTTCACCTTTTCTGGGGATTGCTGTCGGCAAAACTACGTCAAACGCTGAAATGCGGTCGGTGGTTACAATGAGGAGTTCGTTTCCGAGGTCGTAAATATCGCGCACTTTTCCGCGATGTGGTTCTGGCATATCTTGAAGATGAGTAGTGTGGATAATCTTGTCAGACATATTTCTCCTCCGTTAGGTCCTGCTGCATAACTTCTCGGCAAGAGAATGTCGAGTCTTGATTTGATGTTTCTTTTTCGTCCACATTGACTTCTTCTTGTCAGTGCGATTAAAAAAAATCTTTCAGTTTTAAGCACTTTGCTTGGTATTTGTTTTGCTCTTCCTTGAGGGATGAATATTTTTCTTCTCTTTTTACTGTGCCTCTCTCTTTCATCCACAGCTTTTGCAAAAACGTGTGAAGATCCATCTGTGCTTGAGCTTCAAAAAAAAGTTCTTCGCTACGCCGAAATTTCTCCCCAGCATTTGCATTCGTGGCAAAAAAAAGCTCGCTACGCAGCTTTGCTTCCCAGGCTTCAGCTCGATTACAGCAGAAGAAATAAAAGTGATATCGACCTCGACATCAATGACAATGTCTATGTGGGAAGTTCTGGTGTTGTGGTTGGCCCAGAAGAAAACACGTATCAGCAAACAGATAGTTTCGATCATAATATTGGCGTAAGAGCGGTTTGGTCGTTGAACGAATTTGTGTTCAACCAAGATCAGCTGCAAGTTTCTATCGAAGCCAGAAATCTGCTGAGGGCGCGCAATGATGTGTTGACACAAGCCAATCATTTTTATTTTGAACGACAAAAATTGTTAAAAATATCATCGACAGATAAATTAGATTTGGCGCATGTTACCGCCCAGCTTGATGCTTTAACTGGCGGATGGTTTTCTGAACATGTGCAGTGTTTTTCATTGGAGCAATCCCGATGAAAAAAGTGTTCCTTGTTCTTCTCTTGAGTTGTGTTTTGCCATCGTGTTCATCTTCTTCGCTGGGATATGAACCTTTGTTGAGCCAACAAGCAAAAGTGCTTACAAGCTTTCCTCAAGACGGACAAATTGTGGAGGAGGTGAATGAAATCACTTTAGCTTTTTCTGAATTTCTTTTGCCAGAAACACTTACCGATGAAAATGTTCAGCTGCTTTTACTGGGAACAAGTTTCTCCTTCTCCGATCTTTCGCTCTCAGAAATGCAATCCCTTCCAGGAAGCATAGATATGGAAGATCACGAAGAAGGCAGTGTATTGATTTTTACCTTACACGCTCCACTTGAAGCTGGAAATTACTATGCTCTTCAGTTGAAACGAAACATTTTGAACCGAGATTACGTTCCTCTTTTCACGGGAACAAAAGATTTTTTGATCCCACTTCTTTTTAAGGTGAAGGCCGATGGAGATAACAGCACATCATTTTCTCGTGACGAAGAGAATGCCGTTCCCAAAAATCGCCCACAAGTGTTGATGATTCATGAACTCCTCTACGACCTTCCTGGCAGTGACACAAATGGCGAAGTGTTTATCGAATTATATGGAACTGCAGGTGCCGATATTTCTGGCTATCACCTTCTTTTGCTCAATGGCGAAAATGGAGAGACCACGCAAACCATTGTTCTTCCTTCCCATGCCAAGCTCTCGGACGAAGGACTTTACGTCATTGCGGATGCAAAAAATGCAGATGCACATGCCAGTTTTGTGGAAGGCGCAGATTATATTACACAGTTTGATCCACAAAATGGTCCAGACTGCATTCAGCTTTTTGATGATCGCTCGCTTCAACTCGATGCACTTGCCTACGGAGATTTTTCTGCACTTGATGCGCAAGTTTTCTGCGGCGAAGGTGAAGCTGCCGTAGATGTGAGTGCTGGTATGAGTTTAAGCCGTGGAGATGAAGTGAATATACACAACAATGCGCAAGATTTTGTTGAAGCGTTTCCCACTGCGTCTGTTTTTTAAATTCCTTTCACAATGTGAGAAAGAGTTGACGCGCGGATTCTCAAATATTAAGTTCTGCCGATTGTCAAAAACTCGGGAGCAAGCTCACGAGTTTAATCCAGGGAAATCTGAAGAACGGTTTTTCGGCCCCAAGGGGCCGAAGTTTTAACTACTGGACTCGGATAAATTTTCCTTCAGCAAGGGAGTGTTATGGAAATTGATGTGTTATCCCGCATGGGGCAGTTCGAACATGAACAAGTGGTTTTCTGCAATGACGCCTCTGTTGGGCTGAAGGCAATTATTGCCATTCACAACACAACCCTTGGACCAGCTTTGGGTGGTACAAGAATGTGGAACTATACTTCCGAAGAGGAAGCTTTGTACGATGTGCTCAGACTTTCCCGTGGCATGACCTACAAAGCCGCTGCAGCAGGGCTTTCGCTTGGTGGTGGCAAAACAGTGATTTTGGGAAATCCAAAAAAAGATAAAAAGCCCGGCTTTTTTGAAGCCTACGGACGTTTTGTTGAAAGCCTTAATGGCCGCTACATCACCGCCGAAGATGTAGGCACAACGGTTTCCGATATGGAAAGCGTGCTCTCTCAAACCAAACACGTTGTAGGAACACAGCGAAGCCACGGAGGAAGTGGCGATCCCAGCCCATTCACTGCGCGCGGCGTTTACCTTGGGATGAAAGCTGCTGCAAAAAAAGTCTACGGCAGCGATTCGCTTGCGGGCAAAAAAATTGCCCTTCAAGGTGCAGGTTCAGTAGGGCGCAATCTGGTAAATCTTTTGGTAGCCGAATCAGCTGAAATCATGATTGCCGATATCGACGAAGAAAGAGTGAGCGCAATTCGGAAAGCCTTTCCTGGCGTGCAGTCGGTATCAACCAATGAAATTGTTTTTGTTCACTGCGATATTTTTTCTCCTTGCGCGCTTGGCGCTGTGGTAAACGATGACAGCATCGGAAAGCTTCGTTGCCAAATCATTGCCGGAGCAGCCAACAATCAGCTGGCCCGCCAATATCACGCCGATATGCTGAGAGGGCAGAATATCCTATATATTCCAGATTATGTTATCAACGCCGGTGGGCTGATTAACGTCTCGCTCGAGTCTTCCAAAGAGGGATATTCGGAAGAAAAATGCCTTACCATGATCGATAATATCTTCGATCAAGTTTCGCATATTATTGAAATTGCTGAGAAAAGAGGCATTTCCACCGCCGAAGCCGCCGATCGCCTTGCCGAGGAGATTTTGGAAGAAAAAGGCCGCACCGGGGCAAAAATGTTCCTCGCTCGTTCAAAAGAGCTGTAGTAGCCAAAAAAGGCTTGCAAACCGGGGTTTTATGTGTAAAGAGCTGCAGCTGTTGATTTAGGTTTTTTTTGTGAAAGTGGGCCGTTTAGCCCACTTTTTTATTATCTATTATTGTGGTGCCAGCAGAAAGTGTACGAAGAAAAGTAAAGATGGAAAAAACTCTCCTTCAGCAAGTTGAAGATTTAGTCAATCCCGTATTGGGTTACCTTGGGTTTCGCCTTATCGAGCGTGAATTCGTTTGCGAATCGGGAGAATGGAAGCTTCGTCTTTACATAGATAAAGAAGGCGGAGTGAACATTGACGACTGCAGCAAAGTTTCTCGCGCTGTTGGCGATGTGATTGAAGTGGAAGATCTTATCGATCGCCCGTACGCTTTGGAAGTCTCTTCGCCAGGAATTAATCGCCCCCTTCGCTATCTCGAAGATTTTGAAAGCCACGTGGGGAAAGTGGTGAAGGTAAAAACAAAAGAAAAGTTAAATGGCAGGGCAAAGTTCAAAGGCGAATTAGAAAAAGTTGAAAACGATACACTGTTTATTCGTATCGACGATGAAGTGTACAACGTCCCTTATCGCGAGTTGCTGAAGGCAAACGTGGAAGAGGACTTTCATTTTGGAAAACAAAAGTAAATTTTGGAGGAAAATCTTATGGGTTCAGTAATGTTTCGTGATTTATTTCGAGTAATGGAGCAGGTCAGCAGAGATAAAGGTATTCCCAAAGAATATCTTATCGATGCCATCGAAAGTGCTTTTCTTACAGCGGCCAGAAAAAAATGGGGCCACTTGGGTGAGCTTGAAGCTCAGTTCAATGAAGACAGCGGTGAAATTGAATTGTTCCAATTCAAAACAGTAGCTGATCCTGTTCAAGATCCAAATATTGAAATGACTGTAAGCGAAGCTCACGCGTTAGATCCTGATGCTCAACTTGGAGACAGCCTTGGAGTAAAAATGGATCCAAGTGTGTTTGGTCGTATTGCTGCGCAAACTGCAAAACAAGTCATCATCCAAAAAGTTCGCGAAGCTGAACGTCATGTTGTTTCCGAAGAATACAAAAATAGACTCGGAGAAATTGTTACGGGAATCGTTCGCCGCATGGAACGTGGAAGTTTGATTGTAGACCTTGGAAGAACCGAAGCTATCGTTCCACGCGAAGAGCAAGTTTCTACAGAGCGCTATCGTCCGGGCGAAAGAGTGCAAGGGCTTTTTGTTCGTCTTGATAAAGAGGGCAAAGGTCCAGTTGTAGTGCTTTCCCGAAAAACTCCGGAATTTGTAAAAGCACTTTTTGCCATGGAAGTTCCTGAAATGCACGATGGGGTTGTGGAAATCCGCGCCGTAGCAAGAGAAGCGGGTGTTCGTACTAAAATTGCCGTGTATTCACGCGATCACGATGTTGACCCTGTTGGAGCCTGTGTTGGAATGAAAGGCTCGCGCGTTCAAAACGTAGTGGCCGAACTTAAAGGCGAAAAAATTGACATCGTAACGTGGGATGAAGATCCAGCGCGCTTTGTGTGTAATGCCATTGCTCCAGCAGAAGTGGCAAAAGTGATTATCCGTGATCGTGAACATTCTATGGAAGTGGTTGTTCCAGATGATCAGCTTTCACTTGCTATTGGGCGACGTGGACAAAACGTTCGTCTTGCAGCTCAGCTTACGGCATGGAACATCGATGTGTTTAGCGAAACTAAAATTGAAGCCATTGCCGCAAGAGCTAGAAAAGTTTTAAGCGAAGTGTTGGGCGTGGATGATTCTACTTCCATGGTTTTATACTCACACTCCTTCAGAAGTTTTGAAGACATTGCCAGCGCAACTGATGAAGAATTTGCA
>Ga0210050_1005410_pt1 | contig 10106 bp, 16 predicted proteins | sample CryGey132114_all_FD_185463 | JGI IMG/M metagenome (GOLD analysis project Ga0210050, IMG submission 185463) | Groundwater microbial communities from aquifer - Crystal Geyser CG22_combo_CG10-13_8/21/14_all (SPAdes) (version 2) | ecosystem: Environmental > Aquatic > Deep subsurface > Groundwater ...
CCATAGAAAAAATCACCGCCGAGATATCCCTCCCCGGGCGGAAGGTAGAAGGAAAATTGCGGCTTCCAGTTCGACTGCGATATTTGAAGAACAAGCGATTGCGGAGTGGCGGTGACGTGCAGATACATGCATGATGGCGGCTGCTCGCTGATTTTTTCCAGCAGAGCGTTAATGGTGCTCTGTTCGTGCTGATTTACTTTTGTATTGAGGCTTGATGCATCCGCTTCATCGTCAAGTAGAAAGAGCGGCTCTTCTTTATAGAGCGGGTTGCTGCTGATGTTGTTCGCCCACGTCTTGAGCACGCTCGAATTCTTTTTAAGCACGAGCATGGTCGGCATTTGCAACCCGCGGGTGAGGAACGCTTCTTCGTCCATCTCGCCCAGCACGTTGAAGCCGGCCATAAATCCTCCGAGAAATGTTTTCGCGCGTTCAAGCGTCTGCTTGTGAAGCAGGATGTTGTCGGTTGTTACCAGTATAAAAAATTTGAATCCCTTATCCGCAGCTGCTGCAGCGATCGCGAGCATTTGTCCCGTCTTTCCGCTCTGCACGTGACCGTAAAGCAGCCCCGAGATATTGCTGTTGTAGTCAAATGTGTCGACATGTTTTTCCACAAACTCATTCGCGCTTTTATTAAGCGCGTCAACAAGACGCGACCCTTTGGCCTCGCCTACACGCTTAAGATAGTTCTCCAGATATGCGCTCATAATTTTTTATATTTATACCGAAAAATCCAGCAGCCATATGTTTGGATCGTTCGTCTCCTTCAGAGAAATTGTGCTCCTTCCGTATTGCTGCAGAACTTCATCAGTGACCGGCTGGCCGACTTTTAGGCATCCCGCACGCTCGAGCCTTCCCTTTATCCACCGGCCGAGCGTTTTCAGGTCGCCTTCCGATCGGAAGTTCTTGCCGTAGTCGCCCTGGATTTTGCATTTAAACCGCCATCCGTCATCGGTGAGCACATTGATCACGGAATCGCGCTGCGGGTAGCCGTCCGCGGCAGTAATCTCTCTCGACACAATGAGCTCAACTTCGTACCAGTGTCGCGGGCGTATTGCTCCTGTTGCCGTAGAGAGCCTGCCCTTTCCGAAGTAAACATTGAGATTGCTTTTCGTCTCCGTCTTGAGCGGCATATCGAAGACGCGTCCTGTTGCTGAAGAGGCGTCAATTCGTTCATACTCATCCTGATCCGCTTTTTCAACATCGATTCTGTCCGCCAGCAGATCTTTCCTCTCGATAAAAGTTGACGGCGTCGGCATCTCAAGGATATCGCGGGATGCCTTGCTTATCAGGTCATCATGCAGCGCATCAAGCTCCTCAAGCACGCCCCCTTCCGTAAACATGGCGTCTACTTCCCAATGCCGGTTATCGAGAAGATTGCCGAGATTCGACGACCCCAGCATTGCCGAGACGGGTGCAGGCATTCCGTTTTTGCGGAACACATAGGTCTTGCCGTGATATTTGAAGGCAGTGCACACATACACTTTGCCAACTTCTTTTTCTTTCATAAAAGTGGCAAGGTCTATGGCCGCGTCATATTGAGGACGAGTAAATCCCTCTCGCCAGTGCATGCCGATTACAAGGCTGCAAGTTTTCATTTTTTTCTCCTCAAAATAAAAAAGCAGGATGGATTTGAGTTCCAGCAGCGATTCTTCCGTTATGTAGCCGGTGGCTATTTTTATGTTGTCTGAACTTACAACCCCGTTTTCAAATGCTTCGCTGAAAGAAGAATTATCGTACTCGCAGGGTTTGATGTTCGAATATAGAAGTTTCATGCAAGGTAAAAATCATAATTCATCTAAAAATCTCCTGATTGCCCGGGCGATCGACTTGATGCCCACAGGAGGAACCGAGTTTCCGATCTGCCTTCTGACCTCGGTTATCGACCCGACAAATTCAAAGTGATCGGGATAGCCAAACAGGCGGGCGCGCTCTCGATTTGTCAGAGGGCGAGGCTCGCTGTAATGGTAGCCCCATGTCCCGCCTCCGCCGCCAGCAATGATGGTAGTTGAAGGCTTGTCTGGGTGCAAGCGACGATACACGTGCGAGATCATGCCCTTCACATAGTGCTGCGACGTTTTCGGTATGTCGGTAAAATTTCCGCCCGGAGGAATGATTCTCAATTTTGCGATCGTACTCGGCTCAATTTTCTGATGCTCATTGTTCAGCCGGACCCTCTCTACGCCTTTCAAAGCTTCTTTTGCGGTGACATATTCTTCGGGCGCATGAGTCGGGACAGGCAACTTGAATTCTTTATTAAGGTCTTTGCGCACGCCTATGATCAGCACCCTCTCACGGAGCTGCGGAGCGCCATAGTTTGCAAAGTTGATCGGATAGACATCTACCTTATACCCAGCTTTGGCGAAATCGTCAACGATCTGCTTGACTGCCCTTCCTTTGTCAGCGCTCAAAAGTCCTTTGACGTTTTCTGCAACAAACATTTTTGGCTGCTTTGCCACCACTACGCGGACGAAATGTCGGTATAAATTTCCGCGCTCTGTCTTGAGCCCCATGCGCTTCCATATCATGGAAAAATCCTGGCAGGGGAAACCGCCGGTTATAATATCACAATTAGGAATATCATTTACTTTGATGTCGACAATGCTTCCCTCGGCGATAACGCCCTTGAAATTTTTCCGAAATGTTTCGCATGCCCAGTGGTTCACGTCGTTTGCCCATACGACATCAAATCCCGCATACTCAAAACCCAGATCCATTCCGCCTGAGCCCGAAAACAAGGAGGCAACTCTGTATGCCCGCTTCTTGCCGGATTTACTCTCCTTGGACTTGGCTGCAATATTGAGTTTTTGGAGAGGCGTTGTTGTTTGCATATTTGTATTATACCCGAATTTAAATTTTTTGCCGCTTTTTGGCATTAAGGTGCGCATTAAAAAACCGATTGAGGTCGCTCTTTTTAATTCTCCACTGACCCATCTTTGAAGCCACGAGTTTCCTCGCTTTAATATAGCGCATCACCGAGCGTTCGCTGACGCGCAGTTTTTTAGCAACCTCCTGAATCGTCAAAAAGTGATCCATAGTAATATTTTTATTATAGCCTCAATGTCCTGTTTTGTCATATGAAAGTTGCCCACAAGGCTGTCCTGTTTTGTCTTTTTATGATATAGTGTCAATACAACTGAATAGAAATGGCCTAAACCTCGGAGATTTTTCTGGGGCATGGTCGCAAACCGCATCGAGCATAAAGAACCCATCATCAGGTTCGCTCGATGCGTCATACGGGGAAACTCGTATGTGAGCCGCAAGGCTCGGTCTGGTGGTGGGCTTTTTGCGTTTGATGCAGGAGTGGATAACCAGATTTGAGCGAAGCTTGCTGCCGAAGGTAACATCACCCCAACATGCATAAAAAACAATTAGAAAACCATATCGAGAACAACGACTACTTCGGCACACTGGCAACCGTGCTAAATATGGCGCGGCAAACTCTTGAGAAAGACATGCGCGGGCCGAAGAAAAACTGGCACATCAAACTCTTGCAGAGCTTGGAGGAAGATTTGATGTACTTGCAGGAAAACTACAAAATTAGCAAAAAATAACAAAGCCCGCGCAGGGTTTTTGTTCGGATCAGGTGGTCTCTCGGCGATTGGAAAGCCAGCCGTTTTTGTGTTAATAAATTCTGGGTATTGACACTATATTTATCCACAGTTATACTGGTGAAGTAGTTGCTTAATTATTTAATTATTATATACTTAATTCATGCTAAATAAATCACAACTCTCTAAAATCAAAACTGATTTTGATTCAGATAACAGCAGTTTTCCTCTCGTATTCCAAGCACTGGGAGATCCCGGCAGATTTCGTATTTTTCGGCTGCTCATAGATAACCATGACATATGCGTTACCGATGTAGCTAATGTATTTGGGATTACAGTATCCGCCGCTTCCCAGCAACTGCGGGTTCTTGAGAGGTTGGGACTTGTCCTTAAGGTGAGAATGGGACAAATGGTCTGCTATGAAATAAATTACGAAAATCAGATTTCAAAACAATTAGTTAAATTATTCAAAGGGTCGAATAAATAAACAATTTAATCATAAAAATTCTATGCCAAAAGTTACTATCTATACCACCCCCTCTTGCGTCTACTGCAAAATGGCTAAAGCGTTCTTCAAAGAAAAGGGCGTCACTTACGAAGAAAAAGATGTTTCGACAGATGCTACGGCACGCGATGAAATGATCGCAAAATCTAATCAAATGGGCGTACCGGTTGTTGACGTGGACGGTCAACTGACCGTTGGTTTTGACAAGGAACGGCTTTCCCAGTTACTAAATATAAAATAACTTAAGAACCATGAACAATAAACTTTTGATTGGCGGCGTTGTTCTTGTGGTAGCAGGTCTTTTGATATTCGGGAGATTCAACAGCAATAACACGCCTTCTGCCGGCACTGCCTCTGTCCAGAACAGCATATCTGCTGGCTCTACTCGTGCCGCTCCAGATTTCACCCTCCAAAAGCTCGGTGGTGGTACAATATCGCTTTCTGAATTCAAAGGCAAAAAGCCGGTAGTAGTTGATTTCTGGGCTTCATGGTGTCCAAATTGCCGGCGCGATATGCCAAACCTCAATCGTTTTTATGAAAAATACAAAGATAAGGTCGAAGTTATCGGCGTTAACTTGCAAGAGCGGGAGTCAACCGTTGCAGATTTTATTAAATCGCGCGGCATAAACTTCCCGATCGCGCTCGATCCTTCGGGAAAGGCATCAAATGCTTTTGGAATTCAGTACACCAATACGCATTTTTTAATAGATATAAACGGTAACCTTATTCGCACAATTCCCGGCGACATCAGAGAAGCTGATATCGAATCGCTTATTAAGGATGGGAGTGCTTCCAATGACCAGTCATCTCTTCCTGATGAGAAGCCATGCAAAATTGCTTCTGCGGAAGGCATTCAGGATGGCGAGCAGGCCGGAGTTTGTAAAAATCCTTCGTAAAATATATGAGCCCTCAAAGGATAATCATTATTGTAGCAATTATAATAGGAATTTCGGCGATATTTGTTTTATCGCGCACAGTATTTAGAAATGACTTTCCTTTGCCAAAAAGCGGAGAAACTAAACAAGGAACTGTCACTGTAAGTGATGGCGACAAATCATTTTCAACAAAAGAAATTATGATAACCGATGGCGTAAAACACAGCGTTCCGCTCGATGAAATTATCGGTGGCGGACCGCCCAAAGATGGAATCCCTTCCATTGATAATCCGAAATTTATTTCAGTTACGGATGCGGGCAAAGTTTTAAACGACAGCGAGCCTGGTATTGCTTTAAGCATCAACATCGCAGATCGTTTTTATCCGTTTCAAATTCTGGTTTGGCACGAAATCGTAAATGACGTAATCGGTGGTCAGCGAGTACTCGTTACCTACTGCCCGCTCTGTCTTTCGGGGATCGTATTTGATCCACTGGTAAATAATGAACGCGTGGAATTCGGAACATCTGGCAAACTCTGGAACTCCAATCTTGTCATGTATGACCGCAAAACAAATTCTCTCTGGTCGCAGATTTTAGGCGAAGCAATTGTGGGGGAAATGACGGGAACACAGCTCAAAGTTTTGCCATCGGATCAGATTCGATTTGGCGAGTGGAAAAAATTGCATCCCAATGGTGGGGTTCTTTCACGCGATACAGGCACGACACGCTTCTATGGCCAAGATCCCTACGGAAATTACTATACTACTCCCGGTACATATTTCCCCGTCGGCAAGAAGGATGACCGCCTCAACGAAAAGGATTTCGTGCTTGGCATTGTCGTAGATGGAAAAGCAAAAGCATACTGGCCGGAAGCAATAAAAAAACTGGGCGAGGTCGAAGATCGTTTTGAAAACAAAACGATTGTTGCCCAATACGAAAAAGACATTGATGCAGTGAGGCTTTTCGAGAAGAAATCTGACGGAACGCTTGAGCGCGTTAATCCATTTGGGTCATTCTGGTTTTCATGGGTGGCTGCCCATCCCGATACAGAATTGTTAAAATGAAAAATAAGGTCGATAAAAATAAAATTTAATTTTCAAAATATGATATTAGAACTTAATCAATTTGGCGATATCTCGTTTCTCGTCCTGCGCCTGGTAATCGCAGCGATTTTCATCTATCACGCCATGCCAAAATTAAAGGGCGCGAAGATGATGTCGCAGGCAATGGGTATGCCGGCGGGAATGATATTTATGCTCGGCGGCATTGAGTTTCTGTCGTCACTGGGAATGATATTCGGAGTTTATGTCCAAGTTGCCGCTTTTCTCCTTGCGATGGTGATGATCGGAGCTATCTACTTCAAGACGGCGAAGTGGCATATTCCCTTTGGGGCGATGGATAAAACAGGATGGGAGTTTGATCTTATTCTTCTTGCCGCCAACATCATTCTTCTTGTGAATGGCGGCGGAGCGATTGGAATCCAGTAAAACTATGAAAATCACCATACTTCATAATAAAACTTGTAATATTTGGCGAACCACCAAAGAAATTATCGAAACTATCTTGAAAGAAAACGGTCTTTCGGCAGAGATTGAAGAAATCACAGTGGCTAATGATGCGGAGGCAAAGGAACGTCATTTTGCCGGCTCGCCCCAAATACTCGTGGATGGGCAGGACATTGATCCAATGGCCGGGAAAGTCACCAACTATCATGAATCGGGTTGCAGATTTTATATTTGGAAAGACAAATTGCATGAGGGTCCTCCGAGAGAAATGCTGGAGCAAGCAATTTTAAAGAAGAAATAAATTATGATTTACGATCTTATAATCATAGGTTCGGGCGCGGCCGGCTTTGGATCGGCAATTTATGGCGGAAGATACCGCATGAAGGTTCTTGTTATTGGCAAGGAATTCGGCGGAGAGACCGCCAAAGCGGGCAGCATTGAAAATTATCCCGGGTTCTTGTCCATTGACGGATTTGATTTGATGGATGCGATGAAAAAACAAGCAGAAAATCTGAAAGTCGAGACATTGGACGCTGAAGTAACCGAGATCACGAGGGATGAACATTGTTTTGAAGTGAGGGCAAACAATGCAGCCTACCAAACCCATGAGATTATTTTCGCCGTGGGAGCCGAACGGCGTCGCCTCGGTCTGTCGAATGAAAAAGAGCTTACTGGCCGAGGAGTGCATTATTGCGTTACCTGTGACGGGCCTGTCTATAGCGGCAAGACCATTGCCATGGCGGGCGGCGGCGACGCATCGGTGAAGGGAGCAGTTTTGGCCGCAGAATATGTCAGCAAATTATTTCTTATTGTTCGCGGCAAGGAAGTCGCAGCAGAGCCGATTAATCTGGAGCGCATGAAAAAGCTTGGCGATAAAATTGAAGTGCTGCTCGAAACTGAAGTGAAAGAAATTGTGGGCAAGCAGAAGTTGGAAAAATTGATTCTTTCCAAACCATTCAGGGATTCTAACGAATTAGTAATTGATGGTCTTTTTGTTGAGATTGGCGCCGTGCCAAATGTTGAACTCGCAAAATCTCTCGGCGTAGAGCTTGATGAGCGCGGCTATATCAAGGTCGACAACATGATGAAAACAAATATTGACGGCGTCTTTGCCGCCGGCGACGCGGTGAATCACTTTGGCTCGTTCAAGCAAGACATTACCGCGGCCGCCATGGGTTCGGTTGCGGCAACCTCGGCATATAACGACCACAAGGTTCATGGCGAGCTTTGTCCATTTCATGCGATGCCGCCGATGCAGTCAAAAGTAGAAACTAAATAATTTTTTATTATGCTCATAGATTTTTACGGAAAAGAGTGTCCGCACTGCATTACGATGATGCCGCTTGTGGAAAAACTCGAAAAAGAAGCTGGTTTGAAAGTTGAAAAGTACGAAGTATGGCACAGCGAGGAAAACGCAAAAAAGATGGGAGAATACGACAAGGGCCGGTGCGGCGGCGTTCCGTTTTTCATTAATACCGATACCGATGCCGTCATATGCGGAGAGGCCACTTATGAAGAATTAAAGAGATGGGCAGGCGTAAAATAAGGTCGGACTGTCCAAAAGTAAATTATTAACCAATCAAAAAACATTATGCAAAACATGAAATCAATGATGATGCCAATGCTGATTCTTCTTGTCCTCGTAATCGCTTCTTTGGCGTTCGTATGGCAAGGAATCGGCATGCACAGCCAAGTGTCGGTTGAGGAACCAAAATTCCACGCCCTTCAGCAGGATTACTTCATTATGAGCAAGGTAGAACGTGAGGCAGCGGTAACTGGATCAGAATTGAACCAAAAGCTAGTTCAAATTCAGAATTACCCATCAGAACTCTTGCGGCTGAAGTTGGTTGGCGTTGGGAAAATCCTGACAGGCATTTTCCTTTCGCTTCTTGCTATTGTTTTCCTTCTTTTTATGATGCCAATTCGTTTGGCGAAATTAATGAAAGAAAGCAAACAATAAAGGTCGAAAATAGCAATCATTAACTAATCAATTCAAAAATATGAACAATCAAAACGATCAGCAAAAGTTTGTTTGCAAGAGCTGCGGTTCGGAGTCGCAAGGAAAGGCGGGTACATGTTGTGGCGCAGAACGAGAAGAGAAAAAAGAAACAGGCACGTGCATGGCATGCAGCTGCCCATGCGAAGAGCATAAAGAGCACACCCACAAATAAAGTGGGTGCGCTCTGGTTGTCGCGGGGCTATAAAAATAGCCAAAGTTATGATTTGGTTGGAATGCGAAGTAAGAGAATATGTCGGATACAAACACAGAACAATTAAATAGTGCCTCGGCTGATCGGCTTGAGCGACACAGACAAAAGAAGATTGATCGAGAGGCCGAGGCGCGCAAAACTCGCCGTAAAAAAGTTTTCAAGAAGGTTAGTTATTGGATAGCGGGATTGGCAGTTGTGATTGGAGGCGGATGGCTGCTGATCAGCACTACTGGACCTAAGGGTTCTGATTACAGTCAGCCCGTGGAGATTCTTGGACGAAATCATATACAGGAAGGAACAACTTTTAGCGATTATAATTCCAATCCGCCGACATCTGGGGATCATTATCAAAATCCAGCGCCGACTCGATTTTATGATAAGGAATTGCCCGACGAGCAATTAGTTCATAATTTGGAGCACGGCCATATTTGGATAGCGTATAAACCCGGCCTTCCAGCAGAAATAATTGATGGTTTTAAGAATTTTGCCGGCGGAAATATCGTTGTTACTCCACGATCCAAAAATGATACTGATATTGCTTTGGCCGCATGGGGCAGATTAGACAAATTCGATATCGAGGCGAACGAGATTGACAGGCAGCGCATAAGAGATTTCATTTCTCGTTATCAAAATAGGGGCCCCGAGAGCGTAAGCGTGCAGGGTCATTTAAGATAATCACTATGAAAAAAACTTATCTCTTTTCAATTATCGGCGCGGCGATTGTGATTGTTGTTTGGGTAGCAATTTCGAGAACGGGGCAAAGTCCAAACGTGCCTTCAACGAACGACACAACAGCGCCAACAAAGTCCGATGCCCGGTTAGACAAGTCGCCTGATTTTGTTCTGCAAGATTATAACGACAATACGGTGAAGCTCGCGGATTTTGCAGGGAAACCGCTTATCATAAATTCTTGGGCGGCATGGTGTCCGTTTTGTAAAAAAGAATTGTCTGATTTTGTTGCTGCTCAAAAAGAATTCGGCGACAAAGTTGTCATTATTGCCATTGATCGGTCAGAATCATTAGCAGTCGCGAAGGGCTATACCGATCAGCAAGGAATTACAGATAATCTGACTTTCCTGCTTGATCCGTCCGATTCGTTCTATCGGTCTATCGGCGGTTTCTCGATGCCGGAAACAATTTTCGTAGACAAAGACGGAAATATTGTATTCCACAAAAGAGGACCCATGGACATAAATGAAATGCGCGAGAAAATCAGACAGCTCTTATTAAATTGATAGGCATATGAAGACATCAATGAAATCAGTTCTAAAGATAACAGGCGTTCCGATTGTTATCGCCTCGCTCTGTTGCCTTACGCCGGTTGTCATCGTTTTGTTCGGGCTCGGATCGGTTTCGCTCGCCGCTTCTCTTGCTGACACGCTCTACGGGACATATAAGTGGGGGTTTCGTATAGCGGGGCTGATACTTCTTGGGTTGTCGCTCGTATGGTATCTGCGGCGGGA
>Ga0210050_1005424_pt1 | contig 10087 bp, 8 predicted proteins | sample CryGey132114_all_FD_185463 | JGI IMG/M metagenome (GOLD analysis project Ga0210050, IMG submission 185463) | Groundwater microbial communities from aquifer - Crystal Geyser CG22_combo_CG10-13_8/21/14_all (SPAdes) (version 2) | ecosystem: Environmental > Aquatic > Deep subsurface > Groundwater ...
AAGCTTGAAAAGAGTCGGCTTTATAAACAGGCTGGTGAAAGAGAAGTTTTGTTTAGTCATGGAGATCATGTCGTAAAGTTACCTCCAGATTTTTTGGTAACTGGGACCAGCCGCAATGGTGTTATGGCCTCCATTGAACACAGGAGTCGACCTCTGTTTGGGGTCCAGTTCCATCCCGAAGTTCATCATACGCCTGAGGGTAAAGCTTGGCTGACTGAATTTCTGAAAATTGCCGGGTTTGGATTCGAATGGAAACCGGATCATATTTTTGAATCTCTTCAAACTGATCTTCACCAATCTTATGAGGGTGGTGGCGTCCTTTGCGCCTTGAGTGGTGGCGTGGATTCGACGGTGCTGGCGGTAATGTTGAATCGAATTTTTGAAAAGCAGGTTCATTGTTTCTGTGTGGACACAGGACTTCTTCGAAAGTCGGAGATTCAACAGCTTCAAGATCTATTTGACACCCATTTTCATTTCCCGATTGAGATTATTGATGCCAAGGAAAAATTTTTAAAGGCCTTGGCGGGCGTGCTTGATCCCGAAGAAAAGCGAAAGACCATTGGAAGAGTTTTCATTGAAGTATTTCAAGACGCCGCCAAGCGACATTCCGATTTTAAATATTTAGCCCAAGGCACTCTTTATCCTGATGTGATCGAGAGCACGAGTGCGCATGGTGGACCGTCAGCCAAAATTAAGAGCCATCATAATGTCGGAGGTCTTCCGAAGGAATTACCGTTCAAGCTGATGGAGCCGTTTCGATTTTTGTTTAAGGACGAAGTGCGCCGGCTTGGTGAATTTTTAGGAATCCCTAGAGACTTTGTTTGGCGGCATCCGTTTCCGGGCCCGGGCCTTGCCGTTCGTATTGTCGGTGAAGTGACGGAGCAGCGACTTGATCGGCTGCGAGAGGCGGATTGGAGACTTCAGGAAGTGCTCCGCCAAGAGGGAATCTATCAAAAGCTTTGGCAAAGTTTCTGCGTTTATCTTCCCATTCAGTCAGTGGGAGTGATGGGGGATGGTCGCACTTACGAAGAGACAATTGCTGTTCGCTGTGTACATTCCGAGGATGGGATGACGGCACATATCGCCGATCTCCCCGTGAACGTCTTGGAACGCATATCTGCTAAGATCATTAATGAAGTTTCCGGCATTAACCGGGTAGTCTACGATATTTCGTCCAAACCGCCCGCCACCATCGAATGGGAATAAAATTGATCGCCTGAGAAGGCCTTAAACCCAGACTTTCGGCCGAAATGTAAAAATTACATTTTTTCTTCTCTTGAATGTAATTTTTACATTGACGCGGGGCGCGGAATTATTCATAAATAGCTTAAAGGGTTATTGAAATAGGGTTTGTTTTAGGGTCAAGCAGTTGGAAGCGATGGGGAGCAAAGCCGAATAAGGGGAGAATAGAGTCAGAAGTGGGCCCCGGTGGGGGCCCATTTTTTGATGGATTTAGCTAACAAAAGCCATAAGCCGCCGTTAGATTTTCTTACAGGGGTGAAAGAAAATCAGACGGCGGCTTTCCTTTTTGTTTCATCCGCTATTTTGTGTCAGGCTAAAGCATATGAATTTTCTATTTAGGCTAGTGGTCTTAGGTGTTTTGACAATCAATCTTTCCGCATGCGCTTCGAAATCAAATTGCGGTTACCACAAAGCCCACTCTAAAAAAGAGTGTGCGAGCTGCCACAATAAAAGCAAGACAGATTGCGGCTGCGACGCTGCCCCGAGCAAAAAGTAGAAGCTTACTTCACTTCGGCTGAGGTTACGTTTGGCTGAACAATAAAGCCAAGTTCGTGAAGCTTTTCAGGAACGCCCTGTACGTCCGGGCCGACAACGACATAGCTCATATCTCGAAAATATTTTTTCATCACTTCTTGGATTTGATCAGAATTTACTTTTTCAAGGCGCTTGATAAAGCTGTTGGAGTTTTCCCACCCGATACCAAGAATTTCGTATAATGAAAGTATAATGGCTTGAGATGCGCGAGTCTCACGATTCAAAAACCATGAAGATAAAAATTTATTTACTTGCATATCAATAGTCTCTTGAGTGACGCGACCAATTTGCATTTTTTTGACTTCTTCGAAAATAACTCCCACGGCTTCAGGAAGTTTTGTTGAACTTACATAAAGACTTCCTGAGTTAATCAAAGAGTTTCCAAGTGAGGAACTAACCGAATAGGTAAGAGCTCGCTTTGTACGAACCTCATCAAACAATCGGTTGTCAAGAATCTGTGTTGCTATGGAAAGTGCGGGATAATCATCGCTTTCAAGTGAAGGTGCTTTGAACTTCGCCATAAAGTAAGTTGTCGGCGATTTCATGGGATAATCATAAACTTTAGAGCTATCATTTTTAGGCTGTTCGCGAATCTCGATCGTTCGATTACCAGCTGGGAGGTTTCCAAAATAACGTTCTAGCTCAGCCTTTGTTTCCGCCTCTGTCATGCTGCCGATCAAGACAAACAAGACATTATTTCGATTAAATGTTTTAAATAGAAGCGACGCCAGGTCGTCTCGAGTTATTTGATTGATGGTGTCCAAATAGCCAGATGGTCGATCGAAGTAGGGATGATTTTTAAAATACAATTGATGCATCCTCAGCCCCAATACTGAATCAGGAGTATCCATTTCTGATCGCAAATCCGACTCCTGTTGTTTCAGAACCAGGCTGAGCTCCGAGGGGTCAAATTTGGGTACTCGAATCATTTCGGAAATAACGGGTAAAACCTCCGGCAAAAATCTCTTTAGGCACTTTATAGTTACGCTGATGGACTCAAAGGATCCTGATGCCGAAACGCTGGCGCCGGTGCGTGTAAAGATCTCGTCAATCTTCTCTTTGCTATAACTGTAGGTTCTGCGACTTAGCATTTTTGTAAAAATATCGAGTGCACCAGCTTTTTTAGTTAAATTCACACCACCAAAAGCATTGATTCGAAGTGCGACGATTTCATCTGAGACATCATGGATTGGTCCCGTGTTGTTGAGTATCACAGGCATTTCCTTAACGCTAAAACTTACAACGCCACGGGTTAGATCAAACTCCTGTTCAGACATGCAGACTCCTTTTGAAGATAAAACGCAGTAGAAGGCAAAAAAGCTAAATAGTTTTTTCATTCTATCTATTTTCCTTCCTCGATTTGGTTTGGCGCTAAGTTTTTTTGAGCAAGCAGAAAGTCAATCGGGGCTTGTCCTTCTGGCACGAGAGCTCCACCAACGTAGGCTTGGTCCTTCAAATATTTTCTAAGACTATTCTTAAACTCATCAAGAGTGATCGACTTCATGAGGCTGACGTAATTGGTGTAATAATCTAGAGCACCCGTGCTCGACCAGACATCAGCAAGGCCGAGAGCATAGTGTTGGCCTGATTCTCGATCGTACGCCGATCGAACCTCGGTTGAGATCTTAGCCGTTTCGAAGTCCTTTTCATTAATATCCTGACCATTGGCGAGGCGTTCAATAAGTTCCTTCATTTTTGCATAAGCAACCTGGGCTTTGTCGGATGAAGCCTCCAGATTGAAAAACAATGGGCTGGTATAGCGCTGAGACCAAGAAAAAAATCCGGCGTTGGACGCCAATCCTGAGTGAACAAGCTCTTTTTGAAAGGCCGAGTCTTCAAGTCCCAGCATAATGCTGAGAAGATCAAATGAAATGCTCTCTTTGTTGTCAATACCCTGCTTAGGCCCTTGATAGGCCTGAACAACATTCGCATTTTGCACTTCAGCATTTTTCGTAAATGTCTGAGTCTCATTTATCGCGGGGTGTTCAGGAATGGGATTTTGAACAAAGGGATCCTGACCGGCCTCCCAGGTTCCAAAGTTTCGCTCGATTGACGGCCATAGAGTTGCTTCATCGTAAGCCCCAACAATAAAAAGCGCCGCATTATTAGGAATGTAGAATCGGTGCTGAATCGAATGCATTTGTTCGGGCGTGGCCGCTAGAATAACTTCTCGAGAACCTATCGTGTTTTTGCGAGTGAAATAGGTGCTAAACATTTTTTCCATTACATCTTTTTGATAGAAAACCTGAGTGGGAGATGCTTCGTAACGATCAAATTCACCGATAACCACTTTTCTTTCATTCTCAAGTTCATCTTGTAAAAATTTTGGCGCCTTTACCGCATCCGCCAGGAATTCGATTCCCCGGTCGAGATAGCGCGACTGAAGCGTATAGAAATATCGAACCGATTCCGTCGATGTGTAAGCATTCATATTAGGCCCTAATTCTACCCCCATTTCATCAAGAATTTTGATGAACTCGGCCTGTGATGGTACCTGTTCGTTCGCTTTAAAAAACATATGTTCGTAGAGATGGGCCAGACCATCGATATCAGGGGTCTCCACAAAGGCTCCATTTTTTACGGCTATGAGAATCGTGACCATCGGGATATCTGGCTTTTCGACCGTATAAACTTGAAGACCGTTGGAAAGCGTCTTTAGATTATAATTATGATTTTCAAAGCTGCTTGGGTTCGTGTTCATGCTCTCGGTCTCCTGCATTTCATTGGGTAATTTGCCCACAAGGCCTTGGCCCTCTAGGTTCGCTTCAGGCTCTGTTATCAGCTGACTTTTTTCCTTGGCAGCGCAAGCACACAGCAATAGACAGATCCCTAGACTAGAAATTTTTTTCATGAGGTTATCTCCAGAATGCCAAGTTTAACTCAAATTGATAAGGTTAGCTCACAACAAGTTCCTTATATTTCATTTGCCGCTCGAGGCACAATATTACATGAGAACCCTAGCTTTGAGAAATCATGCTTTTCATATTTGCGTAATCGAGGGATCGAGGTCTCCGAATCCGAGGTGAAGCGTAGCCTTATTCGAGACCTCTCTAAGCTCAATGAAATGCCGGCTGAAGAAGTTCAGGCCTGCGGCATCGACTACTTTTATCGATCGCTGATTCGTTCCTATCTACCTGAGGTCGAGAACATCGATGAGGAGCTCGAGCGCTGGGAAAATTTTCACCGGGGCTCCATGAAGCTAGTTATTCCTCAATTGACTGTGGATGTGTGTGAAAGTTTGCGCGAGCGGGGCTATCGTTTGTGCATCAACACAAATGAAGACTCGCGCTTAATTGAAGTACTAAAAATGCTAAATCTTTTGGAGTTGTTTGATGCCGTTCTATTGGGTCAGGAAGTCGGCGCGTTGAAGCCTGATCCGGCGAGCTTCCAGAGTCTGTTGGAAGATTTAGGCATTAGCGTAGAGCAGATCATTCATGTTGGGGATCGCTATTGCACCGATGTTCGAGGGGCGCAGGCGGTGGGGATGGCAAGCATACTCTATGATCCATTGCAGTACGAAGTCATGGCGCTCAATCGACTAGAAGATTTTTCTGCTGAAAAAGTAGTTTCGATTGAGGACTTACGAAAAAATCGGCTGATTTCTGGTGTTAAAGTGATTAGCCGCTTCGAGGAACTTTTGGATTTCTTTGCATGAAAATTTCGATTGTTTTGGTTTCTCCGAAAGGCGCCGCCAATGTCGGTGGGGTGGCTAGGCTGATGGCTAATTTTGGTTATCAGGACTTGCGAATTGTGGAGCCCCGCTGTGATTTGAATGGTGATGAAGCGCGGATGATGAGCCTGCGTGCGTATTCAATTATTGAGTCTGCCAAAATATTTACGGAACTCTCCACGGCGATTGAAGACAAAAATTTTGTGCTTGGATTCTCGGCCATTGAAGTAGGGGCTCAACGCCCAGTTATTTCGCTAAGTGACTTGGCGGGAGAGGCTGACTTAAAGAATGTTGAGCAAACATCGCTGGCCCTCGTATTCGGACGAGAGGATCATGGGCTTCATAAAGAAGAATTGCGCCTATGTGATCGTCATGTCGTTATACCGACGGCGGAAGCCTATGAATCTTTAAATTTGTGCTCGGCCGTTGGCATTGTTCTCTACCAAATATTTGGACTTTTGAACTCCGATCAAGCACGGAGCTTCATTCGTTCCGAAGGCGATCCTCTGCCGCGAAAGCTAGACGAAGAGATATTTTTTGAAGGACTTCAGGCCCTTTTGGAACATATCGGATTCTTAAATCTCAAGACTTCTAAACATCTCCTTTTAGATCTACGAGATATGTATCACCGCTCCAACATTCGATCGCGCGAACTTCGCATTCTATTCGGGATCATTGCTGATTTAGAGCACCAACTAAATAAAAAATTTTTTCGATCCTAAGTCGCAAGGATAGTGACAACTTGTGTTTACAGTGGTCCCGAGTTGTAGAGGATTGCAGATCTTTTTGAGCGTCGAAATTTTGTCACCATCCAGCTGGAAAAAATTACAAGCTTTTCCGCGCCGCCGCAAAATCTGGTCATATTGCGCACTGTGCTGATGCGATGCTATCATCAAATATAGGCCTGATTTCATTGGGTCTTGATTGGGGGGAGGACATGCTAGAGCACGTAAAAGGCCGTTTCGTGGCCACGGCAGGTTTGGCCATTTTATTCTTGAGTCAATCTCTTAGCGTCTCCTTAGAGGGAACTAGTATTTATCGGTCGAACCTCTCGGAGATGAGCCGAACCGCTCAATCTATATATCGAGTTCGGACGGTTTCGATGGATGTCATCGAGGCGCATAAATTTGTTTGGACCGCTTTGAAGGTTCAGGTGATTGATACACTCAAGGGCGAAACACCCGAGAGTGATTTCATCACGGTACATCTTCCTGGCGGGGCTATAAAAAATGGACCGGTTGTTCGAGTTTATAAGGCGCCCCAATTTGATTTGCAGAGAGAGTATGTTATTTTTGTCGATCGAAATTTTAGGGGAGATCAATTCAATATTCTAACAAGTTGGGCCTCCTATCTAGTATCGAGGGACGAACAAACAGGTGAAATCTATGTTATGGAATCTGCTCCCGATTCGCATTCGGTTCGATCATCAAGTTATCGAGCTCTGTCAAACTCTGTTGTCGGTACGCGCAGCTATGGCTCGTTTGTAACGGAGATTGTTCAAAGCCTGGACTAAGGTGAGCAAGAGTTAAGGGGGAGAATGATTTTGATGGGTAAGGGAGAAGGGCAAAGAAGCTTCGGAGGAAAACGCCTCTTTATGATTGGCTTCTTTGCCCTTATTTTTCATACAAATGTCGAAGCCTTTACCTTGATCACCAATGCGGGAAAGCCGGCCTATTGGACCGATTCTCAACATATTTCATATGAGCTTTACAACGTGCCTTCGGCTTTTGTGAGTTCTTTGGAAGAGTCCTTTAATGTTTGGGCTGAGATTGGTGGAGTTAATCTTGGCTTTGATAAAGCTAATTCATCGGTTGAGCCCCAAAGTCGCGATGGTCGCAATTCCATCGCATGGGTTGATACGGGATGGAGGGAATTAGCCTTTTCGCCTCCACCTAACGCCTTGGCGGTCACCCTTTCGTCATTTAGTTCGTCCAGTGGACAAGTTGTAGATGCCGACATTTATTTCAATTCCGAATTCTTCGATTGGGGCGTTGTGGAATCCGAGGACGACTATGATTTAGTGGATGTGCAAAACATCGCCACGCATGAGATTGGGCATCTTTTGGGACTTGATCACTCTTCGGAAGATTTTTTTGAATCCGAATTTAATTTATACGAGGCCACAATGTATTACGCCTCGGGCTCAGGCGAAACCTTTCGTCGGGTACCCAAAATTGACGATGAATATGGTGCTCTTAATCTCTACGCTATTTCGTCACAACCGGTGCCTAGCTTGAACAGCGCCGAATTGGTGGAAGAAGACGGCTATCAACAAGTTTATAGAGTTTTAGGCGACAATTTTAGTGAAGGAACGAGTTTCCTTCTAACCTATGGAAGTAATGCCGTGTCTGATGCGGTGGCTCGCTATCGAACTGTGATTTCGCCAACTGAAGCTGAGCTTATATTTGATATGAGATACTTCCCATCTGGTGATGTAAGTCTCGTTGCCTTCAACGATCCCAGTCATCTGGCGAGCTATTTAATGACGGTCACGACCCAATCGGATTCTAGTTTTTCTGGCGCTGAATCGGGTGGAGGTGGGGGATGCAGCTTGCAAATGGCCGCTTCGTCTTCAAATTTCATTCCTTTCGGACTTTTATTAATCGGTCTTTTAGGCATGTCTCTACGCTCGCGGTCGAGACAGACTTCTTGAAACATTAAGCAATCCTTGCATTTAAGGAAATTCCATCGATACAATTGAGCATATGTTTGGTCAGTCAAATTGGAAAACGGATGTTACGCAACGAATGGATCAAATGGAGCAGCAAATTCTTGATTTGCAGCGAGCCCTGGCAGACTCAAAAGCACAGACGATGCGATTGTCGCAGATGTTCAAAAATGTGAGCAAAAAGATATTGCTGAGGCTTCCAGTTTCTATTGAGTCGCTAGAAAAGCATTTGATTTATGACCTTATTTTTGCAGAAGAAATTGAAACATGGTTACAGATGGCTCGAGAGGGGGCGATTCTTGATCTGCGCTCCTCGGATGAGTTTTCAAAGTCTCATATACCAGGTGCCTTTAATCTTCCTTTGGAACAGCTAACGAATCGTTTAGATAAAATCGCGCGCGGGGCGCCGGTTTTGCTCGTTTGCGAAAATGGCGTAAAGAGTGTGACGGCTTCTGAGCACCTTGCGGCCAAAGGTTTTCCATTTATTTATGTATTGAAGGGTGGCATGAGTCACTATCAAGGCGCGACAAAGGCTTTAGAAGAGATCGCGCAATCCGTCGAAGTTTAGCTCGAATGCATTTTTTCTCGAAGCCTGGCGCCAATGACTTCAATCGGATGATCAGCTTGTCTTTTTGCGAGGCTCTTATATTGGTCGCTTTGTGATTCTTTCAAAAACTCTTGAGCAAATTTTCCGTTCTCCACTTCAGTCAAAACCTCTTTCATTTTTTCTTTAATATTTTGATCAAAGATTCGATCACCACGAGTGATGTCTCCGTAGCGAGCCGTCGGGCTAATGCGCGCACGCATTCCGGTGATGCCTTCTTTCCAAATCATATCGACAATTAACTTAAGTTCAAAAAGCGTTTCAAAATACGCCGTCTCCGGATTGTAGCCGGCTTCTGTAAGCACTTCGTAAGTCCGACGAAGTAGACTCGAAACACCGCCGCACAATAGAGCTTGTTCGGAAAATAAATCACAAACGGTCTCGTCCTTGAACCTTGCCCAAAACAAAGCCTTAGGATGACAGCCGATGGCTAAGGCCAGATCTTCAACCCAAGATTTTTCTTCTGGTTCTATGGTGGATCGTTTCGCGGATTCAAAAGCCAGAACGACAGGCAAAGCATTCTCCGTTCCGTAAAAATTAATGAGTCCTGAGGCGGCTCCCTTGGGGGCGATTAAGATATGTTCCGGTCCCGATTTTTCGACGGGAATCAATTTGAAGTGCGTATTAAAGCCGTGAGCAAAAACCAAATATCGAACTTCAGAGTTTTTAATAAATTCTCGAAAAACTTGAGCCTGCGTTTGATCCGGCAAATTCATAAGTAGAATTTGAGAGGATCGAATGACATCCTCAAGGCTCTCGGGCTCAAATCCATCGCTTTGAGCCTTCTTCCAACTCTCGCCATTTTTTCGAAGGCCGAGTCGGAATTCTACGCCCGAACGCTTCAGATTAAGAGATTCGGCTCGACCTTGAGCTCCAAATCCAAGCATTCCAATTTTTAGGAAGTTAAGTCTCTCCAGTCTTTCTTTTGGCAAAGGCATATGGCTGCAACATAAGCTTTCAAGCTTAAAATTCCAATCAATTCACTAGCCTAACAATTACACCCCCTTTTGCACCCCCTTTTGCCAAAGCTCTATTCTCCTGGGAAATTCCTTGAAAAACCAAGGCTGTGGTTCTAGAAGCGGCTTTACAATGGCACGTCAAGGCTCATTAAGGTTTGCTTTTTCTCTTATCCCCGAGGACGGGTTTGATTTTGATTTTGAGGAGAGCTTTAGCCAGCTTAAGCCCCGAGGAGCTATCGAAGCTCAGGTTTTGGTCGAATTTTTTCCTTATCCGATCCGCGGCAATTTGCAGGTCTTCAAGGTCGGTTCTAAAGTCGACGTGCGTGGCCAATACCAAACAAATGTTCAAGTCCCCTGTGACCGCTGCGGACGGGCCATCGAGTTCGGCTTATTGGGAGATCTTTGCACTT
>Ga0210050_1005428_pt1 | contig 10083 bp, 10 predicted proteins | sample CryGey132114_all_FD_185463 | JGI IMG/M metagenome (GOLD analysis project Ga0210050, IMG submission 185463) | Groundwater microbial communities from aquifer - Crystal Geyser CG22_combo_CG10-13_8/21/14_all (SPAdes) (version 2) | ecosystem: Environmental > Aquatic > Deep subsurface > Groundwater ...
TTTCAAGTATTTGTCCATGAGTTCCACCGCCAACACCTTGACTTAACCAACGATAGATGTTTTTAACATTAATCCCATACCTATTTGAAGCTTCAACTCCGGTAAGCCCTTCTGATTTAATTTTATTAATTACTTCTTCCTTTAATTCTTTTGGATAATATTTTCCGCCCATAAAAATAACTAGTTAACTTGTAACAATAATTCCCTAATTGTATCGAGACTTACTGTCTAGTTTACCAGGTACCCGTCATATTGTCGTTTTTTCTAATGCAAGATAATAAAAAATAAATAGATAGCCCTTCAACTAAGACCATAATAAATGTAGCTACAAGAAAACGTAATTTGAGTTCTTTCAATTTTCCAGTAACAATAGCAATACTAAAAAGAAAAATTGAAGCTAAAATTGCACGATAAAAAAAATTGTTGGGAATTTAAACCATGAATGGTTTTAACAAAATAACTTCCAAAACCTGTGAGAAATGAAAAACTTACAAGATAAAAAATGCCATTATTTAACATGCTAAACATTGTATCAAGTATGATAAAATATACTAGTAATTTAAAAAGCCCGAGTGGTGAAATGCTCAACTGTCAGTTTGCGATACGACAGTGAGCATTACTGACAGTTAGTCCCGCCGTTTAGGCGGGGGCAGACGAAGGTTGTAAAGTTAGCCCGAGTGGTGGAATGGCAGACACGCAGGACTTAAAATCCTGTGACGCAAGTCGTGAGGGTTCGACTCCCTCCTTGGGCACCATTTGGGAAATGGCGAAATCGTTGGGTGCGGCGCTCGCAACGCCGCCGCCCGATGCGAGCGCCGCAAGGGGAAAATTTGAGTCCGCCGAGAGCCGCCGATTCAGTAAAAAGAAGTTCGAGCCGACTTTTTTTGCCATCATTGATAAATCATGGCAATTATTTTTTGCGCGCGCGATTTTTTGCGCCTGCAAGGCGCAATTTACGAATTCTCTCATAGGTTCGAGCCAAACAGTTCCGTTTTTAGAAATCTGTGATTTTTTCTCCTCTAACTTTAGTTTTTCGTCAAACAACTCGTTCTTTTTTTGTTTGTAAATTTCCGGTTCAATAACTTGGTCGAGATAGCCGTCAAGAAGTCTATTCAGTTTTACTTCTGATTCCTGGATTTGTCCGTCCAGCTGTTTTTCCTCCATCTCGACAACCAGTTTGTCTTTTTCTTCGGCTTGGGTGATCCATTTTTCAAAATATGGTTCCCACCCCTCATGTAAGCCGCAATCACCAACAATTTTTCTTAATTGTATTTCTGTTTCGGATTCGGAAATATATTTTTGATTGCAGGGTTTTAATTTCTTCGTACAGCGATAATAGATAAAAGTTTGACCAGTACCGTTTTTGTATTTCTTTACGTGTTGCTCGGCTGTGATTGCGGCGCCGCATTCGCCGCAGGTCGCCAAACCTGCAAAGGCAAAATTGTGGCCTTTCTGTCTTGGTCTTTCTATTTTCTCAACTTGTTTTTGGACTTCATTAAAGAGCTTTTTGCTGATGAAAGTTTTATGAGTTCCTTGATAATATTCTCCGGCATATTTCAAAATGCCTAGATAAAATCTGTTTGAGAGCATATTTTTTACTTGCCCAACTTTTACAGGTTTTTCTCCTAGTCTTTTAATCCCAAACTTAAACATGAATTGAGAAACACCGGTAAAAGAAATATTTCCATCAGCAAAAAGCTGAAATGCTTTCTTTACAACTTTTGATTTTTCTTCATCAATATCAATTCCCCTCGTTTTGGGGTTATTGATGTATCCATACGGGGCTTTACTTGGCCAAACACCATTTCGAAGTTTTTGGCGATTTCCTCGTTTTACATTTTCGGAAAGATTGTCCACATAATATTTGGATTGGCCAAAGGCGATTGAAAGCATAAATTTTCCCTGTGGTGTGCTTTCAAACCAAAACGAGGGGAACTTCAAATCAAGGAGTTTGCCGGTGTCCAAAAGGTAAATTATTTTTCCGCCGTCAATTGAATTTCTGGCTAAACGATCCGGGTGCCACGATAAAATTCCGTTAGCTTCTCCTTTCTCTATTTTTTTAAGAACAGTTTCAAATTGCCCTCGTCCCGGAACTTTGGCGGTTTTGGCTTCCGTGATAAATTCTGAAACGGCCAGATTTTCTCTTTTGGCAAACTCCTTGAGTTCGGCTATTTGGGCTTCAATAGATAAAACCTGTTTGTCTTTTTCGTCAGTGGATTTTCGGCAGTAAGCGATGTATTTAATCATATTTTTGTTTCCTTAGTGTTTTTTAATTTTTGCGTTTTTCTTCATTCTTTTTTACGGCGGCTCTCGGCGGACTCAAATTTTCCCCTTGCGACGCTCACATCGGGCGGCGGCGTTGCGAGCGCCGCACCCAACGATTTCGCCATTTCCCAAATGGTGCTCGTTTTTGGAAAAATTCGAACTTATTTCAAAGAAAATTGTTAATGTGTTAGCTCGCCCCGCTTCGCGGGGCTCGCAACTGTCGCGCGGCGCCCCCACCCGCCGCGCTTCCGAAAAAGTCGGCTCGAACATCCCGCCAAAGGCGGAACAGAGAAAAACACAAAAATTTTAAAGAACTTTATTAAATTCAAATGACCGCCCCGGTTGTAGTCAGTTCCTTGCGGTTCTGCCCGAGACGGCCATCAAAAAATCGCAAGGTTATCACTGACTACACTTACACTATACAAATTTTTCAAAAATAAAACAATACCAATCGACCTTCTCAAAATCGGCGGAAAAAGGTATAATTAAACCAGATTTATACAAACTAAAATATTAGAAATCTCGGCAAGTAAATTTATGACTAATCCTTATAAATATGGCAGTATAGAAGCAGAAAGTTACGAACAGCAAAGAACAGTATACACTGATGTGGTTGACTTTTTTCTTCGTCATATAAAGAGCAATAATTTTTTAGATGCCGGTTGTGGCACCGGAAACGATTTGTTGGAGATTTTTAAAAGAAGTGGATTAAAAGGATATGGTTGTGATAAATCTGAAGAGATGTTAGCTAGCGCACGAAGAAGAAATTGTGCTACAGAAATTCGAGTTGCGGATTTAGACCAAGAATTTCCGTTTGATAAGATATTTGATTGCATTTATCTTCATGACGTACTGCATCATTTAAAACGCCCAGAAATTTTTATTGCAAATTCCTATCGACATTTAGTGGGTGGGGGTATTTTACTGATAGGAACTGAAACAGAAGATGATTTGCGAGTTAAATTTACATCAGTTTATTTCCCTGGAGCATTAAAAATTGATTTAGCAAGATACCACCCCCTTGGGAAAATAGAATCAGCAACAAGGACAGCCGGCTTCAGCAAGTTTGAAACAGAAACTTTATCTGATCCGGTTGTAATGAATGAAGCAATAATGAATCAAGTAAGGGCAAAATCTCACTCTATATTGGGGCTAATAGATGAAAAAAGCTTTCAGCAAGGGCTTGCCAGACTTGAAGAAGATTTTTCCGCAGGGAAATTAACAGAAATGCCTTGGCAATACACATTAATAACGGCGGTTAAATAAAATATGTCTAAAAATGTAGCTCTATCAGATATAATCCTTGAAATTCATGTACCTGACTTCAATATCGTAAAGGATTTTTATGGTAAATTGGGTTTTGAAAAAGTGTGGGAATATCCAACCAAAGAACAATCAGGTTACCTTGTAATGAAACGACACAACAGTATACTTGCTTTCTTTTGCGGGAACGAAGAAGTTTACAACCATTCTTTTTTCAAACGTTTTCCAAAAACCACACCAAGAGGATACGGAGTGGAAGTTTGTATCTATATTTCAGATCAAGATATTGATACTTATTACAAACACGTTCTAGAAACAGTTGGGGAAAAATACATAATTACTCCACTAGAGATAAAACCTTGGGGAAGCAAAGATTTTCGAATGGTTGATCCGTTTGGATATTACCTTTGTGTAAGAGAATCTGGTAATATAATGCATAAGTAATTTTGGGAGTTTCCGTGTCCGCGCATGAGCGGGTGGGGCAAGGACACTATAAATCTTTCCTTGCTCGAACGAAGTGAGAGAAAAAATCGCGCGCGAAAAAAATAACGGAAGCGCGGCGGGTGGGGGCGCCGCGCGACAGTTGCGAGCCCCGCGAAGCGGGGCGAGCTAACACATTAACAATTTTCTTTGAAATAAGTTCGAATTTTTCCAAAAACGAGCACAAAAAACCTCATAAATTTAATAAAAACTTGGGCTTCACAAATTACAGTTATCATTTTATTAAGGATTTATGAAAAAGACTTTGGATCAATATCAAAAGGAGGTTGCAGAAATAATAAAAAAGTTTAACTTTAATTGGTCAGCCCATGTTCAATTTATCCATCTGGTTGAAGAAGTGGGAGAGCTTGGAGAAGCTTTAACCGTTAAACAAGGCGATAGAAAAGGTGGAAGTGGTAAAAAAGCTTTAGCTGATCATGGAGACATTGAAGAAGAAATCGGTGATATTTTGTTTTCTTTGATTAATTTAGCTAATCGATACAACTTAAGTTTAGATAAAATAATAGAAGATACATTTAGAATATATCAAAAAAAGTTGTTGTTAAAAAAATGAAAATCATAATTTGCGGTTCTTTATCAGCGAGTAAGGAAATTATTAGTACTAAAAAGATTTTGGAACAAGCAGGTCATGTTGTTGAGATACCTGAGGGAGTTAAAAGAGAAAATCTAAGACCAACCAATACAACAACTTCATCAGAAAAAGCAGATACTAAAATCCAGCACGATTTGCTTCGTGGATATTTTAAAAAAATAAAAAATCATGATATTGTTTTGGTTGTTAATCCTGAAAAAAAAGGAGTTAAAGGTTATGTTGGAGGAAATACCTTGATTGAAATGGCATTTGCACATGTGTTAAATAAAAAACTTTATTGTTTATATCATTTACCGGAATTATCTTATACCACCGAAATTATGGCAACGCAACCGATTATTTTGTATGGGAAATTAGATATTTTTACAAAATAATTATGAAAAAAAGATTACATGAACTAGGTCAATTAATTGTTGCCTGTGAAGTATATATTGTTCACGAGGGAAAAGTACTTATGCATAAACGGGCAGAAAATAAGGAGAAGTTTCCTGGATTTTGGATCGGACCAGGCGGTCATGTTGATGAGGAAGAAGATGTTTTATCGACAGCCATTCGTGAAGTTAAGGAAGAGACAGGAGTTGATATTGGTGAAAAAAATATAAAGCTCAAGTTTTTAGCCTTTCATCATCACAGTGATCGCGGCGAAGTATGGATGGAATATTTATTTAGAGCAGTTATTCCCAAATCTCAAAAAGTTATCTCATCTAAAGAAGGCAAATCTCAATGGATCGATGTTGATAAAATGTTAAAAATGAAAAACGTTTTTCCGCCTTCTAAATATTATTTTAATCACATTTTAAATGATAAACCAGGAATTATTTATAACTTTAGTCAATGGAACGATGCTCATTTAGTTAAAGTTATTAGTGAAAGAGTAGGAAAATGAAAAAGATTCCATTTATTCAAAAAATAAAACAACCTTGTTTCAATATTTTTAACTTTTTGAACATTCATACGCGTATTTTAAGAAATGTCTATAAACTTTACAACTCTCCACTTATTATGACATTTAATAGTATTCTTGTCTACGGTTTATAAATAACAATCATTAGTAGTCAGGTTTTAGTAGTAAGGAGTTAGGATAGATATAACCAAAGAAAATTAAAATTAAATCACAACTTCTTTTTCAAAACACTAAACGCTCGGTCAACGTCTTTATCTTGAAAGATGATAGTAAATTCAGTATAGGTGGAAACCACTTCGATTATATTGATCTTTTCCCATGCAAGATATTTTAATATTTCAAAATACGATCCAGAGGTTGTCACTGTTTCTCTCGTCAGTTTAATCGTGATGGCTGAAAGATTTTCAAAACTTGCAATTATATTTTCTTTATGAATTATTTTATATAACTGCGCTTTTAAAGATTGTCCTGTGATAATAGTTGTTTCAACAACTCCTTGTGTGATTGTAAAAAATAAACCTTTTTCATTAGCTAACCTATGAAGTTTTGCCAACTGATCTCCCCTTTCCAGATTTTTTGAATTAACAGTGACCTCCATCAGTTGAGATCGAACCATCAAATCAGGGTTTTTAAAGGGTAGCGTCGGTTTTTTACTTATTGTACTTATTTTTATCCGTTTCAACGCCATAACAATTGCTCCTAACTGAACGGCTTTATATAGCTTTTCTTCTATCTCCAATCTAATTTTTCGCGCCAAAGAAGAATGATTAATTAATCCGTCGTTAATCATGTCAATTAAAAAAGGTTGCTTTTGAATAATTTCTTCAACTACTTGGGGAATGGTTATCATATATTAAATAAGTTTGTCATTCTGGCACCACTTCCAATTGTCCAGAATCAATCTTCGATTCTCGGTGCGTCCCGCTAAGCGGGACTTACCAGAATGACTTCAAATATGTTTGAATTTTAACATTTCATATGCTTTTTGTCAAAAAAGTTTAAAAATTTGAATAACGAAAGACAGTAGGCTATAGTAGTAAACTTATTATGGAAACAACATCATATCGTTTTTATACACAAAATCACGGGCATCCAATTGATTTTAGATTGGTTGATCGAGGAATTACCCGCGAATCAAGTCGGGTATTGCAAGTAACTACTGCCGATTTGGCAGCGAGTTTTACCAACGCTATGTCTGCCGTGGTTGGACGAAACCACCATCAACCAGGAGAAATGGTTGAAGCATTAGGACATGTGCGTTTTTCCCCTTTACTCGACCCACTTCTTAAGAACAAACTCGACCTACAAGATTGTCCGGAGATATGGGAAATGGGAACAGGTTTTATGGATCCGGAAACGTTTCGGGGAAAAGGACTTTATGGACCACTCCGAAATGAACTGTTAAAAATGTATATTGATAAAATCAGAGGAGGAGAGGTGATGATTATGGGAACAACCAAAACCAAAGCAGTTCTAAGAGTCTTAAAAGATGCGATGGCAATGGACATTGGCGCTTTTTATACTAATCCCCTTTCTCTTCCGTTTATTTCCGCATTTACCTGCGTGTATCATGGAAGTTTTGGACAAGGTTTTCAAAACGGAACCGACGCCTGTCCAAAGCGCGTCAACCAAACCTCTGCCCCAATTAAAACTTTTTTCAACGCGCAAGATCAACAACCGATTGATCGGATAATTCCAAACGAAAGAAGGCTTATCCCCTGTTATTTTTATGCCTATGGCAATCCGGAAACAGCACAAAAAATAGACGGAATTTTAAAAGGTCAATTTGGTACACCGGACAATCTGGTGACGCAATTAAGACAACCGGATATTAATTATTACCAGGAACCAATTAAATAATCATGGAAATCACTAATTTATTTATCAAACTTGTTAAAATCGATTCTCCAAGCGGTTTTGAAGATGAGATCTCAAAATATATTGTTCAATTTCTCAAAGCGCTTAAAATAAAAACTGCAATTGATCGTTTTGGGAATGTTTATTGTCGTGTCGGTAAGAAAAAAACCAAACCAATCTTTTTTTCCGCTCATTTGGATACAGTTGAACCCGGACGCAATATTAAACCAATAATTAAAAACAGTTTTGTGCAATCTGATCAAACAACAATACTAGGCGCAGACAATAAAATTGCTGTTGCAACAGTTTTATATACTGCTCAGCAAATAATAAAAAACCATATTGCTCACCGTAATTTTGAAGTTATTTTCACCCGATCTGAGGAGATAGGCAACTATGGAGCAGTTAATTTCAATACAAAGTTACTCAAATCAGATTATGGTTATTGTTTTGATAGTAGTTCCCCAATTGGAACAATTATAACTGCATCTCCATTTTACGAACGCTTTAATATTAATATAATTAGACAATCTGCTCATACTTCATTACCAAACAAAGCAAATAATGTAATTTTTCCATTAATCAAATTTATCAATAAAATATCTTTGGGAAGGCTTAATAAAGATACAGTTGCCAATATTGGCGTGATCAACCTAGGTTCGGTTCGCAATACAATTCCCGGAAATGCTTTTATCCAAGGAGAAATTCGTTCGTTTATTGAAAAAAAAATAACGACGTATAAAGAACAGTTAATTAAAAAACTGGAAAAATCTACAAAAAAATATGGCGTTAAGTTTACTCAAAATTTTGTCCAAGAAAATACCGGTTATCTTCATAAAGATCAAGTATCTGAACAGTTGATTAATAATCTGAAAGTAATCTTCAATTGCATGAATGTTGTTCCTATTGCTCAGTCATCTTGGGGTGTTTCCGACGCTAATATTTTTAACCAATGCGGCAAAAAATGTATTAATCTTGGAAATGGTAGTGAGTTCACTCATTCGGTTAAAGAACGCATTAGTATTAAATCGATTCTTAATTTACAGAAACTCATGTTAAAATTAATAATATGACCACTTCGGATAACATTCGTGAAGAACGTTTGAAAAAATTGGAGAAAATTCGCGCACTGGGAATTAATCCCTACCCGGCGAATTTTGATAAAAAACAATCCATTGCTCAAACAAGGGAAATGGAAGGAAAGGTTGTTAAAACCGCCGGAAGAATTCTTTCTTTTCGAACTCACGGAAACATTGCTTTTGCTGATCTAAAGGATGAAACCGGAAAAATCCAATTATTTTTCAAAAAAACCGAACTTGGTGATGAAAGCTATAAAAATCTAATGCTTTTAGATATTGGCGATTATGTTGGTGTTGAGGGAACGGTTACAAAAACAATTGCCGGCGAACTTTCAATTATTCCAACAAGCTATACGCTTTTATCAAAATCACTCCTGCCTCTACCCAATCAGTGGTATGGACTAAAAGATGTTGAAGCACGCTATCGTCAACGCTATTTAGATTTACTACTTAATCCAGAAGTACGCCAAAGATTTGACATCCGAACAAAAGTGATTAGGGAACTTCGTCATTATCTTGATAATTTAGGATTTTGGGAAGTAGAATCACCGGTTCTCCAACCGCTTTATGGTGGCGCTAATGCAAAACCGTTTGTTACTCACCTTAATGCACTTGGGCAAAAAATGTATCTGCGTATTGCTGACGAGCTATATTTAAAAAGACTAATTGTTGGTGGTTATGAACGTGTTTATGAAATTGCAAAAGACTTTCGAAACGAAGGAGTTGACCGCACTCATAATCCTGAGTTTACCATGATTGAATGGTATGAGGCTTATGCAGACTATCAACGTGTCATGGACGTGACAGAGGGTTTATTTAAGCATCTCGCAAACACAATCAATGGTAACACAAAAATGAAAATTGATGAAATGCAAATAGATCTGTCAGGAAAATGGCCAAGAATCACTATGGCACAGATCATGAAAAATAAACTTCAACTCGATGTTGAAAATATAACCATCGAAAATTTACTAGCTTACTGTAAAAACGAAAAAATTGAAGTTCTTGGTGGAGAATCAAAAGGTCAGTTAATTTTTTTAATTTTTGAACATAAGATTCCAAAAACATTGATTAATCCAACTTGGATTATTGACTATCCAATTGAAATGAGTCCACTTTCTAAAGAACATCGATCAAAGCCCGGATGGGTAGAGCGCTTTGAAGGCTATATTGGCGGTCGGGAAATCTGTGACGGATGGTCGGAATTAACTGATCCACTTATTCAACGGGAAAGATTTACATCAGATGTCAAAGCTACACGTAAAGATAAAGAAGAAGCACAGCAGATCGATGAAGATTTTTTAACAGCAATTGAATATGGCATGCCTCCAACTGGTGGAATAGGAATCGGAATTGATCGTCTAACAATGTTTTTCACCAACACCTGGGCAATCAAAGAAGTGATTCTTTTTCCAACACTACGAAAAGAAGAATAATTATCAATAATATTCTTATCAACATCGATGGAATCCACGACATTAACCGTTCTATAGTAGAACGCACTTTAAAAGAAGTTGTCGAAATAATCACTAAGTATTGTGGAGGGAAAGTGGAAATGGTGGGGGTTGTTTGAAAGTAAAAATATTAAACTAAAACTACAAAACACCAACCTGTTGACAATG
>Ga0210050_1005432_pt1 | contig 10077 bp, 6 predicted proteins | sample CryGey132114_all_FD_185463 | JGI IMG/M metagenome (GOLD analysis project Ga0210050, IMG submission 185463) | Groundwater microbial communities from aquifer - Crystal Geyser CG22_combo_CG10-13_8/21/14_all (SPAdes) (version 2) | ecosystem: Environmental > Aquatic > Deep subsurface > Groundwater ...
CATTCCAGCTGTTCAATCTGCTTTTTGATATTATCCTTCTTGCTCTTTTGAGTCGCTTCAAAAAACTCTTTGTGCAAACGCTTTAGATCGTCAGCTTTTTTCTTTGCCTCGCTGTATGTATCAAAAAGACCGGCATTTTCTACGCTAACTTTTTCAGTTTGATTAAGTTTCTTGGCCTGTGTCTGCAATTTCTTGAGCTCGCTGTTTAGTTCGGCCTGCTTAGCAGGGGTAAGTTTGTTTTGGGAATGAAGCTCAAAATACTCTTTTTGTAAGATGGCCTGTTTTTGTTTGAGTGATTCGAGCAGTTTTTCTTTACCAGTATCAATGACGGCAATCAATTTTTCATCAAAGAGCTTGATTCCCTCAAATTCCTCAAGCAAGCTATTGCCTTGCATGATTTTGTAATCCAAGTTCGGTAATGGCTTGATTTGCTTAATGTCATCCTCATCAACCACCAAAGAAAGCCACAAACGAAGCTTAGCGATCTCCACTGCACCCGGGTCAATATCCACGCCATAGAGAGAGTTCTGAATGCAGTCACGTTTGAATGTATATAGCGATCTGTTGGGGTCTGGATTCCCGCCTTCGCGGGAATGACAAAGGTAGGAGTTTAGCACCATGCGAGCTTTAACGATGGCGTTCATCATGCCAACCGGGAATGCCCCGGAGCCGATAGCTGGATCGCAAACCTTGATCGTGGCAAGTTTTTCGTCTATCTCACCAGCAAAATCTTTTATCGTATCCGGCAATAATCTCTTATAGTCTCCGCCGTATTCAGGATCATCCTCTTTGATGACTGATACGGCTTCGTGCTCAACAACGTTCTCACCGATTTTTATAAGCTTCTCCACATCTTCTTTTGAGACTTTGCCATTGAGTTCAGTGGCTAAATAGTTCACTAAGCTCTGCTCGCACATATAGTGAACTATTTCGCGTGGCGTGTAGTAGGTGCCTTTGGATTTACGATCTTTGACTTCCAATAAATTCTCAAATACCTTGCCGAGCATTTCCGGGTCTACGGCCACTTCTTTTTCCAGTGGCTCATCTTCTTTTACCGTAAAGTTATAGCGATCAAAGATATCCAGAATACCGTCACCGGTGTCACCATCTTTAGTCTTTCGAGTATTGGAAAAAATGTCATCGGGTAAATCAATGGCCGTATTAACCCAGTCGTAGTTGCTGATTGGATCAAAGAGTCCGCCGTTTAGAAACGGAATTTTGCATTCAAACCGGCTATAAAAATCATCGTCCCGTTCCTTGGCCAGAGCCTCGTAAAAGAGAGGCTCGAGGTAGTCATTAAAATAGTTCTTGCCCTTACCAACCGCTTCTTCAAACAATGTCCGTAAAAACTTTTTATCGCCATTACCCCAGCTTTTATTCATTGACACGCCGAACCAGCCCTTCTTCTGTAAGAAGTAAAGGAACACGATCTGGCCGAGCAGTTTTTTAGAAAAATCTACGGTATTAACATTTTTCTCTGCAAAGTCAGCTTTAATATCCGGATGTTGCTTGATGACATCGTGCAATGTCTCATAGAGACGCAAGAACAGCTCCCGATATTTTTCAAAGAATTCTTTGGTAACTTTTTCAATATTGAAAGCATCCTCAAGCTGTTTGAGGGTGGGGTTGTTGTGATCGTCTTCCACGACTGGGGCCAAACGACTCTGGGCGGTATGACTATTTTCATTCTTGCCAACAAGGAATGACCAGCGTTTGGCCGGAGTAAATTCCTCCCTAATTTTTGTTTTACCGACCTTGCCCTCGGTAAATTTGTATTCCATTTTGACGAGCGAGAAACGCCAGTCGGCAGGGTCTGGCGAGACAAACGCTATAAGACCGGCATCTTTTTGATCTCGGTCTTTGAGATAGCGGGCAACAAAATTACGCTGAGCGGTTCGAGCTCGCTCGAGCGAAGTTTCTTTTTGGAGATAGACGACAAGAATATCTAACTTGCTACCAGTAGGGTCGGTATAGGTCGCAAGACGTTCATACGTTTTAACGTAGCTTTTGTAGGCCTCTGGCACATAACCATGAGCGTGAAAAGCTTTTGAGTCGTCAACTTTATTGAGTAGGTTTTTTACGAAATAAAGGAACCGCTCTTTATCGAAGTCGTTCTGCAGAGTTTCTTTGACGAGGGTTTGTGCTTGTGCTTTCTGCATATCATTTCAGTTTCTTGACAGTGCTATTTGCCAAAAGAGATTTCATTTGCGATATTGCTATTTCATTTAATTTCAGCAATCGTTCTTTTTGCGATAAATCCATTTTTATAAATTCGGAATTAAGAGTTTCTAAATTAGCCAAGCAAATAAGCTGATACACGTCGGAATAATCTCGCATATTACCCTGTTTGCTTTTATTTTTTGTTTTCCAATCTTGAGCCGTCATTCCAAAAAGGGCAACATTCAAGACATCGGCTTCGTTTGCATACACCTTTGTTGCTTCTTTTGTAGATAACTTTTGAGGTAAGACAATGTTTTCTTTTATCGAATCCGTGTGTATTCGGTAGTTAATTTTAGTCAACGCCCTCTTTGCGTCCCACCCTAGTACGAATCTTTCATTTTCTTCGACTTTGAGTCTTTGGAACTCCTTTATCAAGTACAACTTAAACTCTGGGGAAATCCATGTCGCAAATTCAAAGGCAATATCCTTGTGGGCAAAAGTCCCTCCGCCATAACGTCCAGATTTTGAAATAAGTCCAATCGCATTCGTTGTCTCAATCCACTTATGTGGAGACAGCACAAAACCGTTAGAACCAGCTTCGTTTCTAAACTGGTCGAATTCGACCAGTTTAAACTTTGGATTATTAATTTTCTCCAAAAAACCGAGGTATTCTATGGTACTTCGGCTTCTCATCCAGTTTTTCACTATATCTGCCGGCTCTTCCTTATTCCTGTACTTTGCGATATCCGTGAGCGAAATATAGTCATTTTCCTTTTGTTGGAATGTATATATTTGCAATCCTTGTGTAGTAATTTTTTTCATAATTTTATAAATTCGTTAAGTACTCTGACAGAATAACTTCTCGCTTACCAAAGTGATCGGTCGTAGTTTCGGCAAAATGACCCTCAAGAAGCCGAGCCGAGATGTGGCTCTGCAGAACTGACAGAATTTTTAACGGATTAATACCTTTCTCAATTTCTTTACTGAGAGCCTGCAAAGTTACCCGTGTGGTTTGTTTTGGCAAGCCACCTTCCTCAAGCTGGGTGATAACTTTTTTGAGATACAGGTCTTGATCTTCGGTGAACTGTCGGCGGTCTTTCAAAGTCGCTTTAAGTATGCGTGAAATTTGTGTGGCGCTGTCGCGGCCTCCGCGCATTTTTACATCCAACAACTCTTCGGTGGTGGCAAAGATAAATGCCTTTTTATTCTGTTCAATTAGACTGTAAAAGTCCTTGTTTATTTTTTGCTGTTGGGCATCTTTTGATGCTTCCAGTGTTTTGGCCGCAGTCATAAAATCCAATTCTCTGGCATCGACACACGAAGCCATAAAGAACTTTTGGGTTTTACCCCGACGGAAGTAAGTCACTAGTTGACCTGCGTTAGTTTTATCGGTTTTGGCGGTTCGCGCTTTCTTTGGAAGATGTTTAATCTTTTCAAATGTATCGGGCTCTTTGTCTCGTATGTTTTTAATCACATGGAGATATTTTAGCTCGCTTTCCTCGCTCTCATCCTCGCCGGTAATGATTTCTTTGGAAGTAAGGCGACTGAACAATTCATGAGAACCAATGGGTTCATTTTCAGTCAGCAAATGAGCGTCGCCTCCGAGCAAAGAAAGAAAGGCGTTGATTTTCGCTTCGGCCTTTTCCCGGAGCTGAATCAAATCATTGCTTTGTGTGGTTGGAAAAAAATTGAATGTGTAAATCTTATCAAATTTAGTATCAACCCTATTAATACGGCCAACTCTTTGCATCATGCGTGTCGGATTCCATGGGATATCGTAGTTTATGACCACATTGGAGCGATGTAAGTTCACACCTTCTGCCAGAATTTCAGTACAGATGAGAATCCGATAGCCATCTTTTGGAAATCTAGCCTTAGCATCAAAATTTTCAATGGCTTGCTCTCGAACCAACGCGCTGGAACTGCCAGTAAAGCAAAGAGCTTCGTTTGGAAACTTTTCGTCAATGTTTTTGGTAAGGTATTCGGCCGTCTCTTTTGATTCGGTAAAGACAATAAGTTTGTTCTTTTTAAGAATTGGGTGCGTGGACAGTTTATCTATAAAAGTTAAAAGCTTTGGGTCTCGGTTGACGCCGGTCCATAGCTGATAAATTTCCTTTAAGATATCCAAATCGCTTTGCAAATCTTTTTTAAATTCGTCCTTAAAGTCCTTGCTTGGCAACCGATCGGCTTTACCCTCATTGATTAAGGCCTCAACCGCATCGTCATTGTCATCGGCAAGAAGTTCAAAAATCTTGTTGGTATATTTTTTGCTGACATACACATTGCCGCCATCCACTTCGGAGATAAATGATTCATAGGAATGAATAAAGCGGCCGAGAGAATTGCGGAAAGCGTGGAAGCTCGACTCAAGACGCTTGATGAGCAAGATTTTCATAAATTTACCCATGTTGCGTTGGGCCAACTCTTCCGGCTGGCTTACTTCGCCCTTGTAATAGAGAATCGGGGTGTAACGGGCGTATTTGAATTTTTTGGCAATCAATTCAATAGTCTTGGTAAAAACCACGCCTTCCTCGTCGTTCAATTCATAGAAAACCGCCTCCGGTTTTTCTACATCTGGAAACCGAAGTCTTTGAGAAACCAAATCATCAGCAAAATATTTCGTAATCTCTGTACGGGTCCGGCGTACCATTAGATACTTAAGAACCTTTTCTCTTATTTCTTTGGCGTTTTCTTTCACGACCCTGATATAGTCAGTATGATCCTTTCGCCTATCGATATTTCTGAGTTTACGTTCAAGGCTGCCAAAAAACTGCTCAAGGTCTGGTAGATTGGGAATGGTGCTCTTTCTAGCCTTTTGGAAAAGCTTGATTTGGCTTAAAATATCTTTTGGCGAGTTGTTATAAGGGGTAGCGGTGACAAGAATTACTTTCTTGCCTCGACAAATTTCCGCCAGCTTCTCATAAGTGGCGGTGCTTTCGGTCCGAAAACGGTGTGCTTCATCGACTATAATATTTTTATACTTTTCAACTCCATTTTCTATCAGTTTATCCAATTGACCGACAGACTCATATTCTGCCTTAACATTGAAATTCCTGATTGCGCTCGGCCACGAACCTGGATTGGATTTATCCAGTAAAACAGGTGGGGCAATAATCAGCGTTCTACCTTCGAGCTGTGTCGCAAGCATAGAGGCAATGTAGGTTTTCCCTAAGCCGACAACATCGGAAATAAATACACCGCCATATTCTTCAAGAATCTTCTTCGCGTTCAGTACGGCTTGCCTCTGATATTCAAGCCTTATAAACTCTTCCGGTGTGTCCATACTATAAAGCTCATCTTGCAAATTAAGATCGTCTTTAAAGTATTCATATAAGAATTTGAGATACAGCTCATAGGGAGTAATCGTATCATTGAGCCATGTCTTCGTTCGGATTGTCTCTATATATTTCTGACTGACATCAACCGAGTCTTTCCAAAGCTCTTCAAACTTTGCCAACGCAAACTCATAATCTGCACGGTTCTTAAGCTCGACATTAAACTCTAGGTTATCCATAAGACCGGCTTGCGTGAAGTTGCTTGAACCGGTTATGACTCGGCCCTTATCTCGGTCGCCTTCGCTGAAGGTCATGATATAAACCTTGGCGTGGATTTTCCCAGATGGGTACGCATGGATTTCCAATTTGCCGGTCTTTACCCAATCAATAAAAGTATAGATACCACCTTCAGTCTTTTCGCTGTCTTCAGCTTCTTCCATTTCTTTCTCGACAGTCTCGCCTAACCTTTCTTTGGTCTCGGCACTTGAAAATTGCAGAGCCGATTGCTCAACTTTTGCTTTTTGCATTAAATCGTAAGTCTGTGGGTTCGTGCTAATACCAATAAGAATCCGGATTTTTTCTGTCTTTTCGAGGGATTTATAAATGGCGTGAAAACCGCTGGCATAAAAGTAGCCCACCAAACAATCAAAGAATTTGGTGTCTTTAATCAACACCTCAAACCTCTCTTTGAGATTTTGGCCTTTTTCGTTTGTGATGAATGTTAAGTCTGAATTCATAAATTTATTTTGTGATTACCTTACGGTCTTCTTCTTTGCCACCAATCCGGACGTAATCCTCGCAACCATCAACCCAGATTTTCTTACAATTACAATGTGTAAGTTTTTTGTGGGTATTCCAAAAGATCTCATCTCCGCAATGAGTGCCCGAACAAATTTTGTAATCCAAAATTTGAACGGGTAAACATTTGTAGCTCGCCCCGTTAGAGGCATTACGCTCTCTAATGGGGTAAGTCTCCCCGAAGGAGTCGCTTCGCGACTCTACGGGGTAAACTTCTTTAGTTTTGTTGGCGATTTCCTTTGGCATAAATGTTATATCAATAAGAAGTAATCCAGCGGGACTTTAACCACGTTGGCATCCTCTAGTAAGGTAAGTGAATTTTTACAGATCACAATACCGTACTTAGCCGATCTAACTTTCTTCATGGTACTTCGTACCTGCGTGCCAAGCTTTTCGCCCACACCGACTTCAATCGGGATAATATTCTTACTGGCGATAGTAAGAATAAAATCTGCGCCAGCTTTTGAGCTGTCGTAATTTAAAGCGCCACGGCTGTTGGCTACGAACTCCCTGTATAGTGTCATGGCTACGATATCCTCCATAAGACGGCCTTTCTGACTGGCAAAAATCTGCTCATTACCGGCAACAGAAAGAAATGCTGACCGCATGGCACTGGACATAAACTGGTACCGTGACGGCTTTCTGACTTTTTTTGAATTTAAACCGTAAGGCATAACACGGATAAGCAACTCGGCCTGTTCCAACACTTCAAGAATATTGGAAACAGTGTTGACGCTAGCCTCAAGCGTAGTGGCAAGCTTCTGAATACTCACTACGTCAGACTCGGCCAGCAAAAACAATACTCTCTTGATATGAATAAGGGTCTTGGTATCAAAACGGCCAAGACTTTGTACGTCCTGATTTATTACTTTATCCAAAAGCAAGGTGATGGTTTGATAGACACGCACTTCATCCTTCATCCTGATAGCAAATGGCAGTGTGCCAATCTTCAAATACTCATCAACATAGTGACGGTCTATAGATGACCAAGCACTCACCACGCTTTGCTCGTACTTTTTCAGTTTTTCGTAAGCATCTTTGGCAGAGTCGGCATTAAACAGGGCGTCTTTAATGTTTTGCTTCAAACCTTTAATAGGCAGTCTTCCATCACGAATCATCAAAAATTCAGAGAAGCTCGTTGGAAATAGTTTCTGAAAAATGGAACGGCGGATGACATCCGGATTAGTCTGCAATGAAACAGCCGATGAACCGCTACACGCGACAAAGACTTTGTTTGAGCGGTCATACACGGACTTTAATACCGACGCCCACTTTGGATCATATTGCGCTTCGTCGATAAATATAAAAATAGGCTGGGTAAGCTTTTCAAAACTTTCACCGATTATCTTTTCGTATGCAGTCAAAACATCTTTCAATGACGAGCCGAGTACGTTCACGACTTCATCCAGTGAGACATAGAGCATTCTACGATCACCGACCTCTTGCTGATGATTTAAGAAAAGCTGAGCGAGAATGGTGGTCTTACCGACACCACGAAGTCCTGGGATTATAATCCAACGGTCCTGGGCATTTGGGTTATGCAAAAAATCCCGAAAGTATTTATCAACTTTGACATAAATATTTCTCTGCGGATACTTCTTGCCCTGCTCATCCTGAGTGTAGGACTTAAGCCGGAAAGGGGCCTGTACCAGTTGGTTTTGTACGTATTTAAGGATTTCCTCCATATTTTTGTACCCTTTTGGGGTGATATAGTAACATCACTTACTATACTACTCTACTGATATAGAGAAGTCAAGCACCGGTTTTGTGCCGGCAATAAAGGCTTTTTAAAGTATTTACTAAATGGGCTTTAGATAAATATCCTGCGTTTCGGCAATATGACACTTTTGTATCATTACGGAAACACATACCTCACTATGGCAACTTAGGGATAATAAGTGGTAAAATAAATTCAACAGTTAAATAAACGCCTCACGAGGCAACCTGAAAGGTATTCCGAGTTCAAGGGCTCGCGGTCTAACATCACTTTTGTGATTACGGATCGCGAACCTTTTTTTAACTGACAATGAATATGAAAATGACAATGGTCTCTGCCCGAGTAGTGCAGATGTTGGGAGAAAAAGCAGACGAAAAAAAGACTTTCGAACCGCCAAAAGAGCCCGTCAATAAAGGAAAAACACCAGCTTTCGCTGATGCTCATCCTATCTGGCTCGCCCTGCTCAACGATTTTCGAACTTTTGACTGGGCGGAGGAGTACAAATATCCTACCGTCATTCTCTCCCAAATGAAGCAGTTGCTGGCCGAGCATCAGGAGGGGTAACCCCGATTCGCCACCTGTTTGCCCTTGTGGCGAGCTTTGTCCCACGAACCCACGCTTGTCACCAGTTACCACCACTACCCACCGGTTTGACCAAAATTTCGCCTCTAAAACGATTTGCTTAATTTCCCAAAAGTTAAGCAAAATATGCCGAGTCATAATTGCTTAAGAATATGCAACAATCGAAAGTTATACACTTGCAACAATTTTCTGTGAACTTGAAATTGTGCTAAAATGTATTTAGGATCATTCCTCACTTTTTATATGGAAACAAAAACTTTTCAAAAAATAGTTGCTACAAATGATAAAAATATACGTCTCGCTCTCCGAAAAGTTTTAGCGAAAGAATTAGAAGAATATCGAGCAACTGGACATAATGCGGAAATTTTTGACGAACTAGGTGTTCGTCATGGGGTAGCAAGAATAGATATTGCCATCATCAACGGTGTCATGCACGGCTATGAGATTAAGAGCGATCGAGACACACTTGAAAGATTACCTGAACAAATAGAAGAGTTCAGTGCTGTTTTTGATAAGTTAACTCTCGTGGTTGGGAAGCGACATTTATATCAGGCGATACAAATGATTCCTGACTGGTGGGGTGTGATTGTCGCAAAATTTGATACTAACAATCATGTAATTTTTCAAACGATCCGTGAACCAGAAAATAACAAGGAGCAGGTCGGCATTTCTATAGCACGACTACTATGGCGAGAGGAGGCATTAAATATTCTCGAAGAGCGAAATAGTGCAGACGGAGTACGCAATAAGCCACGCGAATTCATATATGAAAGGCTGGCAAATGTGCTAGATACAGCAACTATCAAAGAACAGGTGAGCGCACTGCTTATTTCTAGAGAAGGTTGGCGATCTGATTTGCGACTAGTGTCAAATGGTGGTTAATCCCAGCTTTTAACCATGTCTCAGTACTACCCGTGCCCTTAATTGCGGGATTTTTTATATATGTATCGAAGTGTTTAGCTTTTTCGGCAATATATTTGTCACCATCACTGAAGTTTTCTCCGGAAAATCTTTTATCCTTTATTAGCTCGGCCGCACTTGCCAAATATAGTTCGAATTTTTGTTTTTTACCCTTCATGATCAACCATTCGTTTTCCAAAGCATATTTAATACTTGATGTTGGATGAAAAAATTGGGAAGCCTCTTTGTAGATAGGATGCTGAATTGTGTAGTCGGCAAAAGCTGGCTTTCTTTGCAATTTTTTACTACTAATTTGTTCTTTCCAAGTCTTCCAGTCAACGCGTGGTAGGAGATTTTCCTCATCAAGCTTGCACTCGGATAAATCTACTGGAAAAGAGCCGCTCGCAAAGATAAATGTTCGCCATTTTTGCAACTCAGATATCTCTTGGCTTAGACTAAAATATTTGGTACATTTTTCTCCATCTTTTTCCGTAGCTTTTATGTCTACCAATAAATCAATCTCATTTTTGTTTAAGCCACTAGTTGAGGTAAGTGTTGTCAAATTTTGATCCAGCTTTGTCATATCGGAGAAATTTGGGCATATCAATCTCACACACAAACCACTTTTTGTTTCTTTTACGGCAG
>Ga0210050_1005442_pt1 | contig 10067 bp, 10 predicted proteins | sample CryGey132114_all_FD_185463 | JGI IMG/M metagenome (GOLD analysis project Ga0210050, IMG submission 185463) | Groundwater microbial communities from aquifer - Crystal Geyser CG22_combo_CG10-13_8/21/14_all (SPAdes) (version 2) | ecosystem: Environmental > Aquatic > Deep subsurface > Groundwater ...
TACTTCCAAATACTTAGGACTCTTCTGCTGAATAAATCCAGACTCCTCACCAAAAGCCCTTACCCTCTCCACAGAAGAAAGTGAAAAGACCTGTCCTTTGAGTTCATCGTTCTCCTCTCTAAGCATCTGCAAAGTCGACTCGGCAGAAGAAACACGATGCCGAAGGTCGACAGTATTATTATAAAGGGAAATCGAAAGTACTGAACCTGTGAATACAAGAGCAAAAGCAGCACCAGCTGTAAATCTAGCAAATTTTGTTTTTGATTGTTTTTTATTCGGCTCGATTATTGTCATATTTAAACTGAATTAAATTTTATTGCTCTCAATTTTGCTGATCTTGCTCTTGGATTCATTCTTATTTCATCTGCATGCGCAGTAATGGGTTTTTTTGTAAGAATTTCCACCAATCCATCATCTGAAAGATTCTTAAATGCCTTTTTTATGCGCACGTCTTCAAGCGAGTGAAACGAAACTATAACCACTTTCCCATCTGGAGCCATTATTTCAGGAAGTTTTGATAAAACTTTATCCAGATTTTCAAGCTCGTGGTTTGCGTAAATCCTTAGCGCCTGAAAAGTTCTCGTTGCAGGGTTTATTCTCCCCTTCTCATATCCTTTTGGAAGCGCTCCCGAAACGACACTTGCCAATTCCCCGCTCGTAACCAAAGACTTTGATTTCAAAGCTGTCTTTATCGCTTTTGCAATCCTCCTTGAATAACGCTCCCCGCTAAGGTTGTAGATAATATCTGCGAGCTCCGACTCACTAAGACGCCTTAATATCTCATAAACCGGTTCTGCTTCATCCGAATACGTCATAAGGAGTGGCTCATCCCTAAGAAAGCTAAAACCCCTTCCTGAAAGCTCAAGTTGTTCAGATGAAAAACCGAGATCTAAAACCAGTCCATCTATCTTTCCCAATCTTGTCTTACTAAGGACATCTGAAAGATTTGCGAAATTATCATTTACAAAAATAGTCGAAACACTTTTTGGCCCATTATCAGATAATCGAGCTTCGGTTCTCGAAAGCATCTCTCTGTCCCAATCAACACCAAGAAAAGTACCTTCTGATATCGATGAGATTATCGTCTCTGCATACCCCCCTCCGTCCAAAGTTCCGTCAACAATAAAGTCACCATCTTTTGGATCCAAAAAACGTATCACTTCGTGAAGTAAAACAGGTATATGAATTGCATCCATGCTTAAATTCCGAGATTATCCATGTGTTCGACAATCGAATCAGACTCAAGGTCAGCCTTATCTTTGTATTCCTGCCACACCTCTCCATCCCATATTTCTATTCGGGTATAAAGACCTGCGACAACAACCTGCTTCTTTAACGAAGCAAACTTCCGCAAATATTCCGGAATTAAAATCCTGCCTTGCTGGTCAATATCCACTTCGGTAGCCCCAGCAAGCATAAATCTTGAAAAAGAACGGGCATTTGAGTGGGTAAGGGGTAAAGAAACAATTTTTTGTGCCAGTATCTCCCATTCGCGCTTATCAAAAACAAACAAACACTTATCAAGACCACGTGTAACTATCGCACCATCCACTAAACCCTTCCGGAATCTAACCGGCAATGCCATCCTGCCCTTTTCATCCAAATTGTGTGTGTATTCACCAATAAACATAGGAGCAAAATAGCATTATCGCCTTATCCAGACAAGTTGTGAACAGTTTTCACCACATATCCCCACTTGAAACCATTGTACAGCATTATAAACCCACTCACAAACACAAAAAATGCTTGTAATAACAAGCATTTTCCAAAAACCACCAAAGTTATCCACAATTAATAAATAAAAACCGCAAAGACCCCCGCTAAGCGGGGGTCTTGATTAGAAAATGCTGACAAAATTAACTATTTGCCGCACTCACACTGATCACATCCGTCTGAACCGTGTTCGTGACCACAATCTGGGCACTTATTCTCTTCTGCCATATATATATTACGTTTTTTGGTTTTTTCGACCTCCCTAATTATATTCAAAAAACCGCCCCTTACAAGTCATTTTTATACAACAAAACAAAAACTTAATTTTGTAAAAACTGCTAAATAACTAAAAGGGAGGACTATAAGCTGGAGGCAAATTATAACCAATACTCGAATCTATAGGGCAACTTGGTTCAAAACAATTATCTTGAGTAGTCACATCCTTTCCCTCAAACCCAAAAAACGGAAAAAGATTATCATACAAAACATCTCCTTTAATCAATATATTATCAACAACAGCATTTGGGTTTACGCTAATACCCGCTCCAGCATTGTTATAAATTTTATTTGTTGAAAAAGTTATATCATCAACTGAAGTCCCTGCCGGCAGACGCGCCATCTCAATCCCAGTAGTGTCCCCTTGCGTATTACCCGCATCAATTTTTCCATCCCGAATAATGTTTCTCTCAATGCGGAAATTTTTCGAATCAGAAATATAGAGCTGACCACCCGGGCAAGGTCCCCCGCACAAATCAGATTCAAAAATAGCAATATGATGGTTATGAATAAAAGTCGTATCTCGAATAATATTCGGTTGCACTCCATTATCCCGAATAGCGTTTAAGAAAATTGCATTAGAAGTCACATCAGTAAAAAGATTATTATCAAAAAGAATATTACGGTTATAATCAGCCCCCGGAGCAAACCAAACTCCAAAAACACCGCTCGAGTGTATAAAAGAATTTTTTAATACAAAATTACGCACCCCAACTAGAACTATACCCATCTCTTTTGAATCCAGAACTGAAACCCTATCAAAAACAAGATTTGTAGAATTAGTAACATGAATACTCGAAACACACTTATCGCACACCTTCGTGCTATCTTCATCGACAACCAGATTTGCCAAAGTAATTGATACTGAATTGGTTATTTTTATAACTGGGTACGTATAACCGCCCGTTCTCCTAAATCCAGAATTTGATCCAAGGCCATAAATAAGAACCGGCCTATTAATATTATTCAAAACCAATGGACAAGGTTTAGAAGCAGTGCAGGTGATAACCCCCGAAATCTGTATCACATCAACCGCCCCACTTGCCAGTTTACTGGAACACGCCGAAAGAGTTGAAGAGTCATCAGCAATACACTGATCAACCAACGGAGTCGGCGTAGGAGACGGAGTCGGTTTAGGTGTGGGAGTTGGAGTAGGGTTTGGTGTGGGAGTTAATGTTGGAGTAGGAGTAGAAGTTGGAGTTGGCGTGGGTCGATTTGTCGGAGTAGGCGTTGGAGATGAATCTGGATTTGGACTAATCGTAGAAGTTGGTGTTGGGTTAGGCGTCGAACTTGGCGCCAAACTAGATGTCGGAGCTGGTGTTCCAGTTGGTGGCGAAGTTGCTGTCGGCGTTGGAGTCTGACCATCACGAACAGAAAATCTTGTAAACAAAAAAGCAATCACCGATAAAACTACGACGATCAAAACAGAAAAAATAATTAATACAAACTTCTTTCGCATAATAAAAGCTAATAAAATAATTATCGCACACAAAACCAAAAAATATAAAAACCAATGATGAACGCCACCGACACACAAACGCAATCCAAACCCACAAGTCAACAAAATCAGTGCGCGCATCTGGATTCGAACCAGAGACCCCTGCAATGTGAATGCAGTGCTCTAACCACTGAGCTATGCGCGCCAACCCCATCGAGCATAAAACAAGAAAAAAACAACTTCAACTAAAATCAAAAAAAAACAGAAAACTTCGGCATTGCCGAAGTTTTCTACCTTTTATCCAATCACTATCAAAAATAATAAAAACCTCAACCTCATATGAAGAAAATTTAATTTCTATTTATTCGGCATCTATCGGAGCATCGAGTAGCTTGGTGCCCCGCTCCGCGGGGATACTCGATGTGAGATAAAGCAGTCGTTCGCCGCTGGAGCGAACGAACTGCGGTGACGAAAAATAGAAATTAAATCCCAACAAGAGCGTACGTTTTTATTATTTCAATTCCACAGTCGCGCCAGCTTCCGTAAGTTTGGCCTTGAGAGCTTCTGCATCTTCTTTCTTCATTCCAGCCTTTACAACAACATCTTTCGCTTCTGCCATATCTTTCGCTTCTTTAAGTCCAAGTTCCAAAACTTCACGAATAACCTTGATGACTTGAATCTTCTGGCTTCCGCCGTCTTTAAGAACGACATCGAAGCTTGATTTTACTTCTCCTTCATCGCCACCAGCAGCACCACCCGCAGCAGCAACCGGAACAGCGGCGGAAACGCCAAATTTCTCTTCCATTGCCTTAACAAGCTCTGCTAGTTCAGCAACCGTTAATTTCTCAACTTTTGAGATTATGTCTTCGAATTTTTCCATATTAGTAATTATTGTTTCTAATTAATCGTTAGGACGCCTGAACTGCCGCCTCTTGTGGAGCAGATTCCGGACGTTTACTAAGTTCACTTACAACATGCATAAATCCTCGTATAGGACCCGCAAGTACGCCAACAACCATACCGAGAAGTTGCTCTCTCGTAGGCAGTTTGGCAATAACAGTAAATTCTTCCGCTGTAAGAAATCTCTTTTCGGAAATTTCATAAGCACCAAGAACTTTAAAATCCAACTGATTTTTAGCAAGTTCTCTTGAGAACATATAAACTGTCGAAGCAGCTTCCGTAAGTTCTCCTGGCACAAAAACAACTCCTAGCTGCGCTTCAAACTGCGTAGGGTCAAACTCATGACCCGTTTTTTGAAGAGCAACCCTGAAAAGTCGCTTTTTAATTGCCACATACTTACCACCAACTTTTTTAAGGCGGTTTTTTAATTCATTGATCGAGCTAACCGGAATTCCTGAAAAATCAGCGAAAACAAGACTTCCATGATTTTCAAGAAGTTTTACGCTCGATTCAATTATTTCAGATTTTTGTGTACGTGTTTTCATAAAACACTTCTAAAAAAAATACGACCTTTTAAGGCCGCAGACTGAACAGAAAAACAGACAGAAATCTGCTTTCTCCTCGGCAGGGCTTACACCAAATTAGTTGCCTATCCCGATGATTCCTCAAATTATAAAAAATAAAGAAATCGGGATCCCCCGCAAAACGGGGGGCTATCTGCGGAAATTCGTTCAACTTTTGAACAAAAGCAGTATATTAAATAAACCAATAAAAAAGCAACCCCTCTGGCAACCGAAATGCTAGAGGGGTCAAAGTTGGCACGAGCGAATGGAGATTGAAAAAGGGGAAGAAGAAGGGGATGGAATTTTACGTGCACGCTTTACGCGCACAACCACTCGCTCGTGCCATATTCTAATAACTTATGAGAGGATTGCTTCAGCAGTTTAAGGTGGGGTTTTTAGCAATTTACGCCCGCAATTTTTCGATCAATCGGGTATTGGCAGGATTGCGAACAACCTTCACATAAGCTACTTTCGATGAGCTGACAGAAAGAATATCAGAAATAAAAAATAAGTCAACAAACCTACCCCCTCCACTCTTCAATTCTCTTATGATCTCCGGAAAGCAACACCTTTGGGACCTTCCAGTTCTTTTTCCTAGTTCCTTTGCCTTTTACAATAAAATCCTCTGGTTTTGTGTAAACCTTATATGAACCCTTAACCTCTTCTAAAGATTCGTGCTTTCCTAAAACCCCAGAAACAAATCTAGAAACCGCATCTACAACAATCATTGCCGGAAGCTCACCACCGGAAAGCACAAAATCACCAATAGATATTTCCTCATCAGCAATATACTTTGCCACACGCTCATCAACCCCTTCATATCTGCCACAAATCAAAATCAACTCATCATATTTAGAAAGTCTTTTAGCAATCTTCGCATCAAAAACTTTACCTCTAGTTGAAAACAAAATCGTCCGAGTTTTAAGTTTTTTGCTTTTAGCTTTAATCCTATTAACAGCCTTAAAAATTGGCTCGACTTTCAAAACCATCCCCGGTCCCCCGCCATAAGGCGTATCATCAACTTTTCTATGTTTATCGGTAGCAAAATCCCTTATATCGTAAGCTGAAATAGAAATAAGCCGCTTCTCCTGCGCACGCTTCAAAATTGACTCACTAATATATGAATCAAACATTTTTGGAAAAATTGTAAGCAAATGAAACTTCTTCATTCCCAGAACCCTACCAAATTTGACAAAATTAATCAAAAACATCAAAAACTAGAACGCCGCAAATATAAGTTATTTTTCAAAAAAAGCAAGAAAAAGGCGACTACTAAAGCAAAATTAGTAGTCGCCTAGAAATCACCAATCAAGAAATCTAATCTTCGTTCCTGTCAACGCCCATTTTTTGAAGTTTATCGTTTAAGATATTCCTTTTATCCATATTCATATTTCTAGCATCACTATCAGTTTCTTTAGTCCATTCATCTTCTAGGACACTACGAAGAGATTTAAGCTCTCCAACGTCATCTGACAAGCTTTCTTCAAAGGCTTTAAGACTTTCTTGCATCTTTCTCTGATCTTCCTTATATTTCTCGTGCGAACTATCACGTTCAGACTCCCACTCCGACTTAGAACTTGGATTTTCAAAACCCATAATGCTTCCTTTATTTCTGTTGATTGATAAAAAACCGACCCAGATACAAGCATATAAGATACTTCTTTATTTTCCAAACCCCAACCAAACGATTAAATATTCCCCAACCACCACAAGAGTTTTTGATTTTTCTATATAAAAACTAATTATTAAAATAAAGTCTCTGAACGGATTGTGAAGCCGTTTTGGCATGGTTCCCGATCCCATTTGTGGGGAGGGACAAAACGGCTGAACCCTCGGAGTCTCGCGCTGGCGAGACGAGAATGAGTAAAGAGACTTTATTTTAAACAAATCATTAACCACAAAAAATCAAAAACCGCAGCCCTAAAGATTGCTTCCTATAATTCCCCAACCCCAACGAAGGTTTCTGATTTTAAAAAAGTATCAGAATATTATTCTTTATATTTTGGAAGCTATCGGAGGCAAAATTCAACATTGGTATCTCTAAAATTACATTTTGCCGAGATGCAGGAGTCACTCACTGCTCAAAGTGAGTGAACTCCGATTTCAAAATGTAAAGAATAATATTCAAAAACACATCCGTAAAAATCAAAAACCGCAGCCTCCCTCACGAAGGCGCGGTTCTTGATAGAAAGGGAAAATTTTACATTCCCATATCGTCTGACGAACCAGATTCTGATGGCATCGGACGTGATCCGCGAGTAGAACCTTCCGGCTCTTCAATCTTCAAATTCACTCTCGCATCGTTCTTTATTCCAACGATTCGCAAAAGAGAACGGATTGCTTTCGCAGTAGCGCCCTGCCTACCAACAACCTGACCCATGTCTTGAGGATTTACGTGAAGCGATAGGAGAACTCCCATCTCATCAACACGCCTCTCAATCTTAACGTCTTCCGGATGGTCAACGATAGATTTTACGAGGAACTCAAGAAATTCCTGATCAGCCACATTATTCATATCAATTCAATTCTGTAAAACAAGGTAAAACGACCTTTCGAAACAACCCTTACGCCTTAGCGATCAGATTGCAGTAATTAGTCTAACAAATAAATCCAACACGTCAAGTTGACGTGGGGATTAAAAAATTATTGAGACTCAGAAGAAGTCTCTTCTGGTTTTGGCTCTGGTTCCGGAGAACTAACTTCAGAACTTACTTTAGCAGTTTCCTGCACAGAAGCAGCTTCCTTAGGCGCTTCTTCCTCAGCTTTTTTAACCACTATTTTATGAACCGGAATTTTTGGAGAATTTAAAACTCCTGCCCTTACAAGTAGATTATGAACTGTATCAGTAGGTTTTGCCCCATTACCCATCCAATAATTAACCCTCTCGCCTTCAATTTTTAGGTTATCTTTCTCCTGCATAGGGTTGTACCAGCCAAGATCCTCAACATAACGCCCCTTAAGTTTTGAGCGTTTTTCCGTAACAACCACCCTATAACTGGGCTGGTGCTTTTTTCCTATTCTTTTAAGCTTTATCGCTAACATGCCAAGATATTACTAAATAAACCGACACCCGTCAATGATTAAACAAATTCTGATAAATTACCCCAGTTTCAGCGATAAAACCTTAGAAGCACCATCCTCGCCCATAGTAACGCCATACAAAACATCAGCCGCCTCCATAGTCGTCCTATTATGAGTTACTACAACAAATTGAGTATATTTTGAAAACTCCGAAATAAGCTCTGAGAACCTTCTGCTATTTGCCTCATCGAGCGCTGCATCCGCCTCATCAAGAACCAAAAACGGTGGTGGAGACACTGAAATAAGCGCAAAAAGCACAGCCATAGAAACCAAACTCTTTTCCCCACCAGATAACATATCAAGACTATGAATCCTCTTCGAAGGAATAGAGATTTCAACATCGATTCCTCCCAGATCAAGAACTTCTTCAGCCTCAACCACATTTTCAGGGACCTCCTCTTCGTTTTGAGAAACACTCCTCACAGGAGGACGCGTTACAGAGAGTTTTGCTTTTCCACCTCCAAACATCATCCTAAAATACTTTGAGACCCCCTCATTTATCTCATTAAGCGCCTTTGTAAAACCGTCGTGTATCTTTCTATCGAGTTCTTTGAGTAAATTTTTTAAATCACCACAAGCTTTTTCAAGATCAGCAAGTTGTTCGGAAAGGAATTGATACCTCTCTTCGGTTTCCTTTGCTTCATCTATTAAAGCCGGATCAATTGCGCCTATACTCGCAAGCTCGCCCCTTAATCTTAAAATTTTTCGCTCAATCTCATTTAAAGAAACACTCCCAGTCAAACTTACCGGAGAAAAATCATCAAGCTTTCTATCCATCTGAACTGCCTGATGAGCCAGCTCCTCCCGCTTTATAGATAGTCTCTCTCTATCAAATTTTAATGTGTCGCGCGACCTCTCTAAAAGTGACACCTCTTCACGGACTCTCTGTGCCGCCGAAAAAGCTTCCCGAAAAACATCTGTAAAATCAGTAAGCGCAGAATTATGTTCCGCCTCTTCTTTTTCTAAAATACTATATCCGTCTGAAAGTTCTTTAAGTTCAATGAATATTTTCTTTTTTGTCTCTAGAAGACTTTGATCAAGTTGTGGTTTTTCGCCTTTTACCTCAGAGTCAAAAACAACATCTATTTTTTCTGAAAGACTCTTAAGAAGATTTTTAATCACACGAGAATCACTCTCAAGTAAAATATCTTCCAAAGTTTCTCTAACCTCCTCCAAAACACGAATAAGCTCGTGAGTATCATAGGGAGAATCCTTTTTTTCCGAATGTATTTCAATTTGAGCATCAATCCTCGCAAGCTCCCTCTCAAGATCAATCCTTTTTGAAGATAATTTCTGTTTTTTCTGCTGAATTTCCTGTGAATGTTTTTGCTGTTTTATTTTATCCTCACCGATTTTTTCAATTTTTTTAAGCTCTGATTCAGCGTGCGAAAGTTTTTCACCTGTTTTTTTTATTTTTTCCTCAATTTCATTTATTTTTGGAGCTATACGCTTATCTTCCTCTTCAAGGTCATAAAGCTTTACACCAAAATATTGCTTTTCAAGATCTGTAAGTTCCGCTACTACCTCTGACTGTTTTTCCCATTTAGAAGCCTGTTTCCTAAGAAGTTTTAAATGTGGCGTAATCTCATCGACAAGACTTTTAACCTTATCCATGTTCGAGAGTGTTGATTTGAGCTTTAATTCGGCATCATGTTTTTTTAACTGATATTGCCTAAGCCCTAAAATCTCCTCAAGCATAAAACGCCTCTCCTTTGGTGTTGATCGCACAAAAAGATCGGCATCTCCCTGATTTATTATCGTAAAACCCTTTGTTCCAAGACGAGATTGCGCAAAAAAATCAATTACGTCCTTAAGACGCACCTCAGAGTCATTGATAAAATATTTTGACGAACCATCTCTATCAATTCGCCTCCTGATTTCAACTTCGTGGAAATCAACAGGGAAAAACCTGCTCGTATTATCAAAAACAATGGTTGCTTGAGCAAATCCAACTCTTGGCCTTTCCGGAGTACCAGCAAAAATAAGATCTTCGGCCTTCAGACTTCTCATGCTTTTTGCCTCCCTCTCGCCCAAAAGCCACCTTATTGCATCAATGATATTCGATTTTCCGCTTCCATTCGGACCAACAACGCCGG
>Ga0210050_1005452_pt1 | contig 10057 bp, 9 predicted proteins | sample CryGey132114_all_FD_185463 | JGI IMG/M metagenome (GOLD analysis project Ga0210050, IMG submission 185463) | Groundwater microbial communities from aquifer - Crystal Geyser CG22_combo_CG10-13_8/21/14_all (SPAdes) (version 2) | ecosystem: Environmental > Aquatic > Deep subsurface > Groundwater ...
ACGCCATTGCCTGCGAAGATTTATGCCAATGAGGGTGTTGCGCAGATGTTGTTTTTTGAGTCTGATGAGGTTTGTGATACGTCGTATAAGGATCGTGGGGGGAAATATCAGGGGCAGCAGGGAGTTACTTTGCCTAAGGCTTAGTGGCTGGTTTTTTTGTCTCCCTTTGAACAGCAATTCTTGGCAAAACTAATCCACCCTAAATTAAAAGGCTTGAGCTGCGTATAAAACCTAATATATGGGACAGGTACCAATATATTACAACTGAGAGATCCCCTCGAAATTGTCAAGAGATTGCTCCGATTTTTCGGATGAATTCAGCGATTGTGCTAAAAATTATTTGCAATCACTCTTTGTCTATTTCATGGCGCGGGTCGTTAATGACTTGCATTGCCAGATCAACATTCGACAATACTGTTTTATGTCGGATTGTCATTCGTTTTTATAAAGGATGAAATATGCAGCAGAGTTTTGATCTTCTCTTCAAGTTGAAGCAACGGGATTTCTTTCTCAAAACCTTTGCAACCAAGATAATGATGAATTTCCTTATTTAACTCAGTGGATTGAAGCTTTAACTCTATTGAAGGGTGATCTGTCATCATTTGAGTACATTGTTTGTCTCCTCCTCGATAGTGATCCTGAAAGTTTGAGAAGTCGAATTTCTTCAGTATGTTTAGTAATGACTGATACTCATTTTGAGTAAACTGCCCTTTATAAAAACCAAGATGATTCACAAATTTATTACCGATAAACAGATAGCTATTATCTGAGAATACATAGAAATCATATTGTGGACAAGCACCAAAACAAGGGAAGGTACTGAGTTGAAAAACTTCAGCTTTGGCGGGCATTTTTATATTTTCGTTGGCAATAGTATTGACACAGAATAAAAATAATAAAGAGCTGAAAAATAGTTTCATCGCTAGCCTTCTATGTTTGTAACTGTTGAAAAATAATATCTATCGGCATAACCGAGCCTGGAAAGATCTACCTTTCATTTTACCTGATTGTAATTTACCCAGAGCCATTTTGACAATTTTATGTGAAACCGCAACAAAGCTATGATTATCAAAAATGTTAATTTTACCCACAGAAATTCCATCTATTTTTTTGTCTGATGTGAGGGCACCGAGTATGTCGCCAGCTCTTAGCTTGTGTTTTTTTCCACCAGAGATTTGAATAGAAACCATTGGGGGATAAAAAATTTTTTTATGAAGGACTTCTTCATTGGGAAGGGGCGTCATGGAAAATGTTTGTTGGAGAGATTGTTGTAGACGTTCGAATTTATAAATTTCTTTTTCCATTAAAAAGCTACAGGCAATACCTTTATTTCCAGCTCTGCCAGTGCGTCCTATACGGTGAATATGGGCATCAGGATCTCTTGATATTTCATAATTAATGACCGCATCTACCGCATCAATATCTAAGCCTCTGGCTGCTACATCTGTAGCCACTAGCATGGATATGCTTTTATTGGAAAATTGAATCAGGGCCTGATTTCTCTCTCTTTGTTCCAAATCCCCATGCAGGGCAATTGTGCTAAATCCAAGAGATTGTAAATGATCGGCTATTTCTTGAGTTTCAATTTTTGTATTACAAAAAATGATGCTGGATTGTGGCTCAAAATGTTGTAAAACAAGCTGAAGTGCTTTTTTGCGATGTTGATGATTTTCAACAGGATAAAAATATTGATGGATAGTGGTTTGCTGATGAATCGAATCGACCTTAACCCGGATGGGCTCATGTTGGATTCGTTCTGCGATAGTTTGAATTTCATCGGTAAACGTAGCGCTAAACATCAGAGTTTGGCGATTTTTAGGGATGTGTTCGATGATGGCATCCATGGCATCTTGAAATCCCATATCCAGCATTCTATCGGCTTCATCTAAAACCAATAACTCAACATGTTCCAAATTTAATGTGCCTTTACGAAGGTGATCTTGCAAGCGGCCAGGTGTGCCAACAATAATATGAGCACCGTGTTCCAAAGAGCCAATTTGAGGGCCGATAGGTACACCACCACAGAGAGAGAGAATTTTAATATTATGGATACTTCTTCCTAATTTTCTGAGTTCAATTGCCACTTGATCGGCTAATTCGCGTGTAGGGCAAAGGACCAGTGATTGAATTCTAAATTGTTTGACATTGAGCTTTTGTAAAATACCCAGAGAGAATGCCGCTGTTTTTCCTGAACCTGTTTGTGCCTGAGCAATAACATCTTGACCTTTTAAAATAGCAGGTAGGCTTTGTTGCTGAATAGGTGTCATCGCATCATAGCCCAGCGTTTCGATATTGGAGATGAGCTCGGATTTTAGGTTGAGAGAAGAAAATGCAGTGGTACTCATGGGGATTCCTAGATGATAACGCGTCTTGCTATGTTAGGGAACGCAGGATAAATGAATAGAAAATAAAAAAGGGCAAGATCAGCGATCTTGCCCTTTCTCTTCTTTAACCCATGAATGAGCTAAAGCTTTAATTCATATAGTTCTAATTAAAGAGCTACGATGTTCTCAGCTTGAGGGCCTTTTTGACCTTGAGTCACTGTGAACTGAACTTTTTGGCCTTCAGCTAAAGTTTTGAAGCCTGAACCAGCGATAGCACTGAAATGTGCAAATACGTCTGGACCAGATTCTTGTTCGATGAAACCAAAACCTTTAGACTCGTTGAACCATTTAACTGTACCAGTAGTAGTGTTAGACATAATTTTATTCCTATTTATCAAATGTAATTTTGTGCCCAAAATGGGCGGTTTGGCTGAGAGTGTTGCTATTACTTATGAAAACAGGCCGAGCTGGTATAGTCTTCGAAATATTGTGCATAAATATAATAAAACGTACTTTCAAGCAACACAAATTATACGCATGTTCTTGAAGGAGTCAATCATAATTTTGTATTTTTTGAAACTTTCGTTAAATAAGTTTCAAAAATACCAATGAAAATAGATAAACTGCAGATATCTCGCGTCTATTGGCGTTCACTGTGGAACAAGGTGCTTTAAACGTAGATTGAGATCCTTGATCACACTTTGTTTAAATGATCCCGTTTTAGACTTCGATAGGAGTTCCTTGTAAAAATCTATGCTGACAAGTTCCAAATTGACCTGAATGGTTTTGAAAAGACGAGGAAGCTTATCCCCTGGTGCTTGGATATGATGTAATCCGCCACTATAAACAAAGAGGACTTTGCCGGAGTTAACTCTTAATAAAATATCGGCGATTCCTCCTCTGGCGCTCATAGGGTTCCCTTCTTTATCCTGACCATCCCGACGCTTCATGCGACCTTCGGGAAGTATCAGTGCGATAGAGTCATCCTTGATATAGTCTAGAAAAGCTTGCCATGATTCATCGTTTTTTCGGGTGATAGGAATGCAGCCGGGTACGAGTAATTTGATAAATTTACCTAAAATAGGTCGGTTTAAGGTAATATCAGCACCCGGTGCCACCAGATGTTTGGATAATCGCCATAAAAATCCATTGGGTGCTACCTTGACAAAAAGCGGTTCAAACAAACTTGTATGGTTGAGAAATACCACCATATTAATATTGCTCCAGTCGTGCTGAGGCAGATCATCAAACCAACGGACTTGATAACGGTAGAAAAGGCTAGAAAGCCACTTGGTCAGTAATAAAGTGAAGAAGCTAATAAATCTGAACATGAACCCATCCGTTTTGTAATGACATTGATTAGTTTAGCATTATTAATGTGAAATAATAGTGGACAGCACTCGCAGGGTTTTGGACAATTGAGTCTGTTAAGTTTTAACCAGATATAAATTTCAGGGTCCAACATGAAATTATTAGCACGTTTTAGAAAAAGCAAAGAAACTTCTAGCCATAAAGCAGAGATCGTTGAGCCGTTATCTTCTTACAATCCGGATCAATTGGTGAATGATATCAATCAAGGCAAGGCTAAAAACCGTTTATTTGCTGGTATTGAGCTGCTAAAGACGATTCAACAGTTAGAAAGCTTAACTCAGCATCAGGTGATTTTGGAATGTGCTCCATGGCTTTTACCTAAACTATTTCAGAGGGCTGCAGCTCTATTAGAGCAAGATTTCGATAACGGGGTAGCGGGGCTAGACAGAGATCAATATTCAGCCTTTTATGAACAAGTGACTTTCAGGGTTTCTGATGCAGATATTTTGTTGAAATTGACTGATAAATATACAGAATCACAGTTTTATGATTTAGCGCTTCAGGCGGAAATCATTCAAAGTAGACAATATGGTGCGGAGCAACTACAAGATCCTTCTCTGCTAAAAAAACTTTTAGCGACAAGCAAAGGGCATGATAAAACAGTTTATAAAATCGTCAAAGAAAAGTGCAATAAACAACATGAGCTTGAAAAGCTATATGAGCAGAATCAACAAAAGATTAGTAAGTTGCTTGAAGTTGTGCAAAAACATGCGCATCACGGCTTCGAGCCATTATATGAGGCGAAATTAGAGCATTTAATCGCTGAATGGCAATCCATTCAATCTTTAGCTAATTCTGAGCAAATCAAAGAGATTGAAGAACACTTGCTTATTTGTCAACAAACAGTAAAAGCTCAGCAAGAAATTAAACATCAAAAGGAGTTGTTGCAATTGGCAAAGGCGAACGAAGAGGGGGAGAAACAACAAATTATCACAGAGTTAAGATTGATTGTTGCTGCGTTGTATAGTGCTGAAATGGTTGATCTAAGCTGGATGAAAAATATTCCTGATCAGGTTGAAACTTTGCTTGGTAAATGGAATTCCATTGAATTTAAAAATTCTGATGGTTTGTTTTTAAATGAAAGAAAAGCTTTAGAGAAAGCGATCAACATTCTTATAGAGCAAAATAAATCGCTTGGTTCAACCTTGCAGCAAGTAGAGCAATTGAAAGTCTCCCCGAGCAATCATTCAAAAACTTTGGAGGCTTTAGAAAAGCGTTTATCCTTCACGATTTATTTTGAAGAAACGCCTTCGGATCTAACTGAAAAAGCCACTCAGACTCTAAACCATATTAAAGAAAAGTTGCATTCAGAAAAACAAACCAGAGAGAAAAACCTAAAAATTATTCAGTCGTTGATCTCTAGAGGAATCGCTAGCGCCAAAAAAGGACAGTTAAAAGAGACTCAAGGCATTTCACATTCTATTGATAAAGTTTTAAAACATTTAGAGGCAATACCCGATTATATTCAGAAGAAAATGAATGTTTTCGAAGAACATCGAAACAAGCTACAAGATTGGAAAGAGTTTGTCGTCGAGCCTAAAAAAGAAGAATTGGTTGCCAAAATGCAATCTTTGGTAGAGAGCACTTTGCATCCTGAGCAGCTTGCTCAAAGCATCAAGGATTTACACAATCAATGGAAAAGTTTAAGCAAAGGTGGTGGAGAACAAGATCAAGCACTTTGGGATAGCTTTCATGAGGCGGCTGAAAAAGCTTATCAACCCTGTAAAGCATTCTTTGATAAAAAATCTCAACAGAGAAAAGAGAATACTCAGAAAAGACAGCTGGTTTTAACTCAGTTGGAAACATTTTATCAATCTTATCAATGGGAAGAGAATATAGATGCCCATTTAGTCAAAAATGTTTTAAAAGCAGCTAGAAATGAATGGCAGCAATATGGTTTTTGTGAGCATAAAAATCAGTCTGAAATGCAACATGCTTTTGATAAGTTAATGAATAATATTTATGGTCATGTGAAAGAGTTGTATAGAAAGAATGTTGAATTGAAACAACAGTTAATAGAGAGGGTTCAGGGGCTGCTGGATGAAGCTGATATTAAATATGCTATAGATGAAGCTAAAAAAATCCAGGCACAGTGGAAGTCTATCGGGGCAACACCCATAAAATTGGACAAAAAGCTTTGGGAAGATTTTAGAAAGTACTGTGATGCTATCTTTGAGAAAAGGAAAGCAAAGTTTAGTAAAGAAAAAGAAGTGTATCATCAAAATCTAAAAAACGCTGAATCTTTATTGAAAACCATGGAAGTCGAACTCTCTGAGTGCAATGATCTAAAAGAGATGAAGCAAAAAATTGCGCATTACCAACAGCAGTACTCAGCGCTGGGTGAGTTAGCCAAGGATAAGGTGAACAAAGTACGCACGGATTTTGAGGGTTTAATTGAGAAATTCAAAATTAAAAAGATTGAAATTCAAGGACAATCCAAAAAAAAATTGTACAAAAATATTTTGTTAAAGAACCAATCGTTGCAATCAGATATAGCGTTATTAAAAACGCAAGCTGAAGCAATAGATTTAAATGAGTATATTCAATCTATCAATCATAATGATGAATTACCTCAATGGGCTAAAGAGGCATTGATAGAGAAAATTTCTGTGACTCAACAAAGTGATCTGACGGATGATGAAGCGATGTTGCATCTTAAAAAACTTTGTATACGCGCTGAAATTAAAAATAATCGAGAGACACCAGAGCATGACAAAGATTTACGTTTAAGTTTGCAAGTGGCTATATTGCAGCAAGGTTTTAATGGCGCTCAAGTTCTGGATTCTTCCAAAGATATTATACGAGACTGGATAGTGACACCTGCTTTGGCGCAACAGTTTTTTGAACCTATGCACCAACGATTTATGCAGCAGATGCAGCTGGATTAAAAGACTCGATTATAGAAAGGAGCGTTTTAATTGACAGTGATCTTTAACCAATGAATAAACCATTGCCAATGAAACAAGGCGTTACCCCTAGTGCTCATTGGTTACCTCTGGGAAACTGGTCAAGCTTACTGGATTATTTGAAAGTCCAGTTTCCCGAGATATCTGAGGAAATTTGGTTAAAGCGACTGCAAAAAAAAGAGGTTGTATCTGAGTCTGGAGAGGTTTATCACGCGCATTCCCTTTACCCAGCATCGACTAGAATTTATTATTATCGTGAAATAGAGGATGAGCCTAGGATTCCTTTCTATGAGACGATATTGTTTGAAGATGAGCATATAGTGGTTGTGGATAAGCCACATTTTATACCTGTCGTGCCCTCTGGAAGATTTTTGCATCAATCCCTGTTAGTCCGCTTAAAACATCGTCTTAATTTACCCGAGTTGTCTCCAATTCATCGGATTGATAGAGAGACTGCAGGATTGGTGGTATTTTGTAAAAATGAAGCTGAAAGGGGGGGATATCAGAATCTCTTTGCGGACAGGAAAGTCAATAAAACCTATGTTGCAATTGCCCCGATTAATCTTGAACTAACTTTTCCTTTAACCTTTGCATGTAAAATGGTGGAAGCCAACCCCTTCTTTCGTATGAAAAAGGTTCATGGTGAGGCTAATTCAGAAACTTGGATTGAACAGAGCCAAAAACTTGGTGATTATGCGCTTTATACTTTAAAACCAGTCACTGGGAAAAAGCATCAACTAAGAGTACATCTTGCGGCACTCAATATCCCCATTTTAAATGACCCCTATTATCCTGAGTTGCGAGATTGGGATAAGTCAGATTTCAAGAATCCACTTAAATTACTCGCTAAAAAGTTAGAGTTTATTGATCCTTTTTCGGGTGAGACTCGATGTTTTGAGAGCCAGCTAGACTTAACCTTAGATGAATGAAATAGCCTCAACTCGGGATAAGCTAGGCCGCTCAATACCGTGATTTTTGCGACATCCTGCCTTAAATCCACTCCAAATAGCTTGTTATTTGTTCATGAATTAGCCTTGTCTGTCAAAAAAATCTCAATATTTAGCCTTCACGAAAATTGACTCAACCTTAACTTATTGAAAGTTAATGTACATTATGAATTTGATCTATTGACCTTAGTTATCCTGAGTTAAAATTAAATATCAAAATAATAAAAAACTTCAATTTTAATGAACTTTTTTAGACTTCATTTTTCTCAATCATTTTATCTTCCCGATGTGGCGGCTAATGCCAAAATGACCACGGAACAAAAAAATGGTGAAGTGCATATTACCGTGCCAAGGTTCATTAGCTGATAGCTGTTATACCGAACATTAATTATTCGAAAGAGCTATCTTTTTACCTTTAAAGGGTTATTATAGTGATACATACTCTCTGAAATCTTGTCATTTCAGAGAGTATGAGTTTAGGTGTCATTTCTCCATTTCCCATACTCTCACGAGGTGATTATCTTTATTCTAACTGTCCTGGATTCATTACTTCATTCAGTAATTATTTTTTGATTGGTTTTCGGTTTTAACTTTCTAGATTCTCCTATACGAGGTAGTATCATGAGTAAAGCACAAAAAAGTAATAAAGAGACAAAAAAACAACCTGTTTTAACGGCTAAAGAAAAAAAAGCAGCTAAAAAAACCAAAAAAGAGCCCCATGGTTTATTAGGTTGATAGTTTGTAAGATTGTCATTATTGCTTGCTGGTGATGGAAGTTAAGTTTCTATCACCATGCACACACAAGTCAATTAGTGCGAAAATTTTAAGCTAGTTTCCAATTTCTTGGAATTTATTTTAAATAAAATACCTGTCACTTTGGCTAAATGGTCAAAAAATAAAACATATAAAAATATGGGTAAGAGAAGCGCTAACATAGTGCCTATCAAATCATAGTGCCTATCAAATCATAGTGCCTATCAAATGATGTGTAAATTTAACGCCAGATAATACGAAACTATAGATTAATCCAGTGACTTGTCGAATATAGGGGCGGTTAAAGTTATGTTTAAGATCCAAAGCGTAAACACTAAACAGAAGTATCGAAATAAAAAGCACTAGGTTTATGACTTAGCATTGGGCATGAGTGGTTGTCCATTGCTTTGCATTGCTTTTTGATAGCTTTTTTAGATTTTGTAAGCACATAAAGTTAATTTAAAATCGTAAAACCATTGGTTCCACCTTTTTTTAAAAGCTTATCATCTATAGTTAAATAATTGACATGACGATCATAAAATACATGCACTGAAGGCATGAGTTGTATATCTTGTTGGGTGGATTCACGAGTGATATGTACTTCATTCGCCCATTGTTCTCCCATAAAAAATAACGGGGTTCCACAGGTTTTGCAATGGGCACGCTTCGCAGATTCAGAGGACGCAAACCAATTTAGGGATGCTTCTCCACATAGTAATTTAAATTGGGATTTGTCCACCCCAAACCAAGTGACAAGGGGAGCTCCTTGTGTGTGTCGGCATTGAGTACAGTGGCAATGAGCACACCATTTGACGGGAAGCCGGATTTGGTATTTTATTTCACCACAGTAGCAACCACCTTCTATGTATAAGTTTTCAGCATTCATTTTATTTCTCTTGGTTACAACCAACCAGTGAGTACAAAGCCGAATCCTAAGCGATTGGTTATTTTATTGTAGTCTATCAAACTCTCACCATAACCATAAAAATATTGCACATAGCCTCGAGATTTATTTTTTCCCCCCAATGGAAAAGTCCAGTCTAATTGATATGCTCCTTTGTTGTCTGTCCTTAAATTATTTCTCACAGTGATGCCAAAGTGTTGATCCTGCCATTGATATCTGGTTTGTAGTTCAAAGTATCCCATATAGTCATCCATATCAGGGTTGTCATCTCCCTTGGGATCCATTGGTGTTTCTTTCTGTTTCTCAGGGATCCTCCACCATGGCTTAAGGGCAACCACGAAATTATTTTTCTCTATAACCCATTCTGTGTAAACTCGATTCCAACTTCGTGAGTTTAAACCGCTTCTGCCATTGGATTGATGGGCAATGCCCAGACTGAAAGCAGGGATTTGCCATCCATTTAGTTTCCAATCTGTCGCCCAAGCCGCAAAAATTTCAGGCTCATGATTGGTTTCTCTGAAGGGGCTGGATACGTCAGCATTATAGGCTTGCCAATAGGATTGACCGGTATAAGCAAAAAATAAGGCACTATTGTCTCCAAAAGGTTTCGCCCAAATAGGGGTTTTAAAGCTCACTTGAAACTTTACTTCTGTATTATCCATATTTCTTCCCTGAGAGGCTAAATCAAAACCATGGGAATTGGGGCGCGAGTTAAAAGAAAATGGTAACAGGTAATTGGATTTATGCGGCAAGATGGCAAAGCGATTTTGGCTGGTTCTATACTCATCGCGCAAGCGCTGTTTGACTAAATCAGAATCTTCTGCTGCCTCTTCTGTGATTGCATTTTTTTTA
>Ga0210050_1005453_pt1 | contig 10056 bp, 5 predicted proteins | sample CryGey132114_all_FD_185463 | JGI IMG/M metagenome (GOLD analysis project Ga0210050, IMG submission 185463) | Groundwater microbial communities from aquifer - Crystal Geyser CG22_combo_CG10-13_8/21/14_all (SPAdes) (version 2) | ecosystem: Environmental > Aquatic > Deep subsurface > Groundwater ...
AACTGGGCACCGCCCAACAACAACGCGGCGGTTAGTGTGCCAGTCACGACGAAGAGCAGCAGAAAAAGCCTGGCGCGTTGAGCCGCCAGCAAAATGTGTGACAGCACAAAGTCGGAGGTTTCGCAAATGATGGCACGTTTGGCCTTGAACAGCACATTGCCAAGCAACGCGAAGGAAATGACCGGCATCAAATACAGGGGGATGAAACTGCTTTTAATAAAACCCAGGGCGATGACGAAAAGGAAGACATGTACCACGATAAAGTCGAACAGCAACATTGAGTGTAATTTTTTTGCGCGTGCGATTTCGGCTTGAGTGACTTGCGGCTCCATATTTAATGCCCTCCAGTAAATAAATCAGATTTAAGAATAATGAACCAAAAACTTTTTTGCCCGAGAAAAAATAATTTAACCATATAAATCAATATGTTGCATATATTTGGCGATGCGCTCGTGAGGTGATGGAGTCAATCGTGACAGGTATTTAAATGGGTTCGTTTTTGTTTGTGTTTTCTGTGGACAAATGCTTTTTCCAGGGTGAAATGATTACGATTGCGGCGAAACTAGCGTGAACCCGATAGGCAGGCTTGCAAGCCCGCCAAGTCGAGAATCTCGATGGACTTGATGTGGATGCGTATCATGCCGTGTTGTTGCAGCAAGGACAAGGTGCGGCTGACGGTTTCCAGCTTCAGCCCCAGATAACTGCCTATCTCGTGGCGAGACATGCGCAGTTGGAATTGGGTGGGAGACAAGCCGCGCGTCGCGTAGCGTTGCGAAAGATTGAGCAAAAAAGCGGCCAGCCGTTCTTCGGCGCGCATTGAGCCTAGCAACAGCATGATGCCTTGGTCGCGCACGATCTCGCGGCTCATGAGTTTGTGCAGATGGCGCTGTAGCGTAGGGATTTCGCGGCTCAAGGTTTCCAGTTTGTTGAACGGAATTTCACATATCACACTGCTTTCCATTGCGACCGCCTCGCAAGTGTGGAAATCGGTACTGATTGCATCCAAACCGATAATTTCCCCCGCCATTTGAAAGCCAGTCACTTGTTCGCGGCCATCATCGTGCAGCACTTGTGTCTTGAAAGAGCCATTGTGTATGGCAAACAGGGAACGGAATTTATCGCCGCTACGATACAGATAATCTCCGCGCGTGTAATTGCGTTTTAACGGGTTTATCTCATCGAGCTGGTCAATTTCCTGCTGATTCAGATTGACGGGCAGGCAAAGCGAGGCCAGATTGCAACTGGAGCAAGCAGATTGAACGGCGATAATCGGGACGATTTGTGACACGGTGCTTACCTGAAAGAATGGCGAAATAGCAGAAGCAATACATAAACGGAAAAGCGTTGCCCTCTATTTACATAGTTGGCGCGGCAATATGCCATGCTTTTTGACTTATATCAAACCTGTTTGTGAGCTTGCTGGCAGTATGCGTTCTCATTCAAATAGCCAAGTGACAAGTTAATCATGCAAAACGAAACTGCCCACCAGATGGTCGTGGATCTGGAACTGATCCGCAGACTGGACAAAAACGGACCCCGTTACACTTCCTATCCGACCGCAGACCGTTTCGTCGAGGCGTTCAATGCTGAAACTTATAGCCAGTGGGTAGCCAAGCGCGAAATTGGCGGTGTCAGTCGCCCCTTGTCGTTATATATCCACATCCCGTTTTGCAATACGCTGTGCTTTTATTGCGCCTGCAACAAGGTCATCACCAAGGATCGCAGCAAATCCGCCGAATATATCCGTTACCTGATCAAGGAAATGGACATGCAGGCGCAGTTGCTGGGGGCGGGGCAGGTGGTCGAGCAACTGCACTTTGGCGGCGGCACGCCGACCTTTTTGAGCGACGACGAAATCCGTCAGGTGATGGCGGCCATCCGCAGGAATTTCAAGTTGGTGGAAGACGGCGAATATTCCATTGAGATAGACCCGCGCAAGGTGAGCCATGAGACCATTGCGCTGCTGGGCAGGGAAGGTTTTAACCGCATCAGTATCGGCGTGCAGGATTTTGACGACGAAGTGCAGCGCGCGGTCAACCGCATTCAATCCGAGGAAGAAACGCTGGGCATCATCAAGGCGGCGCGCGCCAACGGCTTCAAATCGGTGAGCATAGACCTGATTTATGGCTTGCCCAAGCAAACCCTGGAAGGCTTCGGTCGCACGCTGGACAGAATCATCGCGGCCAATCCCGACAGGCTGTCTATTTATAACTACGCGCATATGCCGACTCTGTTCAAGCCGCAGCGCCGCATCCATGAAGAGGATTTACCCTCGCCGCAAATCAAACTGGATATTCTCGGTATGACGGGCAAGAAGTTGACCGGCGCAGGTTATGTGTATATCGGCATGGATCACTTCGCCAAACCCGAAGACGAGCTGGCGGTGGCGCAGCGCCAGGGCAGGTTGCACCGCAATTTTCAGGGCTATTCCACGCATTCCGATTGCGATCTGGTGGCGCTGGGTGTCAGTGCCATCGGCAAGATAGGCCCCACCTACAGCCAGAATTACCGCGATTTAGAGAATTACTACGACGCGCTTGATCACAACAATCTGCCCATCATGCGCGGGCTGGAGCTGAACGCCGACGATCTGGTGCGCCGCGCCATCATCCAGGCCTTGATGTGTCATTTCGAGATTTCAAAGGAATCGTTCAACATAGCCTATCTGATTGATTTTGATAAGTATTTCGCAATAGAGATGGTCGAGCTGCGCGACTATGAGCACGAAGGACTGCTGGAACTCTCCGCGCAATGGATAAGCGTCACGCCCAAAGGCCGCATGTTGATCCGCAACATCTGCATGGTATTCGATAAATACCTGCGTACCCGCACCGAACACGCGCGTTACTCGAAGGTAATCTAATTTTTCGCAAGTGGGGAGTGGGGGAAGTGGTAAAGCCCCCACCACTCACCACTCACCACTCACCACTCACCACTCACCACTCACCACTCACCACTCACCACTTACCACTTACCACTTACCACTTACCACTCACCACTTACTACCATCAGCTATAATCCGCACCTGACTTTCTTCATGGGTGCGGGTATGAACAAAATTGTTAAATATGGGCTGGTGGGGACGGGGGCGGTGCTGGGCTACTTACTACTTACTACTTACTACTTACTACCATCAGCTATAATCCGCACCTGACTTTCTTCATGGGTGCGGGTATGAACAAAATTGTTAAATATGGGCTGGTGGGGACGGGGGCGGTGCTGGGCGTGGCGGTGGCAGGCGCTACTTACATCGCGGCGACGTTTGACCCGAACGACTATAAACAGCAAATAATTCAGACGGTTAAGGAAAGCCGCCAACGCACGCTGCATCTGGATGGCGACATCAAGCTGACCTTCTTTCCCAATATTGGCGCAAATCTGGGCAAGGTGGCCTTGTCGGAATATAAGAGCGAGCAGCCCTTTGCTTCGGTGGAATCGGTCAGCGTTTCGCTGGCGCTGATGCCTTTGCTATCCAGACAAGTCGTGGTCAATGAGGTGCGGGTGAGCGGTTTGACCGCGAATATCGTCAAGCACCGGGACGGCACGACCAACATTGACGACTTGTTGAGCAAGGATCAGCAGCCCAAGGATGACAAGCAGCCCGTCAAGTTTGACATCGCGCAGGTCAACATCGAAAAGACCAATCTCACCTACAGCGACGAAGGCAGCGGCGCGAAATACACCATCAAGGAGTTGAATCTGGACACGGGGCGCATCGCCAACGGCGTACCCGGCAAGATCAATTTGTCGGTCGGCGTACAGGCCAATCAGCCCAAACTGGACATCACCACGCAGCTTAAAACCACGCTGACTTTCGATCTGGACAAGCAGTCGTATCAGTTGGCGGATATGGATTTGCAGGTCAAGGGTGCGGCGACGGATATAAGCGATCTCAAGCTGAAAGCCAGCGGCGACGCGAATGTCAATCTGCAAACACAGGAGTTCATCGCTAACAAGTTTTCGTTGAATGCGACTGGCGTGAAGGGTAAGGATCATTTTGACGCGACGCTGGATGCGCCCGCCTTGAGCATGACCCGGGATAAATTTTCCGGCGATAAATTGATGCTCAACGCTAGTCTGAATGGCGGCAATATCGTCGCAGCCCTTGACATACCGAGGCTGGAAGGCAATGCACAAGCCTTCAAGGTCAGCGCGCTGACCCTGGATCTGGATGTCAAACAGCCTGAACAGGCTTTCAAGGTTAAACTTACCTCCCCCTTGTCGGGCAATTTCGAGGCGAAGCAATTTAACTTGAGCGATCTGACGCTGGCGGTGAATGCCACGGGCGATAAACTGCCGAACAAGTCGGTTAGCAGCGAGATGAAGGGCAGCGTGCAACTGGATTTGAGCAAACAATCCGTGCAGGCGAATCTGGCGGGGGGCTTGCTGCAAAGTCAGGTCAAGGCGAAAGTCGGAGTGAATAATTTCAGCAATCCGGCGATCAATTTTGACGTGGATGTGGATCAGTTCGATGCCGATTTGTATCTGCCGAAGCAGTCCGACGCGAAGGCCAGCCAGCCAGAGCAAGCACTGGATTTATCGGCTTTGCGCGCCCTCAATCTGGAGGGCAGCTTGCGTATCGGACAGCTCAAGGTGGCGAACATCAAATCCAGCAAAGTCAGTCTGGATGTCAAGGCGCACAACGGGCTGGTTAATGTCAGACCGCTGTCGGCCAATCTGTATCAGGGCAGCTTGAACGGCAGTCTGAGCGTGAACGCGCAAGCTACACCCGCCATTACCGTGAACCAGAATCTCAGCGGCATCAATGTCGCGGCCTTGACCCGCGATGCAGCGGGTTTCGACACGCTGGAAGGGCGTGGCAATGTCGGGGTGAATATCGCCATGCAGGGCAATACCGTGAGTAGCATGAAAAAGGCCATGAACGGCAATTTGTCGCTCAATCTGGCCGACGGCGCGGTCAAGGGTATCAACATTGCCAAGAAGCTGCGCGATGCGAAAGCTATGTTGGGCAAGTCGCAGACACAAACCGCCGACCAGAATGAAAAGACCGATTTTTCCGAACTCAAGGCGACTTTCAAGGTAAATAACGGTGTGGCGCACAACGACGACCTGTCGCTAAAGTCACCGCTGCTGCGCCTTTCCGGCAATGGCGACATCAATATTGGTTTGAATAGTATGAACTATCTCGCCCGTGCCACGCTCGCCAAGACCCTGGAAGGGCAGGGAGGCCGCGATAGCGTGGGCGGCATCACCGTGCCGGTGCGCATCAGTGGCGCGTTTACCGATTTGAAATACACGCTGGATTTCGGCGCGATGGTCGGCGAAGTCGCCAAACAAAAGGTCGAAGCCAAGAAGGAAGAAATCAAAACCCGGGTCAAGGATCAACTGCAAAACAGTTTGAAGGGGTTGTTTAGATAAGGGGGCGAGTGGTGGTTGGTGGTGAGTGGTGAGTGGGTGTTTGTTGAAAATTTTCAGGATTTGTTGTCATGAGTAGTTTTTCGTCTCGCCTTATCGCATGGCAACGCGCGCATGGTCGCAACGACCTGCCTTGGCAGGGAGGCGACGCTTATCGCGTCTGGTTGTCTGAGATACTGTTGCAGCAGACGCAGGTCGCCACCGTCATTCCCTATTACCTGCGCTTCGTCGCTTCATTCCCGGATATTGCCGCACTGGCCGCTGCCAGCGAGGAACAGGTGTTGGAACACTGGAGCGGGCTTGGCTATTACGCGCGAGGCCGCAACTTGCATCGCGCCGCTGGTTTGATTGTGGCGCAACACGGCGGTGAATTCCCGCGCCAGTTTGAACAGATATTCGAATTGCCGGGCATCGGGCGTTCTACCGCCGCCGCCATTTGCGCGCAAGCCTTCCAGCAGCGTTACGCTATCCTCGACGGCAATGTCAAACGCCTGCTGGCGCGCTATTGCGGCATTGCCGGTTGGACGGGTGACAAACAAGTGGAAGCGCAACTTTGGCAACAGGCCGAGGCTATGCTGCCACCCGAAGGTATAGCGGGCTATACGCAAGCCTTGATGGATATGGGCGCGATGCTGTGTACGCGCAGCAAACCCCGCTGTGATGCCTGTCCGGTGCAGACAACTTGCAGCGCTTTGCAAACCGGACGCGTGTCCGAATTGCCCACGCCACGTTTGCGTCGCGCCGTGCCGGAACGCCACGCTACTTTTTTGCTGGCAATGCATGGGCGTGACATCCTGCTGGAAAAGCGTGCTTCTACCGGTATCTGGGGTGGTTTGTGGTGTCTGCCGCAATTTAATGATGAAACTGAGGCAAGGGCGTGGTGTGTGCGGGAAGAAATAAAGACCCGTCATTACGGCGCAGGCCGGAATCCAGACAATTTGACAAAGCCGTGCGAAGCACTCCCCGCGTTTACTCACACCTTCACCCATTTCAAATTACACATCACCCCGCTGCGGCTGAACCTTGCGCGCAAACCGCTACAGGTGCAGCAGGCGGGTAGTGTGTGGCTGGCGGTGGAAGATGCCCTGGCTGCCGCGATTCCGGCACCGGTTAGAAAATTGCTGGAGCAGATAGTTGAGCGCGCCCCGTTAATTGGGTGAAATTTTTAATCAAAAATAAATTTTTGATTAAAAACAATAGGTTACAATTGTGTTTAAGGCATCGCCTGTCCTGCATGAGGTTCAGGCTTGTCAGGCTCTGGCAAGTGCGTATTTATTCTCAGGCAATTTCGTCCTCGCCTGTTTGCAGTTTGTTTGCTGCCAGTTCCAGGTCTTCCGCCAAGCCCAGCAACAGCAATATGTCACCGCTTTGCAGGATCAATTCTTCGCTGGGGTGTGCGCCTTGCACGTTATTGCGGCGTAGCGCGCGAACCTCGATATTCAGGTCAGCCAATTCTATTTCGCGCAAGCATTTGCCGACAGCGGCTGAGTCGTTTTTCAGGGAGACATTCAGAAAGCGCGGTTGCATCTCATCTTCTTCATCTACCTTGTGCAGATAGCCGCTGAACAGTGCGTAGCGGCGTGCGCGATTTTCCTGAACCCGGTGTACCACCCGCTTGAGGGGGATGCCTGCCAGCAGCAATGCTTGCGACGCGAGCATGATGCTACCTTCAACCACTTCGGCTACCACCTCGGATGCTCCCGCCTGCTTGAATATCTCGACATTGCTATCGTCATTGGCGCGCACCACGACAGGTAAGTCGGGGCGCAGTTCGTTGACGTGGCGCAAAATGAGCAAGGTTGAATGCTTGTCGGTGTAAGTGATCACCAGCACCTTGGCGCGCATCAAGCCCGCCGCTATCAATACTTCGCGTTTCGCCGCGTCGCCATATACGACGCTTTCGCCTGCGGCTGCAGCTTCGTGCACCCTGCGCGGATCGAGGTCGAGCGCGATAAAGCTCAGTTGCTCATCTGCCAGGATACTGCCCAGCTTGTGTCCGCTGCGCCCATAGCCACACAGGATGATATGACCTGTATTCGTCATGCTCTTCACGGCGATCTGGTGCATTTGCAGGGCGCGGTTAGTCCATTCTGCGGCCGAGAATCGCCGGGCGATGGCTTCGCCGTATTGAATCAAAAAGGGGGCGGTCAGCATGGACAGCAGCATGGTGGCGAGGGTGATCTGCAAGGCGTTGCCCTGCAATAAATGCCCATTTTCCGCCAGCGACAGTAGCACGAAGCCGAATTCGCCCGCCTGCGCCAGCCCTATGCCGCTGCGCAGTGCGACCCCCCAGTCACCTTCAAACGCACATGCCAGCAAGGTCACGATCAGTGCCTTGAACAGAATCAGCGCGAGCAGCGCCAGCAACACCCAGCCCAGATTGGCAAACAGGCTGCCGAGGTCGAGTTTCATGCCGATGGTGACGAAGAACAAGCCCAGCAAGATGTCGCGGAACGGCTTGATGTCTTCTTCCACCTGATAACGATATTCGGTTTCGGAAATCAACATCCCGGCCACAAAGGCACCCAGGGCGAGAGAAAGTCCGGCTAATTCGGTTAAATAAGCCAGCCCCAGGGTGATGAGCAAGACGTTAAGGGTGAATAATTCCGACGATTTGCGGCTGGCGACGATATGAAACCAGCGGCGCATGATTTTTTGACCGAACACCAGCAAAATCAGCAATACGAGCGCGGCCTTGATCAGCGCATAGCCCAGTGTGGCGGACAGGTTGTCGGGCTGGGAAGCCAGCGCGGGAATGATAATCAGCAACGGCACGACCGCCAGATCCTGAAATAGCAACACGCCCATGATTTGCTGCCCGTAAGGCAGCTTGAGCTCGGCGCGCTCGACCAGCATCTTGCTGACAATGGCGGTGGAAGACATCGCCAGCGCACCGCCCAGTGCCAGCCCGACACGCCAGTTCAGACCAAACAGCCAGAGACACGCCATTACCAGCAGCGTGGTGATGACCACTTGTGCCGTACCCAGGCCGAATACCGTGCGCTTCATGGAGTTTAGTCGCGTCAGGCTGAATTCCAGCCCGATGCTGAACATCAGGAATACCACGCCGAATTCCGCGAGGTGGCGTGTGCCGGAAGTGTCGGCTATCCAGCCAAAAGCGTATGGCCCGATCAGTATGCCGACCGAGATATAACCCAGCATCACCGGCAAACGCAGGATGCGGCAGACCACGACTACCAGCACGGCGGTAGCCAGCAGAACCAGTACGAGAGAAAGCGGGTTATCCATCGGAGACTAGGTGAGTGAAATTGCCTGGGCGATAATGCCTTAGTAGGGCGCGGTTTGCAAAATTAAAAATAACCGCGAGGGTAAAGGTTAACCATAAAACCGGCTCACAAAAGCAACAGGGCGACCCCTTGCGGGATCGCCCTGTTGCCGGGTTACGAAAGAACGATGCCGATTACGGAAGGACGATGTTGATGGCGGGGCCACCTGCGGCACCCGGCGGTGTTGCAGGTTGATGAGCCGCATCTCCCGTCGTGCCAGCGCGCGGCATGGCGAGCAACGCGCTCATGTCTATCTGTACCACGCCGGTTGGGAAGGATGAACCGTTCAGCAAATAGCCATAACTCTTGCCCGCGATGTTGACCACCGCTGCCGCGTGGGGATCGCCGCCAGATGAGTAAGAGAAGCTGGCTCCAGTCCCGAGGTTGTTGTAATAAACCCAGTCACTCATGCCAGTCCAGGTTCCGCCCGCCGCTACACTGGCGGGATCCTGCAACTGTCCCACGGCGAGATCAGTAGAGAACCCAGCCATGAACAGTGCCTGGTCAGTCGAGGAATCAACGGATACCGCAGATAGATCAACAAATGTGGCCAAATTCACCTGTGCGTAGCCGTTTGTCGCGCCAGTAACGAAAGTGTTGGCAGCCGTGCCGGGGGCTATTTTTCTCATATCCATGAAAATGGCGTTGTTGGTATGCTCGCCTTTGACGATGCCGACTTGCAGTTTGCTGTCCACCGAACCATTGTCGAAATAGCTCAAGGTCATGCCGGCAGCAGTCAGTGCTGCATTATCAGCAGTATAAGAACCTACCGGGAAGCCCGGTTTGGCGGTCAGGTTAATGACCTGAACTTCGCCTGTATAGCTTACGCCGTAATTCGGGGCAAAGAGCCAACCGTGGGCAATGTCGCCGCCGAGATTCTCGGCCAGTGTCTGCCCAGGATCAATCGGGTATGTACTGGCGATGACCGGCGCAGAAGTCGTCGTTCCTGCGGGAAGTGCGGTGAGTGTTGCTGCCGCGTCAAACAACTGGTAGCCGTCCGAGGTCGCCAGCCAGGCACCCTGACCCAGCACGGGGATGGCACCCGCAATGAAAGCCGAACCGCCGCTGAAGCCGACGATGGGATTGGTGAGCGTCAGATCGCCTTCCCAGGTGACTGCGCCCGTTGCGGGATTGACCAGTGCCATATGTGTTGCACTGTAGGAGAACACCAGCAACTGGGGGCCACCCGGCAGACCGACGATAATTTGTGCGCCGCCTATGGTACTCGTAGGGAAATGCGAAGCTAATGTGGGCGAGGGGGCGCATGCGGCAGCGCCGCACCAGCCATCCGCAGTGCCCAATACGATGGGCGCTGCCGGGTTGGTGACATCCACCTTTTCGACCCCTTTAGTACGGGCTGCGACGAACAGGAACTGTTTGCCGCCGACGGCCA
>Ga0210050_1005471_pt1 | contig 10041 bp, 15 predicted proteins | sample CryGey132114_all_FD_185463 | JGI IMG/M metagenome (GOLD analysis project Ga0210050, IMG submission 185463) | Groundwater microbial communities from aquifer - Crystal Geyser CG22_combo_CG10-13_8/21/14_all (SPAdes) (version 2) | ecosystem: Environmental > Aquatic > Deep subsurface > Groundwater ...
TTTCATACTAATTGAATTTTATCATAAAAAAGATTAAAATTAAATAATGGCAAAGGAAGCCTATTTATACAAAAAATTGCCTGGGGAAAAAGTTCAGTGCCAAAATTGTCCTCATTTTTGTATTATTGCTCCGGGAAAAAGAGGAATTTGCGGGGTGAGGGAAAATATTGACGGAAAATTGTACGCCCTAAATTATGGAAAGGCAATTGCTGTAAATATTGACCCCATTGAGAAAAAACCATTCTTCCATTTTTTACCAGGAAGTTATTCCCTTTCAATTGCTACTGTTGGTTGTAATTTCGTCTGCAAAAATTGCCAAAATTGGGATATATCTCAAGGTTTTAAAGGCGCAAAAGAAATTCCCGGGGAAGATATTTCGCCAGAGGAAATCGTGAAAATGGCAATTAAAAATAACTTGCCGAGCATTTCTTATACTTACGTTGAACCTACAATCTTTTTGGAATACGCTTTAGATACGATGAAATTGGCAAAAAAAGCGGGATTGAGAAATTGCTTTGTCTCCAACGGTTTTATGTCAGAAGAATCGGCGAAATTGATTATCCCCTATTTGGATGCCGATAACATTGATATTAAAGGTTTTGATGACAAATTTTATAAAGAAGTTTGTGGCGGTCGGCTTCAGCCGGTTTTGGACACAGCAAAATTGATGAAAAAATCCGGAGTCTGGGTTGAAATTACAACTTTGGCGATTCCTACCCTGAGCGATTCAGAAGAAATGTTCAGAAAAATTGCTAAATTTATTTATAAAGAATTGGGTCCTGAAACTCCCTGGCATATTTCCCAATTTTCTGGAGCAATTTCTTGGAAACTTCAAGATTTACCCGATACCCCGGTTGAGACCTTACAAAAGGCATGGAAGATTGGAAAAGAAGTTGGTTTAAAATATGTTTATACCGGCAATGTTCCCGGTCTCCCTTCGGAAGACACTTTTTGCCCCAAATGCGGAACATTAGCAATCGACCGAACAAATTATATCATCCATCGCCACGACAAAAACGGCAAATGCCCAAAATGCGGTCAAAACTTAAGTATAATTGAGTAAATTAAGCGATTAAGAGATTAAGTTTATGAAAAATTCTTTTAGAGATTTAAAAATTTGGCAAAAGGATTATGAACTTCTAATGAACGTTTATGAAGTAACAAGCAAATATTCCTCAGAAGAAAAATATGGCCTTGTAGTTGACACACGAAAATCTGCAAATTCTATTATTGCTAATATTGCTGAGAGTCACGGTCGTTATTTTTTTAAAGACAAAATAAGAGTTCTTTATATAGCTCGAGGTGAAGTCGAAGAAGTAAGAAGTCATTTAAGTGTAGCCTTTGGTCGAAAATATTTGATAAAGGAGGATTTTGAATTTTTAGATAAAGAATACGAAGGTTTAGGAGTTGGTATTAATTTTTATATTCGGGATTTAGAAAAGCAATACTCCTCCTCTTAATCTCTTAATTAACTTAATCGCTTAATTATGCTTAAATTCGCTTGCATTTCCCCTCATCCACCAATTATTTTGCCTTCGGTTGGCTCGCCCGAAGACAGAGCTCAGGTTAAAAACACGATTTTAGAATTGGAAAAATTGGGGGAAAAATTAAAAAAATTAAACCCAGAAAAAATAATCATTTCCTCTCCCCATCCCGATTGGGGCTTTAATGTTCCTTTATATTTTTTAGCTCCTGATTTTAAAGGTGAGATAAAAGAAATTTTGATTGGATTGGAGCCACCAAGTTTTTATTTTGAGAAAGGAAAAGAATTCTATAAAGGTTTAAAACCCGGCGTTAAACCTGAAAGGAAATACGCCTTGATTGCTTCCGGCGATATGTCTCACTGTTTAAAAGAAGAAGGACCTTATGGATTTAATCCCGATGGCCCAAAATACGATAAGGCTTTGATTGAGGCTTTAAAGAAAAAAGACATTGAAACAATTTTGAAATTGGATGATTTATATCCCGAAGCCGGTGAATGCGGTCTTCGTTCTTTTTGTTTTCTTTTAGGAATTTTAGAAGCTTCTGGAATCAATTGGCAGCCAGAAATTCTATCTTATGAAGGCCCCTTCGGTGTCGGCTATTTAGTCGCAGATTTCAAATTAAAATTATGAATTTGATGAAAATTGCAGAAGTTCTAGAAAAAGAACCAGTTTTCCGCTTAAAGCAAGTTAAAAAAGCAATTTTTTTTGATTTAATTGAAAATTGGGATGAAGCTACTACCCTACCCCAAAATTTGCGCCAGCAGTTATCAAAAAATTGTCCGCTTCAAGAATTAAAAGCAGAAAAAATTCTAACCTCAAAAGACGGCGAAACTCTTAAAGTTCTTTTTAGATTAAAAGATGGCTTAAAAGTCGAATCGGTTTTAATGCGGCATATTGATGGCAGAAGAACGGTTTGCGTGTCCTCGCAGGTCGGTTGTTCCATCGGTTGTAAATTTTGCGCCACCGGTCAACAAGGTTTCAAAAGAAATTTGTCAAGCTCAGAAATAATTGACCAAGTTTTATTCTTTGCAAGATTATTAAAGAAATCAAAAGAAAAAGTGACCAATGTTGTTTTTATGGGAATGGGAGAACCCTTTCTAAATTATGATAATGTTTTAGAAGCAATAAAAATTTTAAATGACAAAGAGGGATTTAATTTGGGCTCAAGACATATTTCTATTTCCACCGTCGGGATTACTGAAGGAATTGAAAAATTAGCTAAAGAAAAACTCCAGGTAAATTTAGCCATTTCCTTTCATGCTCCGAATAATGAATTACGCACAAAATTGATACCAATAAATAAAAAATATCCGATTGAAAAAGTTTTAAGCGCGGTCGATGATTATATCAAAAAAACAAAAAGAAGGGTAATGTTTGAATATCTAATGATAGATGGAGTTAATAATTCTCCAAAACAGGCCGAAGAATTAGCGGAACTTTTGAAAAAACCTCTTTATTTCATCAATCTTATATCTTTTAATACAATTGGCCATTCTGATTTTAAACCATCGCCTGGCTGGAAAATTAAAAAATTTAAAGAGATTTTAGAAAAAGCCGGTCTATCTGTCACCCAGCGTTATCGCTTTGGTCGGGAAATTAAGGCCGCCTGCGGCCAATTAGCTGGCCGTGAGCGATGAACATTCGTTCATCTTTACCCCTCGCTTCGCTCGGGTGAATAATTATGGACGATGGTAAATTAATTGAGATTAAAAAAGCAGAGAAAGTTATTTTTGTTGGCGATACCCATGGCGATTTGGAAGCGAGTCAAAAAATAATTAAAGATTATTTGAAAGAAGGAAATAAAATTGTTTTTCTGGGAGATTATGTTGATAGGGGTCCTTATTCAAAGGAAAATTTAGATTTTTTATTAGAAACAAAATTAAAATTTCCAAATCAAATTTATCTTTTACAGGGAAATCACGAAGGTCAACGGATTTTAAAATTTTCTCCAGCCGATTTTTGGGAAAGTTTAAATGAGGAAGATTATAAAAAATATAATTCGGTTGTCGAAAAATTCCCCTTAATTGTAATAACAAAAGATATTATTGCTCTTCACGGAGTTCCCCCAGATGTTAAAAATTTAGAAGATGCAAATAAAATAAAAATTGGCAGTAATGAATGGCGGCAAATAACCTGGGGTGATTTTTCTGCCAAAGCCGGTGAATATTTAGGTCTAGATCCATTTTCCGGCCGTCCTCAATTTGGCAGAGATTATTTTTTAAAAATGATGGAAAGATTTGACAAAAAAGTTTTAATCCGCTCCCATCAACCCGATTGTCCCCAATTTATGTTCGATGATAGATGTTTAACAATTTTCACTTCTTGTGCCTACACCAGAGAAAGGACAATTGCCATTTACGATTTCGAAAAACAAATCAAAACTGCCAGAGATTTAGAAATTATAAGAATCTGAAGTATGAAAAAAACAAAAGTTTTAGGACATCGGGGCTGTGCTGGTTTGGAGCCAGAAAATACAATGAGGGCTTTTAAAAGAGCTTTGGATTTGGGAGTGGATTTCATTGAGTTCGATATCAGAATGACAAAAGATAAAAAATTGGTTGTAATTCACGATGAGAAATTAGATAGAACTACAAATGGTATGGGTTTTGTTAGAGATTTTAATTTTGAGAAAATTAGAAAATTTGATGCTGAAAAAGGAGAAAAAATTCCCTCTTTTAAACAAACTCTAAAATTTTTGAAAAATAAAAGGCCAATTATTCTCATTGAAATAAAAGAACCAGAAACCGCTGAAGCAATTTTAAAAATAATTAAGAAAGAAAAATTGGAAAATAAAGTTTTAGTAGTTTCATTCTGGCACAATGTTTTAAAGAAAATTAAAGAAATTGATCCCAAAATAAAAACTGGAGCCCTTTTTAGGAAAAAGGTAAAGAATATTATTCCTTTGATAAAAGAAATTAAAGCCGATGGTTTAGGCTTGGAGTATCATTCAATAGATGAGGAAATTGTTAAAGATTGCCATAAAGAAAATCTTGAAATCAATGCCTGGACGGTAAATGAAATTGAAGATATTGAAAGAATGATTAAACTGGGAGTGGATATAATAAGTAGCAATTATCCAAATAGAGTTTTAGAAATATTAAAAAAGAGAAAAGGTCGATTATATTTTTAACTCAAATAAAATTATTAAAGAAAAATATGGCAGTAGTTCGAAAAAAAATTTGGCCAAAGTGGTTTAGGTTGATAAAACTGGGGAAGAAAAATTGTGATTTGAGGTTGGCAGATTTTGAGATAAAGCCGGGCGACGTTTTAGTTTTAGACGAATGGGATCCAGAGAAAAAGAAATACACTGGAAGGAAGATAAGGAAGAAAGTGAAAAAAGTGACAAAGTTGAACCCCTTTGATTATTATAAAGTAAAGGATCTCAAGAAATACGGTTGCCATTTGATTGAGTTTTAAATTGGGATTTTGAGGCTTAAAATTATGAAAATACTTTTTTCTGGAAGTTTTAAATTTTATGAAGAATGAAAAATTTTTAAAGATTGGATTTATAGGGTCAGATAGACAGAGCGTCTTGGAAGATTTGAAATTTGCAGCTGAGAACAAATTCGGTTATTACGAAATTCAAGGAACTGGCACAAATTTTGATTTGGTTCCTGAAATTGTTCGAGAAATTAGAAAAATTTCAAAAAAATCAAATATAAGTTTGAGACTTCATATTCCCTATTTTTTACCGATTTCAAGTTCAATCCCCGAAATCTCAAAAGCCGATTTAAAATTTGCAAAAAAGGAAATTCTTTTGGCAAAAAGAGTGGGTGCAAAATGGATAACCATTCATTCTGGTCACTTAGATAGTCCTTGGAGAAAAGAAATAATAATCAAGCAGGCCGAAATTTTGATTGAAAATTTAAAAGAATTAGTTAATTTTGCAAAAAGATATGGAATAGAAATTAATTTGGAGAATTCTTGGGAAGAGGCGGTCGGTGTTAAAGCAAATGAAATCTTAAAGGTTGTAAAATCGGCCCCGGGATTAAAAATTGTTTTTGACATTGGTCACGCAAATGCTGCCAGTTTAGATCCAATTGAATATTTTAGGAAAATCAGGAAATATGTATCAGCAATTCATACACACGATAACGATGGTAAATCCGATCAACATGCCTTGATTGGAGAAGGAAACATAAATTTTAAAGAATTTCTAAGAGAATGCAAAAATTCGAATTATTATGGACCATTTATATTAGAGATATTTCCACGTAAAGATGTTTTAGAAGGAAAAGAAAAATTCTTTAATCTCTGGAGTTAAATTTAATTTAAATGATAACAAGAACATTAAAACTGGATAAAGCAATTTCTCTCGAAATTAAGCCGAAGGCGCCGTTTAATTTTGATGCTACGGTTTTTAAACCTTCCCACTTCCCTACTTCAGATCATATTTGGGAAGATATTTTTTGGCAAAGAAAACAAGGTAAAAAAATCCCCTGGCTGGAAAAAGAAATTAGACTATGAAAATTGCTATTGTTTCCGATACACATGATAATCTGGCGAATTTTAAAAAGGCGATTTCTTTGATTAAAAAAGAGAAAATCAAAATTTTGATTCATTGCGGAGATATTTTTGAACCCGAGACGATAAAAGAAGCTTTAAAAGATTTTTCCGGGAAAGCCCATATTGTTTTGAGCGATGTCGATGAGGATTATTTTAAACCCCGTAGTGAAAATTTGACAACCCCGCCCTCTGTTAGAGAGCGGGGTAATGTTGCGAAGCAAGTCAAATTTCTACTACGGGGTAAACATTTAGAGAAAGATTACTTTAAGGATTTTCCAAATTTGAAAATTTGGAAAAAATTTGGTGAAATTGAAATTTCAAAAAAGACTACAACCCACCCACCACCCTCCCACTCGCCAAAGGCGAGCGGGCTCCTAATTGCCTTTTGTCATTCTCCAAAAACCGCTTTAGGTTTAGCTTTTTCTCAAAAATATGATATTGTGTTTTATGGCCATACTCACAAGCCCTGGGAAACAACCCCGCACCAGAGCAAGCTCGGTACGGGGCAAGAAATTAGAAAGACAAAATTGGTCAATCCCGGAAATATAGCTGGCTTATTTTTCAAACCAACTTTTGCTATTTACGACATTAAAACTAATAAATTAAAATTATGCATCCTTTAATTGATTTAGCTAAACAAACTGTTGAAACTTTTATTAAAAAAGGTGAAATTATTTCTTTACCCGAGGATTTACTAAAAGAATTTTTAGAGAAAAAGGCGGGGACTTTTGTGACGATTATGAAAAATGGGGAATTACGGGGATGTATTGGCACTTATTTGCCGACCAGAGAGAATATCGCTGAGGAAGTAATTTATAATGCTATTGCGGCAGCAACGGAAGATTATAGATTCGGACCGATTCAAGAAGAAGAACTTCCCTATCTCTCTTATACTGTCTATATTTTAAATGAGCCGGAATTGATTAAGGATTTAAAAGAACTTAATCCAAAAAAATATGGCATAATCGTTAAGACCATGCCAATTAGCCGGCCTAATGGTACTGATGTCGTTTTCAACGGTCATTTTGTAGCTAAAACCGGGCTTTTGCTCCCCGATTTAGAAGGAATAGATACTATTGAACAACAACTCTCAATTACTTGCCAAAAAGGCGGAATTAACCCAACCCAAGAAAAATTTTTAATTTATAAATTTACAGTCACAAAATATCAATAAAATGAAAATTGACCTTCATTGTCACAGTTACTATTCGAATGATGGAATTTCTTCCCCAGAAAAGTTAATAAAAACTGCCTTAAAAAAGGGCTTGGATGGCATTGCCTTAACTGACCACGATACAACTCAAGGCTGGGAAGAAGCAGCTGAGGCGGCAAAAAAATCAAATGCCATTTTAGTTTTTGGCGAAGAAATAAAAATAAAAAAAGAGGGAAAAACAGTTGGAGAGATTTTAGGATATTTTTTGAAAGAAGAAATAAACCCCCAGGGAAAAACTGTTGAACAAGTGATTGAAGAAATTAAAAAACAAGGAGGACTAGCCATTATCGCCCACCCTTATCATTGGAGAAAACCATTTAAAGAATTGGAGAAATACAAAAATTTAGTGAATGGAATTGAAGTTTTTAATGCCAGAAGCCAAACCCAAAAAGGAAATCAAAAATCTTTTATCTTCGCTCAAAGAAATAATTTAGCAATGACTGCCGGTAGCGACGCCCATCATTGTTCGGAAGTTGGCGATGCCTATATTGAAGTCGATGTTAAAAATTTAGAGGAATTAAAAGAAGCGATTTTACAAAAAAGAGTAAAAATTTTTGGCAGACAATCCCCTATTTTCGTCCAAATTTTTGCCACTATTGGAAGGTTAATTCACCTTTTTTGGCAACCGAAACCTTAAATTTTAAGGCGAAAGAAAAAAATTATTTGGTTCCAAATAATTTTATTGCTGAATTAATTCTTTGAAAAGCGGTGAAATTTGTTAAAATTGCAATTAAAATTAAAAGATAGGTCATCCAAGAGAAATTGAAAATTCCTAAAATTAAAGAAGTAATTAGTAAAATTAATCTTTCTGCTCTCGATAATAACCCTCCTTTTAATTCTTGAGCTACTAATTCTTTTTCTTTAGCGGTCGCTTTGGCATAAGTTGTCAGTAGTGAGCCAAATAAAATTAAAAAAACCCAGGCATAACCAGGCAGGAGAATTTTTGGCAGAGGCAAAAATAGCATTCCAAAAAGCAAAAACCCCTCCACATAGCGGTCGCAGATTGTATCCAAATAGGCTCCTACTTTAGTTGAAATTCCTTTATATCTTGCTACTGCTCCGTCAACAAAATCCAAAAAGCTGGCAATTAAAAAGAAGGGAATTGCTAATATCAAATTATGCTTTATTAAAAAATAAAATGAAATTAAAGCAAAAATTATTGAAATTAAACTATATTGATTAGGAGTAATCGGCAGAGAAGAAAAAATTTTCCCAACAATTTTTTCTACTTTTTTAAATAAATCTCTCTGTAAATCCAACATATTTATTTAATTTTAATTTATTGCCGCATTTTTTGCAAAAGTGAGTTTCTGATAATACCCTTCTTTTATTCTTCCAAATATGATAAGCCTTGCGAATAAATTTTCCACATTTATCGCAACTAAATTTTTTATAAATCCCATTTTTCAATTTTGACTTAATTTTACATTTTTTGCAAAAATGAACAGGCGTTTTATATCCGCCTTCGTCAAGCTCATAATGCCAAGCCTTAAAAATATGTCTTTGGCAATTGGCGCATCTAAATCCCCGATATTCTGGCTTTTTGCTAAGATTCCAAGTTTTAACAATCCTTAACAAAGTTTTAGTTTTAGCATCCATTTTTCCCTCCTAAAAATATTTTAGCAACTTATCGACTTACTAAAATTCCTCCAAGAACGATAAGGACCGCTCCAATAATAACTTTTAGTCGCTCGTCCGGGGCTGGAACTTCGTGAAGCAACAACAATCCAAGAATTACTGCAATCAAAGTATTTATGTTGTAAATTGGCACTAATTTTGCTGCTTCAGCGCCGATGGAAAAAGCCATGAAAACAAGTACCATCCCTCCTGCCCAGAGTATTCCTTGTAGAAGTCCTAATCCGAGTGTCGATAAAGAAACGTGAACTCCTGTTTGTTTCGATGCATAAATTATGTATCCTAAAATTGCTGCTATCAATAGAATACCCAGTAATTTCAGAGATGCCGATAGCATTTCCTGTCGCAGGAGAAAATATAACAAAAAAACTATTGTTATACCCCCTAACATCAATAAAGAAGCACCGCTAGGTTGAATTCCAAAATACTTAGCCGAAGTTACCACTTTTGAGATTACTGCATATGTTCCGAAACAGATAGCGGCTAATAGTCCGTAGATTAACCAAATTGGCATATTCATAATTTCTCACCTCCTAAATTTTTCGACCTTTAGTTTGAACCATTTTAACTATTAAAGGTAGCATTTTTAAGTTCTTGATTACTATGTCTGCTTTTTTTATAAATTCTTTATATTTTTTCAAAACTTCTTTGGTTTTTAAATCCCGCTTTGAAATAAATCCTATTTTAAAATCTACAGGTAGTTTCATATCATTTAAAGAATCCCCCACAAAAATTATTGAATAATTTTTAAATTCCTTTTTTATTTTTTTGATATGATCAAATTTCACACCTTCTTCTCTTCCTATTACCTTGGTTATTTCTTTAATCTTTTCTCTTTTTATCCACTCATAAATAATATTTTCATCTGTACCAGAGGTGATAACCTGAGGAATTTTTAATTTATATAACTGACGAATTGTATTTTTAGCATTAGGTGTGTTTTTGAAATTTTTATAAACTTCTTTTAGCTTTCTGGTATGATATTCTTTTGCGCATAATTTTCTTTTTTTCTCATTACTTTTTGGAAAAATCATTTTTAATTGAATATCAAAAGGGAATCCAGTTGTTTTTAAATATTCTTGCCGAGCCTTCTCTTTTGATAAACTAAAATATTTATTTATTACTTTTGAGGCTAATTTTGCGTGAGAGAGCATAGTATCAACTAATGTTCCATCCCAATCCCACATCACCACTACTTTTTTT
>Ga0210050_1005475_pt1 | contig 10036 bp, 8 predicted proteins | sample CryGey132114_all_FD_185463 | JGI IMG/M metagenome (GOLD analysis project Ga0210050, IMG submission 185463) | Groundwater microbial communities from aquifer - Crystal Geyser CG22_combo_CG10-13_8/21/14_all (SPAdes) (version 2) | ecosystem: Environmental > Aquatic > Deep subsurface > Groundwater ...
GTAATTCGTGGTTAAAATGATGAAAGAGGAAATTTTGGTATTCGGGGCGGGAGCATTATCTTTGGGATTTTTAGGGCCGATGCTTTCGGGAAACTACAAACTAATCTTTTGCGATTTGGAGATTAAAAAGAACTTGATTGAATTTCTCCGGAAAGAAAATAATTATTTGGTAAATATCTGCTGCTCTACGAAGATTATTCCTCTTAAGGTTTTTGGAGTGAGTGGTTTTAATCTTTCCCGGGTTAAAGAAAGAAATCAGGTTAAAAAAATATTAAAAAAAATCAAGATTATTTTTACCGCAGTGGGCTCTAAAGGCATCGATGAAACCCTGAGTTTCATTGAAGAAAATAGCGGAAAGGATAGAGAAGAAAAATTGTACGTTTTCTCCGCTGAAAATGACAAAACAATTTTTAAAAGATGGAGGGGAAGATTAGGCAAGAAGATAAAATTATGCGATACCATTATGGGGAGGATGTGTCGGGTTGAGAAGACGGGAAAGTGTTACCAATCGGTTGGCTCCCGTTTTAAAGAAGCAGTTATTGCCGAAGATTTCTACGGATTGCCGGTTTCGGCTAAAGTCTATCATCAGGCCGGCTTAAAAGGAAAAACCTGGCAGGTAATGCCTGAAAAAGAGTTTGAAGCCAGAGCCGAGCTTAAATTATTCGGACACAATGGCGCCCATCTCTTTTTGTCCCATTTAGGAGCATTGCAAGGACTTACCTATTTTTACCAGATTAATTCCAAGGACCTTTCGGAAGTTAAATCTTTTCTGGACCAGGAAGTAGGTCCGGCTATTCTTCACCAATACGGAGAATTTCTAAAGCCAATTGAAGTAAAAAAATATTGCGCTAAATTGATTCAAAGACTTATCCGCCGGACTTTCTCGGATACCATAGAGCGGGGTATTAGAAATTCCTTAGACAAGATTACTTCAAGCGAAAGATTAGTTAAAGGAGCAAAGTTTGTCTTAAAAAATGGCATTACCCCGAAATATTTTTGCAGAATTATTGCATTGGTTATAAAATTAAATATTAAAAAGGGTTTGCTCTCGGGCCCGGTTGATAAAATTATCTCTCATCATTGCCGGATTAAAGAAAAAAAATTGATTAGTTTGATTAAAAACAATTTTGGACGCCGATAACATCAGGATAAAAGTAAAAACAACAAAGTCATTGCGAGGCACATTCACTGCGTTCAGTGTAAACTCCGCCGAAGCAATCCGACGAAGTCGTTGCGAGGAGTCCGCCCAGTAATATTGGCGGACGACGTGGCAATCTCATCTTTTTACAGAAGTGAGGGATTGCCACGCTCCTTTCAGTCGCTCGCAATGACAGCTGTGCTGTCATCTGCGTTAATCTGCGTCCTATTAATTTACTATGAGAATGGCGGTAAATCCTACGCGGATGGAACTTTTAAAACTGGGGAAGAGGTTTATTCTTGCCAGAAGAGGGTATAAAATGCTCAAGGATAAACAAGAGGAAATTCTTCACCGGTTTTTAAAACTAATTGAGGAAAACAAAGGTTATAGAAAATCTTTGGAAGAAAAACTGGTTAACGCAGCTACCAGATTTCTTTTAATTCAAAGTACCATGCCGGAAGAAATCCTGGAGGAAGTTTTAATCAAACCTGAAGTAAATTTGGAGGCAACCATCTCTCCGGAAAAGGTTCTCAATATTCCGATTCCTCATTTTACTTTAATCCAGAAAGGCGATTTTCATATTTTTGGCTCTTTTACCCCCCCTTCCTTAAATAGGGTTCTGGATGAATATTCTGAAATCTTAAAAGAACTTCTTAGTTTAGCGGAATTGGAGAGAAAAATCGAACTCTTTGCCGCTGAGATTGAGAGAACCAGAAGGAGAGTCAACGCCCTGGAGTATATTTTAATTCCCAATTTAAAGGAGACCATCGCTTATATTAAATTTAAGCTGGAGGAATTAGAGCGGGGAAATCTTATTCGCCTTAAACGAATAAAAGAACTTTTATGAAAAAAAGTAAAGCGTTATTACTCTGTTTGCTTGTTCTTATTTCCGGATGCAGTATCAACAAAACCTATCTGAACGAGGATAACGCCCATAAATTTTATTGCCAGGGCTTGCTTTATGAAAATGACGGAAAAATTAAAGAGGCGATTTCCTCCTATCAAGAAGCTTTGCGCAACGACCCTTCCTCAGGAGAAATTCTGGCCAGATTAGGCATTATCTACCTTAAAGAAGGTTCTTTAAAAAAGGCAGAAAAATTCTTCTTCCTTGCCCTAAAGAAAGAACCGGAAGATAAAGATGCTCTTTACGGGTTAGCCCTTTTTTATTTGGCAGAAAAAAAGATGGATTTAGCCGTAAAAGAATATGAAAAATTAATTCGTCTTCTCCCCGAAAATGACTCTTTGCGTCTTATGCTTGCCGACCTTTATAGCCAGCAGGGTAATCTTACCGAAGCACTTGCTCTTTATCGGAAAATTGTGGTCGCTTTCCCGGAGAATGCGCTTATTCACTATAATTATGGGCTTCTTCTTGAAAATGCTACTGATTTGGTTTTGGCCGAAAAAGAGTTAAGAAAAGCCATTGAGCTCCAGCCAGGATTAATCAGAGCTTATCTGGCCCTCGCGGTTATCTATGAAAAGAAAAAAGATAATCTTGGGGCAATTAACCAATATGAAAAAGTTTTGGACCTTATGCCAAAAAACTCTCTTATTTATCAGCAGTTGGCGCGTCTTTATTTGCAGGCAGATAAAAAGGAAGAAGCCAAAAAGATTCTGGAGAAAGCCATAGATTCGGATATAAAGGATTGGCAGATTTACTGCAGTTTAGCTTTTGTTTATTACGAAGAAGGGAGGTTTAGTCCGGCCAAAGCGCTCCTGGAAAAAGTTTTTGCCCAGGAAAATAGCGCCACCGCGCATTTTTATCTGGCGCTAATTCTGGATAAAGAAAAACAGAAAGAAGGAGTTATCAAGCATTTAGAAGAAGCAATCAAATTGGAGCCCGAAAATAGTTTATTTTTAAACTATCTGGGTTATCTTTATGCTGACTCCGGAGTCAACCTGGAAGAAGCGGAAAAATTAGTAAAGAAAGCGCTGGAGTCGGAACCTGACAATGGAGCTTATTTAGACAGTTTAGGCTGGATTTATTTTAAGTTAGGCAAAATGAAAAAAGCAAGAGTTCTCCTGGAGAAAGCGATTGCTCTGGAGAAAGACCCGGAAATTTATGAACATCTCGGAGACCTCTATTCTAAAAGCCGCCTCTTTTTGGATGCTTTAGCCGCTTATGCCCATTCCTTAGAACTTAAACCGTCGGAAAAAATCCAAAAGAAATTGGAGGCTGTCTATAAACTAATAAAAAAATAATATAACCTTAAAACATTAACCACGAATTAACACGAATAGAAATAAGAAAGAAAAAATAGTAAAAGCTCAGTTAACCCCGTGTCATCTGATAGATGTAGTGCGAGGCCTTTAGCCTCGCCAACAAGCGAACCTGAAAGGTTCGCACTACTGTAGTTGCAGAGCTTGCTCTGCGGCAAAGCAAGCTTTGCCACTACAGACAATGACGTGGTTTGGTGAATATTTACGAAAAAATAATAAATAGCCACGGATGAACGCTAATATAAAAAATAATTATTTTATTGTATGGAATTTCAAAGTTCCCCCTCACCTAATTAATTTCCTCTCCCCAAGGGGAGAGGATGGAGGTGAGGGGGCTAATTTAGTATTTATTCGTGTGTATTCGTGGATAAATTCGTGTATATTCGTTGAAATTTGTGTTCATTCGTGTTAGATATTAGATATGATTAAGAAGGTTGTGCTTTTTCCCAATTTGAAGAAGAAAGGAGTAAGTAGAATAGCCTCTTCTCTGGAAAAAAGATTAAGCGAAAGAAAAATAAAAATAGAGAAGAAAATTTCTTCGGAGACTGACCTGGTCATTGCTCTCGGCGGTGACGGAACGGTCTTAAAAGCTGCGGGAGAAATAAAAAGTGCGAAAACCCTTCTCCTGGGAGTAAATCTCGGGGAGGTTGGATTTTTGAATCTCGTTTCTTGGGAAAGGCTTAATCAAGCATTGGATGAGATTCTTGCTCAGAAATTTCTGGTTTCTCCCCGTTTGATGCTGGCCGTCCAGGCAAAAAAGAAGAACATTTCTTTTAAAGAGATTTCCTGTTTGAACGAAGTTGTCCTGATGAGAAAAGGGCCAAGAATTATTTCTCTTTCAGTTTTTGGAAAAGGAGGGAAAATAGGAGATTTTTGCGTTGATGGGTTGATTATTGCTACCCCTACCGGCTCCAGCGGACATTCGCTTTCCGCCGGAGGACCCCTGGTTTTCCCTGAAGAAGAAGTGATTATCCTTACCCCGATTTGTCCGGTCTCTTTAACCAGCCGGTCTTTGATTCTAAAAGGAGATGAAGAATTAAGCATTAAAGCAATCTCTGCCGACAGCAATTTGACGATTGATGGCCAGAAAAATTTTCTTCTAAGGAAAAATGAGACTCTGCTTATAAAAAAATTTCCTTTTATGTTAAAATTAGTTGACGCTTCCCGGAAAGGATATTTCTGCCTTCTTCAGGAAAAACTTGGCTGGCTTAGGTGAATTTATGGCGAAGATTATTATTAATAAAGAGAGGTGCAAAGGCTGCGGCCTCTGCATCGATACTTGCCCTAAAAAATTGATTACTGTATCTGAAGACTTTAATGCTAAAGGCTATCATTTTGCAAAGGTTTCCAAATCAGCGGGGGGGTGTCTGGGGTGTCGCTTTTGCGCAATTATCTGTCCTGATGTTGCTATTGAAATATATCAATATGAAGTTAAAAAATAGACTCTTATTTTTTTTGATTCTCCTGCTTTTCGCTGCTAATTTAATTCTTCTCGCCCTTTTCAATAAAGAAAAAAGTAAAACTGCTTCCTTTTCCAATTTTATCGCCGAGGCTAATAAAAATTTAAATATCATTAGTAATTCTCTCGCTCAGCGCAATTTCAAAAAGGCTCATTTCTCTCTGATTCAAACGCAGAAGAATTTAGAGGATATCGTGCCCTTGTTCAAACCTCCCTTACCGGAGAAAATGGTTGCTCTTTCTATCCCCGCGGGTGAAGTTCCTTATCCCTTCCTTTACACTAATGAGAATACATATCTTTTACTCTGCCAGAAAACCAGCAAGACTCTTTCTCTTTTTCGCTTTGCCCAGGGTAAATTTTCCTTAATTAAAACTTATCCCTGTATTATCGGAATGAATGATGCTGATAAGAAAGAAATTGGAGATTATGCTACCCCGGAGGGAGTTTATTTCCTCTTGAACTTCATTCCGGGTAAAGAGATGGACGAGAAATATGGCTACGGAGCGTTCATCTTAAATTACCCTAATCTTCTGGACAAAAAAGAGAAGAAAAAGGGAAGCGGAATCTGGCTTCATGGGCATAAACCGACCACAAATTTAAACGAACTTCTGGTTACCGAAGGCTGTGTTGTAATTAGCAATGATTCTTTAAAGGAACTGGCCAATTTTATCAAACCGAGTGTTACTCCTATGGTCATTGTTGATGAGATAGAATTCAGAACTCAGAAGAGCCAGGAGGAGATTTCCGGAGAATTACAAAGTTTCCTTAATTCCTGGAAAGAAGCCTGGGAAAGTCTCAATACCGATAAATACTTAAGTTTTTACGCTCCGGAATTTGTCAATAGCGAAGGGATGAATTACGAAACTTTTAAAGGTTACAAAAAAAAGGTAAACAGAAACAAAAAGTTTATTCGTCTCAAAATTAAGCAAGAGGTTATTCTTATTCCGCAAAAATATCAGGGGAAGATTGCCTTCTTAAAATTTAACCAGAGTTATTACTCTAACAATTTCACCAGTGATAATCAAAAATTGCTTTATCTAAAAAGAGAAAAGAGAGGATGGCAAATCATCGGCGAATCAGCATTATAACAGGTATAATCTTCCTTGGTCTTCTCCTTTTGCTATTATTCCCCTTATTTTCTCAAAAGGGGTGTCCCGAAGGGACGGGGTATTCTAACCCCTTATTTTCTCAAAAGGGGTGTCCCGAAGGGACGGGGTATTCTAACCCCTTTTTTCACAAAAGGGGTGTCCCAAAGGGACGGAGTATTCTAACCCCTTTTCTCATAAAAGGGGTGGCAACAAAGTTGACGGGGTATTTAATAAAATCCCGCCGGAGAGTTGAAGAATTTTTCCCGGGTACCAATCAAGAAGTTAAAGTATACTCTATTTTTGGGAAGAGAAAAGGACCGACTCTTCTTGTCTTCGGCGGTATTCAGGGAGATGAGCCCGGCGGGTATCTTGCCGCAGATAGATACGTGGGCCTTAATCTAAAAAAAGGAAACCTTATTGTCGTTCCACGCTTGAATTTAGCGGCTATCCTGGCGCAAAAACGGGAAGGCCTTACCGGAGATATGAACCGCAAATTCGCCCTGCCGAAAAATATTCAACAAGACCCGGATATAAAGGTTGTAAATCTTGCCCGAGACTTAATTGCTAATGCCGACTACATCCTGAATCTCCATCAGGGGAGTGGTTTCTATTCGCCAATCTGGATTAACCATCAGAGAAATCCTTTAAGATGGGGGCAATGCAATGTTATTGATGCGTTTGTCTTTGACCTTCCCAATGGCGAGAGATTAGAATTGGAAAGTTTTGCGCAAAATGTGGTCCGGCGGATAAATTCCAAAATCCAGGACGAAAACTACCATTTTTTAGTCAATAATACTAATACCGGCGACAAAAAATCGCTCCATAAGGAACAGCGAAAATCGCTTACTTACTATGCCCTAACACAAAAACATAAGATTGCTTTGGGCATAGAGGTTACTAAAAAGTGTTCCTCTCCCCAGGCGGTTGCTTACTTAAGCATTGCAATAAATTCAGTGCTTAAGGAACTGGGAATTGCCCCCGAAGAATTCCCCGGAGAAGACCCGGATTCTATCGCTGAAGAGCTCAAAAAAAATGAGAAATTTTCCGGATTAAAGGTTAAAATTAATGGTTGCGAAAAGTTAATTATTCCCGGCCAAAACATCTTCTTGAAAATCGGTGAGCCGCTGCAAATTTTAAATCTGGAAACCGAAAAATCCCGGGGTTGGTATGTTAATTTAGTCAATTCCGGTTCTTATAATGCTCTCGGACAAACCTATTGGTTCACTAAAGATAATAAGTTACTCATTCATAAGGATGGCAAACTCATCGCATCTTTTGAAATTATGCCCAGAAGTTATCTTTTAGGCTCTTTAGAGGTTAATCTTGATGGTCGGGTTTGCCGTTTCCATAATCAGGAGACGATTCTTTTGCCGAAAAATGGGAGATTGCGAATTCTTAAGGTCTATCCGGAGAAAGATAAAAATAAAGTCAAAGTCAATCTGAAAGGTTTTATCGGAAATAAGGGGTATAATGATGGGGAAGATTCAGGCTATGTAATTTCGGCGGATGACTTAATTCCAAAGTATGCTCTGGATTATCCCGAGAATACCTTTTACCGGATTGAGATAAGCGAGCAAGGAAATTTAGTAGGAGAAGTTTTCCTTAAACTTACTTAATGATTTTTTGACAGGAGGCATAGAAAAGAGTAGAATAATTCAATAACATAGGAATTTTCTTTTTAAACACAGATTAACCCAGATTGTCACTGATTAGAACTATAAAAGAACTTTACCACAAAGACACAGAGACTCAAAGAAACAAAATACTTTAACCACGAATTATACGAATTTCTCTAATTAAGAACTTTAGAATATTGTTTTTTAATTCGCGTAATTAGAGCAATTCGTGGTTGCTATTTTAGTCTTTTCTTTGTGTCTTTGTGCCTCTGTGGTGAATATTGTCTTTTAATTTGTGTATCAGTGGAAATCAGTGTCTAATTAAAATGCATAGGAATTTCCTTTTTCTAACCACGAATTAACGCGAATTACTCTAATTCGTAAAATTCGATAAATTCGTGGTTTTATAACTTGATAAGGAGGAGACCAAATGGAATTTGAAATAGGATATTTATTGGCTTTGCTGGTGGTGGGGATGGGGGTTTTAGGAATTATTCTGGCTTTGGCAATCAATGAGATTAATAGAAGCAAATTTATTATTTCTCTGATTCTCTCCATAATCATTCTTGCTTTAGGAGGATACTATTATCATCTCGTCGGGCTCTACCAGAGCAAAGCCGGAAAAACAACTGGCCCTCTTAATCAGGCTCTTCTGAGAATCTGCCGGCCAAAATTGGCCAGGCCAATACCTGAAAAAGAAGTAGTTTTGCCAGAACCAAACGTACCGGCAATTGACATAATTGTAAATGTGGAGGGCAAAAATATTTTCCTGAAAGACCAGGAACATCTAAAAATTAAAAAAGGGAAGAAATTAAAGATTGTTGATGGTATTCTTCCCGGAGTAGAGAAAAATTTAATCAGGGTAAATCTCGTTGGATTTATTGGCAACCCCAAACTTGAAGGTGAAGATAGAGGATGCGAGATAGATACTTCCCTCCTGCTGAAGAGGTATGCGGTCAATAAAGAAGGGACTTGTTATAAGATTGAGATGTTAAAAGGAAAGGAGGTTGTAATTACTGCCTATGTTGACCTTATTGAATGAAGATTAAATGCCCTAAATTAATTGTTCTTTTCCCCCTTTTTCTCTTTTCCGGATGCGTTCCTTCTTCCCATCTTCACCGTTCTTACTTCCAGGAACAACCTTTAGGCAAGCAAAGTGTTTTGGTTCAAACCTCTGACGCGGGCGCAATCTATCTTTTGGATAAAGTGACCCGGATTGTCCGCTCCGATTCTTCTTCGGAATTAATTGTTCATCAGATTATTAAGATTAATCGAGAATCAGGGAAAAAATTTGCGGAAGTCCAGATACCGTATAACCAAACCTTTCAGAAAGTAAAAATTGATTTTGCCCGCACCATTACGAGAGAAGGAAAAATAATCAAACTTAAAAGAAATGCCATCCATACGGTTACCCCTGCTTCCCTGGCTCCCTACGCTGCCCTTTACTCCAGTCTTAAAGTCAAGACGGTTTCAATGCCGGCAGTAGAACTCGGCAGTATCATTGAGTATCAGTATCGTATCCTGCAGAAAAAATCCCTGATGAAAAATCATTTCTGGGATGATTTCTATTTTCAAAGCGAGGAGCCGTTAGTCGTTTCAAAATATATTCTTGTCCTTCCCAAGAGCAGAACCTTTAAAAAATTGGAGAAGGAAATAAACTCTCCGGAAATAACCGAGAAAGGAGGCCAAAGGAGCTATAGCTGGGAGAAAAGGGATTCTGCCGGTCTCATTCGCGAACCCGAAATGCCCCCCTTAAAGCAGGTGCTTCCCCTTCTTCTTATTTCATCCGTTAAAGACTGGGAGGAAGTAGCCTCCTGGTATTATACTCTGGCAAAGGAGCAGATGGTTGCCGATGAGCCGCTAAAACAAGAGGTTTTTCGTCTCATCAAGGGAAAGAAAACTGAAAGAGAAAAAATCAGAGCAATCTATAATTACTGCAGTTCTAACATTCGTTATGTGGGATTGGAAATAGGTATAAATGGTTACCAACCTCATCAAGCCAGCGAGGTTTTTCATCTCAAGTATGGCGATTGCAAAGACAAAGCCACTCTCCTGATTACGATGTTGGGTGTTGCCGGGATTAGGTCCTATCCGGTTCTGATCAACAGCGAGCATCAGATTGATGCATCCTTGCCCTCTCCAAGCCAATTTAATCATTGTATTGTGGCGGTTCCCGATGAAGAAAAATATTTATATCTGGATACCACCGCGGAGATTTGTAGTTTCGGCGATTTACCGGCTGAGGACCAAAACCGTGATGTTCTCATTGTCAAGGAAGGGAAAGCAATTTTGGTCAAAACTCCGCTTTACCGGGCACAAGATAATCTCTGTACCAGAAAGATTGAGATTAATTTAAAAGAGGATGGAACTATTTCGGCTAAAGTAGGAGTTGCAACTTCTGGTTTTTTTAATCTTGCCTACCGGTCCTCTTTTCGCTATTTAAGAACCATCGAGCAGAAAAAATTTTTAAGCGAAGATTTGAACCGGGTTTGTCCAGGAGCAGTTCTCGCCGAGTTTA
>Ga0210050_1005497_pt1 | contig 10017 bp, 5 predicted proteins | sample CryGey132114_all_FD_185463 | JGI IMG/M metagenome (GOLD analysis project Ga0210050, IMG submission 185463) | Groundwater microbial communities from aquifer - Crystal Geyser CG22_combo_CG10-13_8/21/14_all (SPAdes) (version 2) | ecosystem: Environmental > Aquatic > Deep subsurface > Groundwater ...
AGACGCTGTTGGGATGTCAACTGCACATGAAGCAGTTTTAGGAGCTTACTTAGGCATGGAAACAGCATCCATCTCCTGTATAACTAATTATGCAGCGGGAATTACCGGGCAAAAACTTTCGCACGAAGAGGTAACAGATACAGCTAAGTTAGTTGAAAAAATATTTGAAAAATTAGTCAAAAAAACCATCTACCTATTAGACTGACTTCAAAATAAATATTTTTTTTATGGGATTTATTATGCCACTGACGCCCATTTTTTATATATTTGCTCTCTTTAATTTTATTGACTTTATATACTCATAAAGGTAACTTTGACACTCAATTTTTTAATAAACACATTTCAGAAGCAAAGTAAAATATGAAAGAATTCAGATTTAGACTTATTCTAATTCTTGGTGCAATTGCATTAAGCCTTTATTTGCTCTGGCCTACTTTTCAGGATTACCGAAACTCTAAACACACAACAGAGATTCTATCCGAAAAGGAGAAGCAGATAAAGGAAGCCAACCCTAAAATCTCCAAAGACAACTTAAAGGATCTTCTTAGCATTGTCGAAGACAGTATTAAATTAGCCGATCCTTCAATTTTGGAAAACCGGCAGCAAAGAGTGAAACTTGGGCTCGATCTTCAAGGCGGTATGCGTGTTGTGCTCGAAGTTAACACAGCAAAACTCCTCGAAAAAATAGCTAAGAATCCGGATGATACTTTCAAAAAAGTATTGAATGATGCAATAGCCGAGTCAAATCTCTCCGATGAATCTGTGGTTGATATTTTCGGAAGAATAATGAATCAAAGAGACATCAGGATAAGCCGCTATTTTGGGCGTATCACACAGGATGATGATGAAATTCTTGACAAATTAAAACAGGATGCCGAAGATGCTGTTGCCCGAGCAATGGAAATTATCCGCAACCGTGTTGACCAATATGGCGTTTCAGAACCATCAATACAAAGGCAGGGAACGAGAAGAATTATAGTGGAATTGCCGGGCGTTGCTAAAGAGGAAGAAGCAAAACAACTTCTGCAGGGCACTGCTCTCTTAGAATTTAGATTGGTTAAAGAACCTGAGTTTGCTTATTCTGTGATGGAGAGAATTGATAATGTTCTCGCTGGCAAAACTCTTGAAGATACAACTGCCTCGGATACTACAACCACCGCTGAAACTGCCTCTGCCGATTCAACCTCCGACACAACTCTTGCAGAAAATGATACTACACAACAACAGTTAAGCGAAGAAGAATTTAAAAAACAGCACCCTTTCTTTGCCGTTGTAGGTTTGAATACAGAAAGCGGATCGGCTGACGGATACGTTCTTGACAAAAATAAAGAAAATGTGCAGAGAATGCTTAATAGACCGGACGTTCAAAATGCTATGCCTAATAACATTGAACTTCTTTTCTCAGCTAAATCTTTTACAACACAGGACGGAAAAAATTTCTATACTTTGTATATGGTTAATAAAGAGCCTGAATTGACCGGCGGCGTTATAACTGATGCGGTTGCAACAATTGACCAGATGTCTTCTAACTGGATTGTCAGCATGGAGATGAATGGCGAAGGAGCTACGCAATGGGCAAGAATTACGGGCGCTAATGTTGATAAAAGAATAGCGATTATACTTGACGGCGTTGTTTTTTCAGCTCCGGTTGTTAGAAATAAAATTACCGGCGGTCGCAGTCAAATTGAAGGTATGGCAGGCGCAAGTGAAGCCAAACTGCTCGAAATTGTTCTTAAAGCCGGCGCACTTCCCGCTCCAGTTGATATTATAGAAGAAAGAACTGTTGGACCATCACTCGGTCAGGATTCGATCAATAGCGGTTTTATGTCTGCTCTGTTAGGCTACGTATTTGTAGGCGCATTTATGATATTCTGGTACAAAAAATCAGGCTCCCTTGCCGCTTTATCGCTAACATTCTCAGTGTTGTTCATACTTGGAATTCTTGCTGGATTTAAAGCAACATTAACGCTTCCCGGCATTGCAGGTATTATCCTCACAATAGGTATGGCAGTGGATGCAAACGTGCTAATTTTCGAAAGAATTAGAGAAGAGCTTGCTACAGGCAAGACAATGAAAGCAGCAATTGACAGCGGTTTTGCCAAAGCTTATTCTGCTATTATAGACTCAAACATAACCACCTTCTTTACCGGGCTTATTCTTTATCAGTTCGGTACCGGACCAATTCAGGGTTTTGCATTAACCCTTATGATCGGTATTGTAGCCAGCTTGTTCAGTGCTCTTGTTATTGTGCGAGTTATGACTAATATGTTGGTAGTTAAAGGTGTTAAACTTACAATCGGATAATTAAGGAGCTAAATAGTAAATGCGAATATTTGAAAATTTAAATTTTGACTTTCTCGGAAAGCGTAAAACATTTTATATGGTTTCTGCTATCCTTTTCCTAATCGGTGTTTTAGGAATAATTGTTCGAGGATTTCATTTCGGTATCGATTTTCAAGGAGGAACTGAAATAGTTCTACAGTTTGAAAAGCCGGTTAGTGTTGCCGAAATGAGAGGTTATGTAGAAAACATTGGACTTGGTAACGTAGAACTAAAAACATTCGGCGGTGAAACCGGTATTCTTGTTCGAACCGAACTACAGCAAGTTCCAAAAGCAATTTATCCTCAAGTTCTCGATAATATTGAAAAAGAAATTAATAAAACGTATCCAGGACTTCCTTACCAAATAGTGGACAGTTCCGCTACTTCAGTCACATTCAGTTTCCCAAACCCTGATACTACAAATGCGATTGTTGATAAATTATTTGAAGCAGGATTTCAAACCGGCAAAATTTCCGAAGAACCTGATAACCGCCAGATGGTTGCCCGCGTTGGTATTGCCGATTGGATTAAAATAAACTTGAGAGATAAAATGCAGGATAATCCATTTCAGGTTTTACGTGAAGAACAGGTAGGACCTAAAATTGGAAATGAATTAAAGCAGGATGCGGTGGTTGCTGTGCTTATGTCCTTACTTGTAATCCTCATCTATCTTGGATTTCGTTTTAAGTTTATCTTTGCTGTTGGCGCTGTTGTAGCGCTATTTCACGATGTTCTTATTACACTCGGTTTATATGCTGCTCTTTATGATATCCTCCCTATCAACCTGGAGATTGATTTGACGGTGGTGGCAGCTTTCTTGACTCTTGTTGGTTATTCCATCAACGATACTGTTATTGTTTTCGATAGAGTGAGAGAAAACTTAAAAATTCATAAGACAAAACCTTTGCTAGAAATTATGAATATGAGCATTAACAAAACGATGAGCCGTACAATATTAACAGGCGGAACAACATTAATTACTGTGTTTGTGCTGTTGATGCTTGGCGGTGATGTTTTAAGAGCGTTTGCATTCACACTGTTTTTCGGTATCATCATTGGTACTTATTCATCGATTTTCGTAGCAAGTGCTTTGGTGCTTGAGTATGCACAGAGATCGAAGAAGAAATTTACGTTCTAAGTGATTATAATTCTCTATTAATTAAAAGCCGGACTTCTGCCCGGCTTTTTTAGTTTATATGGATTTGTGAGGTTTTTTAAAGTTTATAAATTTTGGATGGTGCGACTTATGGTATTGCCCTGTATCCGTTAGCCAACGGATTTTTTATGTCAAGATATTTATCCCGTAAGCGGGATTGTGTTTCATTCATAATTCATAATTTATAATTCAAAATTGCGGCTTGCCGCGCTATGGTATTGAAAATAACATTTTTGTTTTTTGTGTCAAAATATTTTAAATCACCACTGTCCGGTTATAAGTAAAATAAATACAATTAATTAGAAGAATCATAAATTTTAAGTCCGGAATAAACTCATTGGTAAGCAATAAAATAGAGCTATTTTCAAAAATTGGAATAATCAAAATCTGTAGAAAAATGTAAAACGATAAATTACCTTATTAACCTTAGTAACATAGGCAGAGGTAAACATTTTCTCCATAGAGTCCTTCGGACAACCTTATTAGCTTATTATTCCCTAAATAAGGGAATAAGGTTGTATTTACTACGACAAGTGTGGTTACTAAGGTTAATAAAATTGAACGAAGTGAAATCCCGTCCTGCGGGATAGATAAGGTTTTGTTATGGGAAATAGTTTTCATTTCAAATCGATTGCGGCTTGCCGCGCTATGAATTATGGAGTTCCCAAAATTGAATTATTAATTTTATGATGGTTCTTTCTCATTTTTATTTTCTTTTAGATAGCGGGCGATCTCAATAATTCCTCGTTTAGATTTCAATTAAATTAAGGAATAGCGAACTCCAATTCCCATAATTAATTTTAATTCTTACCTGCAATTACATTTCTTTTTCAGCAGTAAGAATTTTACTTTCTATAAATATTCCCGTCAAACGCTGTTCTTCATTTATGTAAACAACACCGTCTTCGCTGTGCGGTTCGCCAAATTTTGAGTGAATGGATTTAAGTCCCCCAAGCCACCAGCGTGAATCACAAAGGTAAACGAGGTCACCGGTATTTGCTGACATTTTTTTCATGTCATTAAATGAAAAATTAATTACTCCGTCTTCTCCCTCTTTAATTTTCCAGTTAACTCTAATTTCTTCTCCCTCGGTTTCATTAAGTTTACTCCCCTTGAATAATTCTTTTGCTCTTTGGATAGACCAGGCTGTCAAACCATCAGTATTTATTTGCTCGTCATATTTTACATAATATGTAACAATTAAAGAAATGAGAATAGAAAGAATCAGCGCAGCAATAAACAGCATCAGCAAAGGACCAATATTAAAAAGAACAAGCAGGAAAATAATTACTGAAATAATAACAACTAAGGTCATTATCTGTTTGTCGTTTTTCTTCTCTCTTAATGCAGCAATAAATCTGTGCTGATATTTTGTCGTCCATGTAGCAATAACAGCTATAGCAAGGCATACAAATGTATTATACAAAGCTCTTATGTAAGAATATGGATGATTTGGATCCATAGGAACACCGTGATCGAACGGAGCGATTAATACACCGGGATAAGCGTTGCCAAGCAGCATTAGAGCAACACCTCCTACAAAAGTAGCAATAACTGCAGCCGGCGTAAACTTACGCCAGAATATGCCAAGAAAAATAGCTACTACAAGTGGAGGAGTTAATGTGGAATGAAAAAATCCGTGAGCTTCATAAACAGTTGGAAAATTTTTAAAAGCCAGCACCGATACCACGCCCAAAACTGTTATTGCCACTGAGGAAACACGGGCTGAAAAAAGCTCATTCTTTTCTGTTTGTTTTAACGTGAGGGGTAACTTTTCTTTAAAATATTTTTTCAGTGGACGATGAACATCATTAATATAAATAGCGGCTGTTGCATTTATTAAAGTATCTACAGTTGACATTAACGCCGCGGTAAGCGCCGCCATAATGAACCCGAAAACGCCTGGGTGAGAAACAAGATTTGCAACAACAACAAATATCTGGTCTGGTAGTGTGTTAGGTGGAACTAGCTCGGGATATTTTATAGAAACTGCTTTTCCGATCCACCCGGCATTTCCAACAACAATTGCAGAAAGTGGAAGCATAAAAAGAATATTAAAAACTGCAGCCTTCCTTCCTTCATCAACACTTTTAGTAGCCATAAAGCGCATAACAAGCCCCATATTCATGAATAAGAACCCTATTGACCCAGCGACTCCGTCCTGCCAAAATATTCCTACAAAATTAAAACTAGAAGGCTTATTAAAATGAGCAAGCGGTAATTTCCATTCCAGAGGAAGTAAATTCCAGAAAACATCAAAACCACCTACATAACTTAAACCCAGGAAGAAAAGAAGAAAACCTGCAAATAATAAAATTGCACCCTGCAAAAGGTCAGTAAATATAACCGCTGTTTGTCCGCCGAAAGTGATGTAAATTCCCGTAATTAAGGCGATAACCATTATTGTGCCCATCAGCGTTATCTCAAAATTCATTCCGATGAATGAAAAACCTTCGGGCAGCATTGGCAGCATTGCCTTCCCCATAGTTAAAAAGCCAATGCCGATATAACCAATCATATAAAACAGTAACAAAACTGTAGCTAAAAACCGTGCTGAAGGACTGAATCGTTTTTCGAAGTATTCAGGAATTGAGCGAATTTTTGTGTAAACAATTATCGGAAGCCAGCCGAACAGAAAAAACGGAACGAAAAACCAATCGTTAATGTAAGTCATCGTGGACGACAAACCGTTTTCAAATCCTTTGGCTGAATATTTAATAAAACTATGGCTGCCAACGCCTGTAGCAACAATTGAAAATGCGATAAGCCACCATTTAAAGCGCCTGCCGCCGAAGAAAAAGTCGTGCGTACTCCGATTATAGCGCCCAAAATAGCTTCCAAAAAGCATTACAAATAGGAAGTAAATAACCATTACAATCCAGTCTGTAGAAGTTCCTATACTATGAAATTTTTCCATGGATCACCAATACAATGCTGCAATTATTAAAGTGGCGTGAATTAAAATGAAAAATAAAAATCCACCTAAAAGAATTTTAAACCATCTGCTATGGTTTTTCTTTTTCATGTTTAAGGCTCCGCTTTTTTTGATGATATACATCCCGGTAAAAAAGAAAATCCCCCCTACTCCATAGAGATAAATAAATGGAAACCATGTATTTAAAAACGAAGGCATAATTTTATTTCATTATTAGTGATAAAATGATTTAAAAAGACTTTATTTTGTAGAGAATTTTAGGTAAATAATATTTTATTTATGGGTGTAAAATATGGTAATAACTTTGCAACGAGGCAAATTTATCATGCAATTTTTTTTATTTCTGTTTTAAATTCTTAGCAAATTAAGTCATTATTTTTCCATTCTATATTAAATAATTATTATCATTTCTTCCCCGCCACAGTAGAAGTATATTGGATATCAATGAATGATTGTCAATGGGTTGATTAGTCCGATTTTTAATTTGTCGTCATTTAGTCATCCATTTTCATTCACTCATACAGTTATTTTTTTTAATTTGTATCCGACAAAATACTTTAGGTCATCTCTAATCCGTTAAATAACCGACAAAATCAATCCGTTAGCTAACGGATTTGGGATCGAAGCAATCTTAAAATTCTACTTTGGGATTGCTTCATTCGAGGACTCATTCGCAATGACAAAACAGGGGTCATTATTAGAAGCGAAGCGATCCGGTTGCTAACGGATTGTTTTTTGTGTCAAAATATTATGTGTGTTTACAATTTTTCATTTTTCATTTTTAATTGCAGCTTGCCGCGCTAGGTTCTTTGAGATGCCCTTAAGAATATGTGTCAAGCCATGAATCTGCCTTATTTGCTTTAGAGTCTTATCTCCTTTAATTTTTCAACTAAATTATTTACTTACTCTGAAAATATAATTAACAGAGGATATCCCATGAGCGATAAACTTATCGAATGTGTTCCAAATTTTTCCGAAGGAAAAAATTTAGAAATAATAAAACAGATAACAAATGAAATTGAAAAAGTTGATGGTGTTCGTCTTTTAGATGTTGACCCGGGCTACGACATGAACCGCACGGTTGTAACATTCTTAGGTTCGCCAAAAGGAGTAAAAGAAGCGGCGTTTACTGCAATTAAAAAAGCATCTGAACTTATTGACATGAGCAAACATAAAGGTTCGCATCCGCGAATGGGCGCAACCGATGTGTGCCCATTTATTCCTGTTTCCGGCGTAACGGTCGAAGAGTGCATTGAAATCTCAAAAGCAGTAGCAAAACGTGTTGGAGATGAACTCGGGATTCCAGTTTATCTTTATGAGAAATCCGCTTCGAAATTAGAACGGCAAAATCTCGCAGTTATCCGTCAGGGTGAATATGAAGGTTTGAGCGAGAAGTTGAAAAAATCTGAATGGAAACCGGATTTTGGTCCTGTTCAGTTTAATGAGAGAACAGGCGCGACGGTTATTGGTGTTAGAGAATTTTTAATCGCGTATAACATCAATCTAAATACACGTGAAGAAAAATATGCTGCTGATATTGCTTTTGAACTTCGTGAAAAAGGTAGAAGCGCACGGACACAAAATTCTTCACCATTTTATTTCAAAGGAACCGGAGTTTTAAAATATGAAAAAGGATTCTATCCATGCGGTGAGTGTGATTATGTAGGAGATACAATTGAATCAACTGTGCTGCACACTCGAACCGTTCATAATTTTAATTTGATAGAACTATTGAAACTTAATGGAATTGATGCAGCAAAACCGGAAGGACAATCGGTTAAACTTCCGGGCAAATTTACAAACTGCAAAGCCATTGGCTGGATGGTAGATAAATATAACCGCGCTCAAATTTCCATCAACCTTACTAATTATAAAATAACTTCGATGCACGATGTGATTGAAGAAACAAGAAAACTTGCGGCTAAGCGAGGGCTTATAGTAACAGGCAGTGAGATTGTTGGAATGGTTCCATTCCCTGCTCTTCTCGAAACCGGAAAATATTATTTAAAACTTCAAGGACGTTCAACCGGAGTACCAATAAAAGATATTTTAGAAACAGCAGTACAGTCACTGGGATTAAGAGATGTTTCGGATTTTAAAATTGATGAACGTGTTCTCGGACTTCCAAAATATTTGGACAGTGCGCTTGTCGAAATGAAACTTACAGATTTTATTGATGAAGTATCGAGGGAGTCTCCCGCCCCCGGCGGCGGCTCAATTGCTGCTTTAGCAGGCGCACTTGGCGCAAGCCTTTCTTCGATGGTAAGTAATCTAACAGCAAACAAGCGGGGCAGTGAAAATATTGATGCCTTGTTGAATGAAGCCGCTGATAAATGCCAGGAAATAAAATTTAATCTTGTAAAAGCAATTGATGAAGATACAAATGCATTTAATGCTTATATGGAAGCGCGCCGCCTGCCAAATAAAACGACTGAAGAAAAAACAGTTCGCAATAAGGCTATGCAGGATGGATTAAAAACCGCAGTTCGTGTTCCTTTGAATACAGCTATGCAAAGTTATGAAGCTATTGAGATCGCCGAAATAGTTGCAAAAAATGGAAATCCAAACTCTATTACAGACGTTGGAGTTGGCGCACAATCAGCTTATACCGGCGTAATTGGCGGTGTATATAATGTGCTGATAAATTTGAAAGAAATAGAAGATCAGACTTTTGTAGAAGAGATGAAAAAGAAATGCGCTAAATTAAAAAAACAAGCGCAGCAGAAATTAGATGTTGTTTTAACTATTGTTGAACAAAAGCTATAAAAATATTCTTATTCGAAACTGCTAATTGCGTTTTCTCTTGTCTGGAAGATATCAAAAATTTTATGCGTACCTGTTAACTCAAGAAGTGCAAGAGTTTCCGCTTGAACTGCGACTAGCTTCAAATTCCCGCCAACTGTTGTTATTCTTTTTAAAGTTGTAACAAGAGCGCTTAAAAATGTTGAATCCATAAACAAACATTCGCTAAGGTCAACTACAATTTTCAATTGCCCATTTTCAATATCCTTAGCTAATCTGCTTTTAAATTCTTCCGCCTCTTTGAATGTTGCCCGTTCGAGTTTAATAAGTTTAACGGTAACATCTTCGTAAATTAATTCTTCAATTGGCATAAATATATCCTTAATATATTTTCAATACAAAACACAATAGTATTATCGTAAATTTAAAAACAATTTTGAGTGATGGTTTTAATTATCGCTTGATCCTAAAAATGAATTGTATTTTCCATCCATTTCAAGACTTAAAAAAACTAACGGCAAAAATAGAACATTTATTCAAATAAACCACAATATTTCTAAAAAACTTTTTGCACGCAATAATATACGAACTTCAAAAAATTAATTTGTGCTTAACCGTACATCTTCAGAATTATTACAAACAGTTATTCAAAGCACATTTTATTTTAAAATGATTTTTTGATTATTCATGATTGGCGGGAGCGTTTTTGTTGTAGACCGTTTCGTTGTTAAAAATTTTTGAACCGGCAGTTTCAAAGTTTTCTGCTTATTGTTAAGGGAACAAAAAAAAACCGGCTAAATTTGCCGGCTTTAATTAATTTAATTTTTAAAAATAAATTAGATATTAGAAATCATTTATTTTA
>Ga0210050_1005510_pt1 | contig 9995 bp, 7 predicted proteins | sample CryGey132114_all_FD_185463 | JGI IMG/M metagenome (GOLD analysis project Ga0210050, IMG submission 185463) | Groundwater microbial communities from aquifer - Crystal Geyser CG22_combo_CG10-13_8/21/14_all (SPAdes) (version 2) | ecosystem: Environmental > Aquatic > Deep subsurface > Groundwater ...
CGCGCACCATGAAGGCTGACACGCCACCCGTATAAGGGCCTTGATCTTGTTCATGCACGTCTTGAGCGCCAAGACTGATCATTCCGCCTCGCGCGACCTTCTTTAATTCTCCCAAATAGACCATCGGCGGACAAATGATAATCTTGGTCCGACGAAGGGTTTTCAGTTCTTTCTTGATGCCGGCAGGAGTCGCCTTGGCCTCCTTCAAGGTCGCCGGATTCATCTTCCAGTTCCCGATAATTAATTTATTTGCCATTAAACACCAGTATAAACCATTTGCCGTTAAATTTCTCGCCAGGAAATAATCTGGTATTGATCGGAGGTCAAGGGAAAGGAAGGCGGCGGCCCGTAAAGCAAGTTGCTGTCGTAGATCAAATTGCGCAAATTGTAGCCAGTGCCGTCGGTATAAGCAAAACCGTAGCGTTCCTTGGTGGCGATCATCCCCAGAAGCGTGATTTCGGCCTTGCTGTCGTCAGGGCACGACGGTTCGTAATAATAACGTCCAACCCGACCGTTTTTGGCCACCAAAGCGCCGTGGATCTCCAGATTATCCTCACTGTAGAGACCCACATTAACGTTATATTGAGCAATCAACGCCAACGTGTCCAAACCTTCGAAATTGGTGTATTTCAAATCATTGTTGACGGTAATGCTGGTATGAGTGTTGACGCTCTCGGGGAAACTAGCGGAAGCGATGGTCAAACGAGCTCCGTCGATCTGACCGGAGACCCAAACGTGGTCCTCGATGAAGATCAAACCGTTGGCCGGGAAAGGATAATTGCCTTCAAAATTCCGTCGTCGGACGCTCCAAGTGCCCCAACCCGATTGGCTCAAGATCGCGTCACAGTTTCTGGGCGCCGAATAAACCGAGGTTACCTTGTAAAGATCGAAGGTGTCATTGGTTTTCAAAACCACTTCATAACCTTGGGCGCCGGAATTGGCAAAATACAAGCCGTCGGCGGTGTTGGCCTCGGCTTTAATCGCCGCCAGATCGGCCGAGAGTCCTACGAAATCCTCCGCCGGCACCGGGAACTTCCGGCCGGTGGCAAACACATCGGTCCGCGCCGGCGCCTCCGCCGGCGGCAAGGGGTCGGTCGGGGCCAGATGGGTGTGCACGCCGAATTCGTTACCGCCGGAGTGATCCGGATCGTCGTAAGTGGCTTGAGCGCTAGTGACCAAATTATGGGCAAAGCCGTCAAAACGAATGCCGCCGTTGGCATGAATCGGACCGAAGACCTCGGTCCCAACGCCAAAACGCATCGGCGCGTTGGCCACCACCGCGTATTTGGCCAGAGAGGGAATCGCCAGTCGGCTCTCGAGCGTCCGCTTGGCACCGGAGCCGTTGGCAACTTCTCCCACAGATCGAACCGTCACCAAAGTTGAACCGATCAAGGGCGGAGTGATGGTTAAGGTGAATTGACCGATCTGATTGCCGTCTTTATCTAAAAAAGGATGAACATAAGGCCCCGGAACGCCGGTGCCGTCTTGGAAATCTTGCGGCGCGTGCGCCAGATGCCAACGATAGTAATCGAGACCGGCTTCCGCGATTTGCAACGCTTGTTCGCGCGAAGCCAAGAGTCTGGTCAAACGCAGGTTGGAACCGGCCCAACCGATCAAACCGCCGATAATCGTGAGACCGATCGCGCCGAACACCAAAACTTGAATTAAGAGGTAGCCTTTGTTCATAGATTGTCTTTTAAATTCCTCAACATCACCTGGCTGGTCAGATACAGCGCCACTGGCGCCTGTTCCACGTTGGCGTCAACCAAAAATTCAACCTTGACCAGTCGGATCTCTTGAATGTCGAATGGCGCCTGAAGCGGCGTGCTCGAAGCGGTGCCGTCGTAACTGTTGTTGTAGTAAGTAAAAATCAAATTGTCGACATTGGTCAGATCGTCAATCACCGAGGAAACGGATTCCGCGTTTTGATTGTAAACGTAGGGCGGCCCGACCGGCTCGATCAATCCGCGTTTCAAAGTTGAGCCGTCAAGCCAATAGCGCAAGCGTTCGCGCAAACCGTCATTGTCTAAATCGCTGTAAAACACAAGATCATCCGCCTCGGCCACGGCGATCGGATAAGCGCCATTGGAAGCCGGTTGAGCCCGACGCAGCTCGCTGATCAGTCTGGCCAAGGCCAGTTTGGCATCGCTGTCGGCGACCAGGCTCCGCGAAATCACGAAATTGTGCCAAAAAATGTCTCGCCCGAAACGTCCTAAAGCCAAACCGATCAACGAGACAATAAAGATAACGATAATCATCTCCGCCAAGGCAAAGCCCTTTTGTTTTGATTGGTAACGGTTCATAAAGGATTGAGGACTACTTCCAAAATTTGCCAATCCGCCGACACCTCCTCCAAGCTGTAATAGTCTTGATACCCGTCTTTTTGAGCGGTCACTTGATACTCGCCGCTATTTAGATTAGCGAAGAAAACTTGACCGAAAGGCAGGCATTCCGAACCGTAAGTCACCGCCACCTCGGCCAAGTTGGGAGTGAAGTCGGGATCGGCGGTCGCCAGATAAACTTTATAGCGAAGATAACGTTGGTTATCGTGCGTGGAGTGGATGTCGGTTTGACTGGTGGTATAGAAACTGTCGCCCGTGCCGTCGGGACCCAAGAAATTCCAAGTGCTGGTGGCTTCATCGTTGCTCGTGGCCAATTGGAATCGAACACTGTTTTCGCCGGTAGAAGAGGCTTGGTCGAGCGGTTGCCAAGTCAAATTGTAGAAAGTGGTGGTGGCCGTTCCGATGTCGAAAACTTGGGAGATCAAGTAACCACTATCAACGTATTGATCCAAAATCTTTTTCAGTTTCAATTCGCCGGCCGGATCGGCAATCTCGATATTGCCGTCGGTGGTGCCGCCGCCCGCCGACCAATCGGTCTCCCGCAAAAATCCCTGACTGGTGGTGAGGGTGGTCGGGTCGCCTCCTTGACTTAAGGTAACCGCGACTTCCGACAACGGCAGGCCAGTGGAGCCATCCTTGGCCGCCACCAACATCCCTCGTCCGGCAGGCGCGGTCAGCAACATCCTTACCTCCATCGTGGCCCCCGGGGCCAAAAGGACCGACTGGAGAGGAAAGGAGCCGGCAATCACGAAACCGACATCTTCCGGAGTGAAATTGTAGGTATCCCAATTCAGATTGTTTAAATTGAGACTGCCGCCGGCCGGAATGGTGTGATCTTCGTCATAGACCAAGAAATTGCCTTCCGCGTCCAAGACCGCCGTCCCCCACAAGCGTAGCGAGAAGGGTCCGGTTGGTTGGCAAAATTGATCAATCGTCTTCAATTGCAAATTGCTCAAACGGTCAATCACCAGAGAAAGTTGGGTCAATTGACCGGCCAAGACCGTGGCGTTGGGACTGATCGGGGTCACGATTCCGCCTTCGCCCGAGGCATAAGTTCGCGCCGAAGAGAAACCGTCTTTGCTCGCCATCACTTGATAAGCGAAGTCGCCGGGAGGCAAGTCAATCAATTGCAACAAGCCGTCGTTATTGGTGGTGTCTTGAATCACCAAGGTGGTGGTGGAGATGATATTCGTTACCGTGACGTCGGCGTCTGACACCGGCTGACCGTTGGCATCGATAACCTGAACAAACATGGCGCCATTGCCGGTGCCGATTTCCAAATTTTTCGGCGCCACGCGCGTCGTTAAGGTTATCGGTTCGTAGTGAAGACACGAAGGGCACTCAATCGCCACCGCCACCAACTTATAATCGGCCGGGGAAAGATCGTTGGGATTGCCGCCAATCGTGCCATCAAACGGGTCGTCAATATTGCGCACCGTGGTGGTGACGAGAAAGAGAACCCCGCCTCGCGTCTCTGTTTTTTGGTAAGGCAACTTGCCGCTGGGCAAACCGTCGACGATTCCCACTTCGTTGTAAGGCAAATTGCGGGCAATCTCCAATTGTTCGCCGGCCAAGGCCATTGCCGCCACTTTGAGTTTGGAGAGTTGGGCCAGACCGCTCAAACTGACAAAAGCTTGGTAAATACCGCTGGAGAGTAAAGCGAAGAGCGCGGCGGCCACCAGCACCTCCACCAAGGTCAAACCCTTTTGTTTATTTTTAAATGGCATTGGACAATGAATACATCGGGCCGATCATGGACACGGCGAAGAAACCGACCGCGATACCGATAATAATCATCAGCAACGGTTCAATAATGGTCGAAAGATTCTTGGTCACTTGGTTGACTTCGTCCTCAAAAAATTCGGCCCCTTTAAGCAACAAGTCGGCCAAACGGCCGGTTTCTTCGCCCACGGCGGCCATCTCGCCGGCGAAAATCGGAAAGAGATTTTGGTGCGCCGTCAACACGTTGGACAACGGCAAACCTTTTTGGATTTTACCGAGCGCTTCGGTTAAAACTTCTTGATAATATTGATTCTGAACCACCTTGATCGTCACTTCAATCGTTCGCGTCATACTAACCCCGGCCGAAATCAGCGAGGAGAGCGAGCGCAAGACCGTGGCCGAATTGGCTTGCCTGGTCAAATCTTTGATGAAGGGCAATCGCAACATTGTCCAAGAGATCAAGCGCCGACCGCGCTTGGTGCGAAGAAAATAAATCAAGTAGCTCAAGACGGCCACGATCGAAAGAGAGACGCTTAAAATATGATTGACCAAGAAATCACTCAAGCTGATTACCAACCGAGTTGAGAGCGGCAGCGGCACGTTTAATTCCTTGAAAGTGGCCGACAGAGTCGGAATCAGGAAAATCATCATCAACGCCCCCACGATGGCAATCGCCATCACAATCACCGCCGGATAAAGCAAGGCCCCCATAATCTTCCGTTGCAGGCCGTAACTTTTCTCCAGTTGTTCGCCGACCAGCTTCAACGCTTCGGCCAGTTTGCCTGATTCTTCGGCTGACGCCACCATGGCCACGAAAAAGTCGGGAAAAATTTTGGAATAAGCGGCCAGAGATTGACTCAAGCTGCCACCCTTGCCGATTCTTTCTTCAATCTCGATGATAGTCCGTTTAAAATACTTGTTGCCGGTTTGCCGCGAGAGCACCGACAGCGCGCGCGACAGAGACAACCCGGCGCTAAGCATTGAACCGAGATTGTTGGTAAAGATAATCAAATCTTTGGTTTTGACCCGACCGAAACTGATTGACCACGAGAGCCATCGTCGCGCGCCGCCGGCCGGCTTTTCGAAGGCGTTCACCACCACCAAACCTTCGCCGCGCAATTCTCGCGCCAAGGTAAAACGATCTGGCGCTTCGCGCGTTCCCGACACTTCTTGGCCGGACATCTTCTTGGCTCGATAATAAAAATTGGACATGATTATTCGGTGACGGCGCGCAAAACCTCCTCGATGGAGGTTATACCTTGCGCCGCCTTAAACAGACCGTCTTCAAACATGGTGAGCATCCCCTCCTGGCGCGCTTGAGCATTGAGCGCTTCGGCCGTCTCGTTCTTGATTACCATCTCGCGCAGAGCGTGCGACATCGTTAACACCTCCAAGATTTCCCGCCGACCGGAATAGCCCTCGCCGCCGTCAGGCGTGGGTTTCGGACGATAAAAAGTTAGGGTTGGCCAAGTGGCGTCTTCGGGGACAATTTTTTCTTCCTTCAAACAAGCCAAGACTTTGACCAAGTCGGCCTTGCCCGCCAACTGATCAATCTCGGCTTGAGTCAGTTGATAACCCTCTTTCGGTTCGATCAATTTGCGCACCAAGCGTTGCGCCACGATCACCTCAATCGTGGAGACCAGAAGGAAGGGTTCGGCCCCCATATCAAGCAAGCGCGGGACAGTGCCGGTGGCCGAATTGGTGTGCAAGGTCGACAAGACCAAGTGCCCGGTCAGAGCGGCGTTGATCGCCAGACCAGCCGTCTCGCGATCGCGAATTTCGCCCACCATAATAATATCCGGATCCTGACGCACTAAAGTGCGCAAACCACTGGCAAAAGTTAGGCCAATATCTGGTCGTACCTGGGTTTGACTAATGCGACTAATCTGATACTCAACCGGATCCTCAATGGTAGAGATGTTCACATCAGGGGTATTTAAAATATCCAACAGAGCGTAGAGCGTGGTCGATTTACCCGAGCCGGTCGGACCAGTCACCAAAATCATCCCAGTGGTGCGTTGGATAGCGCGTTGAATTTTCTCCAACGCATCACCGTGGAAACCGACCGACTCGAGCGTCAACCCATGCACCGAGTCGGGCAGGAGACGCATTACCACCTTCTCACCAAACTGAATCGGCAAAGTCGAGACGCGATAAGAAACACTGGCGCCGTGGGTAGTGGTCTTAAATCGACCGTCTTGAGGCAAGCGCTTCTCATCCAAACGCAAGTTGGCCAACACTTTAATTCGCGCCACCAAACCGGACGCTGTCTCACGAGGTAAAATCATCGCGTCGTGCAACACGCCATCGATCCGGTAACGAATCACCAACTCTTTCTCATACGGCTCGATATGAATATCGGACGCTTTCTGGGTAATAGCATGCTCAAGTAGAGTGTCGACAATACGAACAACCGGAAGATCTTCGGCTAATTTCTTCAATTGGTCACCTTTCAATTCGCCTTCAGGCCTAAGGGAATCAGCCGAGCGCAAAGCGTGTGATTCCTTTTGAATCAGATCACCAAACTCGGCCTTAAGACTTTTCTGGTATTGCACCAAAACATTTTTGATCGAGTCGGTGTCGGTCAGTCGAGGTAAAATCTTAAAATTAAGCCCCTTTTTAATAAAATCGATCGCTTCCAGATCAAGCGGGTCAAGCATCGCCACTTCCAAATTGTTGTCGGTCTTCTTGTAAGCGACAATATTGTGCTTGCGCGCCACCGGTTCAGGAATTAAGAAAAGCACTTCGCGCGAGACACGTTCTTGGCGTAAGTTTACAAACGGAATACCTAAAACGTAGGCTTGAGCGCGGCGTAAATCATCCTCAGTAATCAGGCCTTTGCTGACCAGAAGGTCTTCAAATTTTTTACCATCAGTTTCTGCTTCTTGCTCCACGCTCTCTAAGTCCACCTTGGTTAAGAGACGTGAATCCAGCAAAAAACTTTTGAGTTGCGAGATGTCTGTCAACATAAAACTCCTCTCATTTTATCAGATAAACAATAAAACAAACAACCGTTGAAGCTATCTCAGCTTCAACGGTTGTTTCACTTTATTCGTTTTTAAGGAAATCGTTGGCAAGTAATTGAAGCTTTAGCGATATCTTTAAGCTCGTCACCGCAAGAAATCCGCCACTCGGCTTGCGCATCTCCTCGAATAGAAGTCTTCAGATTGGTATTTGACCCCCAACCACATTCACCACCACCGGAAATCGCCTGATAACCGGCGTTACAAACCATAACCAAATAATCTCGGGCGAGGAAATTTTCTTCGACTTGATAAGTGGCATTATTATCACCACCAGTTAAAGTAAACGAACTTTTGACTCCGGCATCCTTGGTAAAGATGGACACCGTCGGAGCCAGATTCTGCCAAGCGAGCTCGCCACTTGATTTGCGAACAATCGTTTGGGTGTAGCCGGTATTCGCGGCAGCTTGCGGTAAATTGGGCAAACTCAATATTCCATTTTGGTTTAGAGCCATTCTCTTGCCTCCGCCGGCGTAAAAATCCAAAGAGCCACTCGTGATTCCAAAACCATAAACCGATGCGCCATTATTTTCATACAAAGCCAATTTGTTTCCGGTTGTGGCCAAGCTGGTGCCAAAACTTAATTTAAAGTTTGGATTTTCGGTCGAAATACTGGATAATCCCAGATTGCCCAGAACTTTAGTCATTCCGACAACACCTAAGTAACCGCCGATGTAAGCATTATTAACCAAAGTCGTATCTTTGCTGACAACAACCCTGTTCCCGTTATTGTCGATAACATTATCGGCAATCCAAGAAGTACCATTACTGTGCAGGGTTTGACCGAGACTCCCGGTGGGCAAGCCACTAGTGGTGATATCAGAAATAAGTTTCCAGCCCAAATCACCAGTGCTTGAATCCCGAGTAATAACTTGAGTATTGGACGGATTTTCTGACAGAGTCTTGAAAGTTATTCCTTGAAGACCCGAACTCACTTCCAAACCGCCACTGGCTTTAATCCGCCCCGAAACATCCAAACGCGATTGAGGGTTAAGAACTCCAAGACCAACATTGCCCCCAGGAGCGATTACCAGATGACCGTTAACTCCTTCTTCTAAGATCGCAAAAGAATCGGCTGGCGCAGAAGCCCAACCATTGGCAATACTCCAATCTTTAGTCGGCGTACTGACGGTCATTCGAGCGTCTCTTGATATTTTGTGATATCTGATTCCTGAGATCGCCGTACCGGCCACGCTAAGATTACCGCCAATTGACACGGTCGTCCCATTGTTTAAAAGGTTATCGGAAGCCACCCAAGCATTAGCAGTCCCACCGTTATAACGGAGAGTTTGACTGTTCGTTCCGACCGGCAAACTGCCGCCACCGCCGGCAATTTCACTGATTGCTTTATAACCAAGGTTACCATTACTATCAGAGGTAATAACTCGATCATTAACAGTATTCGCCGGTAAATTCTGAAACCTAACAGTGCCATTAACGTGAAGATCAGCTGTCGGAGCAGCATTATGAATACCGACTTTCGCATTATTAGCATCTATAAACAAAATGTCCCGACTATCGGCCGATTTGAAACTTGCGGTGTAATCGCCTGTTCCATTATTCCAAACGAAATTGCCTCCTTCCAAATTAGCAGTCCCGTTAACATGAAGTTTTGAGGTTGGATTCGTCGTCCCAATCCCCACGTTGCCCGCATCGGTAATCCTCACCAATTCCGTGCCACCACTTACTCCTGTTCGGCCTCGGCCAAACACAAAGGCCTGACCATTCACGCCGGTATTATCAGCGTCAAGGTTGAAGTAGGCGCTGTCTTCGCTATTTAAGAAGCCGTGCAGAGCACCCTTGGCCCCCAAGAGCAAAGCGTTGCGAAAATGACCGGTTCCATAAACATCAAGCGAATAAGCCGGACTCACCGTGCCGATCCCCACCTTGCCGGTCGAACGATAAATATTATCCCCCGTGCCTTGAGTCCATTTGCTGACACCACCAGTATTGATCGTGGTGCAAGATCCGGCGGCAGTACAGATTTCGGTGTTAATCGGTAAACGAGCATAATTCTTGACTACCAGATTGTTAGTGGTGGTAGTGCCAACAACATCCAGATTATCCCAAATTTTAACATTACGGGTGGCTGGCGAGACTCCGTGTCCAAAAATATGAAGAGCGTTATTACCGGAAAGAATCGCCTTAACCGTCAAGGTGCCGTCTGCGTTATAACCAGCAGTATTAATACCCTGTTTTTCAAACCAGCCAGCGAAAAACGATAAAATACCCAAACCGACGCCACCCTGTTTAGATTGAGAATTAGGCGCCGTATTAATCGGCGGCGGCGTGTTGTTGCCGGGCGGGGTGGCGCTGTTACCGGTCCAACCTTGAGCCAGAGCGCCGCCGGCCAAAGCAAACATCGCCACCAACACCAAAATTGAGCGGAAAATCTTGGTGTTAAAAAAATTAGAAGGTTTTTTATTCATATTAATGATAATTTAGTTAGTTTGCTCTTGGAGCGACCGGATAATTTCGGCTTTTTCGGCGTCGGTGATTGGCGGCGTGGCTTCAACCTGTTGTTGCAGAGATTCGATGATTTCTTTTTTTTCGGCGTCGGTGATTGGCGGCGTGGCTTCAACCTGTTGTTGCAGAGATTTGATAATTTCGGCTTTTTCGGCGTCGGTGATTGGCGCCTCGCCATTCGGCTCAACCGATTGATTCAGTTTGCCGCTTTTGGCTAAAATCAAGATGATGGCGATTAAGATTAAAACGACCACGAGTGAGACAACGACCCCCGTCGATAACCGCGAGGATTGAGGGGTAGCGCTTTGTTTGAGATCCATAATATAAGTTAGATAAAAATTAAATAATAATAATAAAATAAGTTGGCAATTCTTTACCTATTATTATACCCCAACTCGCCCGCCAATCACAATCGCCCAGCGTCAAGACCTCTTGATAAGTT
>Ga0210050_1005511_pt1 | contig 9994 bp, 9 predicted proteins | sample CryGey132114_all_FD_185463 | JGI IMG/M metagenome (GOLD analysis project Ga0210050, IMG submission 185463) | Groundwater microbial communities from aquifer - Crystal Geyser CG22_combo_CG10-13_8/21/14_all (SPAdes) (version 2) | ecosystem: Environmental > Aquatic > Deep subsurface > Groundwater ...
AGTGGGGACACGCGAAACCGTTACCCCATCGCGCCCGCTCAAGGTAGGCCGCGCACGCGGCCTCATCCGGAAACAGTCGTTGAAACTCCGGCAGCGAGCGCGGGAACGGCAGATCGTCTCGCTCAAGTACGTCGATAACCATCGATTGCTCCTCGTTGGCAAGATACACAACATACTACCGGTAGTGTTTGTCTGTGACAACCGGATAAGCACGGAACGAATTAAAGGGGGTCGCCCGTTAGCATCCCATTTAGTTAATCGCCTCTTCATGTATTCGCTAACGCCAACTTTACAGTTGCTTAAACTGCTTGGCTAACTTAAGGCTCTGCCCTTGATAGTTCGAATTGATGTCTTGCCCGTACAGAAGCTCGGGCCGGGCTGCCATACGCTCATAGCGAAGCCATCCGACCGTCTGTCCGTGCTCAAGCAGGAAGGGTACCTCGTGTGAGCGCACTTCCAGAACCCCCCTGCTGCTTCCCGCTTTATTTAACTTGGCATTCCAGCCGAATCCGGGATCAAAAAAACCGGCATAGTGAACGCGGAATTCACCGGCACGGGTGTCATACGGCAGCATCTCGGCCGCATATTCCGGCGGCACTGCGATCGCTTCTTTCGTCATGAGAATATAGAACTCATCGGGATCCAATATCAGGGAAGACGTTTTGTGAAAACGGATCGGTTCCCAGAAATCCAAGGGATCATAGTCCCTCCTTTCCAGGTCGATACGTTTGACATGTTTCTTCGCGCGATACCCGATTATGTCGCCTTCCTTGCCAGAACCTTCCAAATCCACGGTGAAAGGCAACATCCCTGTTTTGATTGATCTCGTGTTTGTCTCGTGGTCGCTGGAATCCACAAGCTGACCGTCATCGAGAAGCTTTTTCCATTCCGAAGCAGCGATGGCTTTCGCCTCTTCTCCCCGCGTGCGGCGAAATCTGAGTTGGTTCAAGCGGGTGCCGGTTTTTACCACGATACTGAAACTCCGGGGCGCAACCTCTATGAATAGTTCGCCTTTATAACCCTCTCCGACCTGATCAAAACTGGTCGCTTCATCGGCAATCAAGCGCGTCAATATATCCAGCCTGCCTGTTGAACTCTTCGGGTTGGCAAAGGCAGCTACGTCACTTCTCAAATTAATGGCTTCCAAAAGAGGGATGACATATACCCGCCCTTTTTCAAGAACAGCGCCGTTGCCAAGATCGATTCTGAAGTCGGCAAACCGGTCATCAAGCTGTTTCATTTTATCGAGCACTCGCATGCCCTTGCCGGGAAGAAAACTCGTATCTACGGGATAAGCATAATCGCCGAGGCGCAGGTCGATGCTGGCGGGCTGGACTTGATCATGATCAATCTGCTTCAGCAGCGACGTACTGATCTCGCCGCTACTCAGCATCTCCTTAATTTTCTGACTCGGAAGGATTCCGGTGTAGTCGCCCATGCGCGCCGGTGCGATCAAACCGGAATTGGCCGTTGAATCGTTTTTCGTTATCACTTCATTCATCGGATTTACTCTTCTGTACCTCGTCTTGATGTCGTCGTATCAGCAATGCCTTGTTCCATTCTGTGTCGCAATCCAACGAAAAATACACCGTCCTTGAATTGGCCGCTTCCAAACTTTTTTTAATTGGCTGCTGACAAACAGGTCAAATGTTTCGCTCCAAACACTGGCGCAAATAATCTTCTGCATTTTCCGCCATTGGGATATCTCATAAGAGCTTGATAATCGCTGACTATCAAAGCGGTGCCACATTCTCTTGCACGACCGACATCTCAAGTCTCAGATGCCACCCACTTTGCGGGCCGCTGCCGCTCTGGAATTTCACCCGGCAGGCCAAAACCGGAAATACGTTACTTCAGCGCCAGCACGTCCTGCATGTCGTACAGACCTGCCTTGTTCGCTTGCAGGAAGCGGGCGGCGCGCAACGCACCTAATGCAAAAGTGGCGCGGCTGCTGGCTTTGTGGGTAATCTCGATGCGCTCCCCGGTGCCGGCGAACAATACCGTGTGATCGCCGACGATGTCGCCGCCGCGCACGGTGGCGAAACCGATGGTGGACGGATCGCGTTCGCCGGTCACGCCTTCGCGGCCATACACCGCCACCTTGGCGAGGTCGCGCCCCAATGTCCTGGCGACGACTTCGCCCATGCCCAGCGCGGTGCCGGATGGGGCATCCACTTTATGCCGATGATGTGCCTCGATGATCTCGATGTCATACCCTTCGCTCAACACGCGCGAAGCGGTCTCCAGCAGTTTGAATACGAGATTCACGCCCACGCTCATGTTGGGCGCGAACACGATGCCGATGTGCTGTGCGGCGGCGCCGAGTTTGGCTTTTTGTTGCGCATCGAGGCCGGTGGTGCCGATGACCATGTTGACCTTGAGCACGCGGCATATCTCCAGATGACGCAATGTGCCTTCGGGCCGGGTGAAATCAATCAGCACCTCCGCGCCTTGCAGTGCGGATTCGATGTCGGCGGTGATCTTCACGCCGGGCGCGACGGTGTTGCCAAGCAATGGGCTGCCGCTGTGCTCCAGCGCGCCGTGCAGCACCAGGTCGTCCGCCTGCGCCACACATTCGAGCAATGTCTTGCCCATGCGTCCGCCGCAACCGGCGATGACTACTTTAGTTTTCATGTTTGCTTTCCTGTGCCGAAGGTGGCGCGAGCGGTGTCGCATCGTCGATACGCGCCAGTGTTCCGTTCTCGAAATACAGGGTCAGGCGCTGATTCTCTGTTACCCGCCCTTTCTCTTGCAGCCTATAGATGTAATCCCAACGCTGCGGATGGAAGACGTCATTGACGAGCGGTGCGCCGAGTGCCGCTTTGACTTGCGCCTCGGTCATCCCCAGCTTGATGCGCGCCCGCATATCCTGGGTGATGAGATTGCCCTGGCGGATGTCGATCTTGTGCGGGGTAAAGGTGGGCAGGTATTGGGATGGATTGCTGCACGCGGCAAGCGATATGATGAAGAGAATAATGGCGATACGCATGGGATGGGTTACTTTCACAAAACAGGTCGGCATCATACCGCAAGTCATTCCCCCACCCCAGCCCTACCCCGGAGGGAGAGGGTGTCAGGCGGCGATGCCCAACAACTCGGCGGCATGTTTGCGTGTGGTGTCGGTGATCTTCACCCCGCCCAACATGCGGGCGATCTCTTCCACCCGCTGCTCGCCCTCAAGTACCCGGATGTGGCTGAGGGTGATGCCCTGCTCTACCGCCTTGCTCACTTGCCATTGCTGATCGGCTTGCGCGGCGACCTGCGGCAGATGGGTGACACACAATACCTGGTGACGTTTGCCCAACTGCTTGAGCAGGCTGCCGACGATCTCCGCCACACGCCCGCCGATGCCGCTGTCCACCTCGTCGAAGATCAGCGTCGGCACGCTGGCGGCGTGGCTGGCGGCGACCTGGATCGCCAGACTGATGCGCGATAACTCGCCGCCGGAAGCCACTTTTGCCATGCTGCGCAGCGGCGAGCCGGGATTGGCGGAAACCTGCAACTCCACGCTTTCCAGACCGTGCGCATTGCCTTCGGCCAACGGCAACAACGCCACGGCAAACTGCCCGCCCTGCATCGCCAGGGTTTGCATGGCGGCAGTGATCTCGGCGGAAAGCGTGTTCGCAGCCTTGCTGCGTGCTGAACTCAATTTTTTCGCCAGGGCCATGTACTCATCCCGCACGGTCGCTTCCTGTCTGGTCAGTGCCGCCAGATCGGCGCTGCCACCCAATTCATCCAGACGCGCGACGATGTCGGCCAGCACCTGGGGCAACTGCTCCGGTTTGACCCGATATTTGCGCGCCGCTTCCATCACGTCGGCAATGCGCCGCTCCCTTGCCTGCAAAGCTTGCGGATCGGTATCCAGTTTTTCCTGGTAATGGCGCAGGGCATACACCGCTTCCTGCAATTCGTTCTGGGCGCTTTCCAGCATGGTCAGCGTGTCCTGCAGCGACACATCGAATTCCAACCCGGCGCGCAATCGTGAAGACAACGCGTTCAATTGCGCCAGACAGGCGTCCTCCGCTTCGCTCAGCACTTCGACGCCATACTGTGCCGTCTCCAGCAAACTGGCCGCATGTGACAAACGTGCATGCTCCGCCTGCAAGGCAACCCACTCTTCCGCCGCAAAATTCAGGGCCTCCAGTTCGGCGCGCTGGAACAGCAATAATTCGCGCTCGGCGGCGACCGCCCCGGCATTCTGTTCCAACTGCACACGGCGGCGATGCAGTGCCTGCCATGTCTTGAACTGTTCCGCCACCTGCGCGCTGTCCTGACCGAGGCCGGCATGAGCGTCGAGCAATTCGCGCTGTGCCTCGGCGCGCAGCAGGGATTGGTGCGCATGCTGGCCGTGGATGTCGAGCAGGAATTCGCCTGCCGCCCGCATCTGTTGCAGGGTCGCGCTGCTGCCGTTGATGAAGCCGCGCGAGCGTCCGGCGCTGTCCAGCGTGCGCCGCAGCAGACACACGCCCTCATCTCCCGCCAATTCCTGCGCGTGCAGCCAGGCCTGCAATGGTGGCAAGCCACTGATGTCGAATTCGGCGGCGATCTCGGCGCGCTCGCACCCGCTGCGCACCATGCCCGCATCGCCGCGCTCACCCAGGGCAAGCGACAAGGCATCGATCAGAATGGATTTGCCCGCGCCGGTTTCGCCGGTGAGTGCGGTGAAGCCGGCGGAGAATTCAAGCTCCAGCGTTTCAACGATGACGAAGTCGCGGATGGAAAGGTACTTCAGCATGGGGAACTATTTATTGAGCCACGGATGAACACAAATAGACACGGATGAAAGCTACACCCGCCCTTGTCTCTGCAGCAGCCAAGCCCGGCATAAGAGTCGATCGCATATCCGTGTTCATCTGTGTTCATCCGTGGCTGAATTTTTCAGGTGCGAATTACAGCGTCTGGTTCCAGAGCAGTTTTTCGCGCAGCGTGTGGTAGTAGCTATGTCCCTGCGGATGCAGCAGGCAGGCAGGCTTGGCATAGCGACTGACGATGATCTTGTCGTGCAATTGCAGGTCGATATTGGTGTGGCTGTCATAGCGCACACAGATATCGCCGGTGCGGTGCATCAACAATTCCACTTCGGAACTGCCCTTGACCACGATGGGACGGTTGCTCAATGAGTGCGGGCACACCGGGACCAGTTGCAGCGCGTCCAGGCCGGGATGAATGATCGGGCCGCCGGCTGACATGGCATAGGCGGTGGAGCCGGTGGGGGTGGAGATAATGAGACCGTCGGCGCGCTGGTTGTACAGATATTCGCCGTCGATGCGCACCTCGAACTCCACCATGCTGCTGATGTTGCTGCGGTGCACCACCACCTCGTTGAACGCCAGCCCGCTATAGATCTCCTGCCCCTCGCGCAGCACCCGCGCCGACAACAGCAAACGTTGCTCGGTAAGGTACTTTCCTTCCAGCATGGCGCTAATCTCGTCCAGCATGTTTTCCGGAGTCAGGTCGGTGAGAAAACCCAGCCGTCCCTGGTTGACGCCAACCAGCGGCACACCGTGCGGTGCCAGGGTGCGCGCGATGTTGAGCATGGTGCCGTCGCCGCCGATGACGATCGCCAGATCGACCGCGCGCGCGATTTCGTCCAGCGACAACGCGGTAAAGGAATGGTCTTTCAGATATTCCGCTGCCAATCCGTCCACCACCACGCGCAAGCCGCGCGCGGCCAGAAAGTCGCCGAGGCGCAGCATGGGTGCCGCCACTTCGGGCGATTTTTGCTTGCCAATGATGGCGATGGTCTGGAAGGGAAATTTCATGGTGCGGGATTAAACCATATCGGGCGCGTAGCCGCCACGTCATCACCGCTGCGCTCTGCTAGAATCGCCACCATGCTGAACGAACGCGCACAGATCCTGCTCAAGACCCTTGTCGAACGCTACATCAGCGACGGCCACCCGGTCGGTTCGCGCACCCTGCAACAATACTCCGGCCTCGAAGTCAGTCCCGCCACCATCCGTAATGTGATGTCCGATCTGGAAGAGATGGGGCTGGTCGCCAGTCCGCACACTTCCGCGGGCCGGATGCCGACCGCACGCGGCTACCGGCTGTTCATCGACACCCTGATGGTGGTGCAGCCGTTGTCTGCATCGCGGGTGCTGCAACTCAAGAACCAGTTGCAACCCGACAATCCTTCGCGGGTACTGACCCAGGCTTCGCACCTGCTGTCGGAACTCACCCGTTTCGCCGGTGTAGTCGCCACCCCCAAACGCGCCAGCATCACCGTGCGCCAGATCGAATTCCTGCGCCTGTCCGACAAGCGCGTGCTGCTTATCATCGTGATGCCGGACGGCGAGGTGGAGAATCGTGTGCTGGTGACCCCCAAGGATTACAGCCAGTCGCAACTGACCGAGGCGGGCAACTTCCTCAGCCATCACTACGCCAATCTGCCTTTTGGCGACATCCACCAGCGCGTGCAGAATGAATTGCGCCAGTTGCAGCACGACATGACCGCGCTGATGTCGGCGGCGATGGCCGCCAGCGACGAGGCGCTGGCGCGCAAGAACGAGGATTATGTGATCAGCGGCGAACGCAACCTGCTGCATAGCAACGACCTCGCCGCCAACATGGGACAGCTGCGCAACCTGTTCAACGTGTTTGAGCAGAAGACCGAATTGCTGCAACTGCTGGATGCCAGCCGCCACGCGCAGGGCGTGCACATCTTCGTCGGCAACGAATCCGGGCTGACTGGCCTGAACGAATGCAGCGTGGTCAGCGCCCCCTACACCTCGGACGATGGCCAGATCGTCGGCACCCTCGCCGTGGTCGGCCCGAAACGCATGGATTACGAGCGCGTCGTGCCCATCGTGGACATCACCGCGAAATTATTGAGCAACGCCCTTTCCCAACACTGACGCCAAAAAAAATTTGTCCGCGGAAGACACAAAAATCGCGAAAGAAATGAGTGCCGACGAAAATATCCTGTTCAAGAAAGCGAGCTATCAGATACAAGGGGCAGTCTTTGAAGTGTATCGGGCAATGGTTGCGGATTTCTGGAAGCCGTGTATCAAGAATGCCTGGAAAAGGAATTTGCTATTCGGGGGATTCCTTTCGTCGCACATCCGGCGTTACATCTATCGTATAAAAACGAAACATTGCGACAAACCTATATCCCGGATATCGTCTGCCATCAATCCATCATTGTTGAGATTAAAGCGCTTGCCACTACAACCGGAAGTATAAGGCGCAGGCATTGAACTACCTCAAAGCGACCGGGATGCGGCTTGGTTTACTGGTCAACTTCGGTGCCCATCCCAAGGCGACGGCGGAAAGAATCATGCTATGAGCGATTTGCCGGATCGTTCGAGCTTTTCGTGTCTTTCGTGGACCCATTATTTGTGATGCTATGACCTATCAACCCGAACCCGCCTTCACCCACGGCACGCCGGAAAAGACCGGCATCCTGCTGATCAACCTCGGCACGCCTGATGCCCCGACTGCACAGGCGGTGCGCCCCTACCTCAAGGAATTCCTCGGCGATCCGCGGGTGGTGGAGATTCCGCGCCTCATCTGGTGGTTCATCCTCAACGGCATCATCCTCAACGTGCGGCCGAAAAAGTCCGCCGCGAAATACGCTTCAGTATGGTTGCCCGAAGGTTCGCCGCTGCGCGTTTACACCGAAAAGCAGGCTGTTTTGTTACAAGGTTATCTGAGCCAAAAAACCAAAACGCCATTGGCAGTCGAATACGCCATGCGCTACGGCAACCCGTCCATCCCGTCGGTGCTGCGCACACTGAAGGAACAGAACTGCCAGCGTATCCTCGTCGTGCCGATGTATCCGCAATACGCATCCAGCACCACCGCCACCGCCACAGACATCGTGTTTGGAGCGTTGCAACACTGGCGCAACACGCCCGCCCTTCGCACCATCAAGCATTTTCACGACGATGCGGGCTACATCAAGGCGCTGGCGGCAAACGTGAACGATTACTGGATGAAGAACGGCCGCCCGGAAAAATTGCTGATGAGTTTTCACGGCCTGCCGCGCTACACGCTGGACCGCGGCGACCCCTACCACTGCGAGTGCCACAAGACCGCGCGCCTGCTGGCGCAGGAGCTTGGCCTGAATGAAACGCAATACGCGCTCAGTTTCCAGTCACGCTTCGGCAAAGCAGAGTGGTTGAAACCCTACACCACCGCCACCCTCAAGGAATGGGGTGCACAGAAAGTGCGGCGAGTGGATGTAGTGTGTCCCGGCTTCGTCGCGGACTGTCTGGAAACGCTGGAAGAAATTGCGATGGAAGGCAAGGAAGATTTTCAGCACGCCGGTGGTGGCGAGTATCACTACATCCCCTGCCTCAACGAGCGCCCGGAGTGGATCCACGCCTTGACCGCGCTGGTGCTGGATAACCTGCAAGGCTGGCTACCCGAACCCAATCTTGCCGAACTGAAACAGGGGCGATTGCGCGCACTCGCCCTGGGTGCACCGAGGTAATCCGCCTCAAGTCAGGCTGATCTTCTCCGCTTCCAGCTGAATCATGTAGCGCTGGACAACTTACTCAAACATTCATCGCCGCCGTGCATTTTGCGTGCGTTTTGCACGGCCTATTCTGCATGATTCCGCATGAAATCGGCCACTTTATACAAGGCCGCCAGCAGCTCACGGCGCAGCACCTCATCGTCCACCATCTCCTGCAAAGCCTGGGTCATGCACAGCATCCACTGGTCACGTTCGGCATCGCCGATGGCGAACGGCAGGTGGCGCTGGCGCAAGCGCGGATGGCCGAATTTCTCCACGAACAACGGCGGCCCGCCCATCCAGCCGGACAGAAACATGTATAGCTTGTCTTCCGAAGTCTTCAGGTCGACCGGATGCAATTTGCGGATGCCGTAACTCTCCGGCAACTCATCCATCAACTGATAGAAACGCTGCACCAGCTGACGCACCTTCGCCTCACCGCCGATGCGCTGGTAATGGGTGTCCTGATTTTCACTGACTTGCATCGTTCACTCCAACAAACACTGCCATCCACGAAAGACACAAAATACACGAACGTTACGAGTCACTCATTTTTCGTGCTGTTCGTGCATTTCGTGGACGAATCGCAGTTGATTCAATCAACAAAAAATCTTTCTCTCATCTCATCCAGTCCCACGCTCTGCAACAGTTCCTGCAACCGTACCGCCGCCCGCTGGCGCGGCAGGTCTTTATAGCTGGCAATGATCAGTTCGTTCTTCATCGAATGTTCCCACCCCACCAGCTCGGTCACCGTGACCTGGTAGCCGTGCGCTTCCAGTTGCAGGCAGCGCAACACGTTGGTGAGATGGCTGCCGAATTCGCGCGTATGGAGCGGATGCCGCCACAGTTCGGCGAGCGGATGCTTCAACGCTGCGCCCTTGTTCTTGCGCAATACCGCCGCCACTTCCGCCTGACAACACGGTACCAGCACGATGTGGCTGGCCTGCTTGGCCAGCGCGAAACGGATCGCATCATCGGTCGCGGTATTGCAGGCGTGCAAGGCCGTTACGATGTCCACCTTTGCGGGCAATTCGCTCGAAGTGATGGATTCCGCCACCGACAGATTGAGGAAGGACATGCCGGCAAAACCCAGGCGCCGGGCCAGATCGCGCGAATGGATGACCAGCTCCTCGCGCGTCTCGATGCCAAAAATATGGGATGCGTCATGCAAAGATTTGAAGAACAGGTCGTACAGGATGAAGCCCAGATACGACTTGCCCGCGCCGTGATCCACCAGCGTCAGTACGTTTTTCTCTTGCCGGACTTCTTGCAGCAACGGCTCGATGAACTGGTACAGGTGATATACCTGCTTCAGCTTGCGCCGCGAGTCCTGGTTCATCTTGCCGTCGCGCGTCAGGATATGCAGTTCCTTCAGCAACTCGACGGATTGGCCGGGACGGATCTCGGGGTATTCGGTGGTTGATGGTTTTTTCATGCTGTGCATTATCCCTGAAGCCCGCCCCTGCGCAACGGCGCCAGCGCATCCAGCAGATCCTGCGGCAGCGGCGGCAACTGCCCGCACATCATGGCGGC
>Ga0210050_1005514_pt1 | contig 9991 bp, 13 predicted proteins | sample CryGey132114_all_FD_185463 | JGI IMG/M metagenome (GOLD analysis project Ga0210050, IMG submission 185463) | Groundwater microbial communities from aquifer - Crystal Geyser CG22_combo_CG10-13_8/21/14_all (SPAdes) (version 2) | ecosystem: Environmental > Aquatic > Deep subsurface > Groundwater ...
TCGAGTACACGCTGGAACCGCCGCTGCTCGGCGCAAACGGCGTGGACGATTTCCTGTTCCAGACCAGACAAGGCTTCTGCGAACACTACGCGGGCAGTTTCGTATTCCTGCTGCGCGCCGCCGGCATCCCGGCGCGCGTGGTCACCGGCTATCAGGGCAGCGAATACAACGCGCTGGGCGACTATTACATCCTGCGCCAGTCCGACGCCCATGCCTGGGCAGAGGCCTGGCTGCCCGAGCGCGGCTGGGTGCGCTACGATCCCACCGCCGTTATCGCCCCCGCGCGCATTCAGAGCGGCCTGTCCGCTGCCGTGTCCAATCCCGCCGCGCTGCCGTTCATGGCGCGCAATCCGCCGCAATGGCTGCGCGAGCTGCGTTTCAACTGGGATGCGCTGGCTAACCAGTGGAACCAGTGGGTGCTGGGCTACAACCCGGAAACGCAGTTCGCCTTCCTCACCCGCCTCGGCATGGAAGACATCACCTGGCAAAAGATGGCGCTCAACATGCTGGCGGGCCTCTTCATTCTGGTCGGTCTGTTCACCCTCGTCCTGTTGCGCCGTCTGGTGGTGCGCAGCCGCGACCCGGTGCAGGCGGCCTGGCTCAAACTCTGCCGCAAACTGGAGAAGAGCGGCCTGCCGCGCGCACCGCACGAGGGCGCAGAAGACTTCGCATCCCGGGTCGCGACTGCCCGCCCGCAACTGGCTGACACGATCCACGACATCGCCAACCGGTACACAAACTTGCGCTACAGCGGGCAGGATGATGAAGGGGCGTTGCGCGCCTTCAGGAACGCAGTAAAAATATTCAAAGTCTAGAAAAACTTCAGGTCAGGACAAAAAAAATTCTGAATATCAACTTGGCAGAGCAATGCACACAGCCCGAACACCCTGCCGCCGTTTTTTTGCGTGATTCAGAAGCGTTCCAGCATAACCAACAACTAATCCCGCTTTTTCTTCTGCTCGCCTTCTTCCTGTTCGTGCTCCATCCGCTTGAGCACGTACTTCAAGTCGAAGTCCAGCACCCGTGCCGCGAGCTTGTCGATCAGGGCACGCTTGTTCATGTCGTCTTGATCGCCTTTCTCGCTCCTATCATCGTTGTCGTCTTCCCTGTCCGCGTCGGCGTGTTCCTTTTTGATCAGTTCGCGCATCGTCTGGATGTGTTCCTTGCCGATCTTGGGCTGGTTCAGGCGGTAGGCGCTGATCGCAGCCTGGAAGTAGCGATCCAACTGGGCAGAGAAGGTCGCATCAAGAAGCGACATGCCAATCCAGTCTGGATGCGTTCCAGCGTCACCGCAGGGTCGAAAGGAGTGGGGACGGCGATGGTCGGGACGGCGGCGGGGCGGGCAATGAAATCATTTTTCGTGAGCCGGTCCAGCTCGGGCCGGATGGCGCTGTCCATTGCCAGGCCGTCACCCGCATAACCAAATACCGCGCCTATCCCTTCCATCCGGGCCTCGCTTACTCCCGGCAAGGCCGGACTGAGAAAGCCAAAGCCCGCTTGGGCGCGGCCTGCCTTAACGCCGCCCGTTTCGAGGTCGTCCGGACGCCAGACGATTCTGGTTTGGCGGGCGCTATAAATATTCCCGCCCCAGTTTTCCGGGCTGTCCAACGCCGACATGTTGGCAAAGATGGCCTGCTCCACCTCGTCAGCCGTGGCCGTTATCGCGGGGAAATCGCGCTCCCCCTTAACTCGCGCAGTCTGCTCCAGGCTCAGCCCGACAATGGCTTGTTTGGCTGACGCTCCGTTGGATACCGTGTAACTGTAGGCCACATCGTTCGCACCATTCAACCGGAATTTGGAGCGGATAGCGGGGATGATTTTTGTAGCGGGCACGAAAGTAGTATGCCTCAGGCTTGGTTGTTCGAATGCAGTATCCCCATAGGTGACGTCATCCCAATAGGTGATGGTGTAGTTCCCGGTAACCGGGTCGAGCACGATACTTTCGCCTGGGTAGGCTTGCACAATAAGCGATGCAAGCATAGTCACAATGCCAATAGACCAGCGGAATTTAGTTAGCGTATTCATTCGTCGACCCCTAAAAGTAGTATGTGCATATGGCGGTTGCTGTCCTGAGAACCATCTATTGTGCTTACGCAGGATGGCGGTTCGCGCCCTGGTGCAACAGTGCAATGAACTTGAGCCACGGCGCCATCATAAGACGCGGCCATCTTTTTAAAGTTAGCAAAGGATGCCAGAGGAATAGCGCCTGTATTTGAATTGGCGCGAACATCAATCACCACACCTCTGCGGTGTTTTCCGTGGGGAGACGCCCAATTGCCCTTTGTGTCAAACCTTCCGCCCCAAATCAGGCTCGCATCATTCACTTGCAGCGGCAGTGGAGGTAAATAGACGGCCCAGCTCCGCCTCCACTTACGCAGTGTTTTGAGTTGCTGGTATTTTGCCTCCATGTGATAGCTCACGGCCATGCGCCAAAGAACGGTTGCCGCTTCAGAGACGAGGTAATGATTTGCTGAGTGGTTATTGTTATCGCCGATAAACGTATAGAACTGGGAGGCAGGTATCGACTCCAGCCCCGCCACCTTCACATCCACCTCCTTCGAATCGCTGTTGCTGCACCTGTCGCAGGTCGCCGTAATGGTATGCGTACCGGAAGCTTCCGGCGCATCAAAGGTAAACGTCACTACGCCATTGCTGCCGGAGCCGCCCGTTATAAAGGTTTTGCATGACTCATCTGATTCGCATTTTGTGCCATCGATACCGCCCCTTGGCCTGCTACTGTCGCCATGGTCGTGGCCGCCGCTGGTGGGATCGACCTTGAGGCTGATTTTGACGGTGACCGGTTGCTTGGGCGGTTGGTTGTCGTTCCGGTTGAGAACCGTCGCCGTATAGGTTTGACTTTTGCCGGGTTCGGTCATTGTGGTCCCGGTTAGCACGATGGTGAGGTTTTCCTGATCCGGCCTTGAACAGGTTTGCCCTCCCGGGTCTGGAGTGAAAGGTGTTTCACCCGCCGGCACTGCGCGACATGTTTTTACCATCGGACAGGTTGATGTGCCTACAAATCTGTTCGGATCAGGACACCGATGGCCATAACCGGGGTAGGCCACTGCACCATAGGTTGTACAGCATCTGAGTATAAGTTTGCATCCTCCAGCAGAGGGGACGAACTTAATCGAATCTCCCTGACCTATCCGACCATCAGCGTGCCAAGCCGCATCCACTTCCGCACAGGCAGCTTCGCCGCTTGGATAGCCATCGTACAAAGATGCAATGCCCGATGGCGGTATATTACCGAACGGATCTTGCCAAGTATCAACCATCGGGGGAACTACCGATTCAACAGCAACTGTTTCCGCGCTTGCGTGTGTGCCATAGGCAAGGAAATAACCAAGATAAACACTCCGTACGACAGAATACGCAACAGAGTATGCCCACCCCGAATTATTGATTCAATCGCTTTTGCGTCCATCACCCCCCGTCCTTAAAAAATCCTGGTCCATTGGCACAGATGCTTGCATTTTCGGCGCTCGCGTATTGAACGCTATTAAGGGGGGGGGAATGTCAATAGGCCAAGAGGTCTATATCGCCAGGGGAATAGCCTAGGCTTCTGTCAGTGCAGGTCAGTAAGTTGCAGTGCTTCAGGCTATAATCCGCGACACTTTTTTCGAGACACGCATCATGCAGATCACCCGCCGCCTGGAATTCGATGCCGGACACCGCATCCCGAATCACAACAGCCAGTGCAAGCATCTGCACGGCCACCGCTACGCCATTGAGATCACGCTGGCGGGCGAAGTCGTGATCACCGGGGGCGTATCGGAACAAGGCATGGTGATGGATTTTTCCGACGTGAAGCGCATCGCCAAAGAACAGGTGGTCGACGCGTGGGATCATGCTTTTCTTGTCTATCGCAACGATACGGTGGTGCTGGATTTTCTGAACACGATCCCGCAGCACAAGACCGTGGTGCTGGAGGTGGTGCCGACGGCGGAGAACCTGGCGCGGGTCGCGTTCGACTTGCTGCACGAGGCTTACCGCGACACGTTCGGCAATCAGTTGCGGCTGGTGCGCGTGCGCCTGTTCGAGACGCCGAACAACTGGGCGGATTACACGCGCGTGTAGGTGTGGGTCGGGTTTTAACCCGACAAGTTGCTGTCGGACTGGCGGCTGCGACAGTGCGAACGGGTCGCTGCGAAGCAGCGGGGCAACCACAGCCTGCCCCTTGCGGGCTTCAGCCCGACCCTCAAAACCTGTGGGAGCGCGATTTATCGCGCGATGAATCGCGCTCCCACAACTTGTCAGTGCACGTTATACCTGCATGTTCATGATGTCGTTGTAAGCCGCCGCCATCTTGTTGCGCACCTGAACCGCGGTCTGCAAGGAAAGGTTGGCTTTTGCATCGCAGCCATGGTGTCGCTCAAGCTCACTTTGGTGTCGCTCAAGCTCACTTTGTCATCGCCCAGCACGAACACCTGCTGCATGGCTTCCGCCTCGCGCCGGGTACGATTCACGGGACTTCAGCACGCTGGCGGTCGGCTTCGGTACTCCGGCGCTGGCCATACCCTTCGTTGCCCCCTGCTGCACCACGCCTTCCAGCAGGCACTCGAAACCATGGGGCGCATCTTGCAGCAGCTAAACGGATATTGACGGGGAGTAATTTCTTGCAGTCAGAGCGCAGCCTCGTCCGTTTCGCCGGTGCGGATGCGGATGACTTGCTCGACGGAAGTGATAAAGATCTTGCCGTCACCAATCTTGCCGGTGTGTGCGGCCTTGACGATGGCATCGACCGCGGTTTCCAGCATGGCAGAACTGACCACGATCTCGACTTTGATCTTGGGCAAAAAGTCCACCACGTATTCCGCGCCGCGATACAGTTCGGTGTGCCCTTTTTGCCGCCCGAACCCCTTTACTTCTGTGACGGTCAAACCGCTGACGCCCAGCTCGGACAGCGCTTCACGCACTTCGTCCAGTTTGAACGGTTTGATGATGGCCTCGATCTTCTTCATGTTGTCCTCCGGTAAAAGTTGCAGCAAGTATAGCTAAAAGTCGTCCTGATAACGCGCGGTGATCGGGTAGCGCCAATCCTTGCCGAAGCCGCGATCGGTGATGCGCACACCGATCGGCGCCTGGCGCCGTTTGTATTCGTTGATGCGGATGAGATGCACCACGCGCCGCACATCCTGCTCCGCATAACCCAATGCCACAATCTGGCCGATGGCCATGTTCTTCTCGACATAGCAGGCCATGATGGGATCCAGCACGGCATACGGCGGCAGGCTGTCCTGGTCGGTCTGGTCCGGTTTCAGTTCGGCGCTGGGTGGCCGGGTGATGATGCGTTCCGGGATGACCTGCCCCTGTGTATTGCGCCAGTTGGCCAAGCGATAGACCCAGGTCTTGCTCACATCTTTCAGCACCGCAAAACCGCCTGCCATGTCGCCGTACAAGGTGGCATAACCCACAGTCATTTCCGACTTGTTGCCGGTGGTCAGCACCAGCGAACCGGTCTTGTTCGACAGCGCCATCAGCAACACGCCACGGATGCGTGCTTGCAGATTCTCTTCGGTGGTATCGGCAGGCAGACCTTTGAACAGTGGCGAAAGTGTTTCTTGCAGTGCCGTGAAAGTCGGCACGATGCCCAGTTCTTCGTAGCGTACACCCAGCAGCTTTACCATCTCGCGCGAATCGTCGATGCTCATCTGCGCGGTATAGGGTGAAGGCATCATCACCGCACGCACTTTGTCCGCCCCCAGCGCATCCACCGCCACTGCCAGGGTCAGCGCGGAATCGATGCCGCCGGACAGACCCAGCAATACGCCGGGAAAGCCATTCTTGCCGATGTAGTCGCGCACGCCGACGCAAAGGGCGCGGTAGATGCTGACCTCGTCTTTGGCCACCGCCTCGCGCGTACCGGCAATCAACTTTCCTCCCTGCAACTCGATCATGCCGAGAACTTCATCGAAGGCAGGAAACTGATGCGTCAGTTCGCCCTTGCCATCCATCACAAAAGAGGCTCCATCGAACACCAACTCGTCCTGCCCGCCCACCAGGTTGGCATAGATCACCGCGAGACCGGTCTCGCCGATACGGTCACGGATGGTTTCATAGCGTGTAGCCTGTTTGTCAAAATGATAAGGTGAGGCATTCAGCACCAGCAACACCTCTGCACCGGCATCCCGCGCTTTTTTTGCAGCGTGTTCTTCCCAGATATCGGCACAGATGTTGATGCCGAATTTCACTCCCCCCAGCTCGAACAAACAAGGCTGGTCGCCCTGTGCAAAATAGCGCACCTCGTCGAACACGCTGTGATTGGGCAATTCATGCTTGTGGTAAGTGGCGACGATCTTGCCATCGCGCAGGATGGATGCCGCATTGAAATGCTGCCGACCGACCCGGTGCGGATGACCGACGATCAGGATGATGCCGTGTGCCTGCTGCGCCAGTGTTTGCAAGGCCTCATCGCACGCCCGATAAAATCCATCGCGCAGCAGCAAATCTTCCGGCGGATAACCGCACAGACTCATCTCCGGGGTGAGCAGGATAACCGCACCCTGCTGCCTAGCGCGTTGCGCATACTCGGCGATTTTTTCGGTGTTGCCGGTCAGGTCACCGAGCAGGCAGTTGATTTGGGCAATGGCGATTTTCATACTGTTTTAAGACTTGGATATTTTGTCTATTCTCTCAAGAAATTGGGACCGACAGGCTGTTCTTATTGACTCGTTCGTTTGTGATTGAGCAAACAATTCGCGCTCGGCCGTTAAATTACCGCACGGCTGATTCAGGTGGCTTCAGTGCGCATCGGCACCGGCTGCTCCGGGGCCTTGCCGATTTCGATGCGTTCGTATTCCGCGATCACCTGTGCGCCCAGCAACAGCAGCGCAGCGGCCACTTCGAGGCTGAGCAGCACAATGATGGCCGTGGCGAGCGAGCCGTACACCACGCTCACCTGCGACAGCGTGCCGAAAAACCAGCCCAGCCCATGGCGGATAATTTCCCACAGCAGGCCCGCCGTGACGCCCCCAACCAGTGCGTGACGCACCGTCAGCCTGCCTACCGGCATGAAGTAATAGACCGCGGAGATAAGCAGGATTTCCCCGGTCACGCCGGCGACATAGATCAACCAGCGCGAGAAGCCACCTAGCGACCAGCTATGCCCCAGGATAACCAGTTGCTCGCCGCCCATCGCCATCAGGTCGACAATCAGGAACGTGCCCACGAACAGCACCGCGCCAATGAAAAAGATGTAGCCGAAAGGCAACAGCAGCAGGGAAATCAGGATGTGTCGCCTGCGCCTCTCCACACGGTGCAGGAAGATCACCGAAATCGCGCTCTCCAGCACCCTGAAGCCGAGCGAGCTGAAAAACAGCAGCGTGATGAACAGCACCCAGCCGATCACCTCGCGGTGGTCGAGGAACGCCCTCAGTTCCACCACCACCGCCTTGCCTTCGCCCGGCACCACATACTCCAACGCCCGGTCCAGCGTCACCAGCAGCACGTCCTGGTCAATCACCTGCGACAGCGCGATCACCATCAGGATGAGCAGCGGCACAATCGAGAGCAGCGCGTAATAGGCGACCGCGCCGGCGAGCAGCAGGCCCTGGTTGGCCTGGAAGGCTTTCAGCACCCGGAGCGCGAAGGCAACCGGGTTTTTCAGGATGAAGGTTGTTCTGGGGTCGATGAGCTTCATGGGTGGCCGGGCAAGCCGACAATCAACCAGTCTATGTACCTGCCGCAAGGCAGCACTCGGGTAACCGGCAATTCCAGGTATTCGTGATTCATCTCAAAGGCTGCGCTTAATGGATTCGTTCGTTGGTTCACAATGTATTAAGTATGCGTCAAGTTATTCATCAAGCGAATCCCAGAAAAACCGCCAGCGCCCGATTCACCGCCAGCATCGTTTCATCGTCCAGGCGACCGGTCACCGCGCCGATCTTTTCTCGCGCGATGGATTGCGGCTTATCCACCATCACCTGCAAAGGCTTGGCGAGGCCGTTCAGTTCACTCGGATTCACGGCAATGCGAAACAACGGCGCAGAGCGCAACTCACCGGTCACGGGCAAGATCGTTATGGAAGGATGCGTATCGAACAGATCCGACTGAATGACCAATGCCGGACGCGGCTTGCCGAGATCGCCTTGCAAGGCCACCGTCACCAGATCGCCACGCCTCATTGCCAGCCCTCGCGGTCGGCTGCCGCCTCAAGCCAATCGGCGGTGACGTGCTCACGCGCATCACCTTGCAGTAACTGTGACTGGCGGTGGCACTCCTCGGCGAAGCCAGCGCGCCGTGTATCCGGCACCCAAATCTGCACCGGGCGCAGTCCGGATTCCCGCAATGCCGCGCGATGCTTCTGCACTCGCGCTGATGTACTTGTTCCCATGATTACCTCCAACATCTGGTGTTACATGAAACATATGGTATCCAGCTTTTTCGTTACATACAACACCCCTCAACGTTGTTGAAGTACCTCGCACTGCTTCGTGAATTGGCTTTCACTGTGGTCGGTAACCAGCATGCTTTCCGTTGAGCGTGTCATGGCGACATAGAGCAACCTCGCCTCTTCTTCAGGCGTTGCTTTTGCACACGGCATACAGCCCAGGTCGGTTATCGCAACGCTGTTGAATTCCAGCCCCTTGCTGGAGTGCATGGTCAAGATTTTATCGGTGTCATCAGCAGGGTCGAATGCCTTGTTACGCTGGCCGTTGGATTGATCCGGGTCCATGGCAACACCCGCTGTTGAATAATTGCGCTATGTCCCTTGCAGTGCATCCAACAAGCCAACCGGAAAGGCGATAAACATGACCGACTCGCGCATCACACTGGATTCCAGAAAACGTTGCGGACGCCCTTGCATCCGCAATCTGCGCATCAGTGTTTACGACGTGCTGGAAATGCTCGCCGAAGGCATGAGCGAAGCGGACATCATCGAAGACTTTCCCGAACTCGAGTCCGCCGACATTCGCGCCTGTCTCGCCTTCGCCGCAGACCGCGAACATATAGCAAGGCCTAAGGGTTCCTCAAAGGCTCGTCATTCCGGCGAAGGCCGGAATCCAGTCTCGCAGGCCGAGTTAGCGTAGCGCTCCAATGACTAGCAGGCTGTCGTTTTTGGACAGCCTGGTCAGATGGCTATGCAAAACAACCCGACAACCTAACTCCTGACAAAAACCAGCAGCGGTTTGATAACTCCACTGTCGGCGGCACGCAGGGCTTCGATGTAGCGCGTGCGCGTTTCGGTTGCTTCGGTGAGACTTTTGTTGCCCCAGGTAAATCGCGGCTGGCCAAGTTTCTGTACCAGCAAATCGGCCATCGTCCGCGCATGGCGGCCATTGCCGTTGGGAAATGGATGTATCGCTACCAGGCGGTGATGAAAGCGCGCGGCAATTTCGTCGGGCGGGTAGGTGGCGTGGTCAATCTGGTAGCGTGCATCGTTGAGCAGGTCGCGCAATTTCACGCCGACCTGTTGCCATTCAACACCGATATTCTTGTTCGACTTGCGCAAGCTGCCGGCCCAACTCCAGGTTTCACCAAACATATGCTGGTGCAGTTCGCGCACGAATGCCTCATCGAGAATGTCTTTGCGTTGCCTCCGCGCCCAAGCCTCACCTTGCTCGATGTTGAGCTGCTCCCATTCGTTAAGCTCGCCCTGCGCGGTGATGTGTCTGGGTATCAGGCTGGCAAGCTCGTCCGCATCGAGCGGGGTGACGCCCGGCGGATAATCGAGATTTACCGCCATAGCTCCCGACGGGAACCCTTGAGGAGACTTTCCGCCATTTCCTGTACCTGCGTGTCGACAGCTTCGCTTGAAGTAGCCTGTGCTTCCAGCGCCATGGTATGCGCTACCGTCGCCATCCGTTCACGGGCAACCTTGTTGGCCTGCGCTTCCATGGTCTGCGCGATGGTTTGCTTCGGCACCAGCGCATATTGCAGTTCACAACCCAACGCCTCTGCTGCACGCCGCAGGCTACCCAGGGTAATGGTGTCGTCTGCCTCGGAAGTTTCCAGCCGGAGCACCGTTGAAGGCACCAGACCCAGCCTC
>Ga0210050_1005519_pt1 | contig 9987 bp, 9 predicted proteins | sample CryGey132114_all_FD_185463 | JGI IMG/M metagenome (GOLD analysis project Ga0210050, IMG submission 185463) | Groundwater microbial communities from aquifer - Crystal Geyser CG22_combo_CG10-13_8/21/14_all (SPAdes) (version 2) | ecosystem: Environmental > Aquatic > Deep subsurface > Groundwater ...
TGAAGCGTTAATGGTGGATACGCACATTTCTCTCGCACATATGAAAGGTGTGATGGAAGCCGCCATGCGTGAACTCATTTCCGAGAACCTGGAATTCCGCTGGCGCACAGGATACTTTCCATTCGTGGAACCTGGACTGGAAGTCGATGTGCGTTGGCAAGGCGACAAAGAAACCAAGGAAGGTAAGTGGCTGGAAATCGTCGGTTGCGGCATGGTGCACCCGAACGTTCTGCAAAATGGCGGTATCGATCCCAATCAGTGGCAAGGATTCGCCTTCGGCTTCGGCATTGAACGCATGCTCATGATTCGTCACCAGATTCCAGACATCCGCATGTTCTACGAAGGAGATCCTCGCTTCCTGAAACAGTTTTGATCTTTTACCACGCTTCTCCCAAGTCTTCCTGATAACCCCCTCCTTTCCATTCCTCTCCTTCTTTATTATCGTCCGGTTCCAGAAAATCATCATCACTATCTTCCTCATCTTCCTCCAACATCTCCTCACGCTCCTCCCACCACTGCGCTTCGATGTGCTCAATGTGAGAAGATAGACTCTGTAACTCCTTGTGTAAATCCTCCATGTCGTACATCCCTGCCAATCGTTCCGCAATGCGAAAATTTCTGCACGCGAGAAAATCATTATCTTCGCGCAGCGCGAGAAGCGTCTGAAAAAGCCGTACCCAAGCACGATGTTCCTTTGCTTCAGGTATGGCTTCCAGATCTGCAATCACTCCGTCCATCGCACTGATGATGGCAAACATATCTTCATTGCTCGGTTCTCTGTGGCAGGGAATCATCGCATTGAGCACGTTCAATTTCTTCAGAAGAATATCCGCACGCAGATGAGGATCGCGAACCTGCTCAAGAACATGATTGATGCCACGTAAACCGTCGTGCATGTGGTAGCCATTCGATACGGCCGCATGGGCCATCGTCAGTACAGCCGGCTGAGGCTGTACGTGCTCCAACGCTTCCAAATGCAAACGAATCCTTTCAAAATCTTCGAGATGCTGCAAGAGAAACAAATGTGCATTGACAGCGTCCTGTCTGGAAACATCCGCCCGTCCAAGCAACCTCTCCGCTGTGTGTAATGCACGCACTTCCTGCCATTCCGCATCAATATCGCGCTCATCGGGAGAGGTGAGTAAAAAGTACAAGCTCTGCGCCTGCATGTATCTGCTGCGCGCAATTCGTTTCTCTACTTCGTTCTCTCCATCCAACTCGTAGTGACGGCAGAGTTCGTCGTAAGGAGTGCGATCAGCAATCACCGAACGCGCATCCTGTATTGCATGTTCAAAATCCGCTTTCTTCATCACTCCCATCGGAGAGAGGCAGAGCAACATATGCAAGCGAAGTCGCGTATCGACTGCCGTCTCCGGCAGCATGCCTAACGCATCGAGTACATGCACACGCATATCGTCGTACTGTCCTTCCTCAAACGCCTTGACCGCACGCTCGACGTAGGTCTGTACCTTGCCTTCGCTGTCCGGTCTTTCATTCATATTGAACAAAAAAATTATACAAGTTCTTCCTCCGGCCCTTCAGCATCTTCTATTTTCTGCAGGTTTGCAAGAATCGCAGTGGACAATGCGCTGTCCTCAAAATACTCCGCACTCTCTAAAGCATACTTGAGAAAGAGTTTTGCCCGCTGAAAATCCCTTTGTACTGCATACATATTCCCTAACATCAACCGTACTCCCATCATGCGCGAAGCACTGACCTGTTTCCCTTTCAATTCTTCCTGCGCCTGCTCTATCTCATCACAAACCGCATCAGATGCAATGTCCACCTCTATATCGTACTTCTTGTGATGCGCCAACAGAATACGAGTGTTCACATGGATCAACAGAAGCAGAACTTCCGTACGAAATGCGTCCATGTCCATACCCTCCATGCCTTGCGAAATCCATACACGACAATCTTTATGTGGAAGAAGGGCATACGCACTATGCAAGGCAGCCGACATGCTAAATTCATCACCGGATTGCAGAACATCGGGCAGGTGCAACAGGAGTTCCGTGCGCGTATCTGTCGCAGAGCAAGCTATCACGCGAGCAATGTGTCTCTCTCGCTCCGTACTGTATTCGTCTTCCAGTACCGCTTGCGCTTCATAGAGCATCTCCAGCTTTTGCTCCTTCCCGAGATCATTCACCTGACGTCCCAACATATGCGCTACCAGTCGTTCATACCGAGTCGTCTGCCCATCCCATAATGCATCTTCCACGGCACGCTTTGCTTCCTTGGCATGCTCTTCATCGAAGTACAACATTCCCGCACGAATGCACAAAAAATGCAGCTGTACCCGCTGTGCGGGAGTAAGTTCACTCAACCGCTCCGTCAGCAACTTCATGGCATCCAGAACCCCAAGTGTGTAGTGCTTCTTCTCTATAAGAGAAAGAACGTGATGTACGAGAACGTCATACACCGCTTTGCGTTGCAAAGCGGTAATACCGGAATCTATCTGCAATAAACCATCTGCAACTCTGTCTGCTGCCTCACGTTTATGGTCTGTAAGGAGCATATCAAGCGCTTCAATGCACTCATCAATTCGCACTACTTGGCGTCTTGGTTGCTCCATAACAAAACAGGATAACGCCGTAGGGCATCTTTTTGCAAGAAATATGTGTATTACACAACACCAACCTTCGCCGCCCACTCTTTCGGTTCTTCCACAAACTTCTCAATCATATCCACCTCACCTTCCAGAATTCTCCCATCGCGCACAGCAACCTGCAGAAGCGCCGAGAGTGTTGCGAGGGGATGTAGTATAACATTTGACTCCTCTGCCATCTCACGCGACGAGAGCAGTTCGTAACTGAAGATCGCAATCACATCTGTCACAATAGATTCACACTCCCGGCGAAGAGCCTGCACTGCAGATATCGCACTTCTTCCTGTTGAGAGAAGATCTTCAACTACCACAACGTGGCAACCCTTCTTGATATCTCCCTCTACAAGTTTTCTTGTGCCGTGTCCTTTTGTTTCATTGCGTACATACACAAATGGCAAATTCAAACGATCTGCAACAAGAGCTCCCCACCCGATCCCTGCTGTTGCAGTTCCGGCAACAGCGTCCGGTGGGATATGAAGGTTCTGCACACGCTTCACGAACGCATCCACAATACAGGCACGTGCCTCAGGATGGCTGTAGAGCATACGATTGTCGCAGTAGATGGGTGACCGGATGCCACTGGTCCATCGAAACGGGCTTTCCGTATTGAGTTCAACGGCGCCGATCGAGAGAAGGAATTCGGCTATGCGCTCTGCATGAGACATACGTCAGGTTGTAGAGAGTAGGTTACAGGGAGTAGGTTGTAGGCATGCTACCACAGGAATATGAAGGTCGGCTAAGGGAATTACTGAACGTGTTCCTTGCAGAAAATCAGAAATTGAATCTTACTGCATTACGAACAGAGAAGGATTGCTGGATTGGGAATGTGTTGGATGCACTGGCTCTATTGGACCTGTTTTCTGAGACGCTACACCCCACTACGCCGAGGCTACGAGGGGCAGGCCGTAGCATCCCTACGATGCTGGACATCGGAACAGGTGGCGGATTCCCTCTTCTTCCACTTGCCATCACCATGCCGGAGTCGCAGTTCACGGGACTGGATGCCACAAAGAAAAAGATAGATGCAGTACAGCGAATACTTGAACACATACATTGTTCAAATGTGCGCATAATCTGCAGACGAGTGGAAGAACTCGCCCATGAGCCGGATCACCGTGCACAGTACGACGTTGTTCTTGCGCGCGCCGTGGCTCCACTGAACGTGCTTCTGGAGTACAGTGCTCCGTTTGCCAAGAAGAACGGAAAGCTCGTCTTCTGGAAGAGCATGCACATCAAAGAGGAATTGGAAGAGAGTTTGGCCGCCCGCTCCATTCTCTCCTGCCACCTCGTGCATACGCATACGTACGAACTCCCCGAAGGATTTGGGAAACGGCAACTGCTCCTGTTTGAGAAAATGGCAGAAACAAAAGAAGAGTATCCGCGAGCCATAGGTATGCCTAGCAAGAAGCCTTTAGTGTAGAGTGTCATCCCTGCCTGCCGGCAGGCAGGCTGAGCTTGCTCCTTCACACCACCTTCCCACTTCCCTTCTTCGCTTTCAGCCAGGCCTGCCCCGCGAAGCTCGCCGCAACGAGCGTAGTGGGGTCGTGGGACAAACCAAGAAAGGAACCAGTCATGAAACACATCCTCTGTACTCTGCTTCTTCTCTCAATCCCGGCATTCTCTTTCGCAGACGAGTGCAAGAAGTGTGAGAAGTGTGAGAAGTGTGAGAAGTGTGAGAAGAAAAAGAATTGCTGCCCCGAAGATGCCGTCACGATCAGTCGCACGAAAGAGAACGACGTCGTGATCAAGGCGGTAGCGAAAGAACAGTATTGCCTTTTCCAAACTCTCATCCATGTGCCGGATAAAAAGGAAAAAGGACGTCCGATATGCATGCTGGAATTACTCAAGAGGCCATTTGATGGCGACCATCATCAAGTGGAACTTCTCTGTTCCAAATTCCGCAATGTCCGCGTCGAAAATGTCGTGATCCAGGTGCGAAATCTGGAAGCGAAATCATTCGATAAGCGGCTGGGGTTTTCCTTTAAGCTCATTAAAGGACCCCCTGCAAACCCCGCCAAAAAAGCCCTCCTGCACGGCACGTACGAATGGAAGGATTCCGACCGCAAGCGTTACTTTACGGAAACCGGGACCGGTCGCGTATGGCAATCGGTCGATCCGGATGCGAAGAAGGAACTCCTCAAGAAAAAGTAACTACACCATTTCCACGACCGGAAGCCCAGACACGTTGTCTGGGCTTCATGCTATACTCCTCTGCATGTTTTCTCTGAAAAATGTCTCGGTGAGTTACGGCAAAAAAGAAGTGCTGAAGAAAGCCTCCGTTTCCATTCATCCAAAAGAAACGGTATGTATGACCGGTAGTGCGGATAGCGGAAAGACGACCATTCTCTCCCTCCTTCTCCGTATCAAAACACCAGACTCCGGCATAGTAGAAGCAGACGATATCGACATCCAACTCATCCCCAAACATATCCTCCAGCTCTATCGCCGGAAGTTCGGCGTAAAGTTCCAGGGAGGAGAACTGCTTACGGCGAGAACTGTCACCGAAAACATTGCACTCCCATTGGAAATCCAAGGCAAAGGACAAGAAGAAATTAACCAGAAAGTACAGCAACTCCTAAAACAATTTCAGCTGCAGAAAAGCGCGCATTTCTTCCCGAGAGATCTCTCCAAATCACAAGTGACTCTCACCGCTCTCGCACGCGCCCTCGCAGGAAACCCCATGATTCTCCTGCTGGATGAACCACTGGAAGACTTAGATGAGAAGCAGAGCCTTTTTGTTCTCTCCATTCTGCAGAAGAAACAAGAAGAAGGATTGACTCTCGTCACCTTCTCCCGTGATGCTTCTCTGGCAGAATCACTCAATGGGCAATGCATACAACTGGAAAATGGAACACTGACAGAACACGAAGTGGCATCGCATGATCCCATGGATAGTCATCACATTTTCACAAAATTCGTCATGCCTTTCATAAAGGATCGTGAAGAGAAAGAAGCGGAGAAGAAACCCAACGTCAAAAAAGTCCGCATCACGGCGATTCATTCGCGGTAATTGGCATTCCCATTTGCTAGTGAACCGAGGTACATAATCTATAATTAACAATATATTTCTATTAAAGTAGAAAGGTTTTCTAGTGGCTTTTAGTAAACAAAAAACTTGAACAAAAATTGTGTATACCAATTAACTAGCGAATTGAATTACCTTCTCCTATAACAGATACGAATAATCATTTACTCATGAAGAAGATTTCAAAAACTTCCTTGGAGTCTTTTGATTATTGCGCATCCTTTGTATCCTTCACTCATGACCACCTACAAAGACGCCGGCGTTGATATTGAAAAAGGTGACCGGGCTTCCGCCATTGCTGCACAAAAAAGTTATTCAACTTTTTCCTCTCGCATAGGTCGAATCGGTGAACCTCTCTCTGAAGTTGGAGGGTTCGGGGGATTCCTGGATATGGGTGATTATTATCTCGTCCAAACGGATGACGGCACCGGGACGAAGATCGATCTTGCCTGTGAACTCCAGAAATTCGACACACTCGGCTACGACCTTCTTGCCATGGTTGCCGACGATATCGTCTGCACCGGAGCAGAAGTGATCAGCGTGACCAATACACTCGATGTTCCGAAGCTCGATACAGATATGATTGAAGAGCTCATGGATGGGTTTGCACACGCGTGCAGGGAGCAGAAGATTGTGATTCCCGCAGGGGAAATTGCCGAAGTACCGGGTGCAGTGCACTCTGCCGTGTGGAGTGCGACCGCACTCGGCATTGTCGCGAAGGATCGCGTCCTCAAACCGGAAACGATTGTTCCGGGAGATCTCATTATTTCTCTGCGAGAGTATGGACCCAGGTGTAATGGGTATTCGTTGATAAGGAAGATATTGAAGGGAAACTGGCCACCCTTCGTGGCAAATTTCGCGTGTCATGGTGAGGTGCTCCGAAGCAAAGCGGAGGAGCCACGAATCCAGACACGCGAAAATTTGCACCTCAGGATGACACAGTTTTCTTCTCTTCAGAAAGAACTTCTCCGTCCATCCACCATCTACCACTCTGCCATTCTTAAACTTATTGGTCGCTATGGTGAAGAGCGACGGGTGGACATCAAAGGCATCGCGCACATTACCGGCGGCGGAATTCCTTCAAAGCTGGGACGTGTGCTCAAAAAATCCGGTTACGGTGCGGATCTCACACATCTTTGGGATCCTCCAGAATCACTCACAGAGATTATGCACGCAGGAAATGTGACACTCGAAGAAGCCTACAGAACATGGAATATGGGAAACGGCATGATGTTGATCATCGATTCTAGTTCAGCCCATACCGCACTCAAAAAACTTACGGAGCAGAAGATGGAAGCGCGTATTGCAGGCGTGGTTACGCCTTCCTCGTCCATCTGTATCCGCGCATCCTCAGGACCAACTCTGCAATACTGAAATCTTATGATGTCACGTAGCATGTAAAGCCGTTATGACATCTCTTGAGCAGAGGGAACGCGACTATGTTCCCCAGACGGTTTCTTCTCGTGAAGACTCTTCACGTATTCTTTCTCTTGGTGGAAAAATTGTTTTTGCTCTCAGCGCAGTTCTCACTGCTGCTGCAGCAGATCGTCTGGTCCATGGGCACACAGGATCGCACGCCGAAGCAAAAGACGACAAACTCTCACCGGAAGCACTGCGTTATCGCAGAGCTCTTGTTCGTATCATTGAGAATGCGGCACAGAAGTGGGATATCTTAGATGATGCGACCATCAATCACACAGGAGACGTCATTATACTCGATCTCCCTCTCCCGAAAGACGATGAGCTGGAACAGGGTCGTACTCTCAAAAGTGAACATGGCACACTCTTCTTGAAACGTGATGCAAAAGGAAGCGTTCTCCGCTTGCGTATTGATGCAGGCAAGGCTGTAACGGAACTCTGGCCTGCAGAACGCGACCTTCGTGAAACAATGCAGACGGAAAAAGCGACAGAGTACCATTGGATAACTGAAGACGATGTCTTAACCGGTTCACGCTCACATGATGGAAAGAAGCGCAGTCTGAGAAGTACACGCCTGGGAACAATCGAACGGTACACGGAAGCAGATGCATTAGTGAAGAAGGTATCAACACCGCAGCAAACATTTCTCTACCAACACATTTTCGCAAACTACGAAGCTCCGCTGCATAAAGACGGCACGCTCAATGTGCCCGAATTCATTCGTACCTTCCGACGTAGTTTAGAGGAGTGGCAGAATGATGGTTTCCACTACGGCTGCTGTAACACGTATGCCGAAACTGCTGCGGAACTCCTCGATGATGACGGTGATGTGTACATTCTCACCTACTGGCCGCAAGGACTCCTCGATGGAGAAAACACTTGGGGCGAATGGCACCAGGCAACAGGTCTCAAACGCAAAGACGATTCCTGGGTGATCATCGACGGAGCGATGCAGGAATTGCAGTACATGTCTCCGGAGGAGTACGGCAAGCACATCGGCTACGATCTCGCTCGCTCCCCTATCGTTGGCATCCTGCCATACAGTCACCCACGTTCTCCGCTAGAACGGTTCCTGCAGCATGCAGAGAAGTAATCACACTGCTCTTTGTTGCACAGCAATCCTTCCCCGGACCGCTTCGATAAATGCAATTTCTGCAATAGCTTGCAACGCACCGGGAATGACTTCCTGGTTGCGATCCCCAGGACGGGATGCCATGGCACCAGCCACGTACATGCGGCGAGACGTTCCTCGTGCAGGATGCGCCTGATGAAGAACGGGATCATACTCAATGCGTCCACTGTCATCTACAACACGCACATTGAGACTGTCCATCAGTTCCGGTTTATTCTGGTATCCCACAAGCGCATAGACAACTGGGACATCCCCTACCCGACGCACCTCGCCATCGCGTGTTCGCACCTCAATGGTCATCCTTCTCTCCTTTCCGCTTCCCTTCTGTTCAGTCACGTTCCATTCAGTCACATCTGGCACAACCCAGCCCTGGCGTAGGGCTTCGTCATAGGGTCGTACAATGCGTGGAATATCCAATGCAAGTTTCGTGAGGTTGGCACGCGTCCTCTGAATGGGACCTTCGATGATGCCATACTCGGAACGTACCATTTTATTCGGATGCAGCAGTGCATCGCGCGAGTAGTGCGTCAAAATACGCGGACGCACATTCACTCCCGCTTCACGCATCTGTACAAACTGTTGGATCATCTCGATGGCACTGTTGCCGAGTCCCACTACCATAGGGTGCGTGTTATGAAACTCGTGCCACCTTTCACGAGGAATTTGCTCCTGCCACCGTTTGAGTGGCGCACGTACATCGAGCGCATTTGTGATCATCGGCGCATCCGCGGCATTGAGGTTCTTCGGAATGCCGTTCCCTGTAGCACAGAGTACGGAATCAAACCGTTGAACCTCTTCTCCGTACGGCCCGACAGACGTCACGATATACTGACCTGTATGCGGATCAATCTCCACATTGGTCACACGACCAACGTTCAAAGAATGATCGACATACAAGCTCTGCGCAAGATGTAGGAAATGACGAATCGCAGACCCTGGACGTGGTTCACGTGCTTCCAAACGCGCACCCAGGACATCGATGGAGGAAAACGTGTTGTGGCCACCGTCCGCAACACGATCCTGCTGCCAAATACCACCCAAAAGTCCTTTTGGACTATAGAGTGTCGTGGCCACATACTCATATCCCAACTGTCCTCGCAAGTTCGCCATAATGATACCCACCGGACCGTCTCCGATAATCGCCATGCTCTCATGACGCTGCTGGAACACCGACTGCTCTGCCGGCACGACGAGATTCGGACGCGGCCACATGGGAGTAGCGGGGTGTGTGAACTGCTTTTTTTGTAACCGCTCTCCTTTATCCAGTTGCACACGGACAAAACGTTCTATACGCTTCGCCTGTCTGTTGCTGGGAAGATTCTCCCCAAAAATCAGGGCCATCACTAACCGTCGAAAATCTAACTCGTCAAATTTGACCATAAATTCAAGAGCTGCCCGATCTGAGGGGTCGGCTGCAAGCCCGCGGACTATCCTTCCGAAACGGTCAAAAGTCTCAGGTTCCGGTACAACCTCACTTTCACCTACATCGAAGTCCCCTTCACGCACCTGCACGCCCTGTGGAATTTGTACTTTCTCTCTGGAATGAGGACTCATATCTCAAAAATTGTAGGAAATGAAATTTTGTAAATTATAGTATATTTTTATACTTTGTCAATATATTGACATATTTGCATTTTAATATATAATTTCACTAATTGTTCTTTTTGTTCTTTCTGAATAGAATGAGCAATTCCGTGGTGTCGTTCGTATCTTCTGTTGCACTACGATTGGCACTTTTGAGTGACTTGCCAACGTAGAAACATGATCCTGGATGAAGGACGGGTAGGTGTAGTCACTCCTACA
>Ga0210050_1005521_pt1 | contig 9985 bp, 8 predicted proteins | sample CryGey132114_all_FD_185463 | JGI IMG/M metagenome (GOLD analysis project Ga0210050, IMG submission 185463) | Groundwater microbial communities from aquifer - Crystal Geyser CG22_combo_CG10-13_8/21/14_all (SPAdes) (version 2) | ecosystem: Environmental > Aquatic > Deep subsurface > Groundwater ...
ACAACCCCGAAAACATGCTGGATGTCCAGACTCCCATTAGAATCATGAATTCGCCAACAAAGCCGTTCAATCCGGGGAGACCCAGAGCGGCCAGCGTTATAAGCATAAAACTTCCATACAAAACGGGCATGGCTTTGCTCAACCCTTGAAGTTCGTCCAGGTTGCGGGTCCCCATTCGCAGTTCGATAAATGCAACGATCAAAAACAGGGCCGACGCGATAATACCGTGGTTGACCATCTGAAGTACACTACCCTCAATACCTGTTCCATTATGGGCAAAGATACCGATAACAATAAATCCCAAATGGCTGATACTGGAATAAGCCACCAAGGCTTTCAAATCTTTTTGCGCAATAGCAATCCACGCTCCATAGACCATGCCAGTGGCCGCCAGGAGCCCAATAACCGTAGCAAAGCTTTCTACTGCTTCGGGAAATAGTGGCAGGCAAAAACGCAGAAAACCATAAGCGCCGGTTTTAGACATGGCTCCCGTCAATAAAATCAAAGCAGGAATGGGGCAAGCCACATATGTATGCGGCAACCAGCTATGCAGGGGAAAAACCGGTACCTTGATGGCAAAAGCCACGAAAAAGAAGAAGAACATCCACATCTGCGTGGCGGGGTCAATGTGGGTTTGAGTCAATACGCGCAAATCAAACGTGACATCATGAGTCGCGCCATAATGCACCATCGTCAGGGAAAGAATCGCGACCAGCATTAACAAACTACCCGCCAGAGTATAGATCACGAACTTCATCGTGGCGTAGACCCGTCGCCCCTCTCCCCAGACGCCAATGAGAAAATAAGTCGGCACCAGCATCAGTTCCCAGAACACATAAAATAAAATAGTGTCGAGTGCCAGAAAAACACCCAGTGTCCCCGCCTCCAGTGCCAGCATCAAGGCCACAAAATTCCTGAGCCCTTCTTTCTGGGTGAAGGAAAATAAAACAGCAATAAGTCCTAAAAATGCGGTCAACACCACCATCCACAGGCTGATGCCATCCACCCCAAGCAGGTAATTGATATGCAGGGCGGGCACCCAATGGAACATCTGGACAAACTGCATTTCAGCGTTAGCCGTATCAAAGGAAAAGAGCAACCACAACGAAAGAGCCAGGCTGGCCCCCGATGCACCCACCCCAACCATCTTGACCATGGCAGTATTCTCTCTGGAGACCATGAGAAGTCCCAGTGCCGCGATAAGAGGTATGAATATAATAAGAGATAGCATAGTTTTTCCGGTTACATGAATACGACAAACAATAGAATGGTCACCATGCCAACAATCATATTCAAAGCATAAGTGCGCACTTTTCCCGACTGCCAGAGGCTGATGCCACGGCTCACTTCTTTTACCTGCAGTCCAACCTCATCAACGACAAAGTCTATGCCTTCGCGTTCTGCTTTCTGCTCCAAAAATGCACCGATGGCTTTTGTCGGGCTCACGATCAAAAAATCATAAATTTCATCCACATAATATTTGTGGAACAAGAGATCATAAATTGGAGCCATCGCTTCCTTAATAAGATCCATTCGATCTTTGCTCACCATATACAGCAAGCCCGCAGTCGCTATCCCGCCGATACCCGCCACTAAAGCTATGGTCTCCAACGCGCCATCATGATGGTGCTCTACAACGCGACCAAAAACCGGTGAAAGAAAACTGTCGACCCAGGGCCCCAATAATCCGCCCAACAGAGCCAAAACAGCCAGCACCGCCAAAGGCACAACCATTATCATCGGCGATTCGTGCGGGTGCGCGCCTGGACTGCGGAGGCCACCCACAAAGGTGTAAAAATAAACCCGAAAAATATAAAACGCCGTCATACCCGCCGTCAGCACTGCTATCGCCCAGAAAACGAAGTTCCCCATCTCAGCATGGTAAGAACTCAGAATGATCGCCTCTTTACTAAAGTAACCACTGGTCAAGGGAAACCCGGCCAACGCCAAAGCACCAATTAAAAAAGTCGCATGGGTCAACGGCATAACGCGTTGCAGGCCGCCCATTTTACGGATATCCTGTTCACCATCGAGAGAATGAATCACGCTTCCAGCCGCGAGGAAAAGCAGGGCCTTGAAAAAAGCATGGGTCATCAAATGAAACATTCCAAGGCTGTAAACACCGATACCAACAGCCAGAAACATATAGCCCAACTGACTCATGGTGGAATAAGCAATCACGCGTTTGATATCATATTGAACCAATGCCATCGACCCGGCAAAGACGGCTGTGAGGATTCCTACACCGGCAATAAAGTACATTGTGTAAGGAACCAATTCATACAGGACATGGCAACGGGCCACCAAATAAACTCCTGCCGTCACCATTGTTGCGGCATGGATCAATGCACTAACGGGAGTGGGGCCTTCCATCGCGTCCGGCAACCAGGTGTGCAGGGGAAGTTGAGCGGATTTCGCAAACGCGCCCACCAGCAATAACAGGGTAATCAAAAGTACCGTATCGTCATTAGGACGAAACATCCCCGGGGCGGCCACGAACACATCGACAAAATTCAGCGTTCCAAACGACTCAAAAATAGCAAAGGCGGCGATAACCATTCCCACATCGCCAATCACGTTCATGACAAAAGCCTTGCGGGCGGCAAGCACAGCGCTTGTTTTTTCCCGCCAGAACCCGATCAGCAAATAAGACGCAAGACCAACCAGAGCCCAGCCGACAATCAGGAAAAAGAAGTCTGCCGCCGCGACCAGAAGCAACATCGAGAATATGAACAAATTTAAATAGGAGAAAAACCGGGAGTATTCAGGGTCATCATGCATATAACCAACAGAGTAGACATGAATCACAAACCCGACACCGGTAACGATCAGGAACATGAACACCGATAGCGGGTCTACCAAAATTGCCAGATTGAGTTTGAACGATCCTGCCGACATCCACTGATAAAGGGTCTGAACCTGCCCCACCCGTTCTTCAGCAGGCAAAAACAAAAGATTGCTCAACGTCACCAGCGTCATAAAAAAGGAAGCCCCCACAGTTCCACAACCAATGAGGCCAGCCAGTTTTTTGGAGAGGCGGTTCCCGTACCAACTCAGGCCAATAAACCCGAGAAGAGGAAAAAAAAGTATGAGCCAGCTACTTGCGAACAAAGAATTATCCTTTCAATACATCAATATGATCCACATCCATATCATGACGGGTGCGAAAAATAGTCAGAATGATTGCCAATCCCACCACAACCTCCGCCGCCGCAACGGCCATGATCATCAAGGCAAAAATCTGACCGTCCAGAGAGTTCAGGAAACTGGAGTAAGTGACCAGAAGAAAGTTCACTGAATTCAGCATCAACTCAACAGACATGAACATGATGAGAGGATTCTTGCGGATGACAAACCCCGCCGTCCCCACACAGAAAATAGCCGCACTGATAAGCAAAACAAATTGTTCACCCATAATTACCTCACGCGCCTCCTCAAAGGTGCAAAAGAAAATTTGGCCAGGCAAATCACACCCACTGCCGCCACTAGAAGCAGGCCAGAGGCCAATTCAAAGGCCACGAGATGTTTTGAAAACAGTTCCAGGCCAATGGCTTTTGCAGTACCAAACAGGTCAGCAGGAATTTCACCTTGAACCTGCTTGGTCGGCCCAACAGTCGCTGACAAACACAATTCCCCCAACAGGATGAACACAAAAGTGATAGCAATGGACCGGTGGAACGAGTTTTCCTGAACTTCTTTTTTCCCACCAAGAAGCGCGATGATAAACAAAAACAGGATCATCACCGCCCCGGCGTAAACAATGATCTGAACTACCGCCAGAAATTCTGCGTTATAAAGGAGAAACAAAAGAGCCAGGCAGATCATATGACCGATCAGGTACAAGGCACTGTATATCGGAGACGAACATAAAATGACCCCCAGGCTGGCAAGGACTGCCGTCACCCCCACCGCGAAAATTACCGCATCGCGCGTGAAGTCAAATACTGTAGCAATTTCTAACACTAACCCACTCCTCCGCTAGGCGTGGGGCCAACCAGCAATAGCCCCACAGTCCAAACTACCTCGTTAAGCGCTGACAAATACTGTTTTATCGGCGTTACTTTTTAAATCCGTTCCGTGTTACCCAAAATGTTGACACGGAACTGGTTCGGCTCCGGGTAAACCAGCAGGTCCTTTTTCTCCGCGATATATTTATCACGGTCGTAATCCGCCAGTTCGTAATGCTCCCGCAGAACCACAGCGTCTACCGGACAGGCTTCCTCACAGTACCCGCAGTAGATACAACGCAAAAGGTTGATCTCGTAAACCGCCGCGTACCGTTCGCCCTTGGAAACCGGATTATCCGGGTCATTCTCCGCCGCAACAACATGAATACATCCCACCGGGCAATTGATTGAGCACAAAGAGCATCCCACGCACCGTTCCAGCCCATCCTCATCCCGGTTAAGGAAATGTCTTCCTCGATACCGTTTGGGCATAGTGCGCTTGACTTCGGGGTACTGAAAGGTGACCGGTTTGGTCAACATGTTCCGGAACGTAATACCCATTCCGATCAAAAGATTTTTGACTCCATCAAAAGCTGTTTGCAACATAACTCATCCCCTCAGGGAAACAAGATCACCTTTACCGCACCGGTGATCATAAGATTCAACAAACATAATGGCAGTAAAACTTTCCAGCCAAACGTCATCAGCCGGTCATAACGAATGCGGGGAAACGTTGACCGCAACCAGATAAACACGCATAACAGAAAAACCACTTTAGCCGCAAACGCCACAATCGGCCAGAGCGGCAGGCCATAAGAGTTCCACCCGCCGAGAAACAAAAGCGTCACCAACGCGCTCATTGTCACCATATTGATGTACTCGCCCATGAAGAACATGGCAAACTTCATACCCGTATATTCTGTATGGAAACCGGCCACGAGTTCCTGCTCCGCTTCCGGCAGATCGAAAGGAGCCCGGTTGGTCTCCGCAATACCGGCGATAAAAAACAATAAAAATGCCAAAGGCTGAACGAGGATAAATGGATAGGCCTGCTGAGCCTGAACCATATCTACCAGACTCAAGGAACCTGTTAGCACGATGATGCTCAACGCCGAAAGTCCCAGCGTCAACTCATAACTGATCATCTGGGCGGAAGAACGCAAGCCGCCCATCAGAGAATATTTATTATTCGATGACAATCCGGCAAGAACCATTCCATAAATACCCATCCCCGAGATCGCGAACACGAACAAAATTCCGCTGTTCACGTTGGCTCCCCACAACTCAATGTTCTGACCGAACACCTCGAACGGCTCGCCAAAAGGAATCACCGCAAACCCGACAATCGCCGTAACCACCACCACTGCCGGAGCCAGGTGAAATAAAAACTTGTCCGCTGAAGTCTGGATGATGGATTCCTTGAACAATAATTTCACGGTATCCGCCAACGGCTGGCCAAAACCAAAAGGCCCCACCCGGTTCGGTCCCAAGCGAACCTGAAACCGACCCATCAAACGCCTTTCCAGCCAAACCAATAAAGGGACTACAGACATAACGCCAACCGCAATGACCACGGCCTTGACGCTACCTACGATCAGGGGAATATTCTCGTTCAAAAAAAGAACAATAAAGTCCCAAGTCATATTGAATATTTCAGTCATCCAGTCCAAACTTTAACCGCTCCAAAAATTTTAACGATCCACAACAACACCTAAACTTTTTTAACTTCCACCCATGCCGGGCCGCCATCAGCGCCGATCAACCTATTCACTCCCTGCCAATCCGAAACTCTGGGAACCACAACACCGCCAGCCTGGCAACGGCTACCGACACTAGCGATGGCTTCCAACATCGCATCTTCAGCCGAAAGCAGGACGGTGTCGCCATCCTGAATAGCAAGCCTTTTAGCATCTTCTTCATTCAAATGCGCGGTAAAAGGCAAAAAGTGATGCGCCAGTTTCGAGGAGGCGTCAAGAATTTTGTCATGCGAAAACAGGAACGTGGATACACGAAGCCGGAGGCTTCCGTTTTTCCCTGTACCCGCCGGTTGATCAGTAACCGGTTCATCGGCAGAAGCAATGGCTTCCCGGTTGCACCCGGTTTTACCCACCGTCCTTCTACTGATTCCCTGATAACCCGGAACTTTCCGGGCGATTTCTTCGGTCACATCCAAAGCCTTTCCGTAGGTGGTTTCATCTCCCATCGCGTTGAGCATCAGGCTGATGATTTTCCAGTCCGGGGCATGGGCGGCTTCCAGCGCCTTTTTTCTTGCCTGCACCCGACCGCCAATATTGGTGGTCGTGCCTTCATCATAACCAGGACCGTTTGAAGGCAGAATAAGATGCGCCAGTTCCGTCGTTTCAGTTTCCAGCATGTCATGCACCACTAACAGGTCCAGCTTTCTCAAAGCAGACGCTACCCGCGTCCCACCAGGAAAATCAACCACCGGATTAGAACGATGGATCAACAGGGCCTTCAACTCTCCCGCCTCAGCGCGGGCGATCATTTCCAGCGCAGAAAAACCTTTGGCCGTCGGAGCGTTTTCTCCCCATTGATTTTTTATTTCCTCGTGATTTGCCACCGACACTCCGCCCGGATAAAAATCGGGGAGAAGTCCCATATCCATAGCTCCGACAGCATTGGTCATCGGAGCCGCAGGTATGGCGCCGCATTCCATGGTCGGAACTTTAGCGATCAACTTCAGCAGACGCTTGACCCGCAAAACCGCGTCTCCGGAAAGAGCCGATGGATTGTACACCACACAAATTTTCATGCTCGAGCGCACCGTCTCGACCAACGCCTTCATGTCTTCCGCGGAAATTCCGGCACGGTCCAGACCATCATCTTGAGTCGGCGCAGGCTCGCCCAACTCACGGGCCAAACCATTGGCCAGGGCAGAGATAGCCAAAGCCTCAAAACCCACCTTGTACCGCACCGACCGCGCTGAGTATTTATCCAGCATAATTTTTTGATCATTCAGGCTAACCAGTCGGGTTCTCCCGCTGGTCACTGCTTTTTTAATTCGAAGATCGAGAATGGGCAGTTCTTCTGTAGGGTCACTGGCAATCAACAAAACCACGTTGGCCGTTTCAATCTGCTCGACCCCGTAATGGTCAACAGGAAGACCCGGTGTATCCCGATAAGGCTTGTGGTCTATATTGTTGGAGCCCAGGCCCTGGCGGAACAGTTTCTGATAAAGATAATTTTCCTCATTGGTGCCATAGGGAGAGCCGATGAAGCCAACACTTTCAGGCCCGTGTTCTTCAGCAATTTTTTTAAACGCCTCCACCACCTTGGCAGTAACCTCTTGAATGGTGCAGTCATGAGGAAAAGTCGGAAACGAAGTTGGCTTGCCGCCGCCCTTACTGTTTTCCCTGGCAACCAGGATTTTATTTTTACTATGCACAAAATGGTGACCCCATCTGCCCTTGTCGCAAATCCAACCATCGTCCACCGCATCATTGGGACGCGCTTCAACACGCAAGAGCTCGTTAAGACGGGTACCCATCGTAATATTACAGTTGCACCCGCAATGGGCACAAAGGGTTTGCGCGTTGGTCAAATCCCATGTTCTGGCCTTAAAACGAAAATCCGTATTGGTCAACGCCCCGACCGGACAAATATCAACGACATTGCCTGAGAAGCGGGTATCGTAAGGTTCGTTATTAAAGGTGCCAACCTCGTTATAAAAACCCCGGTTCAGCATGACCAACCCCCGGCCCTGCTCGATCCGTTCGCTATAAGCCGTGCACCGTTGGCAGGCAATACAACGTTCCCGGTCGATGGTGATAACCGGGCTGAGCGGAGTCGCCTTGGCATTATTATGCCGGTGGAACTCCATGCGGGTTTCCGGCGCGCCATACTTGAAGGTGTTGTCCTGCAAAGGACATTCACCGCCCTTGTCACAAACCGGGCAATCCAGGGGATGGTTGAGCAAAGTAAATTCCAAAACACCCTTCTGCGCTTTTTCCACCTTTTCGGTAGTGGTTTTGACCACCATATCCGGCATGACATCCATCGTGCAGGCGGTCATCAGTTTTGGCATCTTCTCAACTTCCACCAAACACATGCGGCAACAGCCGAGCGGACCAATCTTCTCGTGATAACAGAAAACGGGGATGTCCACATCCACCTGCTTGGCCGCATCAACCACCTTGGTGCCTTTGGGAACCGTCACCGACTTCCCATCAATCGTCAAAGTTACTTCATTGTCGGACATAATTGCCTCAAACCGAACCTACCGGTGCGTTTTTAAAATATTCTTCATATTCAGAACGGAAGTGTTTGATACTGCTCACAACAGGCGACACGCAGGCATCCGCAAGCGGGCAAAAGGTTTTAAAACTCATATTGTCGCAAATATCTTCCAGTCTGCTGATGTATTCCAATTGTCCCTTGTTCTGCAAGATCCGTTGAACAATCTGATGAAGCCAGCGCGTACCCTCGCGGCAAGGTGTGCATTTCCCACACGACTCGTGCATATAAAAGCTGATCAAGCGCAGAGTAGTCTCAACAATATTGGCTTTATTGTCGATAACGATCAACGCCCCTGACCCCAGCATGGTTCCCGCGGCGGCCAACGATTCATAATCGTAAGCAACATCTACACTGGAAGCAGGAAGCATGGGGACAGATGAACCGCCGGGTATGAACGCTTTCAGTTCGTTGTCATCGCGGATTCCCCCAGCCAGGTTATAAATAATTTCCCGGGTCGAGGTACCCAACACCACTTCATAGTTGCCCGGTCTTTTTACATGCCCGGAAACACTGACCAGTTTAGTGCCCTTGCTTTTTTCAGTTCCAAAGGACGCGTATTTCTCCGCGCCTTCATTGACGATATAAGGAACAACACAAAGAGTTTCGACGTTGTTGATGACCGTTGGCTTGGCATACAAGCCTTCTACAGCCGGGAAAGGGGGTTTCATCCTCGGCTCACCCCGTCCGCCTTCGAGAGAATTAAGCAGAGCCGACTCCTCACCGCAGATATAGGCCCCGGCACCAAGGTGGGTATATATTTCCAGGTTGAATCCAGAGCCCATAATGTTTTTTCCGAGATAACCTTTGGCATGCGCCTCTTCAATGGCCTTATCCATGATGAAACTCAAATCATGGAATTCCCCACGCATATAAATGTATCCGGTTTCGATTCGACAGGCATAAGAACAGAGGATCATTCCCTCAATCAACATATGCGGATTCTTGAGCAGGAGTTCCCGGTCTTTACAGGTTCCCGGTTCCGACTCGTCAGCGTTGCAACAGAGATAACGGGGAAACACATCCTTGGCAAGAAAACTCCATTTCAGTCCCGTCGGGAATCCCGCACCGCCACGCCCGCGCAAACCGGAAGCCTTAACCATCTCAATAATTTCTTCCGGTTTCCGGGCGAAGGCTTTCTTTAAGGACTGATACCCGCCCTGCTCTTCATAGACCTTCATCGTATGAAGGTCCTGCAAATTTATGTTTTTAAAAAGAATCTGAGTCATCCGTTAGTCCAAAGAACCGAGAATCTGATCGATGCGTTGCTCGGTCAAGTTCCCATAATAAGTGTCGTTGATACGCATCATCGGCGCATTCGCGCAGTCTGCCAGACATTCTTCCCGATGGAGGGTAAACTTTTCGTCCGCTGTCGTTCCCCCCACCTTGATATTTAGTTTTTTTGCTGTGTACTCAAGCAGTTTGTCGCAACCGTTCAACTGGCAACTGATGTTTATGCAGAAAAGGATCATATATTTCCCGACCTTTTCAGTGTGGTACATCGTATAAAAAGACATGACCGACTGCACATAGGCTGGAGAACAATCCAGCTTTTGGCTGATCGCCACCATAGCCTCCGGCGAGACCACCCTCTCGGCACGCTGGACAAGAGTCAGTAAAGGCAACATCGCCGACTTCTTAAAAGGATATTTGGCTAAAATACCTGCAATCTCTTCTTCCTGCTTTTCAGAAAACGTAAACCCAGCCATTAACAAATACCTTTATAAAAATTCATCCGCCTTTGAAATTAGCCCGCATACTACATGAGCAAAAACCCATCCCCC
>Ga0210050_1005523_pt1 | contig 9982 bp, 7 predicted proteins | sample CryGey132114_all_FD_185463 | JGI IMG/M metagenome (GOLD analysis project Ga0210050, IMG submission 185463) | Groundwater microbial communities from aquifer - Crystal Geyser CG22_combo_CG10-13_8/21/14_all (SPAdes) (version 2) | ecosystem: Environmental > Aquatic > Deep subsurface > Groundwater ...
AAAGTCTTTCGGATACCTCCGGCCCAACTTTTCTGCAAAATGTCCTTCAATTGGGAATCCGCCTGTTTTTTGTGGCTGGCGCCATTATCTTTTTCTTTATGTTGCTTATTGGCGGGATAAAATGGATTTCGGCCGGCGGCGATAAAGCAAGGCTGGAGGGAGCACAAAAGCAAATCACTCATGCACTAGTGGGACTTGCAATTTTACTTTCGACCTTTGCTATAATAGGACTAATAGGTTATTTGTTCGGCATTGACCTTTTAAAAATTACTTTGCCGACTTTGTAAAAAATCGTTGAAAAACTCGTTCGGCAAGAAACGTGAGATTTTAAGAATGATTATAAAATACTATCTTGCGAGGCGAAATGAAGAAGATCTCGCAAGATACAAATTTGGAAAATCGTTGGGAAAAAACCATAGGTTTTGTCCCATGAAGGAAGGAGGTGAATATGTCTAAAGTTACAAAAATATTAATGATGGTTTCCCTGGCGGTTAGTTTATTCTTGGTTAGCCCGGTTGCCACCCTAGCAGCAACACCACCACCAGAGGCGGGACCAACAATTAACCTTAAGCCAGGAGGAGCTTTTACAGTTCTTGGTAATCTTACGGCAGGTAGTATAGTTTCAGGATCAATAAAACTTATTTTGGTTGTGGCAGCTTTGCTTTTTTTCTTTATGTTGGTTGTCGGTGGAATTCAATGGATTGTCTCCGGTGGAGATAAAGCAGGTTCGGAAAATGCCAGAAAGAGAATTACCAGTGCCTTGGTTGGTTTAGCTATTGTTTTTGCCGCCTGGGCAATTGTCGCTCTTGTCAAGGCTTTGTTTGACATAGACATTCTTAATCTTATAGTTCCATCATTGCAGCCGCCAGTTTAATTAAAGCAGTAATTTTTTGCCAGTCTCGTTAGGTTATAGGCACCGGGCAAAATGGGTCCGGTGTTTTTTTGGCTCTTCTTGTTGAATTTCCTCACCTTTTATTCTCTTTGTTACTTGTGCTAGACTTTATAATAAATGCAAAGTTCAAAGTTCAAAGTTCAAAGTTATAACTCAAAAACCTTGCTTCGCGGAATTTCTGCGAAATACAAAATTTTAAGTTTTGCACTGTCGCTTTGCGTTTTGAGTTTTGCGCTTTGCACTCCCCCAGTTTATGCTCAAACTCCAGAACCATGGCCGAGCCCGCGTTGCGTCCAAGATGGAGTTGCTACAATCCAAGGTTTTGAGTGTCTCTTTAAAAACATTGTCCGAATTCTAACCCCAATCGCCGGTTTGGCAGTCTTTATAATGTTTATCGCCGGCGCTTTTCAAATGATTACTGCGGGAGGAGAAGCTAAACAACTCCAAAAAGCCCGCAAAACTTTGACCGCGGCCGTGTTGGGTCTCGTTGTTTTTGTAGGCATTTGGTTTATTTTGAAATTAATCCAGGCAATCACCGGCGTCGATGTTACCAAATTTGAAATTCCCGGACCATAAACAAAATATTAGCGAAAAGCGTAAAGCAAAGAGTGTAAAACTATAGTTTAAAACGCAAAACTGAAAAGCTTTTCTAAAAGTTCTCAAATTTTACGCTTTGGTTTTTAGCTTTTAGCTCTCAGCTCTACGCTATTGAAAATGAAGATCCACTTCAAAACAGCTCTAATTACTCTAATTTTTCTCTTCCTTTCGACCACAACTGTCTTGGCCGAAAATAAATGCGGAGTTAATATTGGCCCAAACTATTCTCAGGTTGACCAGGTTGTTAGTATGACCAAACAAGGTGGTTGGGTCGTTGCCCTTGGTACTCCGGGGAACTGCGATGGTTTTGAGGGTTTGTTTGGGAAGGGAGTAAATGTAGTTATCCGTGCTTATAATGGCGGACGAACTTTTACCAATGAAGAAGCTCTCGGTTGGGTGGCGACCTTAGGAAATCTTGACACAAAAGGTCAAGTTGTCTATTTTATGCCCTGGAATGAACCGAATCACGACAACGAGGGCGGCGGCAGTACCGCGGGGAATTATGTCTATCAATACTCAGATACTCTGAGGAAGGCCCTGGACAAGGCGGGCTTGCTTAATACAAAAGTTATTCTTCTCTCCCCTATGGTAGATAAATTAAATCCTTCTTTCACTTCGCCGGACAATCCAGAAGGCTCATTTTTCAACAACCCTGGCGGGAAAAGCGGCTTTTATGGACTTTTTCAAGGAAGTTCTATTAACGAATACGACCAATTTAATCCTCGTGCTTGTACTGCCGACGCTCCCGGAAACAACTGCCGCTATGATGAACTTGGTATTTCTTCTCCTTTTTACGCTCTTGAGGCTGGAGTAGTCGCCGGCGGCTGTTCTCCCCCTTGTTACAAAGACAACGAATTGCGACAAATGCTTGATGCCTCTTGGGGGAAATGGAGCGGGGACGGGAATTTTAAAATGTTTGCGATCTTTTCTTATGATCCTCATCGCTCTGGTTGGGATATTTTCTCTGCCTCCGAAACCACAAGTTTTTATCAAAATACTTGTACTGCCGGCAATATTAATTACGACAGTTATGGTGCCGATGATGCCAAGAAGTTTGATGACTGGTTTTCCGCTCACCAAGACAAATTAGTTCAATGCGACGAGACCTGCGGTTACGCGCCCAGTTTAAGTTATTGTGCGGGAACCGCATTTACTGCTCCTGACGAAGGAACCGGAGTTCCGGCCGCGAGAAGCGGAACCGATTCCCGACCATTCGCCTGCGAGAGCTGTAATACTACCAACAAACTCATTGGGTCTTGTGCCACGAGTTTTACCGTCAATGACCAAATTAGTTATAAGAAAAAAGATGGAAATTATTGTGGAGAGGGCGGAGAGACGAACCCAGGTTGGTGGGTAGAAAAAGACTGGGGAGGAACAATTGGGATTGATCCATCAAGTACGACAATCCCATTTGTCGGAAAAAAAGGAGCGGAAAGCGAGCAAAAATATTTAGCCGATTATTTTGAAGGCACGGATAAATATTATTATTTTTACCAAGACCCTATTCAAAGACTTAGTCACTCCGGTGTTTGGCGTAAACTCGCTCCCAAACAAACCCAAGATAAGTTAAAAAGAGAAATGGTGGTGCGCTATCGTTCTTGTAACGCTGCCGATCTAGGAACACATGATTATCAAATAATTAGCGAGAATGGCGATACTGCTTTCCTTTCGGAAATTTATGATCACCAACCCCCTTTAGAAACAGAAACAAATTACGAAGAAAAATATGATATCTGGGCAAACAGCAATGGAGGCAAATGGGCCAGACTTTGGACTGCTGTTCCAATGTTTAGCCACGAAGATACTCCGGGGCAAATTGTTGCCTATGTTGGAACAAAAATAAAAGATAAATATACTCCGGCTTCGCAGGTTGAAAAAGTTCCCCATGTTGCCCGTTTATACGAGGCTACCAAGGCGGTCATGGACATTCTCCAGCCCAGCAAAGAAGAATCGGCTCAATCATTGAATAGCAAAACTACAGTTTTGGCGGCCGCAGAAAAATACCAACCAGAAGAAAAAACACTACTTGCCGAATCTTCAGATGAATGGCAATTCTGCGGACCTACAGGAAATAATTGCTTTAATGCGAGTATCCGGTCAATTTGCTGCTCGGCAGGCTCTGGAACACTTGTTGTCGATGCTAATGGCTATGGCCATCTCACTGTCACTGTCAACGGCGCAATGGTTGGTTTCAATGCCCTTGGACAAGGGCTAACCTACCACTTTGGCTGTTCTGCCAACCCCGGCGAAACTTTTTCTGTCTCTGCAGCGGCCACTAATTATGATGTTTCCGGATATAGTGTTACCGGCGGCTGTTCAACCACCCTTGACGAGAATGCTTATGCTTGTTGCGCCGGCGGTGAAGCACCAGTGATTCCTCCTTCTTGTGGTTTACCGGGCGCCAATCCGATCGATGCCTGCAAAAAGGACGCTCTCCGCGATACCAACCCCAACGATACCTTATGTTGTAGCTTGATGAAAATTAATCTTAGCGCGGTTGATGATGTAATAAACACAGAGTACACTCCCTGCATTAATATAAGATCGTGTGGCTGCGAATATGTCGACCTCAACAGAAACAGAACTAACGAAGAAAGCGAGAGATTTTGCTGCCGCAAATGCGGTCTGAATGAGCACCTTGAGGAAGTTTGCGTTGAACAACCAAGTTCTGCTTGTGAAGATGTGGTTACCGTTCCGGTCAGTCGGCAAGTTGGTATTACTCTATCTCACCCTTATTTGTCGGAAATTTGGGAATACACTGCTCAAGACAAAACTGGGGTTTTCAACATTTTCCGGCCAGAGACATCCGATAAATTCAAAGAACTGGATGCTGCCAGCAGTATTCAATACAGCTACTCACACGGTACAGTTGATCCGGCTACCGGCAGTTTCTATTTCCCCTATCTCGGCGGGATCCAGAAAGCAAAAGAATGGGTGGTTAGAACTTTACATCCGTCTAAACAATAAATCACTCTTTATTGTTAGCTCGTTATATCGCTATATCGTTACATGTTTAAGAGAAGGATACCATGCTCAAACTGGAAGAAATTACTGCATATAAAATCGCTTCTGATTTATCCGATTATGTCTGGGAAATTGTTATTAAATGGGATTATTTTCCCAAGAAAACTATTGGCGAACAATTTGTCGAGGCAACAGATTCCGTTCCTGCTAATTTTGCAGAAGGCTATGGACGTTACCATAAAAAGGACAAAATTAAATTTTTCTATAATGCCAGAGCTTCTGTTTTTGAATCAGCTCATTGGTGCAAAAAAGCATTTGTAAGAAAATTACTCTCAGAAGAACAATATAATCATATCTTGGAAGAATTAAGAAAACTGCCAAAAGAGATTAATTATCAAATTAAATCAGCACAAATAAACCTGAAGATTTAACGAGATAACGAGCTAGCGAGATAACAATTGCTCGTGCTTTTAGCTCTTAGCTCTACGCTGTTAAAAACTTGACATTTGTATTTCTGTTTTTTTCTATGCTATATTAGAATTTAAGAAATGAAGAAAAACCATTGTTTCATTGTTAAACCCGCCTGCATCGCTATGCGAAGCATTGCGGGCAGGTTGTTACATTGTTTTCTGGCAGTTGTTTTTGTTTCGTTTCTTGCTTTTCGTTTCCCTCTTCCGGTTCAAGCTGGACTTCTTGACCCCTGCACCTCAAGTCCAGAGTGTGGAGCTGATTGGTTATATTGCAACGATAAAGGGCGATGTGCTCCCCTTAATCCCGTTGTCTATAATTCTTCTCTGGAAAAGTTTCAAACAATAGTAAAAAAAGCTGAAGAAAAAGGCGAAACAAATTTACAGTGGTACTTGGGCTCAAGCAATGGGACAATTGAAGCAACTACCAACGCCCTCACCGGCCTAATTGTCGGCAATGATATAAATTGGGAAGAATTGCACGCCGGAAATTTTCAAAATGCCAATATCGCCGGGGCTTATGGCTTTACCAGTAATTTAGTTGCTCAGGTTTTAACTCAACCTCCTGTTTCCAGTAGGGAATATTTTGCTGACTTGGGGAGAAATTTCGGGCTGGCAAAACCTGCCTACGCTCAAGGGATTGGTTTTAAAGGTTTAAGTAATCTCTTGCCGATTTGGAAAGCAACCAGGAATCTGGCCTACATCCTTTTTGTCATTGTTTTTCTCGCCACCGGCCTGGCAATCATGTTTAGGGTCAAGCTAGATCCTAAAACAGTGGTTACCATTCAAAACGCCATCCCGAAACTAATCGTCGCCTTAATTCTGGTAACTTTCTCGTATGCCATCGTTGGCCTACTAATTGATTTTATCTACCTAATAATCTATTTAGGAGTCTTAGCTCTACAAGGCCCAATCGAGGCAGTCGGTTCAACTGTCCCAACAACCCTAACTAAATTCACTTCTTTATCATTTGGAGATGGAATAAAAGCCATTTTTGGTGGCATCGTCGGCGCACTCACGAGCTCTGCCACGCCTTTAATAGGGACTGGCATACTCTCAGCAATCATTGGTGTTGTAGCGGGCCTGCTATTAAGTAGCGCTGTGGCCGGAGTCGGTATACTAGCAGCCTTACCCATCCTTATTTTTACTGTAATCGCTCTGTTTTTAATTTTAAAGCTCTTCTTTTCTCTCATAATGTGCTATGTCAATATCATTATTTCCGTGATTGTCGCTCCTTTACAAATTATGTTGGGAGCTTTACCGGGCAGCTCAATGGGTTTTGGTTCTTGGTTTAAAAATTTATTGGCAAATATTTTAGTTTTCCCTGCGGTTGCTTTATTCATACTAATTGGTCAGATACTAACACAAATGGGGAAACTGGGGCCAAGCTGGACACCTCCGGTAATGGGTGCAGGGGGAGGATCATTAACAGCATTAATTGGTTTTGGTATGTTGCTGTTAGTTAATAAAGTACCGCAAATGGTTAAAGCTGCTTTCAAAATGGCCAAACCAGTTGAATATGGAACAGCAATTGGAGAAGCAACAGGAGTCGTAACAAGGCCCGTCAGGGGAGTCGCAGGAGGAGCGATTCAGGGGTACGCAGACCAACCAGCACTTAGGGGTACTTCTGCTGGTGGAATAATCGGCGGCATAGGAAAGATGGTTTCAGGCAGAAGCTAAAATAAAGCAATGCTGTAAATAACTTACTGTTCTTTTTTTCTCCTAGACCCTCCGGTTAAATCGGACCAAACTTTCCCCCAAGCTTGTTTTTCCCTCTCTTTCCAAGAAAGACCGGCCTCTCTAACTGGTTGGATTTTTTTAGGATCTCTTAATCTTAGCAGGGTTTTAGTTCTAAGTTTTCTCTTTGCCCAAGGAACACCCATTTCTTCTATTAACTTCGCATGTCTTCTTCCTAAATCTAATCCCGCATAACTTCCCATTGCACCCCTGATGTCAGCAATATGATCCATCATGTCTAATATCAATTGCATATCACTCCATTCCCTTACAATTCTTTCAGCCGGGAGACGATTTAAAGAAAGTGCAAATCCAATCACTCCTTCTTTTTCTAAAACATCTTCTAAAAACACTTTATTTTTTGTTCTACTATCACTCTCGTTACCGTGTTTTGGTGGAAGTTTAAAATACAAGTTAGTCTCCCTATTCCCTTCATCCCGAGATTTTGTTGGATCATCAAATCTAACAACGAACGAAGCAACATCTTTTGGTGCCAGATCTCTATCGGGATACTCTACTCTTTTCCTGTCGTCATCCTCTTCTTCCTTTACTTCATTATTGTCTTTGTCATAATGAATTGTGTATTTTTTAATTAAATCATTTGAATATTTCGCATTTTCGTGGGCGTGTCCTAAAACTCTAAAAATATAATAGGCCAATTTTACAACTCCAGGATCTGTCCCCACTGCCTGTCGAACAGCCTCTAAATAAGCTTTGATTTCATCAGGACTTATGTGCTGGTGGTCTGAAAAAGCATGTTTTTGTTTAGGGACGTCAAGGGCCGCCTCACCGGGTGCATCTTTTTCATCTTTGTACCCCTCCAAACTCAGAATTAGAGCAAGAGATATTCTGGTTTCGGGGTCGAACAGTAACCACTGGGCTATTCCTTGAGGAGCAGGTCCTCTTCTCAAGGCTTCAGCTAATGTATCAATTCTGCTTGAATTAAGGGCATCCTTCAAAGAAGCAAGAGCAACAAAACCGTTTACTACTGAGGATGAAAATTTAAGTCTCTGCCTAGAGTCTCCTTTATACGCTTCAAAAAGAGCAGCAAGTTGGCGATTGGCTCTGTAGTCTTTACCTCCGGTTTCTAAAATTGTACTGAAAAGTTCTGCTGTATTAAAAATACCCGTAGATCCACCAACTTCCATATCCTCTTCGCCAACCAGGCCTTTAAAATACCTAACTTCGGCCGGCATCCCTCTTGCGACAACCCATCTCTCTGAAAAGGCCTCTGTCCTCCCAAAAATCTCTACTTCTGCCTCTGTAGAAGCTTCATCAGGAGAATTTAAAGGCTGTTTTTGTTGGGCAATAGGAGGTTGAACAGGCTGTGATTGAGCACGAGGTTGTCTTTTTTGCCCTCGCAAAGTTTGTCCTTTTTGATCTCTCAATTCTTCTACTATCTCATCAAGCTTCATCCTATAATACCATTCTCTAACTCCAGCGTGAGGATCTGATGGTTCAAGACCTGCAAGATTATCTAACTGGGGAGCAATTTTTAACGCATCTAAAATATCGCTTGGCGAAAGTTCTCCTACATCTGACATTAACTTAAAGGTTTTAAGATTTTGATCAAGATACAAAAACCCGCTCTCTTGTTCTACTTCAGCTATTAATTGATTCTTCCTTCCACCTACCTCGGCAAGTTCTGTCTCTATTCTAGTAAGTGCATCGCCGGAAGCGGTTTCTCTTTGCCTCCCCAACCGTTTTTCCAACGCAAAAACTTCCCTAAAAGATCTTTGAGAAATTGGTTTTTCTGTACTTGAACTTGCTTCTGGAGGTGTGGGGCTACCCCCTTCAATATTTGACATTTCTTCAGGCATAAATCAATAATAACTCGCCAATCTTACCAAAATCAAGTCCGGAAAACAACTATAAGCTCATTTGTGAGCTTGAAATCTAAAGGTAAAGAGGTTAATGGTGAAAACTTGGAACACGAACCAAAAGAAAACTTCCCTTTTGTCTCGATTTAAAGCCGAATTATATCAAATCCATCAATTTTTTAAAATGTAATGGGAAAATTAAAGTAACAGACTCATCCGATTGCCTAAAACCCCAAGGGTAAGTTGAACAAAATTACCTCAAGGTGTTCCTTTGTGTCCTGCAAGGGCAAAGGTTTGACTTAGTATGATATACTAGTACGAGTAATTATTAAATTAGAGATGGGAATAAAGGAACAATTAGCTGCTCAAAGTAGACCTCTCTCCAAAGAAGAGATTTTTTCGTTATTTACTGGAGCTGAAGATAAACTTGTAAAACCCCCTCTAGAAACTCTTAATGAAATTGGTGCTTATAATCTATTGGTTGATTTAAGAGACGCAGCCCTTACTCCTGAGCAGAAACCGTTTATCGTAAAGAATATAGATTACTATCGTTGTGATGCTTCTTCTCCCCAGACTTTGGTTCAGAAGATTGTTGACCATGGCGCGAGGAGCTATTCTTCACGAGAAATGATGACCAGGTGGAAATTATTTGGAATGACACCGGAGACAGAAGAGGAACTTTTTTCTATTTTAAAGAGAAAATATGGAATAGACGGGGTAGTGGGATCTATTTGGCGGCCAGACGTACCCCGGGATTGGTTGGAAAAAGAACACATTATGGCTGATTTTTCTCTTAATTGGATGAACATAAAAGGTCGGAGTGTTGGTCGGGTTGGTATATGCTCAGATATTCATTTTAATTATGGTTTAACCTATTTTAGGATAGTGATTGGGGGTATATATATAGACATTGATTCCAAAAAAGAACCAGCACACGTCGCGGAGAAGTTGGAATCTACTGAGAGGTGGTCTGATTCTGATTCTAATATAATAGAACAAGCGATCGCAAGAGTTTATCTCCAAACAATTACGCCCAGTAAGGATCCGGGTGCGACTTCCCAGAAGATAACAGAAGGAGCAACTTCGGGAAAAACTGTATATGCGGAAGTTGCAACTCCTTCGCCAAATCCTGACTTTCAGTTCTTACTTCAAAAAATAGCCGATGCGGAAGTCGTATCAAAACTGGGTAAAATTGAAGATACTCTTCGAAAACAAAGCAGGGTTTAACTAATTTACTAAACCAATTTACTCTATATTTACACCTTCCAGCCTTCCGTGTACCTTCCTGTACCTTCCTACCTTCCACCTCCGAGGTGGAACAGGTTCGCCACCTCAATCCCTGATCGTCTTTCAGGTTCCCAACCCAACCCAACCTTCAAGGTTGAACAGCTTCGCACCTCCCTTCTTCATGGAAGGAAACCTATGGTTTTCTTCCAAAAACTTTCCAAAGTTGTAATTTTCGGGACCTTCAAACCAGTCCTTGACAAGAACCTTTAAGTATTGTA
>Ga0210050_1005525_pt1 | contig 9978 bp, 8 predicted proteins | sample CryGey132114_all_FD_185463 | JGI IMG/M metagenome (GOLD analysis project Ga0210050, IMG submission 185463) | Groundwater microbial communities from aquifer - Crystal Geyser CG22_combo_CG10-13_8/21/14_all (SPAdes) (version 2) | ecosystem: Environmental > Aquatic > Deep subsurface > Groundwater ...
CTGGCTCCCGGCAAGTGCCTTGGTCGTAATGGCAGGTTTCGGGCTTCATAATGCACATATCGCAACTGGCGAGTTTTTGCATACAGACAAAACAGTGGCCTTGGGAATAGCTTTTCTTGGTCTTTTTGCCGCAGTTACAGCAGAAGATATTACCCGTGTGAGTCAAAGTTAATCGCTTACCAATCAAGGGATTCAGTTGCAGCAACTCGTCGCCAACTACCAATTGATACTGTACTTGTTGCGCCTCATCTAAGTGTGCGCGCATTTTTTTTAGCGTTCCTAACATAGGGATCCCTAGTTTTTATTATGTCACTGAGTCCTGTTAAGACATCCTCAGCGCATTATGTTTAGTTCGTCATTGCTTGGTGTGCAGTATACAAGATTATCCAATCGAGTTTAGATAGGAATTTTCGATTGATAGCCGTTGTGTATCTTGCGCTCAATAATGGCTATTCAGTCTGCGATTGATGTTAATGATTTGAGTCTTATGATGAAAACCAGTAAGTTAGCCAGCATTACAAATGGAGGTGTACTTATGCGGTTGGTTTTAGTGCTGATGTTTTTCTTTTCAACGGCTGTCTTCGCACAGACGGATAAGATGGTAATTCATTCAGAAATCTTGAATGATGACATCAACTTACAAATCCATTTACCAGATACCTATGCGCATTCCAACGATTTTAAATACCCTATATTGATCGTTTTAGATGGCTCTACCCAATTTGAGCATGTGGCGGCGAATGTCGGTTTTTTAAGTAGCTATGCCATTATTCCTGAAATGATCACCGTTGGTGTGAGTTCGGATCAACGGATGAAGTATTTCACGCCGACTCAAATCAATAAATTCAAAGACAGCTCCGGCGGTGCTGAACAATTCAGACTGTTTTTAGAGCAAGAGCTGCTCAGTACATTAGGCAAAAAATACCGCACCTCGGATTATCAATTACTGACGGGTCACTCCTTAGCTGGATTGTTTAGCAGTTATGTGGCCTTGACGCCAAATAGCCAATTTGATGCGGTAATTTCAATCAGTCCTAGTTTATGGTGGGACAGTGATTGGCTAGTGCTTAAGTCGGCAGAGTTATTACCAGCCAAGCGTGCAAAACCACTGCGCTGGTTTTTGAGTATGGCAAGTGAACCCAATGAAATGGCGAGCGCGTTTGCGGCGCAAATTAAGCAGTTGCAAGACGGCTTAGGCATAAACTCCACGGGTAACGCATCAAAGCAACTGCATTGGTTTTACAAACATTTCCCCGATGAAACCCACGACAGTACGCCGCTTGTAGGCAATATTGAGGCATTAAAGACTCTTTTTGTCGGTTGGAATGCAGTGCCTGAAATTGCCGTTATGCCACTCAAGGATCTAAAACACTTCTATCGACAAAAGAGCGCTGAGTTTGGCTATGAATTTCCACTCTTTGCTCAGCAATATAATGTTTATGGACTCAAAGCCAGTTATGAACAAAAAACGGCTTGGGGCGTTGAAATTCTCGCTGAGGGGACGCGCGTGTTCCCCAATTCAGAAGTGTTATGGGACAGTTTAGCGACCGCCTATGATCTGGATGGGCAGCTTGAGCAGGCGATAAAAGCCTCCGACAAAGCCGTGCTACTGGCAAAACAAACGGATTCAGTGTTTTTAAATGAGATCCTCAGTCAAGCTAAACACTTGCAGTCGCAAGCGAAAAAGTAACCGCCCCCAGAGATGCTTTAACTACAAAGTTGCAACATGTTTGGACAAGTCTCACGCGGCTAGGTAATCTTGTGATCTTTTTGTTCGCTGAGAAATTAACTTGCCTGCCAACCTGTTATTACTGCTTGCCGCCGCCATTTGGGGTTTTGGCTTTGTCGCCCAAACCTTAGGTATGGAACATCTATCACCCTTTGCCTTCAATGGGTTGCGTTTTCTTATTGGCACACTCTCCCTGGTGCCATTAGTCTGGTTTTTACATAGGCAACATAAAATCCATGTGAGCACTGCAAAGGAGTTTGCCATCGGTAGTGGGGTTGTGGGTCTACTGCTATTTGCGGGTGCGTCATTTCAGCAGGTGGGTCTACTGTATACCACGGCGGCAAATGCCGGATTTATCACAGGTTTATATATAGTGTTAGTGCCGATCTTGGGGCTGGCACTTAAACATACCACGGGCGCTAACACTTGGGTGGGTTGTGCCATTGCCGCACTTGGATTGTATTTTTTAAGTGTCAAAGAGGGCATGACCATAGGTTACGGCGATGCGCTGCAGCTAGTGGGCGCACTCTTTTGGGCGCTGCATATTTTAGCCGTAGATCATTTTGCCAAGCGAATTTCCCCTGTATTGCTGGCGATGATGCAATTTTTGGTCTGCGGCGTACTTAGCTTAATGGTGTCGGCGGTGATTGAGGTCACGACCCTCGACGGCGTGCTGGCAGCCTGGGGTTCGCTTGCCTATGCGGGGCTGATTTCGGTGGGCATCGCCTACACACTGCAGGTCTTGGCGCAAAAGCATGCCCATCCCGCCCATGCGGCGATTATTCTTAGCTTAGAAACCGTATTTGCGGCCATAGGTGGCATTCTATTTTTAGGGGAAAGTTTAGGGATCCGCGCCTTGTTCGGCTGTGCCTTGATGCTGCTTGGCATGTTGATATCCCAAGTGCCGCTGCGGTATTTAGTCAAATCTAGGCACGAGAAGCTCAGTTAGTGTATCGCTGAAAACACCGCTGTTTGCTAGCGGCATTTTATCCGTCGTTTTAGCCGCAGCCTTGTACCCGCGTGTTGTACCGGCGCATTGTACCATAGTGAAGTCGGGCTTTAGCGACTGAGTTTATCCAGCACCAAATCGTCACCGAGGGAATAGAGGGATTGCACCAGTTGATCTTCTTGGGCGAGATCAGTCAGTCCAAGACCGATAGTCGCCCTAAAGAGGGCAATCCCAGTGTGACCTGCGGTTTCGAATTGGCTGCTAAATTGCTCAATATTGATCCCCAGCGCCGTGATCCTATTCGAAATATCCAGCACCAGTCCGGGTCTATCGTAGGCCACTAGGCTATAGGTTAAGCGCTTAATGGGTTTTGGGACTATGGCAGTTTTAGAGTAGGTGAGGGTGAGGCCGTCGATGCATTCCAAGGCCTCAATCAACTCATCCATCCGCATTGAGGGGATTTCGAGTAGTAAAATTGCGGCAAAAACCCCGTCGATATGGCGCAATTCGGAGTCAAGCCAGTTGCCACCATGACGACTTACGGCATGGGCAATTTGCTCTACTAATCCTTTTCTATCAGGTGCTTGAAGTGTAATTAAGTATCGTAGCATGGCAAATGATTCCTATATTTTTGTAAAAGGCACCTGTTTTAAAACTGGGTGTAACACAACTGTCATCTTTGCGTCATATAATCCAACGCACTTAGAATGAAGGATGTTGTTATTGCTCAGTTTACGTTCAAACAGTGTAAGCATAGCAGTTTACGGATCCTAGCGAAAAACTCACAGGCTTTAATAATAGAGGTTCTTAATGGAAAGTCAGGTCATTCAACCTGGTTCTGCACCGCACAATATGCTTAAAGGCGGACGTTCGAGTCGCAGGGCATTTAAGGATAAAGCGGCTCAAGTCGGAGTCACTATTGGCGGCACTATGGTGTTTGTTGCCCTATTGCTGATTTTCTTCTATTTGCTGTACGTGATAAAACCCATTTTCGATAGTGCAGATGTCACCCCCGTTAAGAGTGTGGACTATCAGCATGCAGAAGTGGCGACCTTAATGGTGGGCGCCGATGAGCAGAATGAGGTGCTGTACCGTGTGGCCGTCGACGGCCAAGTGGATTTTTACACCGTTGCCGACGGTAGCCTACTTTCTAGCTTTACTCCGTCACTGCCAGCGGGCGTGACCGTCACCAGTGCTAGCGTTGCCGCGCCAAGCGAACAGCGTTTTGCCCTTGGCTTAAGCAATGGTCAAGCCCTAGTGGTCGGTATTGAGTTTGGTTTAACTTACCCTAATAACAAACGCCTGATCACCCCTAAGTTGCGTTATTCGGCGGGGGAAACGCCGATCACTATTGATGAGTCTGGCAGTGGGATCCATAAACTGACCTTTACCTACAGCTCAGACAAAATGAGCTTTGCCTATCAAGATGAGCAGGGTATTTGGCGTTTAAGCCGCCTCGAAGGTCAAGAAAATATGATGACCGAAGAAGTGGAATGGACTGCCACTAACACCATCATTCCCGATGCGCCAAAGAAAGTGGCTCACCAGTTGATGACCCCTGATCAGCGTCAACTGATGCTACAGATGGGCAATAAAGTGTTTATCTATAATATCCGCGAAGCCGAAAGCATTGATTTAATGCAAGTTATTGATGCTGAAAAGGATAAATCTAAGGTCAATAATATTGCCTTGCTTGCGGGTGCAAGTTCCATTCTTGTCAGTTATGACTCTGGCGTGGTGACTCAGTATTTCCAAGTGAATGGTCCAAAAGGGCGTTTATACCAGGAAATTCGTGAATTTAACGATCTCGCCCCTATCGCGTCTATTGCCTCCGAGTTTTACCGTAAGAGTTTTGCCGTAGTCAGTCCCGAGGGCGAATTGTCTCTGCTTTACACTACGAGCCAACGTGAACTGTTTGATGAAAAGTTTGACCTTAAAAATCCTGGTGTGATGGGCTTTAGTCCACGCTCCAATGGCATCGTTGTCGAGGCCGATAACACGCTGAATATTTTCTATGTGGAGAACTCACACCCTGAGGTTTCTTGGAGTGCCCTGTGGAATGAGGTGTGGTACGAGGGATATCCAGAGCCTAAATTTGTGTGGCAATCGACCTCGGGCAGCGATGATTTTGAAGCTAAGCTAAGCCTTATGCCATTGGCCTACGGCACGATGAAGGCGGCGTTTTATGCCATGTTATTTGCCGTGCCCCTGTCCATCGCTGGCGCTATCTATACCGCTTATTTTATGTCGCCTAAGGTGCGCGGCCTTGTCAAACCCACTATCGAGATTATGGAAGCATTACCGACGGTTATCCTTGGCTTCTTAGCGGGTCTGTGGTTAGCGCCCCTGATCGAAGAACATCTCCCCGGCATCTTGATTTTACTTATCCTCTTGCCGACCTCGATTCTCGGCTCGGCCTATGGTTGGAGCAAGTTGCCCGGCAGGTGGAAACAACGTCTGCCCGAGGTTTATCAAGAGCTAATGCTGATCCCCGTGATTTGTTTTGTGGGTTGGTTCTCCTTTGCGATAAGCCCCATGATTGAAGTAGCGCTATTCGATGGCAACACTCGTCAATTTATCACTAACGAATTAGGTATCACCTTCGATCAACGTAACGCGCTGGTGGTGGGGATCGCCATGGGTTTTGCGGTGATCCCAACGATTTTCTCGATTGCCGAAGATGCGATTTTCTCTGTGCCTCGCCACTTATCTAACGGCAGTTTAGCTTTGGGCGCAACGCCTTGGCAGACATTGACGCGGGTGGTATTGCTCACCGCCAGCCCGGGGATTTTCTCGGCTGTGATGATGGGCCTTGGCCGCGCCGTAGGTGAAACCATGATAGTGCTAATGGCAACGGGTAACACCGCCATTATGGAATGGAGCGTGTTTGAAGGTATGCGGACGCTGGCGGCTAACATCGCGGTGGAAATGCCTGAGTCGGCGATTGGTAGCTCGCACTACCGTGTGCTGTTCCTCGCGGCCTTTGTGCTGTTCGTCTTTACCTTCTTCTTTAACACGATTGCCGAAGTGGTAAGACAGCGTCTACGTGATCGCTATAGCTCGCTGTAACGGAGATAAGATAATGACTTTAAATACTATTTCGCCAGTGACCTTGAGAGGTTTGTGCAATGGGTAAGTGGGTTAAATCAGGCTCGCCGTGGATTTGGATGACAGGCGGTGCGGTGAGCATCAGTTTGATTGCAGTATTAGGCTTATTACTGCTGATTGCATGGCGCGGATTAAGCTATTTTTGGCCTGCGGATATTTATCAATGGGAACTTGAGGATAACACCGGCGCACGTTCGACCTTGATTGGTGAAATCTATGATAGGGAAGAAGTCCCCAGCGAGCGTTTGATTGCCGCGGGTCATGTGTTTAAACAAGCGCCTGGCGAGTTTGTGACGCGCTACTTAGTCAAAACCGGTAACCGTGAGTTTGTCGGCTTAGATTTCCGTTGGATTTTAGCAACAGACATTATCAGCCGTAGCGAGCCTGCCGATGTGGCCATGCTCGAGCGGGCCAAAAACGGTAACTTTTACGGTTATCCCGTGGCCGTGATTGAAAATGGCCAGCGCCTAAATTTAGTCAACGATGCCATTGAATCGTCCTTAATGGAGCATATCGACCGTGCTGTTGCTCTGTCTGATAAAGCGTTATTACTGCAAAAACAAGATATTGGCGCGATTAACTACAAGATTGAAAAACTACGTTTAAAAGAGCGTCGTTACGAGTTAGATGGTGAGTTGACCGATAGTCGTAAGCAAGAGTTAGATGCGGCGAAACTCGCGCTCGAACAAGACTATAAAGTACTTGAAAAAGAGCTGTTTGCCCTGCGTGATGAAGCGGCTCGTGACTCTGTTATCGTGCGTGATATGCGTGGTGTTGAGGTTGAACTTAAGCTGGATTCGGTACTCGATGTTACCTACGTCAACCACTTAGGCTTGATGGGTAAAATCGGTCATTGGTTTACTGGGCTTGGCCGTTTCCTTATGGATGACCCACGCGAAGCCAACACCGAGGGCGGCGTATTCCCTGCGATTTTCGGTACCGTGTTTATGGTGCTGTTGATGGCGATTATCGTAACGCCATTTGGGGTGATTGCCGCGATTTACCTGCACGAATATGCCAAGAAAGGCCCAATCACTAAGATGATCCGCATTGCAGTAATCAACTTAGCGGGTGTGCCATCGATTGTGTACGGGGTGTTTGGTTTAGGGTTCTTCGTATACATGATGGGTGGCTCGATTGACCAACTGTTTTACGCCGAAGCCTTACCGTCACCGACTTTTGGTTCGCCAGGGGTGATTTGGTCGGCGTTAACCTTAGCGATTCTGACCTTGCCAGTGGTGATTGTATCGACCGAAGAAGGCTTAAGCCGTATTCCTAGCGCGGTGCGTCAAGGCAGTTTGGCACTGGGCGCAACCAAGGCCGAAACCCTGTGGCGGATTGTGATCCCGATGGCAAGCCCTGCGATCATGACGGGTCTGATTTTAGCCGTGGCCCGCGCTGCGGGTGAGGTGGCACCGTTAATGCTGGTGGGTGTAGTGAAATTAGCACCGACATTGCCACTGGACTTAAACTTCCCGTTCGTGCATTTAGAACGTAAATTCATGCACTTAGGGTTCCATATTTATGATGTGGGCTTCCAGAGTCCTAACGTTGAAGCGGCACGTCCTCTGGTATACGCCACCTCCTTCTTGCTGGTAACAGTGATTGTGGCACTGAACTTAACCGCGATTAGTGTGCGTAACCACTTACGTGAAAAATATCGTTCGCTTGAGCATTAATCAGCGATTATCCTGAAAGTATTAGGACTGAATATGATTTCTATAGATTCGACAGCCATGAAAACCAACAACTTTGACTTAGCAAACTTGAGCCAGAACGATACCGCACTGGAGATCCGCAACTTAGACCTGCGCTATGGCGACAAGCAAGCGCTGTTTAATGTGTCGATGAAGATCCCCAAGAAGCAAGTTACGGCGTTTATCGGCCCCAGCGGTTGTGGTAAATCCACCTTATTGCGCTGTATTAACCGCATGAACGATCTGGTCGACAACTGCCATATCGACGGCGAGATTTTGCTGCACGGTCAAAATATTTATGACAAAAAAATCGACGTTGCCGCCTTGCGCCGCAACGTAGGTATGGTGTTCCAGCGTCCTAACCCATTCCCTAAGTCGATTTACGAAAACGTGGTTTATGGTCTGCGTCTGCAGGGCATTAATAACCGCCGTGAACTCGACGAAGCGGCCGAGCGTTCGCTACGCGGCGCGGCGATTTGGGATGAAGTGAAAGACCGTCTGCACGATAACGCCTTTGGCTTATCCGGTGGTCAACAGCAACGTCTGGTGATTGCCCGTGCGATTGCCATCGAGCCAGAAGTATTACTGCTCGACGAACCGACTTCGGCCCTCGACCCGATTTCAACCTTAACCATCGAAGAGCTGATCACTGAGCTTAAGACTAAGTACACAGTGGTTATCGTTACCCACAACATGCAACAGGCGGCGCGGGTGTCGGATCAAACAGCCTTTATGTATATGGGCGAATTGGTGGAATACGCCGATACCAACACCATTTTCACCACACCGAAAAAACGTAAGACCGAAGACTACATTACCGGCCGTTACGGTTAATCAGTGATCAAATAAACGCCACTGTCTAGGCGAGAGCCTAGACCTTGAAACAGTTGAGTAAAAGGTTGGCCAAATGGAAAATATGAATTTAAGTAAGCACATCTCAGGGCAGTTTACCGCTGAGTTGGATGATATCCGCAACCGCGTCCTCGCTATGGGCGGCTTGGTTGAACGTCAGTTAGAGCAAGCTATCGATGCCCTAAGCACCTTAGATGCCGAGCTTGCCCAGCGAGTGATCGATGGCGATCATAAAGTCAACGGTATGGAAGTCTCTATCGACGAAGAATGCACTCGTATTATCGCTAAGCGTCAACCCGCGGCGAGCGACCTACGTCTGATCATCGCCATTTCAAAATCCATTGCCGATCTGGAGCGCATCGGTGATGCCTGTGTGCGTATTGCCAAGGCCGCATTAGATAAGCGTTTGAATAATCAGCAGCCATTATTGGTCAGCATTGAAAATATGGGCCGCCATGCGACCCGTATGTTACATGCGACCCTCGATGCGTTGGCGCGTATGGATGCCGATTCCGCACTGGAACTGCATAAGGAAGATGCCAAGCTGGACCGCGAATACGAAGGCATTATCCGTCAATTGATGACCTATATGATGGAAGATCCGCGCTCAATCCCAGACATATTAGACGTACTGTGGGCGGCGCGTGCGGTTGAACGTGTCGGCGATCGCTGTAAAAATATTTGTGAATACATTATTTACTACGTCAAAGGCAAAGACGTTCGCCATACTTCCTACGAAGATATGGAAAAGGATATGAAGGGCTAACACACGCATTAATCTGCTGTTGTAATGCCTGAATAAAACGCTCCGCAGCCTCTGTGGAGCGTTTTGCTTTTAGGGCTTTTAAATGCGGTTTAATAAATGCCGACTGCTTTATAGACAGATTTGACAGGGATAATAGCAATGATGAGTCAATTCGATTTGGCAAAAACGTATTGGAAAATTCTGCTGGGCTAGTATAACTGAGTGAACTGTAATTTTAGTTGCTAGACGTTGGCTGGTATCCACGCATATAGTCTTGCCATGGCATTTGCTCACCGACGCGCAGCAAGTCCGTCCTTGGATGCTCGACCGCCCCGTCCATGGGGCGGACGGTCGTCTCGCAAACCTCCATGGCTCACCTGTTTAGCATCGGCGTAGTATTTAAGTGTTAAAAAAATATACAGAATGGTTTGGGACAAAAGCGAGCTGAATTTTCGCGGAATTATCTTCATTACGGATAAACAAAAATAATCCCAAGCGCTAATCGTGAGCAGTTATTAGCCTAAGGATGTAATGCTTGGCTTGATGCTTTTCCTTTACACCATTTGCCGCTGTTATGCTGCTTTTTAAACTCGCACATGCTATCCCATTGACCACTTATACCACTGTATTGACGACGAAACTCTTTAGCAGAAGTCAACCAAGCATCGGGCGCAATGCCTAACTCATTGAGCAGTTTGGGTCGCTGACTATCAATATAACCTTTTTTATCTTGGCGGATAGCTCGGCCTGTCCAATCTATCAACTCAAGATAATCGGCAAAATGAAACGGAATGCCAGATTGCTGGCTTAGATGTGTTGAACCATCAAATTTAGCGAGGGATTGGTGTGTTGTTTGCGGTCGTTTATTTACAGATTGAGCCAGTGTGTTAACTGAGGG
>Ga0210050_1005528_pt1 | contig 9973 bp, 6 predicted proteins | sample CryGey132114_all_FD_185463 | JGI IMG/M metagenome (GOLD analysis project Ga0210050, IMG submission 185463) | Groundwater microbial communities from aquifer - Crystal Geyser CG22_combo_CG10-13_8/21/14_all (SPAdes) (version 2) | ecosystem: Environmental > Aquatic > Deep subsurface > Groundwater ...
CATTCTTAAACATTGCAACCGAACAAAAATTCGATAACAACTCTTTTATTGAAACCATAAAACCATTTATTGTTTTCTACAAGCAATTGCCAGAGTACAGCAAAAACACAAATAGACTTTCACCTTCTGCAATTAAAATTAGAAAAGCTATTGCAACAAGTAAAGACCCCGAAGAAACATTTTTTGATGCTTTCCCGAGTGCTCTAGGTTTAACTCTTTCCACTTTACAACAAGACAAATCTAAACTTCAAATCTTTACAACTAGTTTACAAGATTCCGTAAGAGAACTACGAACTGCTTATGATGAATTGGTAAGGCGTTTTGAGGATTTCATTTGCAGTGAATTTGTAGGGCATACTTCCGACTTTGAAGAATACAAAGCGTATTTACAAAAGCGATTCACAAAATTGAAAAAGCATATGCTTTTGAGTAATCAAAAGACATTTGTGCAAAGATTGGATTCGCCTTTAGACGACCGAAAAGCTTGGCTGAATTCTATTGCACAAGCAGTAACAGGAAAAACATTGGAAGCCTTTTCGGATGAAGATGAAATTTTGCTTTATGAAAAATTTAAAGCAATGATTTTGGAATTGGATAGTTTGACGAAAATCTCAAAATCTGACATTGACGAAAGCAAAGAAGAAGTGATAGGAGTTAAAATCGATTCTTTCTTTAGCAAAATTGACCCGAAAGTGGTAAGGATTCCAAAAAACAAAAGCAAAGAAATTGAGCAATTGAAAAATGAGCTTAGAAATAAATTAGGTAAAGACAATACTTCAAACATTGCAGCTGTCTTAAACCTACTTAAAGAATTATTACAATGAGCAAAGTAAGACACGTATTAGGAATATCAGGAGGGAAAGACAGTGCTGCTTTGGCTATTTATGTCAAAACTAAATATCCGTCCATTGACTTGGAATTCTATACCTGCGATACAGGCAAGGAATTGGATGAAACTTATCAATTAATAAAAAATTTGGAGGTTTATCTCGGAATTAAGATTGAGCTTTTGCAAGGTGCTGAAAAAAGTTCAGAAGACCCATTTGACCACTTTTTAAAAATGTATGGTGGGTTTTTGCCTTCATCAAACGCTCGTTGGTGTACTAAAAAATTAAAGCTAGATCCATTTGAAAACTATGTTGGCACCGACCCTGTGATTTCTTATGTAGGAATTAGAGGTGATGAAGAAAGAGAAGGGTATATTTCCACCAAAAAGAATATTCAATCTATATTTCCATTTCGCAAGAATATTTGGAGCCAAGATGTTGTTACAAAATTGCTCTCCAACCAAAATATGGAGCAATTACTAACAATGTCCAAGAATATAGACTTTGGCAAAAATCAAGAAAAGGCTTTTCAAACGATTACTAGAAAGGTGGATACAAGTTTCACCCTTGACCAAAAGCTAAATATTTTATTGGATGCCAATGTGAAAGCATTTAATCATTTGGTTTTTGATTTTTTGAAAACAACGGATTATCCGCTAGCAACCGAAGCTACATTTCCACTTTTGGAAAATGATGAAGTATTGGTGCGAGATGATATTTTTAAAATTTTGGAAGAAAGTGGAGTGGGTGTTCCTGCCTATTACAACAAAATTGAATTTGAGGTTAACGGAAAAAAAGGAGAGTATGCTAGAAGTCGTTCTGGCTGTTTCTTTTGCTTTTTCCAACAAAAAATTGAATGGGTTTGGTTGTACGAACAGCATCCCGATTTGTACAAAAAAGCTATGGAATACGAGAAAGACGGCTACACTTGGGGACAGTTTGAAAGCTTAGAAGAATTGATCCAACCTGAAAGAATGGAAAAAATCAAGGAAGAGTATATCAAAAGAATGGAAAGAAAATCAAAAGCAAAATCACCTTACCTAGTGGACATCTTGGATGATTCAGAGGGAGAAGGTTGTGCGGCTTGTTTTATTTAAAAAAAATAGAGTATGATAAATATTGAAAAGGCATTTGTAACAGAAAATAGAAGTGTATTCGATTTTTTTCAACAACCGGGTATGGGTTTTTATATTCCACTTTATCAACGTGAATATAGTTGGGACACTGATAACATAGAACAACTTTTAGAAGATATTTCAAAAGGAATAGAACGTTTAGCTGAGGGAAATGACGATGATGAGATCAGATTTTTAGGAACAATTATTACTGTAGCTGAAACGAATAAAAATAACATACAACCTCAAGATACTCAAGCTCTACCCTCTAGAATAGAAAAATTAATAGATGGACAGCAAAGACTAACTACAATTTCAATTTTTGCAACACTACTCTATAAACAAATCTGTATCGTAGCTGATAAAATAAAAAAAAATGACTCTTTTAGAGATGAATTGATTGAGATTTGTGAAAATTGGAAAGAGAGATTGCTTGTAATATTTAGCCTCGATTTAGGCAGGGGAAATCCAAGGAGAAAACCTAAGATTATAAGAGGTCAAAAGGATAGATGGACTAGAGATGGCGAAGTAGATTCAAATTACTGTTCGCCAATAGCAAATTATCTTGGCAGATTCATTGAAGTTATTTTTAATGAAGGAGAATTCTTTACGCCAGATAAAGAAATTCTAGGTCAGAATATAGTCCAAAACATAAAATCAATCGAAAATTGGCTAAAAAAGAATGTGATTAATGCTCACATATCTGAGACAGACGATTTTTTACCTTCTTGGAAATTACTAGAAAACATTAATGAAGAACACATTTGGTTATATGATAGACCTGAATTGAAAGGTATTGTAGATGAAAGAGATACTCAAAACAAGAGACAAACAAATTATATTGTAAATGAATTGGTACAGTTATTTTCAGTTTGTCATTATTTAACAGAACGTTGTTGTTTTACAATAATTCAACCTAGCAATGATGATTGGGCTTTTGATATGTTTCAATCTTTAAATGCAACAGGCACTCCTTTAACAGCTATAGAAACATTTAAGCCTGCGGTGGTGGTAGAAACCCAAGAAAATGAAACTGAATTCAAAGGCTCGTCTAATGAAAAAAGCTTCTCTAAAATTGAAGAGTTATTCAAAAAATCATTAACTGCTCAGCAAAAAAGTAGGTTAACAAATGATTTTCTAACATCATTTGCAATAGCATTTGATGGTTCAAAACTTTCAAGCCATTTTAGTCATCAGAGAAAGTGGTTAGATAAAAACTTTAAAGAACTCGCTCTGTATGAGGAAAAGAAGAATTTTATTAACTTTTTTGGTAATTATGCAGAGTTTTATCGTATTGGCTTAATCGAATATCAAGGTAAAGATTCTCAAATTTTCCCATTAATTTCAGGGGCTAAGGATTCAGAGTTAGCAAGTATACTAATATTGTTTCTAAAAGAATCCAATCATAAAATGGCTTGGACAATTTTAGGTCATTTCTACAAGGAAGTGATTATAGGCAGTCATAATTCAATTCAGAACTTTATTGAAATATCGAAAGCTATTGCCGCGTTTTATTCGATTTGGAGATCAGCAAAAAGCAATGCAGGCCTTGATAATGTTTATCGTGAATTTTTTAAAGGAGACTTAAATTCTTGGAGAAAAAGGCCAAATATAACTGTTAGTGAAGTTAAAGAGCATTTTAATAATGCTCTCATAAAAAATGAAATAGGTGATTATAACGTTTGGTCAAAGAAGGCATTTGTTGAACTTAAATATAATAACTCTTCAAGTGTTTCAAAACTAGCGTTATTAATTTCTGCACACGATACAACTGTAGACAGTGAAAACATTGGATTAATGAAAATTGCAGTCCCGGGGACAAGTAATTATTTAAATCTTGAAAAATGGAATTCTAAGGATTTAAGTACAATAGAACACATTGCTCCAAGAAAAAATGATGGTAGTTGGGATCAAAATTTATACAATGTTGAAAATGAACTTTTTCATTCTGTTGGAAACTTGACATTATTACCTCCCGACATTAATACTTCAGCAAGTAATAAAGGGTGGACTGAGAAATACCTGTATTATCGTCATTTGAGTGAAAAAGACCCTTCAGTTTTGCAAGAATTAGCAAATAAGGCGCTTGCTACTGGAATTGTTTTAAGCAATGAAACAATATCAAGGTTACAATCCTCGAATTACAACGATCACATATCAAGCATTGTTAAATTAGATGAATCAAGTAATTGGGATGCCAAGTTTGTAGAAGAACGAGCAAAAAGAATTATCGAAATATTTTGGACTAGAATACACAAATGGCTATAGCTGTTAAAACGAAAATATCATACCTCGACTACAACGCCACCACCCCCATCGACCCGAGGGTGCTTGATGCAATGTTGCCTTTTTTAAAGAGCGAATTTGCCAATCCAAGCAGTACCCACTATTTTGGTCAAAGAGTCAATGAAAAAGTAAAAAAAGCACGTGAGCAAATAGCGCATTTTATCAATGCAGAACCGAATGAACTGATTTTTACAAGTGGAGCTACAGAAGCCATCAATATGGCTATCAAGGGCGTTGCAGAAAGCTACTCAAACAAGGGAAAACACATTATTACGGTTTCAACCGAACATAAAGCGGTTTTAGATACTTGCAAGGACTTAGAAAGAAAAGGTTTTGAAGTAACTTATTTACCTGTTCAATCCAATGGAATAATTGATTTAGCTGAACTCGAAAAAGCCATCCGTCCCGATACCATTTTAGTTTCCGTGATGTACGTTAACAACGAAACAGGAGTTATTCAACCCATCAAAGAAATATCAAAAATAGCACACGAAAAAGGAGCATTGTTTATGACAGATGCCACACAAGCAGCTGGCAAAATTGAGATTGATGTGGATGATTTAGGTATTGATTTACTATGTTTTAGTGGTCATAAAATGTATGCTCCTAAAGGTATTGGAGCTTTGTATGTAAGACAAAGAGGAAACAAAGTAAAACTTACTCCGCAAGTACACGGTGGCGGGCAAGAACAAGGTTTGAGAAGTGGAACTTTGAATGTTCCTAGCATTATAGCCTTAGCAAAAGCTTGTGAAATTGCCCGCCAAGAAATGACACAAAACAAAAAAAACGTTTCGGAATTAAGAGATAGCTTGGAACGTGAATTATTAAACCTCTCAAACACTTCTTTGAATGGTGATTCCGAAAAGAGAATTTACAATACCACCAATATTTGTTTCAAAGGACAAGATGCCAATGTAATGATTGGCAGAATGAAAGACATTGCGGTTTCCAACGGTTCAGCTTGTTCTTCAGCAGTTGTTGAACCTTCTCACGTTTTGAAAGCTATGGGGTTAAGTGATGAAGATGCGTTTGCTTCATTGCGGTTTTCATTGGGGAAATATAATACATTTGAAGAAGTAAATGAGGCATCTCAGATTATAAAAAATATTTTCGAAATATAAAAAAATAGAAAGTGGCCAACTTAATAAAATATTTAAATAAAATACCGTCCGGTAGATTAAGACATTTAGTTGGTCAAGATATTTGTGATGCAATTGTTAATTATAACATTTACATAAATAATCTTACTATCAATTATGCTGAAATTCTTCAAAATAAATACGGTAAAAATATACTATTTGAGAGAGTTATTTTTAGAGAGATAGTAATTTATCTCGATGATAAACTTATTAATAAAATAGCGGAATTAAGTGGTGTTGATGGCAAAAACACAGAAGAAAAGAGAGAGACTATATCGGATAAAAATTATGGTTATAAAAAGTATGAATTTTCAGAAATTTTCATAACTGTGTTAGATTTAGACAAGGATTACTTTTTGCCCGCTCTAAATGAGATAGTTGATGATTTTAAGCAAGTTTTAGAACCCAATTATCACTTACACGATTATCAAAAAAATCTGAAGGATTTAGCAATTCAAAATCTACTTAATCCTAATTACACAAACAGAATGTTAATCCATATGCCAACCGGAGCTGGTAAAACTAAAACTGCAATGGAAATGGCGTCTGATTATTTAAGATGCAAATCAGTTTTAGGAGGTTTTGATAATTCAGGTTTTGTTTTATGGTTAGCACATTCAAAAGAACTAAATGACCAAGCCTTAGAAACATTTGTAAATACTTGGAGATTGAGAGGGGATTATAAAATTGATGTTTTTAAAATTTATGGTGATACAGAATATCCTAAAGAAATATTAGAAAGCGAACGTGCTTTTGTATTTGTTGGTTTTCAAAAGTTTAATGCTATGATAAATTCTAACAATTCTTTACAAAGGAAAATTAAAAATAGAATTTTAGAAAAAGTTAAGCTTGTAATTGTTGATGAAGCACATAAATCACTTGCTTCAACTTATGAGGACGCTATAAATCTTTTGACACAAACATCCAGTGGAACACAACTGGTAGGATTAACAGCTACACCGGGTAGAAGCAGTGATCAAGAGGACATTGATAATAATCATCTAGCCTATTTTTTTAATTCTACGAAGATTGGTTTGGTTGATGATTTTGGCATACCGATTGAAAATCCTATTTCTTTTTTACAAGAAAGAGGTGTTTTAGCAAAAATTGAAAGAGAGGAATTAATGACTAATGTTCAATTAAAACTCACAGAAAAACAAATAAAAGATTTAAGACTATTTGGTGATGATAAGCTTAAATCCATTCTTGGAGACTTGTCAAAAAACCCTGGCAGAAATAAATTGATAATAGACAAAGTTGACCTAGCTTTTCAAAATGGTGAATCTATTTTGATTTTTGCTTGTAATGTTGAACATTGCATAATACTGCAGACGCTTCTAAAATCGATTGGTATTGAATCCGGAACTATATTGAGCACTACAGCAAAATTTGATAGAGAAGATTCAATTAAAAAATTCAAAAATAATAAATTAAAGGTTTTAATAAATTATGGTGTGCTTACAACAGGTTTTGATGCGCCAAACCTAAATACATTAATAATTGCTCGACCTACTGCATCAATCGTATTGTATAGTCAAATGGTTGGTAGAGCTTTAAGAGGTGTTAAGAATGGAGGTCACGAAATAAATAAATTAATTGATCTAAGAGATAATTTTGATTTAGGCGATGAATCAGATATGTTTGGGTTCTATGATGAAATTTGGAATAACTAATACTAAAAAATAAATGGCAGTACATTACTTTGACCCCAATGGTGTTGACTCTTTAAGAGACAACGGTTACAGAGATACCGCAATGGCTCTATCTGAATTACTAGATAATTCAATACAAGCTAATGCAAATAAAATTGAAATTATTCTAATTGAAAAATTATCAGCAACAGGCAAAAGAGAATGGCTTGTAAATGAAATATTTGTTGTTGATAATGGTGAGGGAATGGAGAAAGACACTTTGGAAACAAGCTTGCGATTTGGTGGAGGGACAAGACACGGAGCCGCTAAAGGGCTTGGTAAGTTTGGTATGGGATTACCAAATTCATCTGCATCTCAATGCCCAAGATTTGAAGTTTATAGTTGGAAAAAAAATTCACCTATCCATTACAATTATTTTGATTTTAAAGAAATAAAAAGTAAAAAATCAGAATTCTTACCCGAAGTAAGCCAAACTAATTTGCCAAAACATATTGAACAAATAATTAATCCTAAATCTAATTCTGGTACAATTGTTCGATGGGTCGATTGTGATAGATTAATTTTAAGAAGAGCCAATAAATTGGTTCCACATATTGAGTGGCCACTAGGTAGAATTTTTAGATATTATATTAATGAGAAAAAAGTTCAAATTAAAATAAGAGTTTTTCAATCGAGTGGAAATTCAATTTCAGAATCATTTGCTTTAGCAACTCCAATAAAAGCAGTAGACCCTTTGTTTTTGATGACTAATAATCAATTGAAAATACCTTTTGACAATCAAGCTACAAATACACCTTGGCAAGATGGAGAATATTTATTTCCAGATCCGAATGGAGATAAAGAAAATAAAGCTTTATATGAATTAATACAAGATTCTATTAAGATAAAATTTTCTATTGCTAAATCTGAAACTAAAAGATTAGGTGGTGATTCAGAATTAGGAAAAATATATAGAGAATTTATTGGGATTAGTGTTTTAAGAGCTGGAAGAGAAATAAAATTAGATGATTTTGGCTTTATTGGCGAATTAGGAGACCCATTAAATAGGTGGTGGAAAGTTGAACTTTCTTTTGAGCCAAATTTTGACTCTTTCTTTGGATTAGATAATACTAAACAGAATGTACACGCATTCAGAAAGATAATTGATAAAGATCAATTGGAAAGAACTGAAGATGACATACAGCTTGAATTCATCTGTAAATTATCGGAGTTTTTAGAAAATCAAATTCGATTAATGAAAAAAGATATTGTTTTGATTGATGCTGGTAGTAGAGGAGGAATTAGAAGCGGTGGTATAGCAGAAGGTGGTACAACATATCCTGATAACCCAAGTGGAGGAGATATTGGTCCTTTCCCTTCTGGAGCTGTTTTGGTTCCACTTCCTGATGATGACCTAGAAAATATTGAAGAAGAAAAAGACGAAGATAAGGAGGAATTGAAAAAATGGCTTTTATTGAGATATCCTGAATATGATTCAGATGCTACGAAACTTAATTTAGCTATTGATTGGTTTTTTACAACTGAATATAATCAATTGATAGTTTTCCTTCAATTAGGTGCTGCAGAATTTTATAATTTCAAACCGATTGGACATAGAACTATTATTGAAATTAACACTGAACACGATTTCTACTTAGAGTTTATAAGACCTTTGTTAGATGAAAAAGATTTGAATAAAATAGATCCTTTATTGCTATTATTTGGGGCAATGGTGGAAGCTGAAAAAGAACTTGTGTCTTATCAACAATATATTTCAAGATTTAGAAGTTTATTTGCCGTAAAATTAAACCAGTTTATTCTTGATTGGAAAGAAAAACAATAATTATGCTTTTCAAAAACGGAATAAATCTACAACCCAAGCTTAGCGAATACATAAGTAATTCGCGAAGGCTTTTTATTTTCTCCCCATACATAAAGTTGGAGACACTGAAAGCATTGATTGACAGACAAGAAAATGTAAAAGCAGTTTTTGTAAGATGGGAAACCAAAGATTTAATTCTTGGTTCATCTGACTTGGAAATTTATACTTATCTGAAAGCAAAAGGAATTACACTTTATAGAAATTCCCGTTTGCATTTGAAAGCATATATAGATGAATACAAAAATTGTTTTCTCACAAGTGCAAACATTTCTTCTCGGGCTTTAAATCTTCCACCTTACTCAAACTACAATTATGAAATTGGAACTATTGTAGAAGATTTGGGTATTGAAGACAGACTGTTTTTCAACATCATTGAAAGTGATTCCATTTTAATCACAGACAATATTTACAAGCAACTAAGCGAGCAACTTCCCGAAAGGAAAAAGGAATTTCCTGACGAAAAAGAATTTCATTTCAAGATTGAAGCACCTGACAAAGATTTTTTGATATCCGCTTTGCCAATGACTTACAGCATTGAAACACTATACAGAATTTACGAGAACAAAGAATTTGTCAACGAATTAGAATTGAATTGTGTTTTGCACGACTTAGCGATTTATAAATTACCTTTAGATTTGTCTTCAACAGAGTTTCGAGAAAAATTGAAAGAGGCATTTTTCTCTCACCCTTTCATTAAAAGATTTTTAGAAGATTTGGAATTAACCGGAGAGGTGTATTTTGGTACAGCCAAAGAATGGATTCACAAAAATTGTGCAGATGTCCCAACTCCTCGAAAGTTTGAGATAACAGAAAACATTCAAATTCTTTATAGATGGATTGTAAAACTTGGAAACGGTAAATATGTCGTAGATCGTCCAAATTATTCTGAAAGACTTATTGTTGTAAAGTAATTCATCATATTCAACTAAATCTTACACCAACGGAGGACTGATTTTAATAAAGGAGAAATTGGAAGAAAACCCCAACTATTTCCTGCAACCGACATCATTTTTGAATATGATTTTAGAAACTGAAAAAGTGTAATGTTTAAAAAATGCTTGAAAAAACTGCAAAATATTTAACTAGTCAAGAA
>Ga0210050_1005540_pt1 | contig 9957 bp, 7 predicted proteins | sample CryGey132114_all_FD_185463 | JGI IMG/M metagenome (GOLD analysis project Ga0210050, IMG submission 185463) | Groundwater microbial communities from aquifer - Crystal Geyser CG22_combo_CG10-13_8/21/14_all (SPAdes) (version 2) | ecosystem: Environmental > Aquatic > Deep subsurface > Groundwater ...
TTAACGCTTTAGCGATACTACGATGGCTTTGTTTGCAGGCAAGACGATACTCGATTTTTTCCCTATCCAAACACGTTAATTCCTTTCCACGCATAGGGCTCCTTTTTGCCCAAATTTGACACATTTTGCAAATCCGTGCCTTTTTGAGCTTTTTCCCTTGGGGTGGTGCATTGAGTATAGAATGCGGGCTGATCGGAGATTAGTTGCTTTTTTCCTAGTTTTGTTCGTATTTCTTGGGCAGATTCTGAGTAGTAATTCATTTGTTTTAGCTGTAAACAGTCAAGATGATAACCTTACAGCTCCGAAGAGCATTCCGATGAGTCTTGGCGTTAGACCGGCTAATTTGCCTAATGACGACCAGTATGAAGGTGGCTTTGGCCTGCCAGAAGAAAATTTAGCTATTATAGACGGAGTTAGTGATTCTTTGACTGAAGAAGAAATCGCGAATGCTCCGTTTTTTGTTTTAGATGAATTCACCGATGTAGCTGAAATGCGCGACGGCTACAAAGTGCGTCGGATATATTCACAACCAAGGTTGGTTTTTGAAGAAAATGGTGTAAAAAAAGTACATTCTCCAGATTGGAGCAAGTTTCAAACAAATAATGATTCAGTTTTAGCTCAGTCGGAAAAAGGCTACGATTATCAGATCCAGCTTGAAAACGGTACAAAAATCGGAGTCACGGCAGGTGAATTGGAAAATGGCGGGACCAAAATTTTACCAAAATCAGTCGAGGTTAAGACTAAAAGGCTTGAAAATACATACTCATCGATCTACTCGGATATTTATCCTGGGATCGATGTTACTTTTAAAGATTCTGGAGTAATTCGAGAGCGAAATATTGTAATTAAGGAGCGTCCAACTGGTCAGGGTGTGGGGAATGACATGATTTTTTGGGAAGAACAAACATTGTCGGCTACGGCTAAAGTATTTATTGGTGAGAAGGAGGTGAAATCTGAACTTAAAACAGCTGGACAGGAAATCTATATAAGAGAAGCGGACGGTAGCCGTTTGGTAATTACGCCAGCGATTATATATGACGGTTCTGGTTCGGGGGCGTCGCACATAGACATCAATGGACAAATGATCGATATGATTGTTCGTATTGATCGAAAAGCGGGGAAGGTCTACCTGGGATTGGTTGCTCCGGCTACATACTTACAAGCGCTAACTACCGTTTACCCGGTTACAATTGATCCTTTTTACTATGCTTGCAACGAAGGGCAAGCTGGTTTGTCTTGTGCACTGACCGATTGGTATTTTAGAACTATAAATGGAGCGAGCGACCTTTCTTATGACAGCACTCAACTATTGTTTGGTCTTTGGAAAAGTGGGGCTACAAATTACACTCGTCACGTTGGTTTAAAATTTGATGTTAATTTTCAAGGTCTTAGTGAAGCGGTGATTGGGGCTAATTTAAAAATGTATTACCGCAACCTAGGTAACGGAACTGACAGTTTTGCTGACACTACGGGAAGGCGGATTACAAGATCTTGGCCAACAACAAATATATCGTTGCTTGATTATAATACTTTCAGGGGTTCATTAGTGTCTGAAAACCCCTCATTAAAACTCTATACAAGCCCAACTTTAAACTGGAAAACTTGGAACGTAACAAAGACCGTGCAGGCTTGGCAAAATGGGGCTTCAAACTATGGTTTAATCGTGGAACAGGACCCAGCTTGGTTATCGGGTAACGTGCCACCAACTTCCTGGGAAGATCGACTGTTTGTTTTTGATTCTGGTTCTTACGCGGGTTCTACCGGGCCATATTTAGAAATTACTACGCAGACTATTAACCAGCCTGATTTATATCCGTTTAATCCGAGTATTGTAAGTAGAACAATAGAGGCCGGTGGTAAGCTCGATACTTCAGTTACCGTAAGGAACGCAGGACCTGGGGTTTTGAGCTCAGGTGGGGTGATTAAATATTACTGGACTCAAGGGACTGTTGCTAGTTACGCCACAGGTAATGAAATTGGATCACTATCGTTTCCGGCGCTAGGTGTGTACGCCGAGTCGCAAAAGAATTTTTCCTTCACAGTGCCGCCGGGTACCGCTCCAGGAAACTACATGCTTTCATTTTGGATAGATCCGGCCAATACAATTGCGGAGACTTCTAATACAATAACAAAGCCACTTGGAGTATTACTGTTAATGCTGAAAAGCCAAATTTAATTCCGCAAAATTGTTCATCAAGTCTATCTTCTGTGAACGCAGGTTCGAACATTACTTTAGCGTGTACCGTTATTAACTCAAGCTTGGGCTCAGCGCCTGCTTCACGTTTAGGTTTTTACTTATCAAGTAAAACCTATTTTGACGGTGTAGCGGTTTTGATCGGTGATAACTACGTAATGCCACTTGGGGCAAATGGTATAAGTTCTGAAAATATTACTGTAGCTATTCCAGTAAACACAGTTCCAGGGAATTACAATATCCTTTTCCGGGCAGATAATGCGAACGCTGTCTCGGAATCTAATGAGACGGATAATGTTGTCTCTATTCCAGTAAGTGTTGGCGCGCCAAATCGGGCCGAACTTACAGTGCAAAATGTCGGCATAATTACTTCAGCAACCCCTGAATATAGTGGTGATTTACTAGAAGTTTCAGCGACGGTAAAAAATACCGGTATTCTTTCAGCGTTTGGGGTTAATTCAACTCTCAGAATTCAGAATACTGCAACTGGTGTTTACTTTGATGTTCCGAACATTTCACCTCAAAGTTTGAATATTTCCAGTAACTCTTCAAGTTTGATAGTTTTCTCCGGAACTACTCCAGATTCCTGCAATATGCCGCTCACTGGTACTTATAAGGCGGAACTGTTTGTTGATAGTCAGAATTTAATTACAGAAACGAACGAAACGGATAACTTAATCCTTTCAAATAACACAACTACAATAAATCGTTTAAGTTTTTGCACAAATGGCGGGGGAACTACCTCGGCGCCACCAAACTTTGATGGCGACGGAGCGGTGGATGTAGAGGAGGCTTTTGCAGGAACGAATCCAATAGTTGCGGATTCAACATCATTAATCGATAGTAACTCAAATAGCATTTTTGCCTCAGAAACCGATAAGAACGCTAAAGTTTACGGCGGTGATCCGGTGAATATTCGAACCGGAGGATTTGAGTTTACTCAGACTGACTATAAATTGCCTGGTCGTGGAGAGAGTATAGTTTTTTCTCGTACTTACAATAGTCGTTTGGCGAATCGTAGTGCCAGATTCGGATCTGGCTGGAGCTCTGATTACGATCAGTACTATTACCAGGATCCAGTTACAAAAAATGTTCAAATATATAAAGGTGGTGCTGTAGCTTCTTACTTTACCACTCTCGATGGAGGAGCTACTTTTATTGCGCCTCCAGGTACTCAGGGCAAACTTAGTCTAGTTGGGCAGGATTTAGTTTACACAGAATTTCAGGGTACTAAATTTGTTTACTCAAAACACTTAACTCAAAACCTAGGAATTCTGGAAAAGATTGAGGACACAAACCATAATATTACCTCACTTTTTTATAAAACCGTTCGTGACGTTCCTTTGCTTGAACGAATTGAAGATGCTTCTGGTCGAAGTGTAATCCTAACCTATGGTCCAGAAACTGATCTTGTTTTGTGGGATAAAGTTGTTAGTCTTACGGACAGTTTAGGCGGGGTGGATGCTAGTTCAGTTTTATATTCTTACGACAGCAGTGGGCATTTAATTGAAGTTAACCAAAATCAGTCTTATCTTGGCGTAACTGAAAATATTCAGAGATCCTTCACTTACGATTCAAATGGACTAATGCTGACCTACACTGATCCGCGAGGAACAATTCTGTACAACACTTATGATGTCGATGGTCGAGTCACCGCGCAACGAGAGTATAGTCCAAATTTAGACGCGGCGGGTGCAAATAGACTTCTCTACACATTCAACTGTAACGGTTCTATACCAGCTGAAGCTACTGTTTTAGGTGCAACCAAATGTACAGTGCTTACGGTTAATCGTGATAACGTGGGTGATAGCTTTCAGGATTCAACTTGCTTTAACGCCGATGGCCTTAAAGTTTATACGGTAAAAGAGGCTGGAGGCGTGGAGTCGTGGTCTTATAACGCAGATGGTTTAGTAACAGTTTGGCATCGGGAGTCACCTCTTGCAGATGTTTTTTACGAATATGATTCTAAGAGGAGATTGATTAAAGAAACTGTTGGGACACTGCTAAAGACTGAAACTGTATACAGTTATGAAAATAACTATAACCGGTTAATTACTGAAACAACTTCAGTAACACCGGCTGGTCAGGTGGTACCAAGTGATGAGAGAAGTGTTAGTTTTAACATAGATCCAAGTAGCGGTAATACGTTATCTTTTACAGACAGTGAAGGCGCTTTATTCGTTTATGAATATGACGGTTTCGGTAACGTGATAAAGAGTACAGACCCAAAGGGTCAGGTAGTTAATTATATGTTCGACGCAAAGGGTAACTATGCAGTTGATAATTCCACTCAGGTAGATATAGATAGTGCTACAACACTTTCAACTAGCTCATATGAATATGATGCTTTTGGTAATGTTATAAAATATACTACTCCTGGTGGCCGAGTTTACACTTTTGAGTTTGATAATCTAGGTAATTTGAGAAAAGAAACAAACCTCTACTACAACGCTAGATACTACAACCCAGCTACAGGTAGATTCATCTCAAGAGACAGAGTACTTTGTTCAGAAGGGGATACTCTCAGTAAAAATAGATACATCTACGTAAAGAATAATCCACTAAAGTACACGGATCCGAGTGGTGAGTTTTTTGATATTGTTTTAGATATAGGTTTTATCGCTTATGATGTCTATGCCTTGGCGAAAGATATTAAAAATAATGGTGGTAAAAATTGGAAAACAAATACGATTGCTTTAGCGCTAGATGTAGGCTCAGCGGCCCTGCCATTCGTGGCCGGAGCAGGTAGTGCATATCGTGCTACAAAAATTATAGATAAATCTATTGATGTAGCAAAGACAATGAAAAGTGGTCAGAAAGCAAGATATTTAGGAGAAGTTGGAGAGAAAGCTGCAGGTGTTTCAAAAAATGTAAAAAAGACAAAACTATTAGATTCTAAAAGAATTCCAGATAAAATTAATCACTATAAAAAACAAATGCTGGAAGTTAAAAATACCGCAAGCCTTGCTTTTACAAAGCAATTACGGGAAACGTCAAATTATGCAAATAGTAATGGTTATAAATATATTTTAGAAACAAGATTTGGTACAAAATTAACTAAACCACTAAAAACAGCTATACGTAATGGTGACATCGTTCATAGAACGATTGGTTATACACGAGGTTTCAATATAGGTAGAGATATAATGACTACATTGATTACTTTAAACCCTGCAAGATATTTAAATAATGCAGTGTATTCAGAACCCCTAATTAACAAATAAATATGAAAAACTTTTCTATAATAGATGCTATTGCATATTTTTTACTAAATATCAGACTAGCTTTTTCTGGTTATTTTGGTGGATTGGATAGTTTAGTTAACAGCAGAAGCGACTATCATAATGTTCATAGTATTTTATTGAAGTGGCTCAATAGACTAGATAGTAGTACAGGTACGAAAAAAATGATCACAGCAGCGTTGGCCGATTCGAAAAATATCGAAACTGTACATATTTTATTTAATGAATATCAAAATAGTTCAGATACAATGTATAAATTTATAGCTGCAAACTCTATTTATATTATAAATAAATCGGACAAAAAAAGTTTAGATTTGGCATATAATTCAATTATAAATGAAAAATTAGATGTACTTTTGGGTGATCCTCGTATTCCACTTTTGCAATATTTAGCCAACTCAAAGGACTCTAGAATAAATGATCTTTTAAAAAAAATAAAAAATGACGAATCTATGAATTACAAAATCAAAGAGACTGCGGAATATTTATTAAAAAATAAAAGAACTGAAAAAAATATTTCACCCGCGAATAAAAGGAGGATTATGTAACTCTATGCTCTTCAAAAAACAAAACTATTAGACTACAAAATATATATAGGAATATCGGCATCATATGAAGTGCAGAATAAAGTTCATTACATTGTAGATTTTGGTAGTTTACTCGAAAAATTCTTTCAAAATAAAGAATATGGTTCTGGTTTGAAGGAAATAGTGATTGGTATGATAGTGTCTTCCCCTGCATTTGAAAGTACTTTTCTGCCAAGAAGAACAAGGTTTATAAAAGGTAAAAAAATTATTAAGTTTGACAACACAATATCGTTCACAGTAGAAGACTCTTTTTCATTTGAAACTAAATTGGACTATGAAAATTTTAAGAATGCGGATGAAAAAGAGATAAAACAAATGATTGCAGAAACTATCTGGGGCTCGTTCCTATTATTGAAAAAATGAGTCCAAAATTTGGTAATTTCGATCTAGAAGCTTTTCGAAAAGATTTAAAGATCGCACTGGATGAAATAGTTTGCTAATATATATTGTTTTAAACAATTTATGCTCTTCAAAAAAACAAAAAAATTAGATTATGATTTGGTCGAGCCACCACAGCTTGAAATGTTTCGTAAAATAACAAAGACCGAACTGAGGGAATATTATGATTGGTATCATGAAGTGATGCCGGATAGATTAGAACAGCTCACACGATTTATAACATCGGATCCAAAATATAATAATTGGCAACCAGATTATTCTGTAGAATCGCTAAGTGTTTTAGATAGCTGGCTTTGTGAAAATGTTGGAATGAGGAAACTGAACCTTCTCGAAAGGTTGACTAAATATAAAGGTAGACCACGTTGGGTAAGGTCTATAGAAATTAGTAATTATACTCTATCCGAAGAGTCTGTTTCTTTTGCATTTGATGCAGGAATGTATTTTGCCAATGTATTGTTAAAAAATATTCCAGGTACCGCGTGGATACATTGTATTAAAACAAGAAAAAGTGATGTAAGCTATGGTCAACCTGTAGTAACAGGATTTGGAAACATTGATTTTAATCCAACCAATACTTTTACGGTTATAGCCCGAAAAATGGTAGAAAAAAAAGAAAGCGGCCAAATATTGATTAAATTCTTTGAATATTGGAAGAATATAGTAGTGTTAAATACGAGTTCTTAAATTATAAATCAAGAACAGAAAGGGTGTATATTTACTAAATACTATCTTGCACAATAGCTAAAATAAATTATGAAACGCCTAATAAAACAATCTTTACTAATTAGCGGTATCCTATTTTTCTGTATGGGGTTAATTTCGCCTGTAGAGGCGAGGGAATATAGCTTCAAGCCTGCAATTGGTGAAGTTTTAAGCTCCTCAGCTGATCCAGAGAGGGTGATTGTAACCGAAGATGGAGGTCTTCAGGCGTTGTCATATTCAGGAAAAATGTTAAGTGGCTTTCCGATTTATGAACCAGGAAAGGTTTTTGTGTCCTCGCCTTTGATTGAGGACGTTACCGGGGATGGTAATGCTGAAATCATTATTGTGGCGCGAGACGCGGGGAATGTTTATTCGCTAGAGGCTTACAATGTCACTGGAGTTTTAATTGGATCTAAAGTGCTTTCTGGAGTAACGGTTTACTACGATCCGATTTTTTATAAAAGTGGTACGCAGAGCAATATTTTAATTCCAGTGGAAGATGGGCGTTTGTTACAGCTTGAATATTCTGGAACTAACTTTACTTCAACGCAATTATTTACAGTGAATAAACCATTCACGGTTGCAAGTAATGGTACGGATCTTTATATTACGTATCCGGAAGTTTCAGGAGTTGATGTTTACAAGAAAAGTTGGAATTAGTGGAATCTAGATAGATCGATAGCCACATCTGAAAGTATTATTTATCCACTTTCGTTTTTAGATACATCAACAATGTACGGCGTAAGTGCGAATAATTTATACGCAATTAGCCTAGCAACTGGTACGGTAAAAACTGGTTTTCCGGTAGCGCTTTCAGCAATACCACTAGGTTCACCAACGGTTACGAACTTCGATGGTCAGTCTGGCCACGAAATAGCTGTTAATCTTTCAAGCGGTGGGCGAGTGGTGACTACAGAATTAGGCAATCAGGTTTTATCGCTAGGGTTTAATAGTCTGGACGCTAGTTTGATTGATTCGGCAGAACCTGAAGAGTACGGCGTATTTACGGTTTTTGATAAAATATCAACTGGCTTGTTTGGCGGGGTTAAAAATCTGATCGTTTCAATGTTCTCAAGAGCAGAGTTTGCACCAAAAACCAATCACTTGGTACCGCCAGTTACAACATTGCCAAACGGAGCTACGGTGTACGAGGATGGTTCAAGTGGAGGTACAGCTGGCTGGTCAATTTTTGATAACGACCCAACCGGCACTGTCATAAATAACATCTTTGAAGATGAACTTCATGGTAATGTTATTGAGTTTGTTGGAGGAAACCTAAATAATGGTTATGAACTAAGAAACGCTGATGGAAGTTTCTGGCAGAATAGTAGTCAATTCACGATTCAGTGGGATTACAATTTTAGTACACAAGCTTACTTCTACGTGGACCTAAATACAAACAAGGGCAGACAGCAGATGGTCTATTGGCCACAGGGAGACCCGAGTTGGGCAAGTACCGCATATTTCTTTCAGGTGGTTAATGTTCAAGATAAATGGACAACAGTAACTAGGGATTTGCAGGCTGATTTAGCAAGTAAGGATCCGGATCGGATCATCACCTCTATAAATAGATTTATGGTTAGAGGTAGCGGACGAGTAGATAACATAATGATCTTTGGTTCTCAGACTGTTGCTAATATTACCGGTTCAGTTGTTGATGAATCAGGGTTACCAATTGCGGGGGCGTTATTGACTTTACAGCCCTCGGGAATCAGTACGGTAACAGATATATCTGGAAATTATAATTTTTCAGCAATACCTTCTGGCGCTTATCAAATTTTCGTGAGAGCGAATGGCGTGGCTTTTGCAAACAGTCAACTTAACATCGATACAACTGCGGGTGATGTAATCCAAGATATCTCTGGTCAAAAGGTAGACTTCGAACTGCTTGAAGACGCGGAGGATGGCGATACGGCTAATTGGACGATTATCGACAATGATCCGGCAGTGGCAAGCATTACAAATGTATATGAAAACTCAGAGAGAGGTAATGTAATCAGTTTGTCAGGAGCTCCAGGAAAGGCTAATGCGTATAAATACGCACCGCCAACTTTACCGCTTATCAGTACTAGCAAGAAAATTATAGAGTGGGATATGAATCAAAGTGATTTTGGTGCACTATCTGTTACACTCAACACAAGTTTGGGCAAAAAATTCATTACTTATCAACCTATTGAAATCCAAAATACTGACGATATAATGATAAATATTAGTGTTGGCGCTGTTTATAACAGTTGGCGAACAATTACACGTGATCTTGAAGCAGATCTAAACAGTGTATTCCCTGGAGCTTCGATTAATTCAATTAGTGAATTAAGCTACAGAGGAAACGTAAAAATTGACAACATAACGCTTTATGAAGCGCCTAGTGCGGGGAGCGTTACAGGTACCATTACAGGTGGGGCAACTCCGCTTGTCGGTGCCACGGTTCAGATTTGGCCAACAAATAAAACTGCCACAACGGATCTTGATGGACACTATGTAATATCTAATGTTCCAAAGGGGAAATATGATGTTTCGGTCACGGCACCTAATTATTTCTTCTTGAATTCAGAAATCGACACGAATATTAGCTTAGTACTTGATGTTGTTGGTCAAGCAGTCGACACAACGGTCTATGAAAATGCGGAAGATAGTTTAACAGATAGATGGTACATAACAGATGTGGATCCTCAAGGGGCTTCAGTCTCGATTATTAACGAGGGTGGTGCTTATGGAAATGTAATTCAGTTAGCAACCGACAGTTTTCAAGATGCGTTTAGACTAGGGACAGCTTCGAGCCAACAGTTAAATAGTACTCAGCTTTTGGCTAGTTGGGATATTATGACGGAAG
>Ga0210050_1005544_pt1 | contig 9950 bp, 9 predicted proteins | sample CryGey132114_all_FD_185463 | JGI IMG/M metagenome (GOLD analysis project Ga0210050, IMG submission 185463) | Groundwater microbial communities from aquifer - Crystal Geyser CG22_combo_CG10-13_8/21/14_all (SPAdes) (version 2) | ecosystem: Environmental > Aquatic > Deep subsurface > Groundwater ...
TAATTAGAGGCCTCTACCTGTTTTTTTGTCAGGGCATTAAATAAAGTTGACTTGCCCACGTTGGGCAGTCCGACAATGCCGATGGAAAGTGACATGAGTTAGTGATTAGTTAATTAATTGGTTCTGAATTAATAAAATATTCCTGTTTTTGTCATTTCGAGTCCCGAAGCCTCGAGACGAGAAATCTATAATACGTTATAAACGAAATTTGTAACGTATTATAGATTTCTCACTCCACTTCGTTTCGTTCGAAATGACAAAAATGACGTTTTTTCATGCGACTACCCTCCATCTTAAGATTTAAGCAAGGTTCTGTCAAATAAAAACCCTGCTGTTTTGTTACCAACAGGGCTTGTCGGGGTAAAATCAAAATTTGATCTTTCTGTGGCAGAACCTCCGTGTTTGTTAAAAAATTTTCAATATGGAATTAATAATCTTAACCAATCTTGGATGTTGCTTCCCCCACAAAATCCAAGATTGTTCATCTTTTGATTCGGCAAAAAATTCTTGCCTGATTACCACCGCCGCCGACACATCACAATAATGCCTTTCTATTTTGCAACCATCAATTTTATCAATTTTATTTCTTTCATAATTCAGGGAATATGTTTCTATAACCGGCCTTCCGCCTCCTTTTCTCCAAATAATTGTTCCTATAATCCTGTATTTGCCTGGGAGAGAGAAAGCGAAGTAGGTCTCTTTTGCAAAAAGAGGAATTATTTTCTCTTCCCAAAAAACATAATGATAGTTATAGCCGGAAACAATTAGTAAAAGCAAATATGGATCAACCGCCTTATCTTTTTGCAAATCAGACTGTAAGTTCTCGCTAATCTCCCAAAATACTCTTACCAACGGACAGTCATATTTATCAGTTTTAGTTTTAATTTCAAACATTCTGCGCCTCCTTTTATTTAGGGTTAATTGTAAAGAACTTTATAAACATTTAATTATAAACTTTAAAATAAAAAATGTCAATACTTTTAAAATAAAATATTGACATTTTTTTAAATATAATATAAAATATTAGTATAAATACTTAATTTTATAAATATGTTGGAAAAACTGGACAAAAAAATATTATACAGCTTAGATGAAGACTCAAGCAAATCATTGACTAAAATTAGCCAAGAAGTCGGCTCCACTCCCCAATTAGTCAAATACCATCTAAAAAAAATAGAAAAGGATGGTTTGATTCTGCATTATTTTCCGATGATTGAATTTAGAAAATTAGGGTTTTCTAACGTGTCTTATTTCTTAAAATTAAAAAATATCACCAAGAAAACGGAGGGGAAAATCATAAATTATTTATCCAAAAAAAATAATTTCAATATTATTATGCGCGGAGACGGCTACTGGGATTTGCATATTACCATATCGGCTAAAAATGTCTTTCGGGCCGTGGAGGTTTTTAATAATTTTTATGATAAATTCCATAACTATATTTTGCACGCCGAAACGGCCATCTCGGTCGGTTTCTTCCAATTCAGAAGATCTTATTTAAGCCCAAGCCCGGGCGCAAAAACCAATCATCAATATATGGCTTTGACCGGGGCCGACGTAGAGCCGGTAAAATTAAATAATTATCAAGTAAAAATAATTGAGGAGTTAAATAAGAATTGCCGGCAATCATTTGCCGATCTGGCCAAAAAATTAAAAATTTCCCGGGATATGGCAGTTTACCATTTAAATAAACTCCAAAAAGAAAACATCATCCAAAGCAATTCCTTTATATTAAATCATGACAAAACCGGTTACCCCCGGTACAGATTGCTTCTACAATTAACAGACTTTACTTCGGAAAAATACAAAACATTCTTTGATTATTGCCAGCGACAATCTAATATAGTCCATTTATTAAGACTATTCGGCAATTGGCAGGCTTTAATGGATATAGAGATAGAGAGTAGAGAAAAATTAAGAAGCTTATTGCGCAACCTGATGAATAAATTCAGCGGTTTTGTCTTAAGGATTGAGATAACTCATGTTTACAAGATAGATAAATTTCGCGATATACCCTTTGATATAAGTTAAAGTTAATTATATTTTGGCTAGCTCCGCTTATAAAAACAAAATTATTTAAAAGTCAAACAATAAAACCTTCCCCAATTAAAAAAGGGGCCCAGACGGGCCCCTTCTTAAAAAAATTTAATTTATGAGCCTAGAACTGAGCCCCATCCCTAAAGGTCTATTTCTTCTCCATCTTGCGATAGGCAAGAAAATATTCTTCCTTCAGGGCTAGAACTTTTTTGCTGACTTAAAAAAGCGACCTTCTACCGATTTGTGGTAAAGGTCGAATTAATTAAAATCCTAGCCCCTACCATTTTTTTGTTTTTGTTTTAGAGTCCTTTGGCTGCGTCAGCATCAGCCGAAAAACCAGTAGAAAGTAGAAAAATTTTCCCAAATTAACACATTTAGCAAAATCTTTCTTAAATAAAATGTATAGAACTAATCTATTATAATAATAACACACAAAAACGAAAAAGTCAACAATCAAGCAATAAGATTAATTTAGGCTAAAATAAGCCAAAATTTAAAAAATCTCTTTTTGAAATTAATATCTTCTATACTTTAGTCTACGTTTATGTGGACTAAAGTCATCTAATTTATCCACAAAAATGACAAGTTATCCACAGTTAAGTCCACAAATACGTGGACTTAAACTAAAAATGAGGCCTGAGTGGGAATCGCCCCGCCGTTCGCGAACAGTGGGGTTGCAGAAATTAATATTGGAGGTCCAGACCGGATTTGAACCGGTGATAACGGTTTTGCAAACCGTCGCCTTAACCGCTTGGCTACTGGACCGCGTCATTGCCTGGACCCTGCCCCGCTTTTATAGCGGGGACTTGCTTGCCCGCCCATGAGCATAAGCGAATGGGGCGGGCCAGGCCAGGCCCTAAACTAAAGCGGGACCTAAACTAAATCTGCAATTAAATATAACAAATTTTTTACTTAAAAGCAAACCTATTTTACATTGTCAAATTAAAAAAATTAAGATAGAATATAGGTATAAAAGTAATTTGTAATTGGTAATTGGTAATTTGGCGAACCTTCAAGCGATTAAGGCCAAATTACTAATTTCTAATTGTAAACATATGCCCATTGGTAATCTTTTTAAAATCAGCCTAAATGACCGAAATAAATTTTGCTCAATTATTATTGATTCTTCCGCCCCGAAGACAGATTTTTATTTTTTGGTAATCCTGTCTTCCATGATCGTATCCTTGGGATTGCTGGCCGATAATGTCATCCTGGTAATCGGCGGCATGCTGGTCACCCCGATTTTGTCGCCAATTTTAGCCATTGCTTTAGGGATAGTAATCAATGACGCCAAAGTAATTAAAAGGTCGGTCAGAATTTTTTTAATATCTTTTATCTTGGCTTTTCTAGTGGCCCTGACTGTCGGTTTTTTCAGCTCAAATAAAATCGGTGGAGTTAGCTTGCTAAATATCATGCAGCCGTCCCTCTATACTCTGGTGATATCGATTGTCGCCGGTCTGGCCGCCAGCTACACCTGGGTCAAACCGAATTTAAATGAAACTCTACCCGGCATTGCCATTACTGTTACTCTAATTCCGCCCTTAACCGCTATCGGCTTGGCTGTGTCAGAGGGAAACTGGTTTGTCTTTGGCATGGTCTTGAAAGTCCTGCTTATTAATCTCTTTGGCATAATCGCTTCCAGCTCCCTGATTTTTTCTTTAATGGATTTTTATAAAGTCCGCTGCAAAGTCGTCCAGGAAGTCAAACTGGAAGAAAAAGCGATTGAAAGAGAAAAAGAGAAACAATTTAAAAACCAATAATATGAACAAAGTTATAACAGACAAGAATAAAATTAACGAAATTTTGGAGCGAGGCGTTGAGCAAATTTTTCCTGATAAAAAATCTTTGGAAAAATTATTGCTTTCAGGCAAAAAAATCCGGCTTTATAATGGCATTGATCCAACCGGCCCGACACTTCACTTGGGCCACTTGGTGCAAATTCTAAAATTAAAACAATTCCAAGACCTGGGACACGAGGTAATAGTTTTAATTGGAGACTTTACCGCTCAAATCGGCGATCCAACGGATAAGGCCGCCACTAGAAAAAAACTAACTCATAAGGAAGTTATAAAAAATTGCCAAGGATATAAAGAGCAAATCGGAAAAATTTTAGACTTAAAAAAAACAATATTTAAATACAACTCCAGTTGGCTGGCTAAATTAAGTTTCGCCGACACCCTGGAACTTTCCGCCTATTTTACCGCCCAACAAACCTTAGCTAGAGATATGTTTAAAAAAAGAATCCAGGCCGGAAAAGATTTATTTTTACATGAATTTTTATACCCATTGATGCAGGCTTATGATTCCGTTTTCATGGACGTTGATTTAGAAATCGGAGGCAATGACCAAATGTTTAATATGCTGGCCGGAAGAACCCTGATGAAAAAAATGAAAAGTAAAGAGAAATATGTAATGACAACTAAGCTATTGGAAGATTCAACCGGTAAAAAAATGGGCAAAACCGAAGGCAACATGGTTGGTCTGAATAATTCACCGGAAGAAACATTCGGCAAAATTATGTCTTGGTCCGATGAATTTATCAGTATCGGCTTTGAGCTTTGCACCCAAATCAGTTTAAAGGAAGCTGAGGAAATAAAAAAGAAATTAAAAGACCAAAAAACCAATCCCCGTGATTTAAAAATGAAATTGGCTTTTGAGATTGCGAAGCTGGTGCACGGAGAAGCCAGGGCCAAAGAAGCGGAAAGTTATTTTATTAAAACCGTGCAGAAGAAAGAAGCTCCAGACCAAATTAAAAATTACAAATTACAAATTACAAACATTAATGTTGTCGACTTATTCTTAAAAGCCGGCCTGGTGTCAAGCAAAGGTGAAGCGCGGAGATTAATCGAGCAAGGCGGAATTAAAGTAAACGGCAAAGCCGTGAAAGATAGCGGAAAAGAAATTAAATTGAATAAAAAGGGAATTTTATTACAAAGAGGGAAAAGACAGTTTGTGAAAGTAGCTAGTAAATAGCTTTTAGTTTATGAATACTCTGGAAAAAATAAAATCAAATATAGCTAAAGAAATAAATAAGGCGCTTGGAAAAAATTTAGTTCAAGCGTCTGATTTGATTTATCCGCCCAATGCTAAGCTGGGAAACTTGAGCCTGCCTTGTTTTGAGATAGTTAAGAAACTAAAAAAAAATCCGAAGGAAATAGCTAAGGAATTGGAAAAGGAGCTCAACCTAGAACTTAGTTCTGGGTACCCAGAACTAAGTTCTGCGAAGGCAATCGGCCCTTATCTGAATTTTACAATCAACAAAGAATATCTAACCAAAGAAGTTTTGAGCGAAATAGATAAGCAAAAAAATAAATACGGCCAAAATAAAAACTTAAAAGAAAAAATTGTGATGGTGGAATATGCCCATCCAAATCCTTTTAAGGCCTTTCATATCGGCCATTTGCGAGGCACCATTCTGGGGGAAACGATTTGTAAACTATTGGAAGCCCAGGGAGCTAAAATATCCAGAGTTAATTATCAAGGAGATGTAGGCATGCATATTGCCAAATGTTTATGGGCTTTTCAAAAAATTGATCCTAAAAATTATCCCAAAGAAAGCGCTGACAAAGTGGCCTTGATTGGGAAATGCTATAGCCAGGGCGCAGCCGCCTTTGAAAAAGACGAAAAAGCCAAAAAAGAAATAGCAGAAATTAATAAATTGATTTATTCTCAAAAAGACAAAGAGATAAATAAATTATGGAAACTGGGCAAAAAGTGGAGCCTGGAAAATTTCCAAGAAATATTTAAACGTTTAGGCGCGCGTTTTGAATATGAATATATGGAATCCGAGGTCATGGACGCGGGAGTTAAATATACTAAAAAGGCCTTGACTAAAAAAATTCTTGAAAAAAGCCAGGGGGCAATAATTTTTAACGGCAAGAAATATGGGCTTGATACCAGAGTGTTTCTGAATTCTGAAGGTCTGCCGACTTATGAAGGCAAAGAATTGGGTCTGGCTTATCGCGAGGCCGGCGATTTCGGCCGGATTGATTTATTTATTCATAATGTGGCCGTAGAACAAATAAGCTTTTTTAAAGTTATCTTTAAAGTCTTGGAACTCCTGGACCCCGAGAAGTTTAAAAATAAAAAGTACCATAATGCTTATGAGTTTGTGGGCTTAAAAAAAGGCAAAATGTCGTCCCGCAAAGGCGAAGTGGTTTTGGGCAGTGATATTCTGGATGAAGCGCGACAAAGAATCGCTAAAATAATAAAAGAAAAAGGTTTTACTGAGAATGTAAAAAATTTAGACGAGAAAATCGGAGTAGGCGCGATTAAATATTCATTTTTAAAAATCAGCCCATTTAAATATTTGGCTTTTGACATGGAGGAAAGCATTAATTTTTCCGGCGATTCCGGCCCGTATCTGCAATATACTTACGCGCGCATTCAAAGCATTTTGAGAAAATCGGGCATCAAAGACACTAAGTGTCCTATAGGACACTTAGTGTCTCTAGTGTCCGAAAAAGAGCATAACCTGATTATGCGGTTAGCTAAATATCCGGAGACTGTGGAGAAAGCCGGCCAAAATTATGACCCGTCAGAAGTGGCTAAATATTTATTTGACCTGGCCAAAGAATTTAATGATTACTACCACCACGTGCCGATTTTGAAAGCCGAAGAAAAAATACGGGAAGCGCGTTTAACTTTAATCAATTCGGTTGCCCAGATTTTAAAAAACGGGCTGGAATTACTGGGGATTGAAACAGTTGAAAAAATGTGAGGACACACGAATTTAACGAATAAAAAACGAAAATAACAAATTAAATTTTAACAGTTATCTGGATAATCACATGGCTATAGCTAAAAATAAATTAATGGCCGTCGGCAACTGGGCATTTATTTTAAAAGGCGGGAAATTTCTGGTTTTGAAACGGCAGAAAAAGGAAATTCTCGGGCCCGGAGCCTGGTCAGTGCCGGGCGGCAAATCAGAAATTGGCAAAAACTGCTATGAAAATCTAAAAAGAGAAGTTTGGGAAGAAACCGGGCTGGAAATAAAAAATCTGAAATTCCTGCTCCACGAGGCCTGGAGGCGGGAAAGCGACTGGGTGATGGGATTTTTCTGGCTGGCCGAATATAAATCCGGCCAGGTCAAATTAAACCACGAACACACCGATTACAAGTGGGTCAGCCAAAAAGAAATTACAAAATTAAAAACCACAAAATTAAATAAAAAAATAATCAAAGAAGCCCTTAAAGCTTTAAAATAAATTAACAAGGAGAAATTTGCCAATGGCTGAATTAGTAAAAGAATGTCTTTGTTATAACTGCTTTGGCTTCGTGAAATTTGGAAAAATTATTAACAAAAACCAAAGTTTTATATGTGGCTTTTGCGGTCTAGGTCCGCAATTTATATGTCCGGAGTGCGGATACATGTCCTATGTCTGGCATGTGGCGAACAAAATTTGTATAGATTGCTACCTTGACGGCCAATCAGAAGGAGGTTATAAAGCTACAGAATTGGTTTTTTTGACGGAAAATTAAAAAAAGCTCAACTTTTAGGATTCTATCGTTGGGCTTTTTTTCTTGACATATTTCTTAATTTTGATATTATAGTAAATGTGCTTACAATTTAAAAATTTCCAACCGGGAGTGGCGCCCCTATATTAAAAAAGTTAGTTGGAAATAATTAAGGTGTCCCTCCCCAGTTTTGATAATTTTTAATTATCAAAACTGGGGAGGGAAAGCTAGATGGAACCGCGGGGTTCCCCCTTCGCTAAAGCTATGGGGGATAAAAAATCTCGTTCTAGTAATTCAAATTTATTTTGAATTTTTAGAACGAGATTTTTTTATTAATAACCAGTTTAAATCTATCTTAATCCTCTGCTATCTCCCTCTCCTTGCGAAGGAGAGGGTTGGGGTGAGGTTTAGCATGGGAATTAGACAGATTAAAACAAAATATTATGACTAAACAAAACAAAGCTCCCAAAGTGGAACGCGACCAAGAAAAAATGGACAAAATCGTGTCCTTGTGCAAACGCCGGGGCATAGTTTTTGCCGGCTCCGAAATCTACGGCGGCCTGGCCAATTCCTGGGACTACGGCCACTACGGCGTGGAACTGATAAATAACATCCGCAACCACTGGTGGAAATTTTTCGTTCAATCCCGGGGCGATATGGTCGGCCTGGAATCAACCGTAATCATGAATCCAAAAGTCTGGGAGGCCTCCGGGCACGTGGCCGGGTTCACAGACCCATTATGTGAAGACAAAATCACGCACATCCGCTACCGGGTAGACCACTTATTAGAAGACCATGACTATAACCCCATGGGCATGACTCTGGAGGAGATGTGGGAAATTATCCAAAAAGACAAAATCAAAAGCCCGGACGGAAATGAACTGACTCAGCCGAAAAAATTTAACCTGATGTTCAAAACCTACCTGGGTCCGATTGACGACGAATCAGCCCTGGCCTACATGCGCCCGGAAACCGCCCAGGGTATGTTTGCTGATTTTCAACAAATGATGCAGACCACCAGGCGCAAGCTCCCCTTTGGCATCGCCCAGATGGGCAAATGCTTCCGCAATGAAATCACGCCCGGCAACTTCATCTTCCGCTTGCGCGAGTTTAACCTGATGGAATTTGAATATTTCTTTGACCCGGAAAAAGACAAGTGGCAAGATATTTTTGAAATGTGGGTCGGACAAATGGAAAAATACTGGGCCGAAATAGGTTTGAAAAAAGACGACATTTATTACAATGAAATCCCGGACGGCGAGCGGGCCCATTACTCCAAACGGACGATTGATTTTGAATACAAGTTTCCTTTCGGGCTAAAAGAACTGCACGCCAACGCTTACCGCACCGACTACGACTTAAAAAGCCACATGGAAAAAAGCGGCCAGGACCTGCGCGTAACCAGAGAAGACGGCACTAAATTTCTTCCCCACGTTATGGAGCCGACTTTTGGCATTGACCGGACCATGCTGGCGGTTATCAGCGCCGCTTATACCGAAGAAGAAGCCCCGACCGCGGACGGCAAAACTGAAATAAGGACGGTTTTGAAACTGCCGAGGAATCTGGCGCCGATTAAAGTGGCGATTCTGCCTCTGTCCAAAAAAGAAGACTTGTCCAAATTATCCAATCAGGTTTGGGAACAAGTTCGCCAAGATTGGATTACCGAGTACGACGAAACCCAATCCATCGGCCGAAGATACAGAAGGCAAGATGAAATCGGCACGCCTTATTGCGTCACCGTGGATTTTGATTCCCTAAATGATAAGGCCGTAACAGTCCGCGACCGCGATACTATGAAGCAGGAAAGGGTGAAGATTAGCGAGCTGAATGAGTATTTGAAAAGTAAGTTAAATTAGCCCGCCTGCATCGCTGCGGGCAGGCAAAACTAGTTCTTGGTTAAATAAGTTCAAAACCCCGGCTGTCTTGGTCGGGGTTTTTGGTTGCCCCGCCGAACCACGTGCGGCGGGGATTTTTGGAAATTTAAAAAGGAGACCTTGGAATTTGATGGTCTCCTTTTGTGTTCGTTAAACATTCCCCTTGTTATTTTTTATTCAAGGGGATTTTTGATTTGATTTTCCGGGGCTATTTTTTCAATTTGCCCCAAAATGTTTTTGTCCTGGAAGGTAGAACTTTCATCTACCTCCAAAATTACCAGGCTCGCCCCGGAATAGGCGTGCCAAATTGAAACCCTGGTGCTCCCCGAATGGGAAGCATAGTAATACTTCGCTTCCCAGGGCTCCCTATCAGTTTCTGCTTCGGCTAAACTGGAAAGATCGGGCCGGAGCCATGCTACTGGTGCCTGAAAGGCGACCAGACCCGGATTTTCCAGTGATTAGTCCTGTATATACTGAACTGGTAGGCATATGGGAAATTAATGCCTGATATTTTAAATTTACGGCAACTGTGTTATTGTAAATTCATAATATCAACCAACAATTTTATGTCAAATGAAAAAC
>Ga0210050_1005546_pt1 | contig 9948 bp, 10 predicted proteins | sample CryGey132114_all_FD_185463 | JGI IMG/M metagenome (GOLD analysis project Ga0210050, IMG submission 185463) | Groundwater microbial communities from aquifer - Crystal Geyser CG22_combo_CG10-13_8/21/14_all (SPAdes) (version 2) | ecosystem: Environmental > Aquatic > Deep subsurface > Groundwater ...
CAAAAGGGCCATTCTGAGCGAAGCGAGGAATCTCAGTATATGCGTCGTGCTGGACAGATGTCGCGGGCAGTCCCCTCGGTCCGTTCCAGCATCCACGGCTGGATCCGGAATCGAGCTTGGGATGGCATTAACGGATGTTTGATTTTTTGAAGAAAAAAGTTGGTTCGCGATTAGGGCTGGATATTGGCACCTCCACCTTAAAAATGGTAGAAATAAGCCAAGAAGCTGACGGCAGACATTTAAAAAATTATGCTTTTCTAGATTTATTTTTATCAAGCCAGGCCAAAGCATTGGCGCGATGTGAAGCGACAGACATAATGTCTGAACAAAGCTTAGTGAGCTTGATTAAGGGTTTTTTGAAAAAAGGAGATTTTTCTTCGCGTGAAGTAGTTGTTAGCGTGCCGGTTTTTTCAAGTTTTTTTACCGTGATTAGTTTGCCAGCAATGTCCGAATCTGAGCTCGAGAGCGCGATTAGATATGAGGCTAAAAAATATGTTCCTTTGCCCCTCGATGAATTTGAACTGGATTGGTTAATTAGCTCCTCTCAATCAGCAATTAGCGAGTCAGGAGCAACGGGTGAATTAAAATCAGGGAAGCGTTTAGAGGTTTTATTAGTCGCGGTTCCCAGGGAGATTGTCCAAAGATTGAGTCGGATAGTCGCTGGTTTGGGCTTAAAACTATCGGCCATGGAAGCGGAAAATTTTAGCTTGGTTCGAGCGCTACAAAATCAAATCAATCAGCTAACTCAAGAGCTAAAAACAAAAATAGTCGTGGCTAAGCAGGATGTCCATAGAATTAAAACTAATTGTTTGGTTTTAGATGCCGGGGCTAGATCTTCTAATTTAATTTGGTTGCAAGATAATTTAGTCCGTTTAGTCCATTTTATTGACTATTCCGGTAATCGGGTTACCAATTTTTTAGCGGAAAAAACACATTCTGGTTTTGGTGAGATTGAAGAAATTAAACGGACGCAGAAATTAGTTGGCGTTCGTGTGGGGTCTGATCTTATACGGAATACGAATGAGGATGAAGCAGTTATTCAAAATGGTCTTGATCAACTAAAGCCAGTTTTTGGGAAGGTAGTTAGCGAGATTAAAGCAGTCGTTGATTCAGCACAAGCGGGCACGATTGTCAAGGGGCAGTCGTTAGACCCTCCTCATTTTTGTTTGTTGTCTGGCGGTTCGGTAAATTTAACGGTTTTTCAAGATTATTTAAAACAAAATCTTGATATCCCGGTATTTATGGCCAATCCATTTATCGGACTATCTGTTCCGCAAGGCGCGGAAGATTATTTAAGTGATCTGGGTCCTTCAATGAGCGTGGCCGTAGGATTGGCAATGAGATAAAATTTAAAATTTAAAATTTAAAATTGCAAATTTGACTATATGGATATTCAACCTCAACCAACCCAACCGCAAAATACAAATTTAAACAGTCCCGTTTTAACGCCGCGAGGGTTTGGCGGACTCGGTATGGCCTCGGCTAATTCAACGAGCGGCCGAGTTGTTCAGATTGTTTTTATTATTTCTTTGTTAGCGGGCTCTTTGGCGGCGATAGTTTATGGCGTAGTTTTTTTATGGCAGAGGTCGTTAAACGTCAAGAGCGATAACCTGTCAAAGCAAATTCAACAAATTGAAAGCCAGCCAGTTATTGATAAGGCGCTTGCTAAAGACATTAAAGCGACTAATGAAGCAGTTGGAATTTTAAAAAATCTTTTGTCGCGCCACATTGTAAGTGAATCTTTATTTAGGTTAGTTGAAGATCATACCTTAACAAAAGTTTGCTGGAGCGATTTGACTTTTAGGGCGCCGCAACTATTTAATTTGACTGGTACCGCTGGGGGGGGTCTCGCCTCGTTGACATTAAGTGGCTCCACGCAAACCTATTTAATGGTTGGCCGGCAATTACGCGCCTTGGAGAATTTGCCGGAAATTAAATCAGTTAAATTAAATCAGTTCAGCGAATCAGAAAGCGGAGTGAATTTTGGTTTAAGCATTGATTTATCTCCAGATAATTTTTTCTATAAACTAAATTATTAAATCATGTCCAAATTAATTTTTATCAGTATCGTTTTATGGTTGGCAGTCATGCTGATAGTAGTTTTGCTAATTGTCCCTGGCTTTGAATCCGTGTCTGCCTTGACTGAAACAAATAACATTTTGCAAGAAAAATTAAATACTTTAAAAGCGTCAATTGTTGATCAAGAAAAATTGCGCCAAGATTATGAATCGCATCGTGAACAGGCAGATAAGGCGAGAACCGCCTTGCCGAGTCGTGAAGATTTACCCGAATTAATTGCCGAAATGACCGCGCTCTCGTCTAAGAATGGGTTGTTGCTTAATAATTTGAGTTTCATTACCGGAGCGGCAACGAGCCAGGGGGCTAGTGCTAACGCCCCTGCTAGCGAAGCTGGCAACGCGACGCCAACTTTTAGCGAAACAGCGCCAGAAACAGAGGCAACATCTGTCCAGCCACAGGCAAACAGCGGCCCAACATTGTCTTATTCCACGACGATTAGATTGTCTTTGGTCGGTTCGTATGATTCTTTTAAGAATTTTTTGGAAGATGTTGAAAAGGATCTCCGGCTTTTGGATTTACGTGATTTGTCTATTAAACCCCAATCTCAGAACGATAGTTTGCCGGGCGGACTTTTTACTTACGAATTATCTTTAGAAACCTATTTTTTGCCGAATAAATCATTGTAGCCTTTGTTGTCATACTGAACGTATGCGTTAAGTTTATATTAAATGAAAATGAAATGCGCAGTGCCTCTGGTTAGTTTCAGCATCCACAGCCTTGATATTGGATCTTGAAATAAACCGAAGGTAGCGCGTGCCGCATTTATTCAGGACGACATAGGATGACAATAAAATCAAATGGCTTTTACAACTCCCGAACAAAAGAAACTTAAAATTTTTACCATAATTTTTGTTATAATGCTGGTGATTACTTTGGTAATTGTTTATTTTGGATTTTGGCGTAAGCCGTCATCGCCAACCCCTACTGTGTCTTTGCCCGTAACGAATGATGTCTCGGGCCTAAATAATCCGAAGATTGATTGGCAATTTTTAGATAGCCAAACTTTTAAAGAACTGAAGTTTTTTGGAGAAAATCCAGTAACGCCCGGTGATCAGGGCCGTCAAAATCCTTTTATCCCTTTTTAGGCGATTTAATCAAGCCTGTTTTTGTTATTGCGAGCCCTGATAATGGATTAGAGCGAAGTCCGTTTTCGTTCGTCTTTGGTGGGCTTTGTCGCGCTGAAGTCGAGTTGTTGCGAGACGAAGGCGGGCTATTTAATTATGAGTTCTTTGGCTGAAATTATTTTAGAATTAGGCTGGGCGACTAAATCACAAATAGCTGAAGCATTAAAGGCCGCTGAAGAGTCGGGCAGGACTTTAGAGTATGTTCTTTTAAAGCGTAATATTATTAATCCGCAAAAATTAGCTCAAGCTAAAGCAAAGATTTTTGGCTTAGAATCTATTGACCTCAAAGATAGCAAGGTGGCTCCAGAGGTCTTAAGACAAATTCCCGAAGAAACAGCTTCTTTTTATAAATTTGTGCCTTTTGAAAAATCTGGTAATGTTTTAAAGGTAGCTATGGTTAGCCCTGACGATTTGCAAGCCCAAGAAGCATTAAGATTTTTGGCTGCCAGGCGGGGTCTGCAAATAAAAATTTATGTTGTTACTCAAAATGACTTAGAAAATATTGCTAAGCAATATCGTTCTTTGCGTGGCGAAGTCGATCTGGCGCTCAAGGCCCTAGAAACAGAGCTGGGAACGAAATCAACAGACAAGAATAAGATTCAGCAAGAAGCAAAAAGGATTGTGGCCGAAGCGCCCATCACAAAAATCGTGGCTGTGATTGTGAGGCACGCCACCGAAGGCCGCGCTTCGGATATTCACATTGAGGCCATGGAAGATAATGTCAGAGTGCGTTTTCGAGTTGATGGCGTTTTGTATACGGGGCTATTCTTGCCAAAAAATATTCATTCAGCGGTGGTGGCGCGTATTAAGATTTTGTGCCATATGCGTATTGATGAAAATCGTGTCCCCCAAGATGGCCGCTTTAGCACGGTAATTAGCGATCGCAAGATTGACTTTCGAGTTTCTACTTTGCCAACCACTACTGGTGAAAAAGTGGTAATGCGTATTCTAGACCCCAAAGGTGGCGCTTTGAGTTTTACGGAGCTGGGCATTATTGGCGAAAACTCAAGGTTATTAGAAAGCGCTATTGATCAGCCTTTTGGATTAATTTTGACCACAGGACCTACGGGATCTGGCAAAACTACGACTCAGTATTCAGTTCTCCATATTTTGAATAATGAAGAGGTGAATATTATTTCTTTGGAAGATCCGGTAGAATATTATGTTGAAGGCGTTAATCAATCCCAAGTTAGGCCAGAAATCGGATACACTTTTGCTTCTGGGTTGCGCCATATCTTGCGTCAAGATCCGGACGTAATTATGGTTGGTGAAATCCGTGATCAAGAAACTGCAGAATTAAGTATTCACGCGGCTTTAACGGGTCATTTGGTGCTGTCAACCTTACATACTAATGATGCGGTTGGCGTTATCCCGCGTTTGATTGATATGGGCATCCAGCCATTTTTATTGCCTTCTACTTTATTATTAGTAGTAGCTCAACGATTAGTCAGGCGGTTATGCCCACAGTGCCGTCAACCAGTTGATCCGCCTGCGCCGCTCAAACAAGTGATTGCTACTGAATTGATTGATATCAGAGAAAGATTAAAAACTAAGGCATTACCCGAAATTTTAATAAAAAATACGGTGTTAAAAGTTTACAACGCCCCGGGCTGTAAATATTGCGGTAATAAAGGTAGCCGTGGTCGTATTGGCATTTACGAAATGTTAAAGATGACCAAGGAATTAGAAAAAATTATTATTGAAAAGCCAATGGAATCTGTGATTGGTCAAGAGGCGAAACGTCAAGGGATGCTGACCATGAAACAGGATGGGATTCTTAAGGCCTTGGAGGGCTTGGTTGGTTTGGAGGAGGTTTTAAAAGCAGTGGAGTCGAAAACTATTGATTAAAAATATGAAACATATTTTTCTTATTGAAGACGACCCATTTTTAAGTGAAATGTACGCTAAAAAAATTAGCGGTGCTGGGTTTGAAGTAGAAATTTTAGGGACAGCCGAAGATGCTTTGCGTAAATTAGAACAAACTCAGCCTGATTTAATCCTTTTAGATATTGTTTTGCCTAAAATGGATGGTTTCGAATTTTTGAGGACTATTAAGCAACATGAAGTTTATCAAAAAATCCCAGTGTTAATTTTGTCTAATGTGGGTCAAAAAGAGGAAATTCAACGGGGATTGGAGCTTGGCGTCAAGGGCTATATTGTCAAGGCGCAGTTTACCCCGTCAGAAATTATTCAAAAAATTAATCAGGCGTTATCTTAGAATCCACAATGTCATTCCCGCGAATGCGGGAATTTATACAGTAAATATCCGACTAAGCGTGGATTCCCGCATTCGCGGGAATGACACTATTTGTTGCGGGTTTAATAAAATTTAAAATCTATGCTACAAAAAAATTCTGGAGAAAATTTAGATCCTTTAGCAGTTGATGGTCAAAGGGTGGACTTTGATAAGTTTCATCCGCAATTGCGCGCTTTGCTTGATGAAGCCATTAAAAATAACGCGACTGATTTGCATCTATCTTCGGGCCGTCGTCCAATTTTGCGGGTTGACAGTTGTTTGGTCCAAATTCAAAGCCGGCCGGTCTTAACCAGTGAATTAATTTCGGAACTGGCAATGTCTGTTTTGAATCCAGATCAGCAAGCTAAATTTTGGCGGCATAAAGACATTGACTTGTCTTTTTCTTATGGCAAAGGTCGTTTCCGTTCCAACATCTATCAACAAATGGGCGTGGTGAGCGCGGCTTTCAGGTTATTACCTGATAAAATTCGCAATCTTGAAGAGCTTAACTTGCCAGAAGTTCTCCGCCAGTTTACTACAACTTCGCAAGGTTTTTTCTTGGTAGTCGGTCCTTCGGGCCATGGCAAATCTACGGCTTTGGCCGCTATGATTGACGAGATTAATCATAATCGGACTGACCACATTATAACTATTGAAGATCCAGTGGAATATGTTTTTAAGCAAGATAAATGTATTATTGACCAGCGAGAAGTCGGTTTGGATGTTTTGGGTTTTGCGCGCGGTTTGCGAGCCGCTTTGCGCGAAGATGCTGATGTAATGATGATTGGTGAAATGCGTGATCCAGAAACGATTTCCGCGGCAGTAACCGCGGCCGAAACCGGCCATCTGATTTTTGCCACCTTGCATACTAATACGGCCGCTCAAACTATTGACCGAATTATAGACACTTTTCCGCCTCACCAACAGCATCAGATTAGGTTGCAATTAGCGGGCACTCTTTTGGGTATTTTGTCGCGTCGTCTTTTACCAGCTAAAAATGGCGGGTTGATAAACGCGGTAGAGCTTTTAATCGCTAATCCGGCAGTGCGCAATTTAATTCGTGAAGGCAAAGTTTATCAGGTTGATATGGTCATTGAAACCGGAGCTGAAGAAGGTATGATTTCTTTAAATCGCTCTTTGGCCGATTTGGTTAGAAATGAAATGATCGCCTTAGAAATTGCCCAAACTTATTCATCTAATCCCGCGGAACTTATGATGATGCTCAAACGATAGAGTTATTCGGTTAACGAGTTAGCGAGTTAGTTATAAAACCCGTTAACCCGTTAATCGTGTTTATTTTATGAAATTTCTCTATATTGCCCGTACTCAACAAGGCCGTTTGCAAAGCGGCGAAGTAGAAGCTGGTGACCAAAAAGAAGCCTTGGCTGTTTTGCAAAATAACAATTTAGTCGTGGTTGATTTACAAAAAATCGGCCGCATGCCTTTGATTTTTAAAAATCTGACTATTTTTGGCGGCGTTAAAAAGAAAGATGTAGTAATGTTTTCTCGCCAGCTGGCAACAATGTTTTCCGCGAAAGTGCCGATTATTCAAGCGCTAACTGCCTTGGCAAATCAAACTAAAGGTCCTGTTTTTAGAGAAACAATTTTCCGATTAGCCGAAGATATTGAAGGCGGGTCAATGCTGTCGCGGGCTCTAGAAAAATTCCCCAAAGCGTTTTCTGATTTTTATGTAAATATGGTGCGCTCTGGCGAAGCCGCTGGTAATTTAGAAAATTCTTTAAATTATTTGGCCGACCACTTAGAAAAAGAACAGTATTTGATAAGAAAAGTAACTTCGGCGATGTATTATCCAATTTTTATTTTGGTTGGTTTCGCCGGGGTAGTTGTGGTGCTGTTGGTAATGGTAATCCCTCAACTAACATCTATTTTGGAAGAAACTGGCCAGCAATTGCCATGGACTACCCGTTTTATTATCGGCTTAAGCGTTTTTGTTAAAAATTACGGTATTTTTGTGGCTATCTTTTTGGCCATTAGCGCCGGTGTTCTATTCAAATTGACGCGCAAGGGCCATGGCCGTTATATTTTAGATAAATTTAAAATCAATATTCCTTTAGTCGGGATTTTATATCGTAAAATTTATCTGGCGCGTTTTTCCCAGAATTTTGCCACATTAATTAAAGGCGGTTTAACGATTATGCGGTCTTTTAAGGTGGTGGCAGACACTATGGGCAATATGATTTATCGTGATATTGTTTTAGAGGCGATGGAAGAAGTTAGGGTGGGCGGGGAAATTAGTTCGGTGTTCGCTTTGCACCCAGAAGTGCCGTCTTTGGTGGTTCAAATGTTGGCCACTGGAGAAAAAACCGGTCAATTAGAAAAAATTCTGCAAAATGTCGGCACTTTCTACGAAAAAGAAGTAGATGCCACTGTGGAAGGTCTTTCGCAATTGATTGAACCAATTTTAATTATTTTCTTGGGCGTGGGTGTGGCTATTTTAGTTGCTTCAATTCTAATTCCGATTTATAATACAGTAGGGAACATGTAAATGAACCAGTTAACTGGTTCATAGGTTACGAGTTACGGGTTATGAAAATTTTAAGATTTGAAGATTTAAATATTTGGAAAGAAAGTTTAGTTATTACTAAAGAAATTTATGATTTTACGGCACGGCCGTATTTTGCTAAAGATTTTGACTTAAGGAGTCAGTTAAGAAGAAGCGTCATTTCTATTAGTCCTAATATTGTTGAGGGTTTTGAAAAGCGTAATAATAATGAATTTGTTAGATTTTTGCGGATAGCCAAAGGTTCTGCGGGCGAGGCAAGAAATCAACTATACATTGCTTTAACGGTTGGTTACATTACTCAAGCCGATTTTGATAGAGCTGATAATAAATTATAGATTATATCAAGACAAATAGGATCTCTAATTAACTATTTAGAACGGCATAAACAGAATGGTAAGGTAACCCGCAACTCGTAACTCAAAAACCAAACAACTAATTACATTAGTGGAAGGAGGTGATAAAAGATGAAAAAATTATATCGAAAAGGTTTTACCTTGATTGAACTTTTGGTAGTTATCGCTATTATTGGTATTTTAGCTGCTATCGTTTTGGTATCATTAAATACTGCCAGATCAAAGGCGCGAGACACGCGACGCGTTGCTGATGTGTCTCAGGTTCAGCTAGCATTGGAAATGTATTATGATTCTAAGGGAGCGTATCCTCCGCAAGGTGCTGCTGGAGCAATCGCTTATGCATCTACTACTGCTTGTCCGGCGGCTACCTGTCTTGCTGCTGATAACTTAGAGTGTTTGGTGGCTTGCGGTTATATGCCAGCCTTGCCAAAAGATCCGGGCTCTACGTCTTATCTTTATTGGACGGGTAGCGGGCGGTATATCCTAGCTGCTACTTTAGAGAATAATAATCAAACTGGTCCCTTGGGCGGTGACTTAAATGATTGTACTAATGTTGGTTCGACAGCAGGTTGTAGTTGTGCTGATCCAATCTACTGCGCTGGTATTTAGTTTTTACCCCAATTTCAGTTTTGACCTTTGTTTAACCTCGGCGCCACGAAAACTTACCCCTCACCTTTTAAGGAGTATTATTACGGCAAAATTGCTAATACGATACATTGGACGCAAACTAAAAGTTTGTCTCCTTAAAAGGTGAGGGGTGAATTTCAACGCGCCGGGGTTAGATATTTGTCTCCCTAGTTATTTGGTTGTTAGGTTAACGGGTTAGCGAGTTGGCGGGTTTTCTAACTCGTTAACTCGTTAACTCGTTAACCCTAATGTTAGTTTTGTTATTTTTAATTTTTTTATTTGGTTTAATTATTGGCAGTTTTCTTAACGTCGTTATTTTTCGTCTAGGCACTAAAAAATCTGCGCTTAAGGGGCGCTCCTTTTGTCCGCATTGCAAACATACTTTGGCTTGGTATGATTTAATCCCGGTTTTAAGTTTTGTTCTTTTAAAAGGCCAGTGCCGTTATTGCGCCAAAAAAATCAGCTGGCAATATCCGTTGGTAGAAATAGCAACCGGATTGTTGTTTTTGCAAACTTTTGTCTTCGTTAATTTTGTTCGTCATGCTGAATTTATTTCAGCATCCAGTGTCGTGGATTTCGGCTCGGCGACCGAAATGACAACGCTGATTATTCAATGCGGCCTGTTGTTGGCTGTTGGCAGTTTGTTGATAATCATTTTCGTCTACGATTTAAAACATTATTTAATCCCTGATAAAATTATTTTTCCAGCCATAGCGATTGCGTTTCTATATCGGATTAGTCTACAGTCTACGGTCTACGGTCTACGGCCAAGCGTAGGTGCTAAGCTGTTAACGCTAACAACATTTTATCCGTTGTTCGCCGCTTTTGGCGCCGCCACCTTTTTTCTGCTATTAGTTTTGATCACCCGCGGTAAAGGTATGGGCATTGGCGATATCAAATTAGCGTTTTTAATGGGGCTCCTTTTATCTTGGCCGCAAATTACCACCGCCTTATTTATTGCTTTTTTATCTGGCGGCTTGATTGGTTTAGCGTTGATCTTGACTC
>Ga0210050_1005554_pt1 | contig 9943 bp, 11 predicted proteins | sample CryGey132114_all_FD_185463 | JGI IMG/M metagenome (GOLD analysis project Ga0210050, IMG submission 185463) | Groundwater microbial communities from aquifer - Crystal Geyser CG22_combo_CG10-13_8/21/14_all (SPAdes) (version 2) | ecosystem: Environmental > Aquatic > Deep subsurface > Groundwater ...
ACCTTCAGGAGCTGCAGCAGACGCAATGCTATAAGAGATAATGATTGCGACAACTAGTGCAATCATAAATGGTCCGGTAGACTGCATTCCTTTGATGATACCCATCAGCGTTAATGACGCATAACCCCATTTTGCAGAGTCTGCAATATCTTTAACTGGTTTTTGCTTGTAGCTTGTATAGTAGTCAGTAATTTTCTGAATTACTGGTACAAGTATGACACCAATTACAGTAGAACCAAATAGAGCATATGATGCTGGAGAATCTCCGATGAATTGTGTGATAAAGACATAGTTTAATCCAATTGCGATAGCAGCTGAAACATAAAACGAACGACTAAGAGGTTTCATGACATCAGTGATATTTTTAGAGCCAACAATTACTACGCCGATGATTGATGCAATCATTCCAGAAGAACCGATGAGTATTGGGTAAAGGAAAAAGTTTGGTGCACCGATTAATGCTGCAATTAGTAATGCTGCAAGAATTGTAACAATATAAGATTCATAAACATCAGAGCCCATTCCTGCTGCATCGCCAACATTGTCTCCTACATTATCTGCAATTGTTGCAGGATTTCTAGGATCATCTTCAGGAATGTTTGCCTCGACTTTGCCTACCAAATCAGCGCCCATGTCTGCTGCTTTTGTGAAAATACCACCACCGATTCTAATGAACAGTGCAATTAGACTTGCCCCAATGCCAACTCCTGCAATTGTGATTGGGTCAGGATAAATCAGATAAAGACCAGTGATTGCCAACAAAGCCATTGCTGGAACTGCCAAGCCTACTGTGGCTCCACCTCTAAACGCCATAGCAAAAGTCTTTCCAAGACCGCTGCCACTAAGATTTGCAGCTCTGACTGCGGCTTTTACTGTAATTTTTAATGAGATAACTCCTGCTACTGCAGATAATGTTGCACCAACTGCAAACGCTATTCCGTTTGATGGTTGGAGAAATGCACCGATAATAACTGATAATGCTATTGCTATAGGGATGATAATCTTCATTTCTCTTTTTAGAAATGCAGAAGCCCCTTCTTTGACGGCATTTGAGATGTCCATCATTTCTTTGGTTCCAGCAGGTTGTTTAGTAATCCAAAACACCAGTCCCCCAGCCACCAAAAACGATGCAATTCCTGCAATAAATGGAATAATTTGGGAAATTTCCATAGTATACTTTGCTTGCCTAGTTCTGGGAAATATAAATCAAATAGCGGAGATCTTGCTTCTTTTTCTATATGGCGGAAATGATTTTCCCTTTAGTCCTTGCCTGACTAGCTTGTTGAATCTTTTACCATGTGCAAGATATGGAAATCGCATATGAATTAATTCGTGAACTATTGTGTTCTCAAGTGTTTTCTCATCAGGAATTTTTCTTACGTTGATGAAAACCAGATTATGTTGAAGGTATGACACTCCATAATACTTGTATGCAGATGTTCTCCTGCCTTCAGTCATCTCTTTTGGAGCATCCAAGACTTCTTTAGTAGTCAAGAGAATTTTGGGTTCAATAATTGAGAAACGATTAGAGTAGACACCTACTTTTTCTAAAATTTGTAACGAAAGTTCAGGATCTAGTTTCACAGATTTATCTCAAAGAATCTGTGTTTATCTTCAAATGTCAATTCTTGTAAGAAGTTTAGTGTATTTTGGTTCTTCAAAATTATGAATTAATAGGGTCAGAAGGTTTAGTAGAGTAATCACAAATCATACAGCCACCGTCTCATCATACCCCAATTATTCCATTAAATCAAGAAGCGATTGTGCTTTATTTCTAATTTCTGGAGTAATTGTTACTATGACTAATCCCTCGTTTGGCTGACCATACATTACTACTGCATTTTCAGGTGCATGAACACACACTGGAAGTACCAGAAGATCTTCCTCACCATTAACAAAAAGTCTAACTGGGGGCTTTAGGGTAAGCGCTGTTTTTATGGCAGAGACACTTTGAGGCGTAATTTCGGCTGCAGGATTATCAACAGTTAGTTCGGTGGCATTTGCAAGTTTTGGCGGTTCTCTTTTTTCTCTTTTTTCTTGTCCATCAATGATTTGCAATGATGGAATCAAACCAAAATCAATCATCTTCTCAGTGGTTCTATCACCAACCGTAATGAGTAGAGAATTTTCCGAAAGATGTTTTTTGATATTTTCTTTGCTTGTCTGGTTTTCAGGTAACAATACTCCTAGTGGAGCTTTGAATTTGTCCCTAAGAGAGTCAGAGAGTTTCACAGAAAATCAATTCTGGTTTTGGTTTGCCTCTGGTGTAGGTGCTTCGCCAGAAGTTTCAGATGCCATCTCTTCTTGGAGTTTGGCTGCAAGAATACTGCATTGGGCTGCAATATTTTTTGCACTCTTTCTAAAAGCTACTGCACTTGGAGAATCAGGATTTGTAATCATAATTGGTTTGCCCAAGTCAGAGCCTGCCATAATTCCAGAGTTTAGTGGAATTTCACCTAAGAAAGGCATGTTGAATTGTTCACTGATTTTCTTTGCACCACCTTCACCGAATATGTAATGTTTTTCATCACACTTTGGACAAATGAAATGACTCATGTTTTCAACAACGCCAATAATTGGAACATTTAGTTTTTCAAACATTGAAACTGCTTTTACTGCAACATTGCTTGCAACATCTTGCGGAGTTGTAACAACTAGGATTCCAGTAATTGGAATCGTTTGTGCAAGAGTTAATGGTATGTCACCAGTTCCAGGTGGAAGATCTACTATAAGATAATCCAGGTCAGCCCAATTAGTGTCAACTAAAAACTGTTTTAATATTCCAGAAATAATTGGGCCACGGTAAATTGCTGCTTGATTAGATTGATCTGCAAAGAAACCAAAAGAAACAACTTTCAATCCGTTAGAGTCTGCAGGTTGAAGTTTATTGTCTTCAACTTCCATGAATCCATCTTTCATTCCAAGCATTAGTGGAATGCTAGGACCATAGATATCAGCATCTAGTAATCCAACTTTGGCCCCTGATTCTGATAATGCTAATGCTAAATTCAAAGAGACAGTTGATTTGCCAACGCCACCTTTTCCACTTGCGACACCAATGATGTTTTTTACAGATGCCATTCCAGTGTCAGCTTCAAGGGAACGACCTTCCATCACCTTTGCAGTTACATTCATATCAAAATTTTTCAATTCAGTAAGTTCGCCAATTGCTTTTCTAACATCATCTTCAATTTCGACATTGAAAGGACATGCAGGCGTAGTTAGTTCCAAAGTAAATTTGAGATTGCCATCGTTGAGTTCTAAATCTTTTATCATTCCCATAGAGACGATGTCTTTTTTCAAGTCAGGATCAATTACAGTGCTAAGTTTTTCAAGAACTTGATCGATTCCAACCATTGCGTCAAAAAGGCTGTTTACTTTATTTAAACATAAGTCAGAGATGAAAAGAAATTGTCATTTTTTTGAAAAAATAGAAAATTCTTTGAAAATCCAAGCCTAAATCACCTAAACATTCATAAATTGAAATTCGAGAAAAATAGTACATTTGTTTTCTATATCCACCCTAGTTGATGTTGTGAGGATTCCCCCAAGATTGTTTGGAACCACGTTGAAAAAGGCTACAACCAACATTCTCAAAGAAAAATACGAGAGCATGATTAATGCAGATTTAGGATACATCATCATGATTTTAGATGCAAAAGTTGACGAAATGGGAAAGATGATTGCAGGAGATGGCGGAACATTTCATAAAGTTGAATTTGAGGCATTAACATTTTATCCAAAGTTACAAGAAATTGTTCAAGGAGAAATTGTCGACATTACAGACTTTGGAGCATTTGTAAGAATTGGTCCAACAGATGCACTACTTCACTTGTCACAAGTGATGGATGATTATCTTAAGAGTGATGTCAAATCTGGAATGATTCTAGCTAATCAGAGTGGTAGAACACTCAAAGTAGGTTCTACACTTCGTGCAAGAATTACTGCAGTTTCATTAGGAAAAGCTGCAGCGATGGGCAAGATTGGAATTACATGTAGACAACCATTCTTAGGAGCAGACGCTTGGATTGCAGAAGAAATCAAGAAAGCCGGCGGTGGCAAAGAACCAGCAAAGGAAGAAAAAGTAGAGGTAAGTTAGAATGGCACGAGAGATGGCATGTCGCAAATGTAAACATGTAACAACTCTAAAAGTTTGTCCCAATTGTAAATCATCAGACTTGACACCAGATTGGAATGGAGTTGTACTAGTAGTTGATCCAACAAATTCAGAAATTTCAAAAACTTTAGGAATCACTACAAAAGGCAAATACGCAATTAAAGTAACATAAAATCTTTAAAATCAGAATCAACGTTCCATCAGTATATTGACATTTAATCCAAAAAAACAATTGTCAGAATTTCTTGCTGAAGATATCGGTAAAGGGGACATTACAAGTAATTTACTAGCAAAGAAAAAAATTTCAGCGAGAATTATCTCCAGAGAAGATGCAGTTGTAGCAGGAGTGTCTTATGCAAAAGATATTTTCAGGTTAAAGGGATGTAATGCCAAAATTCTAAAAAAAGATGGCTCTAGTGTAAAACCAAACCAAACAATAATGGTCATAACAGGAAATGCAGGCAACATACTAGCATGTGAGAGAACCGCACTAAATCTCCTAACGCGAATGAGCGGTATTGCAACTCAGACAGACAGACTAGTAAAAAAAATTCCAAAGAAAATCAAATTGTATGCAACACGAAAAACAGCTCCAGGATTAAGATACTTTGATAAAGAGGCAGTAGAGATGGGCGGAGGTAAAAAACACAGGCTCAGATTAGACGAGATGATAATGATAAAAGACAATCACATTGCAATTGAGAGATCTTTGATATCTTTGATTAAAAAAACAAAGAAAAAATACAAAAAATTTGAAGTCGAAGTTGAAAATACATCAGATGCAGTACTTGCTGCAAAGGAAGGTGCAACCATTATCATGCTAGATAATTTCACACCAGCACAAATTAAAAAAACAATAAAAACGCTCAAAGATCAAAAGCTACGAGACAAAGTGATGCTTGAAGCATCAGGCGGTATCAACTCTAACAATATTTCAGAGTATGGTAAAACAGGGGTGGACATAATTTCAATTGGCAGCATTACAAATTCAGTCAAAGGCATTGACATGAGTTTAGAGATTTAGCTCTGCCAGCAAAGTAGACACTGCTTTATTTTTTGGATCTATTTCTCGAATTTTTTCACAGCATTGAATTGCGCGTTTATTTTCTGCTAGTTTCTGATGAGAGTACGCTTTTAACAACAAAACATCAACATCGTGTGAACCGATCTCAAGGGCTTTATCAAAATAGGATATTGCAGTAGCATATTTGTTTTGTAAATAGTAAATTCCACCAACAGTAAACAAAACATCATGATTGTACGGCACTTTTTGCAGGTATTCTGTACCTGACTTCAGAGCTGCGGCATATTTTTTTTCCTTAACCAGTTTTTTTATGTCCTTTATCTTTTGAACATTCTGTTTCTTTTGAGGATCTTTTGATATCCTAGAAAACAATCCAGTCATGAGCACATACGGTTTAGCTGATTGCAAGCATTCTATCTATTGCTAAACGAGCTTTGTCAGCAATATCTTTTGGAACGGTAACCACATTTTTTTCATTTACCAATGCGTCATATACTTTTTCAAGTGTAATCATTTTCATATATTGACATTCAGCTTTTTCCGAAGCAGGGATGAATGTCTTGTCAGGATTTTGTTGCCTCATCTTGTATAAGATGCCAGTCTCAGTAGCTACGACAAAGTTTTTTGATTTTGATTGATGAGCATAATTAAGCATTCCTTCAGTTGAAAGAATAGACACGTTGTTTTTATCATATCTTCCATCAGATACATCATACATCATCGGTGTAGTGCAACTGCATTCTGGATGGATTAAAAATTCAGCATCTTTTAGTGAGTCTAACTTTTCTTGAACATCTTCAGGTCTGATTCCTGCATGAACATGGCACTCACCTGCCCAAATGTGCATATTTTTTCTACCAGTCATCTTTGCAACATAAGATCCAAGAAACATATCAGGCAAAAACAAAATGTCTTTGTCTGCAGGAATTGCTTTTACAACATTTACTGCGTTTGATGATGTGCAACAATAATCAAGTTCTGCTTTAATTTCTGCAGTTGTGTTCACATAGCCGACAGCAATTGCTCCTGGATGTTGTTTCTTCCAATTTCTTAATTCATCAACAGTAATAGAATCAGATAGTGAGCAGCCAGCTTCCAGATCAGGAATCAATACTCTTTTCTCAGGACTGATAATTGCAGCAGTCTCTGCCATGAAATTTACGCCACAAAACAGAATTGTTTTTTGACTAACTGATGCTGCTTGTCTTGAGAGACTCAACGAGTCTCCTGTAAAGTCAGCAACATCTTGCACATCAGGTATCTGATAGTTGTGAGCAAGTATCACCACGTCTTTTTCTTTTTTTAATCTCAAAATCTCATCTTTGAGTGCTGAGGATTGTTGTACAAGCATAAGCCATTCAAATTGGATTTGGAGATGATTTAAAGAATGAGATGTAGTCTTGAATTCTCTAAAAAACAGGCAATGCTGGCAATTATTGCCATATTAGGTGCCAATTTGAATATCATCAGAACAGTATTTTCTCAGAGTTTCAACTGCAGATAAAATTGCCAGTCTGCTTGTTTTTGGGTTATTACTATCAGGAATATTTTCAATAGTAAAAGTCATCTTTCCAAATTTTCCTGCAGCTTCAATATGATGAGTGTTTTTGTCAGTGTCAGGATCTGCTATGATTTTTACATTTGTTTTATCACTGCCAATTCCAGACAAAGATAGTAAAGCTGCAACATTGATGTTAGCAGGAAATAGTTTGACAGCTTCTTTTGCAGTGCCTTCAAAGAGTACAGTAGGCAAATCAATTGCATCCAGGTTAATTTTTGAGGTTTCAAAAAACTTTGCACCCTTTAGTGAGCGAGGATGTTTCGTTGTAGTAAGGGATACAGACTCTAATTCGTGTTTAATTGATTTTATCCCATCCAGTCCTGCAATTGCACCAGACGGAAGATAGATTGTTTTTTTAAAATGACTGCAAGCATCAGATAAAATATCATATATTGATTCATCAAGTAATGCACCTACACTCATTATCATCAAGTCTCTTTTGTTTTGCAAGACACTTAATCCAACATCCTTTACAGCGTCTTGAGAGGCAGCTTCTACTATAATGTCAACAGGATGTGAAGATAAGAGATGGAAATTTTCAACAATATCTGGTTTTGTGTTTAGTTTTGAAACAAGACTATTTGCCGCATCCTTGGAATTATCATACACGTGGGTGAGAACAGCTGGAATTTTACCCGAATCAATTGCAAGTGCAATCTGAGTGCCAATTGCACCACATCCAAGTAAACCTATTCGTTTCAAACAATAATGATAGAAACTGTCACTTAATTAATCTAAAATAATTAGACATTATTTGTCACATACCATTAGAATGCACTGTTTAGAGGATGAACTAGAAGCATAAGTTAAATTTTAAAAAACAAAAAAAAGAAAGCGTGCTTATTCTTAAGCTGCACAGAGTTCTATTACTGTGTGTATCGCGATTGTTCCTGAATTTGTAATTGAGCCGTTACACAAGTTGTGTATGTTTCCCCAATTGGTGATTGTGTTACTATTAGAAAACAATCCTTGATTTATGATTGTATCAAAATTCATAACTGGACCACTATTGGTGAATGTACCAGATGTCATGATGGTGCCACTGTTAACCAAGTTCAATGAGTTGGTAAATGTGCCACTACTAATTATAACACCATCCGGACCTACTTTGATAGTACCAGATGTTGTAATTACACCAGTGTTAGTCAAGTGACCGTTATTTTGGATAACACCTGTTGGACCATTAGTTATTGTTCCAGATGATGTTAGTTCACCAAAATTATTGAATGGGCCGCTATTTGTTATTGTACCAGTTACACTATCAATAACACCGTTATTGGTAAATTCGCCAGACGTTGTAATTACACCGCCACTTGCGATGTTAATTGTTCCATCATTTACGATAACACCGCTGCTAGTTACTGTTCCAATGTCAAAGTTGACATTTGATGCAATGACTAGTTTGTCAGTTGGGCCAATTACAAGAGTCGCAACCACACATGTTGAAGTGACAGAATTCCATGTTCCACCTACTGCTGGGGCTACACAAGATATTTCATCGCTGACTGTTGAAGTTAGCGCTGCTGCATCTTGAGTAGAGAAAGCTAAAACAGAGATCAATGTTACTAATACAGGAAGTATTAGAAGTTGTTTTATGTTTGTCATTGTATGTTTTATGAAATTTACTGTATTAACCTACGCTGACATGATGGTGAGTTTGATGTACATATTTGATTACAACACGGACAAAACTGTCAATGACAATAACGTCACCAGCATCATTCTTATTTGAAAATGGAGAACAAAGTTAGTCTTCTTTATGTATGATGAATTACCCATTACAGTATGATAACAAAGAAACAAAAATTAGAAATATTTGAAAAAACAATTTCAAATCTTAGAAAAAATTCGTCGGATCGAATAGAGTACCTATCTGAACAATATCGAAAATTGTCTGTAGTCTAGAGTTTAAAACCTAATGAAGATTTTAGGTTCTCACATAGGGTAAAATGACAATGCCAAGGTGGTTTTTTGAAGAGTACGATTTATCATCAAATTATTTATGTAAAGAAATTCAAAAAAAATGATGAATTTAGTTTATGCAGCAATAATTTGCAGCGTGTTTCTTGTGATTCAACCATCGTTTGGAGACGTGGAATCTCCTAGAAAACAGATGGAACGAGGGACATTAGCTGCAGACGTAATTTGTAAAGCAGGATTAGAATTGGTAATTCGAACTAACGGTCACCCCGCATGCATCACTCTACAGACTGCTGAAAAAATGAAAAAAATGGGAATGATAATCACCACAATAAAATTTACAGATCTGATAAAAGAAGAAATCATAATCCCAACTGAGAATAAAATTGAAACCATTCCTGCATCAAGCAAATCAATAGTGAATTTTTACATAACAGACCATGACTTGAATTTGGCACATAATGGTGTAGAGGTGGTATCAACTGAGGGATTATTCGAGTTTACAATCAATGGTATTTCTATTGACGGTCCAAAAAGTATGATCGAGACAGGGCCTGATACTGGCAAGTTTTACGTCAAACTAGAATTGCCTGAAACAGTTAATGGAAAACCACTAGATCAGGAGGACATTGTATTAGTAAGATATCTTGACGAATCAGATTATTCTGGAAATTCCAAAAATACAACAATATCGATTCCATTATCAAAAACATATGCAAACGTGCAGACTGTTAGCGGAGGTTCAAGAATAGGCCATGAGTTTACCGTAAGAATTTACGAGCCGGATGCAAACAGAGACTCAAAAAATGAGGATAAAATTTCACTAAGCAAACTAGAGTTTAGGAGTGAAGGCGGAATTAGAACCACACTTGCCAATACAAAATTTGATGCAAACAGGAGTTATCTTGTAGAAACAGGTCCTAACACAGACACATTTGAAGTTGTGATTAAAATTCCACGAGAAATAGACGGCAAAGTTATCCACATTGGAGACGAATATGAGATTAGATATGTCGATAAAAGTACGCCTTCTGGAACTAGCGAGAAGGTGATTCTAAAAGGCAGAATTGGGTAGAATTTGAAAAATGTGCGATTTTAATTAATCACTGAAAAAAATACCATTTAATTTTCAGACCCTCAGGCTCAAATTAAATGGTAAAAAATGGTATTGGAAAAAAATCATATGGATCAATGCTGAAACTCGAAAAAAAACACTAGGATAAATGTATTTAATTTCTCAAAAAGATTTTCAATATTAATAAGTCAAAAAAACAAGTTTGGCTGGGGAAAGATGGATCGCGGAAGACCTTCAGTAAAAGAT